>ERZ773006.8-NODE-8-length-182739-cov-12.0889_pt1 | contig 182739 bp, 159 predicted proteins | sample MGYA00580843_ERZ773006 | MGnify/ENA primary metagenome ERZ773006 (study PRJEB29015, sample SAMEA2738011) | human oral metagenome | biome: human oral; feature: human-associated habitat; material: dental | place: China | collected 2052 ...
ACTGAATCTGAATGAATTGGAAGCGGTGGCTGGTGCTGGTCGTGCCGGTGTTACTCTTTTTGGTCTTGATTTTGGCGTTTACTGGTAATAATTAAGGCTTTTAATAGCTTTTGTTTTTATTTTTAATCTTTGAGGAGTTATATCATGAAAGAACTGAATCTGAATGAATTGGAAGCGGTGGCTGGTGCTGGTCGTGCCGGTGTTACTATTGCTGGTTTTGATTTTGGTATTTACTGGTAATAATTAAGGCTTTTAATAGCTTTTGTTTTTATTTTTTAATCTTTGAGGAGTTATATCATGAAAGAACTGAATCTGAACGAATTGGAAGCGGTGGCTGGTGCTGGACGTGCCGGTGTTACTATTGCTGGTTTTGATTTTGGTATTTACTGGTAATAATTAAGGCTTTTGATCGTTAGAGTCTGCATAGTTTCAGACTCTGAGCACCGGAGACCGTCTGATTCGGGCGGTCCTTTTATATTAAATAGCTTTTGTTATCTTATGCTTTTGTTATCTTATTTTTTAACCTTTTGAGGAGTTATATCATGAAAGAACTGAATCTAAACGAATTGGAAGCGGTGGCTGGTGCTGAACGTGCCGGTGTTACTCTTTTCGGTCTTGATTTTGATTTGCAAGTAATAATTAAGGCTTTTGATCGTTAGAGTCTGCATAGTGTTCAGACTCTGAGCACCGGAGGCCGTCTGATTCGGGCAGGCCTTTATATATCAAGTAGTTTTTGTTATTTTTATTTAATCTTACTAAGAAGTTATATATACAAATCTTGACCATGCTATGAATAAAAATAATTACCGATTTAGTATTGTAAATATTACTATATATCTTGGTTCGAATTATACTTTTCAAATTCTATATAGTGCTTAGTTTCTTCTGTATGTTATTTGTCTTTACCTTGACGATGATTAGCTTTCAAAGGGAAAGAAAAGTTGATAGTGTACGCGAAATCTATCTATAAAAAATCTGCGCAATGCTATTCAAACGGCGTGGCTATATTGTGCTAATCATTAATCTACCCATGAAGAATTTCTACGAAATGCAAATGAAGTTGAAATCTGATGTATGCGAGGGTGTTTTTGGAATTCGGTGTTTTAAGTAAGACACGAGGACAAGATTGTATGATTTTTAGATAGCACTTTCTATAGTACTTTCTTAAGTAATATTTTTTCCTAGATTAATCGGAATGAACAAATAAAGCCAAAAAAAGACGACTTCAGTACAGTTCGTACTTTGACTTATCCCGTCAAACCCTTAAATGTATGCCGAAACGCCGCCCTTCTGTCCGTCGCGGATTTCGGCGCAAAGCGTGATTGCCGATAGTCCGCGATGCCGAAACACGATAGAATATATGCCTTTACCGAATTTCGGACTGATTTGGACTGCTGCTTATGTTTTGGACGATTTTGATTTTGGTTTTATTGTGTGCGATTGGCGGCCTATTGTGGCTGCATTACAGCCAGCAGCGGTCATGGCAGGACGAACTGGCCATGCTGGAGGGTACGCACACGGAGCAGGATGAAGAAGAAGACCTCCCTGAAACCGTCATTGCTGCCGGATGGCGGCAGGAAACAGCTCAGGAAGCGGAAGAAACCGAAACGGCGGGAATGCCTGCGCAAGAACCTTGTCAAGCAGGAGAAGAATCCGGCAATGAGGACGAGGAAAGCGAAGATGAAGAAGACATCTTCAGCAAAACGGCAGCTACCCTCAGTTCCCTCATCAACCAGTTCGGCGGCCATGCAGTAATTGATGCCGCAACGGAAGCACGGGAACCGTCCGAGCAAGCCGTTTTCCGCGAACCTGCTGTAGAAAGCGCGATAGAAGAGCATCAAGAACATCATACCGCCGCTCCCGTCCTGCCGCCGCGTAAATCCACCGTTCCCGACCCCTATATCGAGCCGTTTGTCGACAGCGAACCGCCCGAATACGCGCCCGCCAAGTTGGTAAATTCTGATTTGGAAGTCATCACGCTGGAAGAAGCCACCCGCTCGCTGCACGAGGCGGCGGAAGAAGCCGTACAAAAAGCCGCCTTCTTCGACCCGCAGCCCGTAGTCCCCAGCCACAGGCCGTCTGAAAACCTGAAAACCATCGACTTGGACGATCCCGCCGTGCGTCGCACCCGCGAACGCGTGCTGGCCAGCGTCAGCGAAATCTCCCGCCAAATCCCTGCCGCGCAAAGCCTGCGGCACGAATACACGCAGGCCGCCATGCGCGCGGTCGAGCTTGAGTCGCTTGCGCCATTTCAGAAACCCGAACACCCTGACGAAATCCGGGCCGACGACATCCGCGCCAACCTGAGCCGGCATTCGGCCGCGCGCCGCTTCTCGGCCGCGCAGATTTTGGCCGACGATTACCGCCCGCAAACCATCCGCAACGAAGAAATACTGGCCAATCTGTCGCACAGTTCTTCTCCGCTAGGCCGCCGCGCCGCCAACCCGATACGCCGTATCGATACGTCCCGACGCGAGAGCGTGCTTCCGGAAACAGCGCGCGTGGAGCAAAGTGCGGCCAAAGTTCAGCCGAAGAAGCCTTTGTTCCCGCCGAAAACGGCCCGTTCGAACCCTGCATCCGCAACAGCGCCCGCCGCAACGGCTCCGGCGGCATCCGTCAAACCTCAGCCCGAAGCGCACAAACCGCCCGTGTTCGCGACGCAACCGGTCAATCCGACCCTCAACCACGCGCCGATAAACGCCCACATCAGCAACAAACCGAGTTGGTCGATTGCCGACCGCCTGATTAGCGAGGCATCCAACGTCATCATTGCCGAACCGCCCGCCATCATCCCGATTCCGGCACCGACGCAATCGGTCATTCCGACGGAGGCCGAACGTCTGGCGGTCGAAGCGACGCCGCAGCAGTTTCAGACGGCCTCCGAACCCGTGTCCGTACCGCTGCACCGCACTGCACACACTCCGCAAGCCGTTGCAAGGCCGTCTGAAACCGTTATCCGGCCGGTAAGCCGCCATCAGGCGGAAACGCCGCCGGCTTCGGCGTCCGCACATCTGCCGACGGTGGATTTGCTGCTGCCGCCGCAGTTCGACCCCAGCGCGACCCAAACCGAAGAAACCCTGCTGGAAAACAGCATTACCATCGAGGAAAAACTGGCCGAGTTCAAGGTCAAGGTCAAAGTGATGGACGCTTACGCCGGACCGGTGATTACCCGTTATGAAATCGAACCCGATGTCGGCGTGCGCGGCAATGCGGTGCTGAACCTCGAAAAAGACCTCGCCCGCTCGCTCGGCGTCGCCTCCATCCGCGTGGTGGAAACCATACCCGGCAAAACCTGCATGGGCTTGGAACTGCCGAACCCGAAACGCCAGATGATACGCCTGAGCGAAATCTTCAATTCGCCTGCGTTTACCGAATCAAAATCCAAACTGACGCTGGCGCTGGGTCAGGACATCACCGGCGAACCCGTCGTTACCGACTTGGCCAAGGCGCCGCACCTGCTGGTGGCCGGTACGACCGGTTCGGGTAAATCAGTGGGCGTCAACGCCATGATTTTGTCGATGCTGTTTAAAGCGCCGCCCGAAGACGTACGCATGATTATGATTGACCCGAAAATGCTGGAACTGAGCATTTACGAGGGCATCCCGCACCTGCTTGCGCCGGTCGTTACCGATATGAAGCTGGCGGCGAACGCGCTCAACTGGTGCGTCAACGAAATGGAAAAACGCTACCGCCTGATGAGCCATCTGGGTGTACGCAACCTGGCCGGTTTCAACCAGGCCGTTGCCGAAGCCGCCGCACACGGCCGCAAAATCGCCAATCCGTTCAGCTTCACCCCCGACGATCCCGAACCTTTGGAAAAACTGCCGTTTATCGTGGTGGTGGTCGACGAGTTCGCCGACCTGATGATGACCGCAGGTAAGAAAATCGAAGAACTGATTGCCCGCCTCGCCCAAAAAGCCCGCGCCGCCGGCATCCATCTGATTTTGGCGACGCAGCGTCCGAGCGTGGACGTGATTACCGGCCTAATTAAAGCCAACATCCCGACCCGTATCGCCTTCCAAGTGTCCAGCAAGGTAGACAGCCGCACCATCCTTGACCAGATGGGCGCGGAAAACCTGCTCGGCCAAGGCGACATGCTGTTCCTGCCGCCGGGCACGGGTTATCCGCAGCGCGTACACGGCGCATTCGCATCCGACGGCGAAGTCCACCGCGTGGTCGAATATTTGAAACAATTCGGCGAACCCGACTATATCGACGAAATCCTGAGTGGCGGCTCGACCGACGACCTGCCCGGCCTCAACCGCAGCAGCGACGGCGAAATAGACCCGATGTACGACGAGGCCGTCGCCTATATCGTCAAGTCGCGCAAAGCCAGTATTTCCGGCATACAGCGCGCCCTGCGCATCGGCTACAACCGTGCCGCGCGCCTCATCGACCAGATGGAGGCCGACGGCATCGTCTCCGCACCGGAAACAAACGGCAACCGCACTGTTTTGGCACAAAACAGCGAACATTCGGACTGATTGGTTGTCTCTCTTTCAGACGGCCTGTTTTTATGAGGCCGTCTGAAAACAGAATGCCGCATTTTGAACGAAAGGAAAAATGATGAAAAAAACCGCCCTCCTCCCCGCTTCCCTACTGTTTTGCCTTTTCGCCACCCCCGCCGTCGGTGCGCCGCTTGACGGACGCTGGAACATTACCGAAGCGGCACGGCAGCCTGTAACCGCATCCAAAGCCTATCTTGAATTCAACGGCGCCGACCGCCGCTTCCGCGTCGGTACCGGCTGCAATACCCTGACCGGCGGTTTCCACGCGGCCAAAGGCCGTCTGAAAATCGACGATGCGGCCAGTACGCTGATGGCCTGCGACGAAGAAATCATGAAGCAGGAAGAAACTGTTTCCCGCGCATTCTCAAACAGCAAATCCTACCGCATCAAAGGCGATACGCTGCTGCTGACCGACCGCAGGGGCAGGGTGCTGCTGAAAGCGGAACGGGCGCAGAATCAGGATTAAACCCCGTTTAGCCTTGCGATTCGGCGGAGCGGAAACCTCTTGAGGCCGTCTGAAAAACCGTTTCCGCCGAAGCCGTATTTCAGACGGCCTCTTCCCTTACGCCGCATTCCGTCCTTCTTTACCTCCGCTTCGACAACACCCCATTCCCGCTATGCCCCGCAGCCGACGACTCCTCTCCCTGCTCGACCTGCTCCGCCGCCGGCACGGTCCCGTTACCGCCGAAACGCTGGCGCAGCAATTATCGGTGAGCACGCGCACGGTGTACCGCGACATTGCCCAATTATGTGCGCAAGGCGCCGACATACGCGGCGAGGCCGGGCTGGGCTTCGTATTGCATACCGATTTGGGGCTGCCGCCGCTGATGTTCGACAAACCGGAAATCGAAGCGCTGGTATTCGGAATGCGCTGGGTGGCCGCAAACGGAGACGACGGCCTGGCCGCCGATGCCAAATCTGTGCTGGCGAAAATCGATGCCGTGCTGCCCGGCCATTTAAGGGAACACCTCAACACGCAGGCACTTTATCCCCGCCCGTGCCAAACCCATCCGTTTACGCCGCAGGAAAGCGAAACGCTGTCCGCCATCCGCACCGCCCTGCGCAGCAACCGCATCCTTTCGTTCGACTATACCGATGTCCAAGGCCGCCCTACCCGCCGCAGCGTCAGACCGCTGGCGGTCGGCTATTTTCCCGACGCCTGCCTGCTGGCGGCATGGTGCGAAAAGCGGCGGGATTTCCGCCACTTCCGCACCGACCGCATGTCAAACCTGAACATCGGTGCCACCTTCCCCGTTCCGCGCATGGTGCTGCTGCGCGAATGGCAGCGGCAGGAAGATTTGGATTTGTCGGTGTTTGAGATTTAGAAACCTATTTTTCAGACGGCCTTAGGCCGTAACAGGCCGTCTGAAAAACCGGAGCCTGTATTGATTTTCGACCGCCGTGGTTCCGTCATAGCCGGCTTGCTTCATCTTTGATGCGGCTATTGATTGAATCTCGTCATTCCCGCGCAGGCGGGAATCCAGGATGTGGAATTTGGGAAACTTTTTTCTCGGCAGGTTTCCGTACGGGCAGGCCCCAATTCTCGCCTGCGCGGAAATGGCGAAAAACGAAACATCAAAACAGGCCGTCTGAAAAAGCCTGCTGACAAAAATTGACGCGCCCTGCCTGTATCATGGGCCTTTTCAACCCCGCAGGAGAAACACCATGCACCGTTTCACGCTCTACACCCACCCTTATTCCCGCGGCACCAACGTAGTCTGGATGCTGAAAGAATGCGGCGCGCAATACGACGTCAAACTGATTCCGTTCGGCGAAGCCATGAAATCTGCCGACTATCTGGCAGTCAATCCGATGGGCAAAGTTCCCGCACTCAAAGCAGACGGCACCGTACTGACCGAAACCGCCGCCATCATCACCTTTTTGGCCGAGCAGTTTCCCGACAAACATCTGATTCCGGCCGCCGATTCGTTGGCACGCGGCGAGTTCTACCGCTGGCTGTGTTTCGCCATCCACCTCGAATACGCCGGATTCGACAAAATCAACCGCGTGCCGGATACCGGAGAGCGGCGCAAAGCCATAGGCTACGGCGATTTCGATACTGCCTTTGCCACCCTGCGCGACCATCTGGCCAAACACGACTTTATCGTCGGCGACCGCTTTTCCGCACTCGATGTGTATTACACCGGCCTGCTGAACCACTTTATCCGCGTCATGCCGATGCGCGGCGTGCCTTCTGTTTTCACTGCGGACGAACCGGTCTTCTCCGCCTATATCGACCGCCATACCGCCCGCCCCGCCTTTGCCGAAACGATGGCTTGGGCGCAACAGGCCGCGGCGGAATTGGAAAAACAGGCTTGAGGCCGTCTGAAAACGGCGTTTCTGTATTTTCGTACAGTCCGAAAAAATACCCGGCATCTCTACCGGGTATTTTTCTTTTATCTGTATCGGGCCGTATTCCGGCGTCAACGGTGATACTGACGCGACAATTCGTGCACGCTGTCTACCAGAATCCCGGCATGTTCGGGGTTGGTATGTTGGCTGATACCGTGGCCCAGATTGAACACATGGCCGCTGCCGTTGCCGAAACCGGCCAGAATACGCGCGACTTCGGTTTTTATACTGTCAGGCGTACCGAACAGTGCGAACGGGTCGAAATTGCCTTGCAGCGCGACTTTATCCCCCACGCGGCGGCGGGCTTCGCCGATATTGCAGGTCCAGTCCAGTCCGAGCGCATCGGCGCCGATGTCTGCCATTTGTTCCAGCCACAAGCCGCCGCCCTTGGCAAACACGATAACCGGCACCCTGCGCCCTTCGTTCTCCCGCTTCAAACCGCCGACAATCTGCCGCATATAGCGCAGGCTGAACTCTTGAAATGCCGCGTCGCTCAATACGCCGCCCCATGTATCGAAAATCTGTACCGCCTGAGCGCCGGCATCGATTTGGGCATTGAGGTAGGCCGTAACGGCTTGGGCGTTGACATCAAGGATTTTGTGCAGCAAATCGGGGCGTGAATACATCATGGTTTTGACGGTGCGGAATTCTTTGCTGCCGCCGCCTTCGACCATATAGCAGGCCAGCGTGAACGGGCTGCCGGAAAAGCCGATGAGCGGCACGCGCCCGTTCAAAGCCTTACGGATGGAAGCCACGGCGTCAAACACATATTGCAGCCGCGCCATATCCGGCACCTGCAATGCGGCGATGTCCCGCTCGTGTTGCAGCGGTCGGGTAAACTTAGGCCCCTCGCCTTCTGCGAAGTACAATCCCAATCCCATCGCATCGGGCACGGTCAGAATATCTGAAAACAGAATCGCGGCGTCCAATTCGAAACGCTCCAAGGGTTGGACGGTTACTTCGGTCGCCAACTCGGTATTTTTGCACAAATCCAAAAAGCTGCCCGCTTTCGCACGTGTGGCTTTGTATTCCGGCAGATAGCGTCCCGCCTGCCGCATCATCCAAACGGGCGTGTATTCGACGGGCTGTTTGAGCAATGCGCGCAGGAAAGTATCGTTTTTTAAGGGAATCATGGTTGTTCTTTCATAACAAGGCCGCCTGCTGTCCCGCTTGCGCGGCGAATCTGCAGACGGCCTTTATTCATTTGATGGCCGATTATTTGTTTTCCAAGGCTAGAGGTTCTTCTTCGTCGCTTACGCTCTCCAAAACCAACTTGCGTTGCGCCTCGGCTTTCTGCAACTGCTCGGTTTCGTCGAACACTTTGGCCAGCGCCAGACGCGCCGATACGGTCGGCTTGATGGCGATGCTGGCTTCAAGATAGCCCTGAGCCTTGCCCCACAGCCGCTTACCGTAGGCAAGCTGCCCCAGATACATCAAAAGTTTGGCATTGTCCGGTCGGGTTTGCAGCCAACTGTCGGCCGTATCGATGGCCTGTTGCTGTTCCCTGTCGCTCAGATAACGCACGCTGCCGACAAACGGTTCCAGCAATTCTATCTGTTGGGTTTGCGGATAATAGCGGTCAACCCATTTGACCGCCTGCCCGTATAAGCCCAAGCGTTCGTATTTTTCGGCGATTTCCACACACAAGCCCCCCGACTTGAGATTTTCGGGGATGCGTTTCAGACAGGATTTCAGGCCGTCTGCATCGGAAGCGGACGCCAGCAGGCGGCGGTATGCCCAAGACTGATACTGTTCGGCCTCGTAATCGCTGATTGCGCCGGCTTTTTCCAGTTTTTCGGATTTTTCCAGCACTTCGGCGGCATTACCGTCATCAAAGGCATAACGCAACTGCAAACGGACCAGTCTGGTCAGATTGGGATTGATTTGCGCGGCGGCATCCAGGTTTTGTTTGGCAGCCGGATAATCGCGGTTGGTCAAGGCTGACTCGGCCAACAACAGGTAACGCGAAAGCTGCTGTTTTTTCGGCAATGCTTCGATGTCTTTCAGGTAGCGGTCGCGCAGTTCGATATTGTCCATCTGGTCGGCCGCATGGGCACCCAGCATCAACGCCAGCGCACGGTTGCCGCCTGCTTCTTTGTTTGCCAAAACTTTAGCCGCCTCGTTTTCCGCCTGCTCGAATTTGCCTTCAAAGAAAGCCTGTCCCGCATTATTAAGCGCGGTGGCAGCCTGACGGCCTTTACGGGCGGTACCGAAACGCTGCATTCTGCCGGGTATGTTCAGCAAACCGGCTATCAGGCGGACAAGGAAATACAGAATCACAACGGCAATTATCAAGCCCAGTACGAACGCGTGCAGGTTCATACGCAACATGGTTTGTCCCGCCACCACATACACATTACCGGTATAGACGCCCGAAGCAAGGGCCAACCCGACGGCCACGGCAAACAAAATCACTATCCAAACGACGCTTCTCATGCCTGATCTCCTCTTGAGGAAGTGTCGGCCGAAGGCGTCGGATCGGTTTGTGCCGGCGGATTCCTATTGATGAAATCCCTCATCGGCGGCTGATCGGCGGCAGGGGCTTTAGGTGTTGCCGGTGCGGGTTTGGCCGGTACGACGGGAACCTGAGGGCGTTTGATTGCTGCAGGCGCTTTCGGAATCTGCGGCTTGGGCTGGGCTGCCGAAGCAGGCCCGTTCGCTTCCGGAACGGCCTGCTGTCCGGCTGCGCTGGCAGCCCTGTTTTCAGACGGCAGCGCAGGAACGGCCGGCGTGGCGACAGGTGCCGCCGATTGCGCCGGAGTAGGCGTAATGATGGAAGGTGCGGCAATCAGCGGCATTTCCGGGGCTTGTCCGCGGATGCCCTCCTGATATGCGTAAACCGCCGCCCTGCTCGACTGCAAAGCGTCTTCCGCTACCGGACGGATGTCCAGCGATTTCAAATCGGCCAATTCTTTCAGCCAAGAGCGGGTGGCGGGAGAGTTGCTGTCGAAATATTGCCTTACCGCGGCTTCGGCGTTATTTAAATCGCTTTGATAAACTTCGCTGTTGTGCTGCATCAGGGCGGTGCGTGCATCAAGCAGGCGCAACCGCAGGTTTTCACGCACAAAATACACTTGGTCGGGCGCAATCAGCATGGCGTCGTTGTTGTCCAGCCGGCGTACTTCCACCAGACCTTTGAGCGCATCCAGCGATTTTTCCCAAGCATTTTCCCACCATGAAAGATTCGGATTCGGCGACCGGCTGTTTTCGTTTTTGCTCGGCTTCAATGTGCCGTCAATCAGCAGCGGCAAACCGGCAACGGCAGTTTCCAAACGATCGATACGCAAAGCGGTACCCGAAATATCGACATAGGGATGGTTTTTCAACGAAGCCAAATCGCTGCTTACGGCCTGTTTGATGGCGAGCAGTTCGGGTTGGTCGAAACGGCTCAGGCGGTTGTGGACATGCTCCAGCACGCTGATTGCACCCTGCACGTTACCCGACAGCACCAACTGCTGCGAGGCTTGGTTCAGCAGAGTTTCGGCTTCGTCCGCCAGCCAGTTGGCGCGACCTTTAGCCAGTTCCTGATAAGCTTTCTGCGTCAGGACAATCTGTTCGGCGTTTGCTTTCTGTCCGCTGCCCAAGCGTTCCAGTTCGGACTGGATAACAGTCTGGCGGTTGATGTTTTCTTTCAGCAAGGCAGCATTTTCCGACTCGCCCAAAGCAGCTTTGTCGAGCTTTTGTGAAAACTCAAGCTGCTGGTTTTTCAAAACATTCTGCCCTTCTACAAACAGAAATCCGCTTGCACCCAGCCCCAGCAGCGCCAAGACCAGCGCGCCTGCGGCCAGCCCTTTGCCGGAAGACTGCCGGATGACGACCGGATTGGCGGAAGTTTGGGGAATCTGTTTCGGTTCTGACATAGTATTTCCTGTAATTTCGCCGGCCTGCTTTTCAGACGGCCTAGCATCATTTTCAGACGTTGCCGCAAAGGTTTCGGACGTCGGGACAGTATCCCGCTCATCCGAAGCGGCAGTATTTTCTTTATCGGAATCCGGCCGTTCGGCCGCCACCTTGTTTGATTGTTCACCGTTTTTTTCAGGCGGAGGGTTTCGGGAAGCGACAATATCGGCGGTATCCGGCTCATTTGCCGCTTCATTCAATACCGCTGCGTCAAACTGCTGGATGACCCGGACGTTTTCCGCTCCGGCAAGCCTCAATGTGTCGGCTATACGCGGATGGTGGGTGAAGTATAGCAAGGATTTGAAGAACAGGGAGAATTGAGACGGTACTTGGCGGAACAAAGCCTGCGCCAGTTCGCCCGAAGCAACATATGCGGCCTTGATGGAATGCGGATTAAAATCATGCCAATTCAAGGAATTAGGCCGTCTGAAATAGATTTCGGCAAAACTGACCTTAAAACCTTTCCGCCGCAATTCGCTCGCAAGCAAATCGCGTCCGCCGTGTCCGCGGACGATTAAAACGCTCGAACCTTTCGGCATTTCCTTCCATAGCGGCAGACGCAAAACGGCTTCGCTGTCGTTGCCTGAAGACGGGCTGTAAATTTCGTGATGACAGAAGGCCGCCAAGATTTTGCGGCTGGCCTGCCCGACCGTAATCTGTTTTTTGAGGCCGTCTGAAAAATCAAGGTGCGGCGCCGCCGTTTCAATGGCGGTCGGACTGACCCAAAACACCGCATCCGCCTGTTTGAAACGTTCGGGCAACCGCCGCAGCGCCCCTTCGTCAACTTCGATTTCTATCGGACTGAAAGGTACTGCCAGCCAGCCGGCGTCGGTACAGGTCTGCATATCTGCTTTTGCTCGGAATTTAGGTCGGATGATAAGTATTCTAGGCATATTTCAGACGGCCTTTTCATAAAAAATCGGAAACCTGTTTGCAGCCGCTGCAAAGTCCGTTTTAATCGGCAGAACTTGCGGAAAACTGCAAACAGGTATTAGGGAAACGAACTATTTTTGCGTGCTGGCCTGCTTCATCCAGGCGAACAGTTCTTCCAAATCGTAATCGCCGCTGTGCGGCACGTCCCATGGCAGGAAGTAATCGACGGCGTATCCGTTGTTTTGCAGCTTGGCGGCCAATACGGCGGACACGGCCAGCGAGGTGTCGCGGTCAGCGGTACCGACGCGGATACGCCAGTTTTGCGGTATTTTCACCTCGGATGTACCGATGTAGTTGAGCGGGTTCATGATTTTGACGGTTTCGGCGTCAGCCATCGCCGCATTTTCAGCCGTGTTGTGCCGCATCGAAAATTCGGTGAAATGCCGTTTGTCGGTTTGGGCATTGCCGAAAAGCTGGTTTTCTCCGGTACTTAAATCCACACCGTCAAACGCCGGCGGTATTTTCTGGCGGCCGGCGGCTTTGGCGTATTTACTAAAATCAACGGCGGTTACTTTACCGTTTTTTACCGTAAGCCAATTCCGGTTACCCAGTTTTTTGCCTGCATCCAGCTGCGACTGTGCCGATTTCGCCAGATAACCAGCGACATAATCCTTAAAGCTGCCGTTGCCGTTTTTGTCCAGCGTCAGCGCGCGGCCGCCGGCATCTTTCAGTTTCAGGCTGTTGATATAAGCGGGATAAAGAGGTTTGAGCTGGTTGGAGAGGGAGATTTCTTCTTTGGTCAGCGTACCGGGTACCAGTTCGCGCTTGACATTGTAGTCGAGCATGGAAATATTCATTTTTTGATAGTCGTTTACACCGTTAAACTGCCATTCGTAAGCCATATCAGCATGGTCCAAATCGGTAATCGGACAATATGCGGATACAGCGAAAATGTCGTCGCCGCCTTCCGCCGCGCCCAATGCTTTAAGATGGGCTTCATAATCGCGACTGTTGCCGGTCGCACCCAGCAGGGCGGAAAGTGCTCCGCCCGCACTGGTTCCGTTGGAAATGATTTTGCCTGCATCTCCCGGCATGGCTTTGTCGTTGAATTTCAGGTAACGGACCGCAGCCTTCAAATCCACGATGGCGGCTGGTGCCTTGCCGTTGGCGGCTGTCCGTCCGCGCGCGCCGGGAGAAGCGACCACATAACCTTTTGACAGGGCCGTCAAAGCGGCATTCGGGGTTTGGGATGCTTCACCGCCCCGGCCGAACCCCGGTTTGCCCGGCTCGGCAGGCATATAACCGCCAATTTGGTTCGGGAAAAAAATCGGTGCAGTTTCCGCAGTAAAACCGCCAACCGAGCCGCCGCTGTAATAAGCTTCCGGTACATAAATATTGATAATTTCATATTTTGTATCAACGGGATTCCTGACGTAAACAATACCTTCATACGCGCGGAATTTCACGCTTCGGCCGTTGACTTCAAGGCTTTTCTCAGTGTATTTCTGTTTGGAAAAATCCAAGTCGTAGCCTGCCGCGCCGTCTTTCACCGTCGAACAAGCGACCAGGCCTGCGGCCAGCGAACCTGCCAGTAGCGTACGGGAAAATGCTCCCATATCCTTGCTCCGTATTTCAAACTGTCAAAATAGTTTTTTATTATAGATGACGGCTGTGTTTAATCAGGTTAAGGCCGTCTGAACGGTTGCTTTCAATTTTCAGACGGCCTTTTCTTCACGAAAAAGCCCGATATGTTAAAATGACGGACGATACGCGTCGGGCGAACCGCCGCACACAACAACAAACGGAACACCTCTCCCACGCACCCGCCATGAGCAGCCAGCCCTACACAGCCGCCACCGTTTGCCGAGTCAGCTCAAACGGTATGATTCAAGACACTGACTCGCTGGCCGAAGAATCGGCCGTCGCTTTGGTTTACAACGGCATCAGCCACGCCGTATTGATGGCCACTCCGCAAAACCTGGAAGAGCTCGCCCTCGGTTTCAGCCTGAGCGAAGGCATCCTGCAAAACCGCAGCGAACTTTACGGCACCGACATCCGCAGCTCTTGCGACGGCATCGAAGTGCGGCTCGACATCGCCTCTTCCCGTTTCCAAGCCCTGAAAGAACGCCGCCGCAGCTTAAACGGACGCACCGGTTGCGGTTTGTGCGGCATCGACAGCCTGTCGGCGGTAAAACCCGTGCTGCCGCAGATAATCCGGAGCCGCCGTTTTACCGTCGGCGAAATTCAGACGGCCTTATCGGCTTTAAACCGTTACCAGCCGCTCCGACAGACGGTCGGTTCGCTGCACGGCGCGGCATGGGCGGACGAACACGGCATTGCCGCCGCATTTGAAGACGTCGGCCGCCACAACGCCCTCGACAAACTCATCGGTCACGGCACACTCAACGCGTTCGACTGGCAGCAAGGGTTTGCCATCATCTCCAGCCGCGCCAGTTACGAAATGGTCGCCAAAGCCGCCGTATCCCGCATAGGCTGCATCGTTGCCGTTTCAGCCCCCACCGCTCTGGCCGTCCGCTTGGCAGAACAGGCCGGAATGACCTTGATCGGTTTCGCCGGCCCTGAAAAATTCACCATTTATACCCACGCAGAATTTATCGAGGCCGTCTGAAAAGCCGATACCGTTTTTCAGACGGCCTCAGCCGACGCGCCGACAAAAAGGCCGTCTGAAATCTGAACATCCAAATAAGGAAACACCATGAACACCCGCTCCGCCCGTCCCGACGGAAAAATCCAGAAAGGCCTGTTCCATACCCCGTTTTGGCTTGCACCCGAAAAAGACATCTTCGCCATCCGCGCCGTCCGTTTCAAAGAATTGGCGCAGGAAGACGGTAGCGGCTGGAGCGGCTATCTGTCCCTGCTGTCCGTCATCTGCGAAGCGCAACAGGCCGCGTTTAACCGCCATACCTTTCCGCTGCCGCCGCTTTACCGCGGACAAACCGTATTGCCCGCAGCGGCCCAAGGCGAAGTACCGGACGGATTTTTGACTGTTTTTACTGACTTGCTGAATGCAACCGACGGTCAAACCAATGCCGCGGTCGCCGCCGAAACCGCTAAACTTAAAGCCTTAACCGCCGCCGAGGCCGCCGCCCTTGCACGACGCATATTGACGCAACAAACGGAACCGTCCGACCGCGCCGCCGAAATTTGGGTACAGGCCGCCTTGCAGGTCGTCTGGACGGCATGGGCCGCGCAGTTGTCCGAAGACGACGTTCCGACCGCCGAAAACAGCGACCGCATCTTCTGCCCCTGCTGCGGCACGGAAGCCGTCGGCAGTGTTATCCTTATCCGCAGCGACCTGACCGGCTTCCGCTACATGCATTGCCCGCTGTGCAACAGCCGCTGGAACGCCCTGCGCGCCAAATGCCCGACCTGCGGCGACGCCGGCGGAATGCGCCTCCAACAGGTCGAAGAAAAAAGCGCTCCGCACCTCGTTCCGGCCTATGCCGCCGCCCATGCTGAAAGTTGCGAATCCTGCCATACCTACCGCAAGCTCTACCGGCAAGACAAACAACAGTACGCCGACCCCGTCGCCGACGACCTTGCCACGCTGGGCTTAGATATCGCCGTCGGCGAAGCGGGTTACGAACGCGGCGGTGCGAATCCGTTTTTATTGATTGATGACGGCTCTTATGTTCAGATTTGAAACAAGTTTAGGAATAAGGCGTTTGGCGTTTCATAACCAAATGTTTTTGGGTATGGCCCTATTCATCCCAGTATTTCCGTATACGGCTATACGGTAATTACCAAATATTATTCGCCACATAGAATGTCAGTAATGAACTTTGCATAGTGTTGGCTTCTCATACGAATCCGTGCCTCTTGTTTGAAATAAAATATACAAACATCCAAAAGCAATGCCGTCTGAAAATCAAAATTTCAGACGGCATCATTATTTTAATCCGAATGCCGGTGTCTTTATTGGTCGACAAACGCACGTTCAATCAGGAAGTCGCCGCGCACGCCGACTTTGGGTGATTCCACCAAACCGAAGTCGTTCAGCACTTGACGGGTGTCTTTCAACATGGCCGGGCTGCCGCACAGCATGGCGCGGTCGTCCTGCGGGTTGATTTTGGGCAGGCCGATGTCTTCGAACAGTTTGCCGCTCACCATCAGGTCGGTCAGGCGGCCGTGATGTTCGTATTCTTCGCGGGAAACAATCGGATAGTAAATCAGTTTTTCTTTAACCAAATCGCCGAGGTATTCGTGCTCCGGCAATTCTTTGGTGAAGCGGTCGTAGTACGCCAAATCTTTTTTATAACGTACGCCGTGTACCAAGATGATTTTTTCAAACTGCTCGTAAATCTCCGGGTCTTTGGTTACGCTCAGGAAAGGGGCGATGCCGGTACCGGTGCTCAACAAATAAAGGTGTTTGCCGGGATTCAGGTCGCCTGCCACCAGCGTACCGGTCGGTTTTTTGCTGATTAACACGTCGTCGCCGACTTTTAGATGCTGGAGGCGGCTGGTCAGCGGGCCGTCCTGCACTTTGATGCTGAAAAATTCGAGATGTTCTTCCCAGTTGGCCGAGGCGACGCTGTATGCGCGCATCAGCGGTTTGCCGTCCACCATCAGTCCGACCATAACGAACTGGCCGTTTTCAAAGCGCAACGATTCGTCGCGGGTGCAGGTGAAAGTGAAGTAGGCGTCTGTCCAGTGATGTACGGACAATACTTTTTCGGTATTGAATGCTGCCATTTGAAGTTTCCTGTTTAATCGATGAGGCCGTCTGAAAACGGCGGCCGTTGTTGAAAATCGTGTCTATAACTTGAACTTGACCGTGTACCCGCCCCGCTATGCAGGTTCTTGGCTTCCGCCGGATTGCAGGCTGTGCAAATCGGCGTAGCGCCCTCCTTTTGCCAACAGTTCGCCATGTGTGCCCTGCTCTACGATGCGGCCTTCGTGCATGACCACGATATTGTCGGCTTTTTCAATGGTGGAGAGCCGGTGGGCGATGACGATGGTGGTGCGGTTCTGCATCAGGTTTTCCAATGCCGCCTGAACCAGCCGCTCGGATTCGTTGTCCAGCGCGCTGGTGGCCTCATCCAGAATCAGAATCGGCGCGTTTCTCAGCAGCGCGCGGGCAATGGCGATACGCTGCCGCTGCCCGCCGGAAAGTTTCAGTCCGTTCTCGCCGATTTCGGTCTGCAAGCCCTGCGGCATGGCTTGAATGAAATTCCACGCATTCGCGGCTTGGGCGGCACGGATGATTTCGTCTTCGGACGCATCCCCCGACCGCCCGTAGGCGATATTCTGCGCTATCGTGCCACTGAACAGCACCACATCCTGACTGACCAGCGCGATACGGCCGCGCAGGCTTTCCAAGGTGTAGTTGCGGATGTTTTCGCCGCCGATGCGCACCGCTCCCCCGGTCGGATCGAAAAAACGCGGCAACATATTGGCCAATGTGGTCTTGCCGCAGCCCGACGCGCCCACCAGCGCGACTACTTTACCCTGCGGCACGGTCAAATCGATACCGTTCAGGCTGTTGTGTTCTGCTTCGGGATAGCGGTAATAAACGCCGGAAAATTCAATGTCGCCCGTACCCGCGTCCAACACCGCCTTGCCGCCGTCGTCTTCCTCCGGTTCGTCCAAAAAGGTAAAGACGCTGTCGGCCGCCGCCAAGCCGCGCTGCAAAGACTGCATCACGCCGGTCATACGTTTGACCGGGTCGAACATCATAATCATGCTCGACAGGAAGGACATGAAATCCCCGGCGCTGAAATCGGAGCTGCCCGCCTGCCTGGCAGCGGTATAAATAATGACGGCCAAAGCCACCGACGCCATCAGTTGCGTAAAACTCGTGCCGACCGAGCTTGCGGCTACCTGTTTGACCAGATTGCGCCGCACATCAGTGGAAATCCTGCCGAAACGGTCGGTCTCATACGGCTGCCCGCCGTAAACTTTGATAACGCGCGCGCCGTCGATACTTTCGTTCAGCACTTGCGTCATCTGTCCCAGATACTGCTGGTTGCTTTGCGACAATCGGCGCAGCCGTTTGCTGACGGTACGCACGCTGACCGCAACGACCGGCAACACGGCAAAGGTAATCAACGTCAACTGCCAGTTGAGGTACATCAGCAGGCCGAGCAGACCGACGACGCTGACGCCGTCTTTGGCAATCACGGTGATGACGTTGAATCCCGCTTCGGTAATCTGCCCCGCGTCGTTCAGCACCCGCGACACCAACCGTCCGCCGGCATTGCCGCTGTAATACGACGACGGCAGGCGCATCATCTTGGCGAACATTTCGCGGCGGATGCGGTCTACCAAGCTGCCGGAAAGATAGGTGGTGCAATAGTCGTTAAAGAAATTAAAGACGCCCCGCACTAGGAACAGCCCGACGACTGCCAACGGCAGCCATGCCATCTTTTGCATGTTTTTATCGACAAAGCCTTCGTTAATCAAAGGCTTGAGCAGATAACCGAAAGCCGGCATAGTTGCCGCGACCACGAGCATGGAGACGACCGAAGCGGCAAAAATCTTCCAGTAGTCTTTCAGATAGCCCAGCAGGCGTATGTAAAGCTGCCGGTTCGAAATCGTCCGTGTCGTCGCCATAGCAATCCAAAATCAGAGCAAACGTGGGATTTTAAACGAAAATTTTTCTCATCACAATGTTTGCGGCACGAATGCGCCCAATCCAAAACCAAAGGCCGTCTGAAACCATAAACTCCGGTTTTCAGACGGCCTCGACGACTGCGGCGCAATCTAGAAATACAAATCCGCCAGATAAAACAATCCCGCCACCGCCGCCAGCCGCAGCATGTCGCGTCCCCAGCGTGAATGGCTCAGGCTGTGCATCCAGCGTATCGGTTTGGCGGTCTGCGTAACCAAATATTGTATTTCGTCGGGCTGTGTCAGCAGTTTGTCGTGCCACAAAGCCGCCGCCCGTTCAAGCAGGCCGTACTTCTTCAGCATCAGCGAGGTCGAATGCAGGTAACAGAGCCAGTCGCGGCTCTGGCATTCGGCAAGGGTCAATACTTCCGACGGGTCGTCTTCAAAATCCAAAAAACTGACATCTTTACCCGAAATCATGATGTTGCGCGCAAACGCCTGACTGAGGAACTGGCCTTTTCTGTGTACTTCGCCGATGGCGTTCAATCCGGCATTCCAAGCGGTGAGGTGTTTCCCTCTGGCTTCCTGTTCGATTTGCGTATCAAGCTGCTTGCCGTCTAAATGACTGAGCATCAGTGCATCTGCCTGATGTGCCAAAACCTCGGGAACGGAGATTCCGGCAGCCTTCAGCTCGCGCAAGCGTTTTTCCTCAACAGCGATGGCTTTTTCACCGCCCAGATTCGGTACCGGCTTCAACACACCCAACCGCAGCGGCCTGGTTATCATCCCCAATAGTGCGTAACGCCATGCCGGATTGCGCGCGCCGGCCTTGCGTATCCATACTACGAGGCCGTCTGAAAGTTCGTAGCAGGCAATATTGGCCTTCTGTTTTGCTGCGAATGCAGCCAAACAACCGGAGAAATCCGGTACTCCCAGTGCTTGGTTTTTCGTATCCATATCACGTTTATTGTCTTGTTAAAAAAGAAAACCCGCCTGCAAGCGGGGAACGGCGCAGGCGGGTATTTTTATCCGGAATACTACCGTAATATCAAACGCTAACAGCTTTTTCGATAATGTTTTTCACGAGTTCGGCATCGTTCGCCACCACTTCCACACGCTGCGGCAGACTTTCCAAACCGTCCAAACCCGCCGGACGTGGCACGGCCACATCACCCACGGCTTCGTGTATCGTCGCTTCGAACTTAACAGCCAACGCGGTTTCCAAACAAACCACGGTTTCACCCGTTTCGCGCAACTCGCGGGCAACTTTCACGCCGTCGGCAGTGTGCGGGTCGATTAACTGGCCGTCCTGTTCGTAAACCTGTTTGATGGTAGCCAAACGGTCGCTGTGCAGGCTTTTGCCGGAAACAAAACCGTATTTGCCGCGCACGGTACCGAGCAAGTCGGACAAGTCGAAGCCCTTGCCCGAAGCAACATCGGCCCACAGGGCGTTTACTTTGTCCGTATCACGTTCGACCAGATCAAAAACAAAACGTTCAAAATTCGATGCTTTCGAAATGTCCATCGACGGGCTGGAAGTAACGTGCGTCTGCGCGGCGCTGCGCGGCAGGTAGCGGCCCGTTTTGAAAAACTCGTCCAATACGTCGTTTTCGTTGGTGGCGGCAATCAGGCGTCCTATCGGCAATCCCATTTGCTTGGCGATGTGTCCGGCGCAGATATTGCCGAAATTGCCGCTGGGTACGCAGAAGCTGACTTTTTCGCCGTTGCTCTGCGTGGCTTTGAAATAACCGGCGAAGTAGTAAACCACTTGGGCAACGATGCGTCCCCAGTTAATAGAGTTTACCGTACCGATATGATAAGTTGCTTTAAATCCGGCATCGTTTTGTACAGCCTTTACAATATCCTGACAATCGTCAAACATGCCTTTTACGGCAATGTTGTGAATATTGGCGTCTTGCAGGCTGTACATTTGCGCACGTTGGAACGCGCTCATTTTGCCTTCGGGCGAGAGCATGAAGACGTTGACGCCTTTTTTGCCGCGCAATGCGTATTCTGCGGCGGAGCCGGTGTCGCCGCTGGTCGCGCCCAAGATATTGAGCTGCCGGCCTTCCTTGTCCAGCACATATTCGAACGCGTTGCCCAAAAACTGCATCGCCATATCTTTAAACGCCAGCGTCGGGCCGTTGGACAGGGCTTGAATTTTGAGGCCGTCTGAAAGCGTACGCACGGGCGTGATTTCTTTGCTGTTAAACACGGCCTCGGTATAGGTGCGCTCAACGATGCCGCGCAAATCGTCCGCCGGAATGTCGGTAACGAACAGGCTCATGATTTCAAACGCCAGTTCGGGATAACTGAGATTGCGCCATTCGTCCAAAGTTCCGCGGCTGATTTGCGGATAGGATTCCGGCAACATCAAACCGCCGTCGGGTGCGAGACCCATCAATAAAACTTCGCTGAAAGGTTTGGGCGCGGTTTTGCCGCGGGTGCTGATGTAGTTCATTTTACCGTTCTTCCGTTGGGTTCAGTTTCAAGTTTCAAAAGAATAAAAGTTTTCAGACGGCCTCACCGCCCGATTCGGAGAAAGGCCGTCTGAAACGCTTGCAGTCCGGATGATTATACCGCAAGGCCTTAGGTCGTGCGAACGCTTGCGGTATAATGAGGCCGTCTGAAAACCCTCTTTCACGGAAACCGCCATGTCCGACCTCTTCACCCGCCAACCCGATGCGCCGCTTGCCGAACGCCTGCGTCCGCATACGCTTGATGATGTTATCGGGCAGCAGCATTTAATTGGCGAAGGCAAGCCGCTGCGCGTGGCGGTGGAAGGCGGGAAGCTGCATTCTATGTTGCTGTGGGGGCCGCCGGGCGTGGGCAAGACGACGTTGGCGCGGATTTTGGCGCAGAGTTTCAACGCCCAGTTTTTGCCTGTTTCCGCCGTATTTTCCGGCGTGAAAGACATACGCGAGGCAATCGACAAGGCTGAAATCGCTTTGCAGCAGGGACGCGCGACGATTTTGTTTGTCGATGAAGTCCACCGCTTCAACAAGGCGCAGCAGGACGCGTTTTTGCCCCATGTCGAAAGCGGTTTGCTGACCTTTATCGGCGCGACCACGGAAAACCCGTCGTTTGAAGTCAATCCCGCGCTGTTGAGCCGCGCGCAGGTGTATGTTTTGCAATCCTTGTCTTCAGACGACCTCAAAAAGCTGATTGCCAAAGTATTGGCTTTGCCCGAATACCGGGATTTCTCGATTGAAGCCGATGCGCAGGAGCTGCTCGTCAATACCGCCGACGGCGATGCGCGCAGATTGTTAAATCTATTGGAACAACTTTTACGCGCCGCCGACACACGCCGTCTGAAAACCTTAACCGCCGAATTTCTCGCCGACAGCTTGGGCGCGCAAATCCGCCGTTTCGACAAAGGCGGCGAGAGTTTCTACAACCAAATCTCCGCCCTGCACAAATCCGTGCGCGGTTCGCATCCCAACGCCGCGCTGTATTGGTTTTGCCGTATGCTCGACGGCGGCACCGACCCGCGCTACCTCGCCCGCCGCATCGTGCGCATGGCGTGGGAAGACATCGGGCTTGCCGACCCGCGCGCCTTCCAAATCGCCAACGATGCCGCCGCTACCTTCGAACGTTTAGGCTCGCCCGAAGGCGAACTCGCGCTGGCGCAAGCCGTGCTGTACCTTGCCGCCGCCGCCAAATCCAACGCGGGCTACAAGGCATACAACCAAATGCGCCGCTTCGTCAAAGAAAACGCCAGCGATGAAGTGCCCGTCCACCTGCGCAACGCCCCGACCAAGTTGATGAAGGAATTGGGCTACGGACATGAATACCGCTACGCCCACGACGAACCGAACGCCTACGCCGCCGGCGAAAGCTATATGCCCGACGGCTTGGACGAACCGGACTTCTACCAACCCGTCCCGCGCGGCCTGGAAATTAAAATCGGCGAGAAGCTGGCGTGGCTCAAATCGCTGGACGAAGAAGCATCCGAACGCTGAACGGCGCATCATTCCCTTTCCCGTGGTAGAGGGCTTGGTTTGGCAGTTGGAACCGTTTTTTATCCTCACCGTTTTCCCCTCTCCCCGACCCTCCCCCGCAGGGGAGGGAGCAGGATAGCCGATACCTCGGCGGAATCTGTCTTTTTATCAACCGCTTTATCCCGAGCCTACATTGCTTAATATTGCAGGCTGTTTTTTATCGTTGTTCCTTGAGAGGCCGTCTGAAACTTATGATTCGTCATTCCCGCCCCCGCCTACGCGAAGACAGGCTGCGGCGGGAATCCAGGAAACCTTTGGGCTGCGGCAATTTTCCAAAAATTCCTGAAAATAAAAGGTCTGGATTCCCGTTTTCACGGGAATGACGGAATGTAAAGTTGCCGCAATTTCCAAAAGGTCGTCCAAAACCTGTTGCCTTCCCCTCCGCACTCCGCCGTTATCCTGCAAATCTGCACTTTTCAAACTTTTACAAACTCCTTTTCATTCCGCGCTTCCGCCTTCGCTCCCCGTATCATGGCATTTTGCCCGAACGGCATTTCTTCATTCTGTCTTTTACAAAGGACAAAATGAAACAAAATTACCAATTTTTATACAAAAATTATTATCAATCCTATCAATCTATTGTTTGAACTTGAAAAGGAGAATTTGTAGCAATGAAGTTTTACCATTTGAGCGCGCCGCTGTTACTTATCCTGCCTGTCTGCACGCAGGCGGCGGACGCATACGTTCCCGCCGATGCCGAACCGGCAGCAGTTACCCTTTCCACTGTTACCGTGCGCGGTAAGCGGCAGAAGTCGTTGAACAAGGGCTATACCGCTTCGGGCACTTACGCCGCGACGGGGATGCCGCTGACGCTGCGCGAGGTGCCGCAGAGCGTGAGCGTGGTAACCGACAAACAGATGAAGGACCAAGGCAAGCGCAGCGTTTACGACGCGCTCTCATGGGTCAACGGTATCAGCGGCAATCCGGCAAGTTCGCGCTATGCGGTAACCAACATGTATGCGCGCGGCGAGGCGGTCAACGATTACCAGATAGACGGCATGACCACCGAAATCGACGGCAACCAACTGCTGAACTCGGGCGCGTACGAGCGGGTGGAAGTCGTGCGCGGCACTTCCGCCTTGCAGGGCGGCGTGGGCGACCCGAGCGCGACGGTGAACCTGGTACGCAAGCGTCCGACCAAAGAGCGGCAGGCTGAAATTTCCGTCGGCATCGGCAGATGGCGGCGTTGGAATGCCGAGGCCGACGTGTCCGGACCGCTCAACTCGAGCGGCAGCCTGCGCGGCCGCGCCGTCATCAACGCCGAGGGCGGGCGGCATTGGACCGAGGGTTCGCGCGACCGCTCCGACATGGTTTACGGCATTGCCGAATACGATTTCTCGCCGCAAACCACCGCCTACGCCGGTATCAACCACCAGCGCGCGCGAGAAAAAGAATTTTACGGCGGGGACCTGCCCGTTTACGATAGCGCAGGCTACCCAACCCGCCTCGGCATCCGTGACAACAACAAAATCAAAGGCAGCAGGTATAGGGAACGCGCGACGGAACTCTTTACCGGACTGGAACACCGCTTTGAAAACAACTGGAAAGCCAAGCTGGAATACCGCTACAACCGTGAGAAAACCCTCAATCCCGGTATGGGTGACGCCCCATACAACTATCTCAGGCACGACGACAGCTCGGCCAGAGCCAATTTTTATAAAATGGGCGACAATATCGTCAGCCATGCCTTCAGCTTCAAGCTCAACGGGCAATACGATTTATGGGGGCGCAAACACGAAGCTGTATTCGGCATCGGCGGCTATCGCACGCGGAACAAACGCGCCTGGGCAAACCCTGAAGGCAACTATTCCATAGACGACATCTACGATTTCATACGCCGCCGCGACTATCCCGCCATCGCTTCCGTCAACGACTGGAAATGGGAGGGAGACACCATCGCGACACGCCAAATCAGCGGCTATGCCGCCACCCGCCTGCACGCCACCGACAAACTCTCGCTGCTTTTGGGCGCCAACTATGCCCGCTACCATTACCAAGCCATACCAATTGACGGCAGCCCGAATACGGAAGCCAAAGAAGGCCGCTTCGCCCCCTACGCCGGCATCACCTACGACCTCACCGACAACCTCTCCGCCTACGCTTCCTACAGCCGCCTGTTCAAGCCGTACGAAAACGGCGAAACAGACATCAACCGCCGCCCCATCGATCCGATTACCGGCCGCACCGTCGAGGCTGGACTGAAAGGCGAATGGCTCGAAGGCCGTCTGAACGCCTCGCTGTCGGTGTTCCAGTCCAAACGGCGCAACGTCGCCGTCGAAGCGGGCAAATTTGACAACGACGACACCTACTACCGCGCAGCGAATACCAAAGCCCACGGCTGGGAAGCCGAAATCAGCGGCTCGCCCGCCGAAGGCTGGGACATCAGCGCGGGCGTGCAGTCGCACCTGACCCGCGAAGAAAACGGCAACCGGCCCAACAGCCAATACGACCCGCGCCACAGCTTCAAACTCTTCACCACCTACCGCCTGCCCAAAACCCGCTGGACCCTCGGCGGCGGCGTGCGCTGGCAGAGCAAGACCTTTGTGGACAAATACGGCGACCTCAGCAATATCGAGTTTGACGACGATGAAGCCAAAGAACGCGCCCGCGTCCTCTCCCGCCAAAAATCCTTCGCCGTGGTCGACCTGACCGCACAGTACGACATTTCCAAAAACGCCAACCTGACACTAAACTTCGACAACGTGTTCGACAAACGCTACCGTACGGACACGGCGTACCACGACTACGGCCAGCCGAGGAGTTTGTCGGGGACGCTTAGGTATAAGTTTTGACGGGGTTTGGGGTTGCTGTAATTCTTGAAGGTCGTCTGAAACCTATAGTGGATTAAATTTAAATCAGGACAAGGCGACGAAGCCGCAGACAGTACAGATAGTACGGAACCGATTCACTTGGTGCTTCAGCACCTTAGAGAATCGTTCTCTTTGAGCTAAGGCGAGGCAACGCCGTACTGGTTTAAAGTTAATCCACTATATAATCCGTCATTCCCGCGCAGGCGGAAATCTAGGAATCTTTGGGATTCGGCGATTTTTAGAGATTCCTGAAACTCCAAAGGTCTGGATTCCCGTTTTCACGGGAATGACGGTCGTGAGGTTGCCGTACTCTGCAAAGGCTGTCTGAAACCTGTCATTTCTAAAGGTCGTCTGAAAAACACCCAATCGAATAAAAGTAACAAATATCCCAAGGAAAACCATATGAGTCCCATCCTGCCACGCCCGCTGCACATCGCGGCGCGGATTGTGCTGGCTTCGGCCGGAAGCTACTGGGTATCCGCGCTGGCGGCGGGTACGGTTCCGCTTTATGCGGGCGGGTCAACCAATGCCGTTTACGGCGGCACCCTCCTAGGCATCACGCTGCTGCCGCTGGTATTTCTGTGGGCGTTGGCGGCGCGGCGGCTGCGGACGGTGTTTTGCGCGCTGTCGCTGTCGGTGTTGCTGCTTTCGGCGGCAGGGGGGCTGGCGCATGGCTAAGGAGGCGGGGCTGCGCAAGGTAATGGCGGAAATCCACACATGGACGGGGCTGATCTGTTCGTGGGTTTTGTTCGTAATATTCCTTGCGGGGAGCATTGCGTTTTTCCGTGCCGAACTGGATGTATGGTTGCAGCCGGAGCTGCCGTTTTCAGACGGCCTGCCGGACGAACGGGTTTCGCTGGCGACCGCCCTGGACTATCTGCGCCGCCATGCGCCGAATGCGGCAGAATGGTCGGTTTCTCTGCCGACCGAACGTTCGCCGTACTTGGATTTGGGCTGGACGGAGCGTGGGACCGAAGAGGCGTCCTATACCACCATCAGCCCTTATCCTAACGCGCCGCAGTCCAAACCGCGCGAAACGGCGGGGGCGGGTTATCTGGTTTCCATCCACAGCAACCTCGCGGCGGCGGAATACGGCGGTTACTGGCTGACGGCTGCGGCCGCGGTGGTCGCGCTGGCGGCGGTAATCAGCGGCGTGATTGTGCATAAAAAGATTTTGGCGGAGTTTTTCACTTTCCGCGCAGGCAAAAAACTCAGAAGCTGGCTGGACGCACACAATCTGCTGGGCGTGCTGCCGCTGCCGTTTCATGTGATGATTGTTTACAGCGGCCTCTTGCTGACTTCGCATACGGTAATGACCTACAGTCAAACGGCGGCGGAATTGTCGGGTGAAGAATTCGAGGCGCGCCCCGCCTATGTGCCGAGGCCGTCTGAAAACGCGGGAGAGCAGCGGAAGATGGCGGATTGGTATCCGACGGTGCAAAAGTTGCGCCCAAATGGGACGGACAAGGAAATCAACTTGACCATCACCGACCCCGACCGCGAAGAAGCGGTGTTGTCGGCGGATTATTTCGACAAAAGAAGCGTCGGCTCGAACCCTGATTTGTCGGTGGCGGTACGTTTGAGTGACGGGGCGCAGGTGTACCGCAAAGATGCCTACGGCGGCTTCGAACAGATCTACTCTTCGCTCTACAGCCTGCATACGGCGGGCTTTGCCGACTATCCGACGCTCTGGCTTTATTTCTTCAGCGGCATGGCGGGTTGCGGCATGATTGCGACAGGTGCGGTAATGTGGCCGATGAAACGGCGCAATCGCAAACAGCCGCCCCTGTGCGGGATTGCGTGGGCGGAGCGCATCAACATCGCCGTGTTCGCCGGCTTCCCACTCGCCTGCGCCGCCTTTTTCTGCACCAACCGCCTGCTGCCCGCAGACTGGGACGGGCGCGAAATTTGGGAAGCGCAAAGCCTCTTTGCCGTCTGGGCCGCCGCTGCGGTTGCCGCCTTCTTCCCTTGCCCCGCGCATATCAAATGGCGCGGTCTGTTTTACGCCGCCGCCGCACTGTGCGCCCTGATCCCGCTCTTGGATATTTATGTCGGACGGCCTCTCTGGCTGTCGATTCGGTCGGGGGACACGCTCTATTGGACGATGGAACTGTGTTTCCTGACATTTGCGGCAATATTCTTCCTCATCGCCCGCCGCATCGCAAAGGCGCAATGACCATGCTGTATTTCCTGATGTTTTCCCTCTGCTTCGGCGGCTTTTTCTGCCTCATGCTCTCGCAAACGCCCCACGCCAAAACCATGCTCGGACGCCCCGTCCAACACCCCGCCCGCCTGCGCCTTGCCGGCGCAACCCTCCACGCCGCCGCCCTTGTCTCCGCACTCGCTTCGCCCCATCCCGCCGCCGCCAGCACAAGCTGGTTCGGCTGCCTGAGCGTAGGCGCAGCCTTGTGCACGGTTGCGGTTTATTTTCGGGGAAAGGGAGCTGGGAAGAAAGATAAAAGGTCGTATGATTGACGCGTTTGTCTTAATAATCATAGGAACAGGCCGTCTGAAACCCAAGTTTCAGACGGCCTGTTGAATTTCCCTACAACGTGTTTAGCGTCAGAAGCGGTAATTCACGCCCAAGGCAAACTCGCGGCCGCGTTCGTAGAAGGGGACGCGTCCGTTGCCGTCGGGGAAGCGTTGGCTGTGCGAACGGTATTGTTTGTTGCCGATGTTGTTGACGGCGAAGTTGACGTTCAGGTTGTCTTTTTTCAGCGGCTGCCAGTTGGCGTAGATGTCGTGTACGCCGTAGCCGGCTTTTTTGCCGTGTATCGTGCCTTGTCCGCGGGCGACGTCGGTGTATTTCACGCTTTGGGCGTAGCGGCCGCGCCAGCCGATTTCGAGTTTGGGGTTTTCAAACTGATAAGACAGGCCGGTCAGCCATTGGCGGCCGGTGTTCCAGAAGGTGAACGAGCTTTCGTGGTCTTCCGCTTGAATCGGGCTTTCGCCGTAGTACATTTCGCCGTTCAGACGGGGTTTGACGTAGGACACGCCGGCGCGCGCGGTCAGACCGCCCCAGCGGTAGGACGCGTCGAGTTCGTAGCCGTAGGTTTTGAGCGTGCCGCCGTTGTAAATCTTGCCGCGTTCGGTGATGGAAGCGGTGTTGTTGTTGATTTTTGCCCAACGATAGACGATGAGGTCTTTGATGCGTTGGTGGAACACGCTGCCGCTGACGTTGAAGTTGTCGTTGCGCCATTTGAAGCCCAATTCGGCACGGCGGGCGGTTTCGGCTTTGAGGTTGCTGTCCAAATCGGCGGCGGCGCCTGCGCGTTCGTTAGCCAACAGGGCTTCGTTCAGGCGGGGCGCACGGCTTGCCTGATTGAGGTTTGCCAAGAGGGAGAAGTTGTCGTTGATGTCCCAAATCGCGCCGATGCTGGGGTTGAGCTGTCCGTGCGACGCGCTTTGTTTGCTGGCGGCGTTGTATTTGAAATGGTCGTAACGCAGGCCGGTGGTCAGGGTAACGGGGTTCAGGTTCCAGATGCCTTCCGCGTACACGCCGTATTCGGCTTTCTTCTCTTTGTCGCGGTCATACAGGCCGAGAATCTTCAGCCATGCGCCTTTGTCGGACGGCTCGGAGGTTTCGTGGCGGTAGTTGACACCGTATTTCACCATGTGTCCGTCGCCGAAGGAGCTGGCGAGGTTCAGGTTGGCGCCGGTCGCTTTGATTTTGCTCAACTCAAGCTTGCCGATGGGAACGCCGCCTTGCGCCGTGCCGGAAGCTTGGGCTTTCGGGGAAGGCGCGCCTTTAGGCGGCTTGGTGTCGTCGGTGTTGATTTGGAAGACGTTGGCGTCGATTTTGTCGAGGAAACCGACGTTGCGGCCGCGGTATTCCAGATTGTAGGATTGTTCTTTTTGATAAGTGCCGTCCACGCCGACGTAGCTGTCAACGTTTTGGAACTCGGCTTTGTCGGTGCGGTTGCCTTTTTGGTATTCCTGACGGTAGGTCAGGCGGATGCCGTGGTCGTCGTTGAAGTCGTAACCGAGTTTGGCGAGGTAGCTGTGCTGTTTCAGACGACTGCCGCGGTTGACATTGCCGTTGCCGTCTTTGTAGTCGCGGTTGTTGAGGAAGTTGCCTGCAAACAAGGCATCGAAGCCGTTTTGATAGCCGTAAACCGCCGCGTTTCCGGTTGAGCCTTTATTGCTGCTCAAGCCTGCGCCGAGTTTGAAACCGAAAGGTTTGCCGTCGGTCAGCAGGTCTTTCGCGTCAACCGTTGTTACGCGGATAGTACCGCCAACCGCGCCCAAACCCGCGCTCGCCGCGCCCGTGCCTTTTTCGACGTTGATGCTTTTCACCAAAGCGGGGTCAAGCTGGAAGCGGCTTTGGTGGTGGAAAATTTTGGTGGATTGGCTGGTGCCGTCCACTTCCAAATTAATCTTGTCTTCGCCGACGCCGCGGATGCTGTAAAACTGCGCCACGCCGTTGCCGCCGCCGACATCCATGCCGATTTGGTCTTTCATCACTTGTTTCAAATCGGTCGAAGTTTCGCGGTCAAGCTGGTTGCGGGTGACGCGGGTCGGTACGGCGGTGGCGGTTACTTTTACTTCGTCCAGTTCGGTCAAAGCAGCCGGCTGTTTGTTTTCGGCATGGGCGAAAACGGCCGCCAGCGCCAGTACCAGCGCGCTGTAATGGAATTTTGTCGGTTGGCGGGTATTCATCGTTTATTTCCTCTGTGTGGCGGTTAGTTATATAGAACAATTACACAAACAAACGCGAATTGTAATGAAACTAATCATTATTATCAAATTTAATTACAAAAACCGTTTCAGTAAATTTTGCACGGCCGCGCCGCCGCTTTTCAGACGGCCTCCTACCCCTTCAAGCCCCGTAATATAACGAAATCGCATTAAATTAAAACAAACCATTCTTTCCTTTTTTCAGACGGCCTCTATAAAGTAACGCCCATTACGAATCGTCGGCCTATTGCCGCACGAATAAAACCGGCCCGCCAAAGCCGCCCGCAAAGGAACAACATGAACCAAGCCAATCCGCTTCCAGCCGAGCTTTCCGCACAACTGTCCGCCCTCTCTCCCACCCAGCTTGCATGGTTGTCGGGCTATTGCTGGGCGCAAAGCCAAGGGGCCGCCGCGCCCCTGCCCGAAGTTTCCGCCGTCCGGCCCGCACCTGCCGCCCGCCGCGTTACCGTCTTGTCCGCATCGCAAACAGGCAACGCCCGCCGCGTGGCGGAGCAGCTTCATGCCGGACTGAAAGCCGCGGGCGTGGAGGCCCGCCTGACCGGAGCGGGCGATTTCAAAAGCAAAACGCTGCCGGATGAAGACATCGTTTTACTGGTTACGTCCACACAGGGCGAAGGCGAGCCGCCGGAAGAAGCCCTGCCGCTGTACAAATTCCTATCCGGCAAAAAAGCCCCCGATTTGGGCAAACTGACTTTCGCCGTTTTGGGGCTGGGTGATTCCTCCTATCCGAAATTCTGTCAGGCAGGTAAAGATTTCGATGCCAAACTGTCCGGCCTGGGAGCCGGCCGTCTGGCCGATTTGGCATTGTGCGATTTGGAATTTCAAGCCGCCGCCGATGCGTGGGTGGCGGCCGTTGTGCCGAAAGTGGCCGAGTTGTGCGCCCAATCCGCCGCTCCCGCCCCGACAGCGCAAACGGCCGCCGCTTCCGGCGGCGGAGAGCCGATTCAGTCCTACACCAAAGAACGCCCCTACACCGCCGCCCTGTCCGTCCGCCAGAAAATCACTTCGCGCACTGCCGAAAAAGACGTCGAACACATCGAAATCGACCTGAGCGGTTCCGGCATCCGTTACAAAGCCGGCGACGCGTTGGGCATATGGCCCGTTAACGCCCCCGAACTGGTCAAAGAAATTCTGGATTTAAACAACCTGTCCGGCAGCGAAGCCGTCAAACTCGCCGACGGCAGCGAAACCGATATTCAGACGGCCTTGAGCGAAGCCGCCGACATCACGCAGAACACACCCGCATTCGTGCGGCAATACGCCGAATTGTCAGACAACACCGAACTCAAAGACATTGCCGACGACAACGCCAAACTGGACGCCTATCTCGCCGCCACCCCGCCCGTGGGCGTACTGGCCGCCAATCCGCATCCGCTTGATGCGCAAACCTTGCTCGGCCTGTTCCGCACCCAAACCCCGCGCCTGTACTCCATAGCCTCGGCGCAGGACGAAGTCGGCGAAGAAGTACACCTCACCGTCGGCGTCGTCCGCTTCGACCACCACGGCAACACCTACACCGGCGCAGCCTCCGGCTATATCGGCGCACGCTTGGAAGAAGGCGGCGAAGTGCGCGTCTTCATCGAACCCAACCCGCATTTCCGCCTCCCCGAAAACGGCGACACCCCCGTCATCATGATAGGCGCGGGTACAGGTATCGCGCCTTTCCGCGCCTTCATGCAGCAACGCAGCGCCAACGGCGACAGCGGCAAAAACTGGCTTTTCTTCGGCAACCAGCGCCTTGCCGACGATTTCCTCTACCAGCTCGAATGGGTAGATTTCCGCAAAGACGGCCTGCTCACCCGTGCCGACTTGGCGTGGAGCCGCCAGGGCGAACACAAAGTGTACGTCCAACACAAAATCGCCGAACACGCCGCCGAAGTTTGGAGCTGGCTGCAACAGGGCGCGCACGTTTACGTCTGCGGCGACGCAACCCGCATGGCGCGCGATGTTGAGGAAGCCCTGCTCGAAGTCATCGCCGGACAAGGCAAACTCAGCCGCGACGAAGCCGAAGACTACCTCAACGACATGCGCGAAGATAAACGTTACCAGCGCGACGTCTATTAACGGCCAAGGCCGTCTGAAAACGTTTCAGACGGCCTCCATAACCGGAAACACCGTTCTAACCGAAAAATAAATTATATAAATTACAATAAGTTGCAAAATATCAATCCGTTTTTTTAGAGCAAAACATTGAAACCGGCCCGTTTTTTGTTTTACACTACGTCTCACTACACCAAAGTACACATTAGATTTCATATCATGAATCCGACAAATATTCGCCCATTTGCTTATTTTTATTGGTACCACACAACCGTGCGGTACTTTTTTGCGCTTGTCTGAAACCTAAAAACAAGCAGATGCGAATAAGAGCCGCCCGATTTTCAGGCGGCTTTTTTGATACTTTGAAGATTGCCGCCGGAATCAAACTCAAAAGAAAAGATTTGAAATGATGACGAAAGCAACAGACAAAATGAATACCGTACGCAAAACCCTCCCCCAAGAAGCCCGCCTCCACCGCTGCATGATGATTACCGACGGTAATGTCAGCCGCGCCAACCGCGACCGTGCACTGCCGGAGCGGTCCGACAACCTCGTCAGCGAAGCGCTGTTGCCGCAAATCCGCGCCGTCGCCGTCATGATTGCCGCCATGCGCCACGATTTCGGTCCGCACAGCCCCGTCGCCTTCACCGACGACGCAGACTGGTTTGCCGCCCGCATCATCGTCCTGCGCGCGCGCCGCTTCCATCTCGACATCACCCTGCTGCCGATGCTGAAAACCGCCAACCGCCGCGCGCAAGCGTTCGCACGGGCGCACAAGCTACCGTTTACCCCCGCAGAAATGCACATGAGCCTCCATGCGAACAGACCGGCCGACCTGCTGATAGTCGAGACCGAATACGAAGCGGAAGAACGAGGCAGCATGATTGCCAACAGCCTCGCCCTTGCCGCCAAACTGCCCTCACTGCCGCTGTAACACAAACTTGATAAACAGAAAAAATACACCATATAAAGGCGCAAGAGCCGGAAAAGCCGCCTGCTCCGCCGTTTCAGACGGCCTTAAAAACACTTCACACAGGATTAAAGATGAAAAAAACCGTCGCCCTTGCCGCACTTTCCGCCCTCGCCTTAGCCGCATGTAAAGACAACACGCAAGCCCAACTCGAGCAGCAGCAAAAACAAATCGAAGCCCTGCAACAGCAGTTGGCACAACAAAACGGCGGCCAGCAGGACAACACCGTTTACCAACTCACCCCCGAAGGCGTCAAAGACACCATTCCGGCCGAAGCCCAGGCCAACGGCAACAACGGCCAGCCGGTAACAGGTACCGACGGCCAGCAATATATCTACGACCAATCCAGCGGAAGCTGGCTGCTGCAAAGCCTTATCGGCACGGCGGCAGGTGCCTTCATCGGCAACGCCTTGGCCAACAAATTCACTCAGGCGCGCAACCAAAACAGCCCCGTCGCACAACGCGCGCGCACCAGTTATTATCAGTCTGCCCGTCCGAACCGCAGAACCACGCAGCAGTTGAACACCCGCAGCCTGCCCGCGCAAAACCGTGCCGCCGCCACACCCAACTACCGCCAAACCACCAGAATGCAGCCGAACTACCGCCGTCCCGCCATGCGCGGAGGCTTCGGCCGCCGCCGCTGATAAAAACTTAAAGGCCGTCTGAAAAAGCCCGCCCGCCTCTTTTCAGACGGCCTCACAGACAACAACACGGCAGAAACAAGGCCTGCCGGCCCCACGCCCGATATTTCAGACGGCCTGAGTTTCAAGTAAAATCCGGGCCGTCTGAAAACATTTCAAAGCAAGGAAAACATCATGAGCAACCATCACAAACTCATCATCCTCGGTTCAGGCCCCGCCGGCTACACCGCCGCCGTCTATGCCGCCCGCGCCAACCTCAAGCCCGTCATCATTACCGGTGTCGAACAGGGCGGACAACTGATGACCACCACCGAAGTCGACAACTGGCCCGCCGATGCCGAAGGCGTACAAGGCCCGGAGCTGATGGCGCGCTTCCTTGCCCATGCCGAGCGCTTCGGCACCGAAATGATTTTCGACCAAATCCACACCGTCGATTTGCAAAACCGCCCCTTCACCCTCAAAGGCGACATGGGCGAATACACCTGCGACGCCCTTATCGTCGCCACCGGCGCATCCGCCAAATATCTGGGGCTGCCCAGCGAAGAAGCCTTCGCCGGCAAAGGCGTTTCCGCCTGCGCCACCTGCGACGGTTTCTTCTATAAACAACAAGACGTAGCAGTCGTCGGCGGCGGCAATACCGCCGTAGAGGAAGCCCTCTACCTTGCCAACATCGCCAACACCGTTACCCTGATTCACCGCCGCGACAGTTTCCGCGCCGAAAAAATCATGGTAAACAAACTCATGCAGCGCGTTGAAGAAGGCAAAATCATCCTCAAACTCAACAGCAATCTGGACGAAGTCTTGGGCGACGAAGGCGGCGTAACCGGTGCACGCCTGAAACGCAACGACGGCACCACCGAAGAAATCGCCGTCAAAGGCGTTTTCATCGCCATCGGCCATAAGCCCAACACCGACATTTTCAAAGGCCAGCTCGATATGGACGAAACCGGCTACCTGAAAACCAAAGGCGGTACGGGCGACAACGTCGGCGCAACCAACATCGAAGGCATATGGGCGGCGGGCGACGTCAAAGACCACACCTACCGCCAAGCCATCACCAGCGCGGCTTCAGGCTGCCAAGCCGCACTGGACGCCGAACGCTGGTTAGACAGACAAGGGGTTGTGTGATATTTCCTAATAATGTGTTCATGTGCCCTAGCCATAGACATAAACTAAAGAGACAAACTCCTTCAGTTCTTTAGATATTGTATTAAGACCATGAAGAACCTATATAACAAGAGAATCCCGTGTCGCAGCCGCAAGATTTCAATCTGGAATTGTTTTTAAAAAACCTGCCCAACCTGCCCGGCGTATACCGTTTTTTCGACGAAGGCGGCAACGTCTTATACGTCGGCAAAGCAGTCAACCTTAAGCGGCGCGTGTCCGGCTATTTCCAGAAAAACGACCATTCCCCGCGCATCGCGTTGATGGTGAGACAGGTTCATCACATCGAAACCACCATCACGCGCTCCGAAGCCGAAGCCCTGATTCTCGAAAACAACTTCATCAAAGCCCTGTCGCCCAAATACAATATCCTTTTCCGCGACGACAAAAGCTATCCTTACCTCATGCTCAGCGGACATCAATATCCGCAGATGGCGTATTACCGCGGCACACTCAAAAAGTCGAACCAATACTTCGGCCCCTATCCCAACAGCAACGCCGTGCGCGACAGCATCCAAGTCCTGCAAAAAGTCTTCATGCTGCGCACCTGCGAAGACAGCGTGTTCGAACACCGCGACCGCCCCTGCCTGCTGTACCAAATCAAACGCTGCACCGCGCCCTGCGTCGGACACATCAGCGAAGAAGACTACCGCGACAGCGTGCGCCAAGCCGCCACTTTCCTCAACGGCAAAACCGACGAACTGACCCGCACCCTGCAACACAAAATGCAGACCGCCGCCGCCAACCTGCAATTTGAAGAAGCCGCCCGCTACCGCAACCAAATCCAAGCACTCGGCATCATGCAGAGCAACCAGTTCATCGACAGCAAAAACCCGAACAACCCCAACGACATCGACCTGCTTGCGCTCGCCGTTTCAGACGGCCTCGTCTGCGTACATTGGGTCAGCATACGCGGCGGACGGCACGTCGGCGACAAAAGCTTCTTTCCCGACACCAAAAACGACCCCGAACCAAACGGTCAAGATTACGCCGAAGCCTTCGTCGCCCAACACTATCTGGGCAAAAGCAAACCCGACATCATCATCAGCAACTTCCCCGTGCCCGACGCATTGAAAGAAGCCTTGGAAGGCGAACACGGCAAACAAATGCAGTTCGTGACCAAAACCATAGGCGAACGCAAAGTCTGGCTGAAAATGGCGGAACAAAATGCACAAATGGCGATTGCCCAACGCCGCCTGCAACAAAGCAGCCAGCAACACCGCATCGACGAGTTGGCAAAAATCCTGAACATGAATTCAGACGACCTCAACCGCCTCGAATGCTTCGACATCAGCCACACCCAAGGCGAAGCCACCATCGCCTCCTGCGTCGTGTACGACGAACAAAACATCCAGCCCTCACAATACCGCCGCTACAACATCACCACCGCCAAACCCGGCGACGACTACGCCGCCATGCGCGAAGTCCTCACCCGCCGCTACGGCAAAATGCAGGAGGCCGAAGCCAACGGCGAGACCGTCAAATGGCCGGATGTCGTATTGATTGACGGCGGCAAAGGACAAATCGGCATCGCCGTATCCGTATGGGAAGAACTCGGGCTGCACATCCCCTTGGTCGGCATCGCCAAAGGCCCCGAACGCAAAGCCGGCATGGAAGAACTCATCCTCCCGTTCACCGGCGAAACCTTCCGCCTGCCGCCCAACAGCCCCGCCCTGCACCTCCTGCAAACCGTGCGCGACGAATCGCACCGCTTCGCCATCACCGGCCACCGCAAAAAACGCGACAAAGCCCGCGTTACCTCATCCCTCAGCGACATCCCCGGCGTAGGCAGCAAACGCCGCCAAGCCCTGCTCACCCGCTTCGGCGGCCTGCGCGGCGTCGTTGCTGCCAGCAAAGAAGATTTGGAACAAGTCGAAGGCATCAGCAAGGCATTGGCGGAAAAGATTTACGAGTATCTGCATTAACATGACTTTCGTTTCGACTCCGCTATAACACTTTGCATTACCCAGTTTTAGCTGCAGATAAAGTTTGTAATGATATTATTTAGTTAGATAAGGTTGTTTTGACAGTTATAAAAGAATGGTACCGACGGATAGAATATTTGAAATACCTATAATGAGTATAAAAATCATTGCAATAGCCGTTAATCAAAGATAAATCTGAAAATCTCTTACCTTTTACCTTATTCTTACAAGAAAGAAAATTGTGCTGAACAACATTGTTCATACTAATCATCTAAATAGTTGCGACTAATAAACATTTTTAGTCCTCATAACCATATTCATAACTATATGAAATTTTTAATAAATTATTTTAATTATATTATCATATTACTTAACCGCACCGTTTTCCGCTTCCGCGTTTCCAGAATTACCGAGCAATTTATCCATCGGTGTCAAATCTATGGAATTACCCTGACTGACTATCCATTTACTTTCCACCCTCCACACACCGGCAACATCTTCAATACGAATATACCAATGGTTGGTCGGCGGCAGCGGTTTAAAAACAGCGTTATATTCGGTTTGTTTTCCTTGACCATCTGAAACCAGTTGCAAGCGCACAGTCTGATCTTGCGTTTTCTTCACAGGATGCATCAGTAACAAGTTCAACGGCTGTTTGGCATCGAAATCACCGCTAACAAAAACTTTGGCCGCACTGTAATCGGGGCTGACCAGTAATCTTGCACGGATTTTCCGTTTAACAGCTTCTTCATCACGATGAAGCTGAATTTCTATATGTTTGCCGTCCTTATAATAATCATCCGTTACCAAATCAGTCATATTGTCTTTAGCTACAAAGAACATCGACACACTGGCGATTACTACAAAAATCGGCCCAGCCATTAAAATCCAAGGCCATGCTTGTTTATACCACGGCTTCACTTTATTTTGTTCGGACATACGACTTACTCTCCAATAAACGCCGATTCTTCCTTCAATACCGTTTCATTGCCCTGTTTACTGCCTGACTCATGATAAGTAAAAGTAAATTCTATCGGATGGCTGCCTTTGTCGGCATATTCGGGAATAGTAGACACCTGAACCGGAATGGTAATGGTTTCACGTGGTGGCAGTTTCAGCCCTTCCGGCGGCAGTCCGGTTAAGGAAATGTCATCAAATCCCTTTACGGTAGCCGTCATGATTTGTTCGCGTTCACTATTATTGATAATACGCAGGTTGTAAGCGTTTTCGAGCCAACCTTTGCTATTTTCACGTACCATCACGCCGCGGTCTTTCAAAATATCAACTGCCACCATTTTGCGGGTGGAAATACCGACCAAAAATGCGGCGATCACAACCAACAAAACTGCGCCGTATCCCGCCACACGCGGGCGTTTCAGGCGTTTTTTAATATCGCTTTCGGGATATTCATGCTCCAATGCACCTTCGGTCGTATAGCGTATCAGACCGCGCGGATAGCCCATTTTATCCATGATTTCATCACAAGCATCAATGCAGGCAGCACAGCCGATACATTGGTATTGCAAACCGTTGCGAATGTCGATACCGACGGGGCAAACTTGTACGCACATGGTACAGTTAATGCAGTCTCCCAGCCCGCTTTCTTCTTTGTTGGCAGTTTTCTTGCGTGCACCGCGCGGTTCGCCGCGTTCGGTATCATAAGAAATAATCAGCGTGTCTTTGTCAAACATCGCGCTTTGGAAGCGTGCATACGGACACATATGCAGGCACACTTTTTCTCGCATGACGTGGGCAAAGAAGAAAGTCATAAAGCCGTAAAACGCTGCCGCAAACATTGCGCCGCCGCCCGCCATTCCAGTAAATAAGTCGGGAACGAACTGGCGAATCGGAACGAACCAACCGGCAAATGTAATACCCGTCCACGCGCAAAAAAGGAAAATCAGCAGGGCTTTGGTGGCTTTGATGCGGATTTTAGTGAAATTCCACGGCGATTTTTCCAGCTTCAGACGTTTGTTGCGGTCGCCTTCGACCAAGTTGTCGATCCACAACATGATTTCGGTGTAAACCGTCTGCGGGCAGGAATAGCCACACCACAAACGTCCGGCAATCGTCGTCCACCAAAATAACCCGAAAGCGCAAATCATCAGCAGCAGGGCAAGGTAAATTAAGTCGCCCATACCCAGCGACAGCCCGAAAATGAAGAAATGCCGGTCAGGAATGTTGAAAATGACCGCCTGACGGCCGTTCCAGTTAAACCACGGAATCACATAAAATACAAACTGGGTCGCCAATACGGCGGCAATACGCAATTTGGCGAACCGCCCTTCCGCCTTTTTCGGATGGATGCGCTCGCCCTCGGGATGGATTTGAATGACACTGGATTTCGGTTTCACTTTACTTGTTTCGGATTGCGGCGATCGGGTTTCAGTCGACATGGCATGTGTTCCTCGTTTTGCACTTTTTATCTTTTCAGACGGCCTTTATTCGTTCTGAAATCATATCATTTGAGCTATATCAAAGCAAAACCGTTAACCCGTTTGGCATATGTATGTTTTATCATACCGGCTACCCTTACTGCCTGAATATAAAAGGTATTCCACCAAAGCACTCCGGCAATGTACACTTCACTTATAGCAAACCGCTATTTTCCCGATTTAAATTAATAACCAACTGTTTCGAAACAAAATAATAAAAATTCCCATTATCCGGTCATTTTCAGACGGCCCCTACCCGCACCCGAACTACTCTAAAATAACAAGCAAATATCTTGAAATATTGTTACATGAATCCGGTTTTTCCTTGAAACATCAGAAAAATAGGACGATAATCGACAGGTAAAATATTTCTCCCGCAGTTTTCCATACCTACTTTAAAGAAAGGTACTCAACATGTCTCAACTGGCAAATGCAATACGCTTCCTCTCAGTCGATGCTGTTCAAAAAGCCAACTCCGGCCACCCTGGTGCGCCCATGGGTATGGCGGAAATGGCGGAAGTATTGTGGACGAAATTCCTGCACCACAACCCCGCCAACCCCAAATTTTACAACCGCGACCGCTTCATCCTCTCCAACGGCCACGCGTCCATGCTGTTGTACAGCCTGCTGCACCTGACCGGCTACAACCTGAGCATTGAAGACTTGAAAAACTTCCGCCAACTGCACAGCAAAACCCCCGGCCACCCCGAATACGGCTACACCGACGGCGTAGAAACCACTACCGGCCCGCTGGGACAAGGTATTGCCAACGCAGTAGGTATGGCATTGGCCGAAAAAATCCTTGCCGCCGAATTTAATAAAGACGGTTTGAACATCGTCGATCACTACACCTACGTCTTCATGGGCGACGGCTGCATGATGGAAGGTGTATCGCACGAAGCCTGTTCGCTCGCCGGCACCTTGGGCTTGGGCAAACTGATTGTTTTGTATGATGACAACAATATTTCCATCGACGGCAAAGTGGACGGCTGGTTTACCGAAAACATCCCGCAACGCTTTGAAAGCTACGGCTGGCATGTCGTTCCCAATGTAAACGGCCACGACACCGCCGCCATTCAGACGGCTATTGAAGCCGCCCGCGCCGAAACCGGCAAACCGTCCCTCATCTGCTGCAAAACCTTAATCGGCAAAGGCAGCGCCAACAAAGAAGGCAGCCACAAAACCCATGGCGCACCTTTGGGTGCGGATGAAATCGAAGCCACGCGTAAACATTTGGGCTGGACTTACCCCGCATTTGAAATCCCGCAAGAAATCTATGCCGCATGGGATGCAAAAGAAAAAGGCGCGAAACTGGAAGCAGAATGGAACGAGCTGTTTGCGCAATACCAAGCAAAATATCCTGCCGAGGCCGCAGAATTCGTGCGCCGCATGGATAAAAAACTGCCGGACAATTTCGATGCATACGTTCAAGCCGCATTGAAAGAAGTGTGTGCCAAAGCCGAAACCATCGCCACCCGCAAAGCCAGCCAAAACAGCATCGAAATCCTCGCTAAAGAGCTGCCCGAACTGGTGGGAGGTTCTGCCGACCTGACCCCGTCCAACCTCACAAGCTGGTCAAACAGCCAATCTATTACCCGTAACGGTGGCGGCAACTACATTCACTACGGTGTGCGCGAATTCGGCATGGGTGCAGTGATGAACGGCCTTGCCCTGCATGGCGGTGTGCGTCCGTTCGGCGCGACTTTCCTGATGTTCAGCGAATACGAGCGCAACGCCATGCGTATGGCGGCACTGATGAAAATCAACTCCGTCTTCGTCTTCACCCACGACTCCATCGGCCTCGGCGAAGATGGTCCGACCCACCAGCCTATCGAGCAAACCGCCACCCTGCGTATGATTCCGAATATGGCGGTATGGCGTCCGTGCGACTCTGTAGAATCGCTGGTTGCCTGGGCAGAAGCCATCAAAGCCCCGGATCATCCGTCCACCCTGATTTTCAGCCGTCAAAATCTGAAATTCCTCCAACGCAGCGAACAGCAACTTAACGACATCCGCCGCGGCGGCTACGTCATCAGCGAGGCTCAGGGCGATGCCAAAGCCGTTATCATCGCCACCGGTTCCGAAGTCGAACTCGCATTGGATGCACAGGCCGCACTGGCTAAAGAAGGTATCGCCGTACGCATCGTCTCCATGCCGTCCACCAATATCTTCGACCTGCAAGACGCCGCCTACCGCAACAGCGTATTGCCCGCCGCCCTGCCGCGCGTTGCCGTGGAAGCCGGCCTGAGCCAAGGTTGGTACAAATACGTCGGACTGAACGGTGCAACCGTGGGCATCGACCGTTTCGGCGAATCCGCACCTGCCGAAGTATTGTTCAAGGAATTCGGCTTTACCGTCGAAAATGTCGTAAAAGTAGTGAAATCCGTCCTGTAACGGAATACCGCGGATAAACTGCAAAAAAGGCCGTCTGAAAAGTTTTCAGACGGCCTTTTTAAAATTTTAAACGGGCATAGGGCATACAGCGTAACCAAGCATGCCTTATTACATTTCAATTGAAATTGTAAATATAAGATAATAAAATAGCGTTTTCGTTGTCATTCGAAACCAAACGAATCATCAAATACTTCAACCATGACACGCCTGCTTGCTTATAAAAGAATTTTATACAGTTGTTTTTTATTATGGTTCTGCACCGTTCTGATTCTCTCCGCCGAACGCTGCATGATGTTTCAACATTATCTTCCCGATGCCATCCGCACGCAATATGCTGCCGATACCGTTCATTTGTTTGTTAAAGGGTTGTTGTTCGACATTAAAGCCGCTTCCGTATTGACTGCACTACCGTTCCTGCTGGGGCTTTTCAGCCTCGTCAAATCCAAAACAGCGGAAGCATACGGGCATATTCAGGTTGTATTATCAGTATTACTCTTATTAGCCGTTTCCGCCGCAGCCATCGGCAACTGGTTTTACTACGGCGTTTACGGCCGCCAGTTTGACGTTTTCATTTTCGGTATTTCCGAAGAAGATACAGCAGCCGTATTAAAAACCATCTGGTCGGATTTTCCGGTAATTTGGGGACTTGTCGGAGCAGTTGCGGCGGCGGTCCTATTTGGGAAATGGTTTGCCCGAATCCGCACCTATCCGTTTTCCGAACCAGCTCCCGCCGGCAAGGCGGCTTGGATTGCCGCCGTCATTCTGCCCATACTCGCCCTAAGCGCGGGTATCCGCGGCTCATTCGGCAAATTTCCCTTGCGGCAAACCTCCATGCAAATTTCCGCCGCCCCGCAACTGAACAAACTCGTTCCCAATGCCCTCATCTCTTTAAATTGGGCATTTTTGGAACACCGCAACAGCAGCAATTTCACACCTGTTTCCGATTCAGACGGCATCGCATTAATCAACCGTCTGCTCAACCAAAAAGCCGGTGCCGATTTAAACCGTCTATACAGTTTGACCAATGAAAATTCCGCGGTGGAACAACACAAACCCAATGTCGTGCTGGCGGTCATGGAAAGCATGAGCACACACCTTCTAACCATGAATACGCCCGAACGCGACCTGCTCGGCGAATTGGCCGAACATTGGAAACAAGACTGGATTTATCAACGCTTCGTCTCCGAAGGCGACGGCACCAGCGATACCCTGCACCGCTTCTTCATCCGCAGCCCGCGCCTCAACCTCAGCCAATCCGCCGCCAAAAACAAAACCTTTCCCGGCAACATGTTCAAACCCTATCTCGATGCCGGCTACCGCGTTGTCTATATCACCGCAGGCAACGGCGGCTGGCGCGATTTCGACAATTTCCTGCGGCATTTGGGCGTAAACGAAATCATCGACGAAAACACCCTCAAATCACACTACCCCGAAGCAGAATCCGGCACATGGGGCGTGCCCGACGAATTCATGTTCCGTTATGCGGAAAAAGAACTGGCACAAGCGGAAAAAAGCGGCAAACCGGTATTCATCATGATGATGTCCGTGACCAACCATCCGCCCTACCGTCTGCCCGCCCCCCACCAAGCCAAAAACTTCCGTCTGACCGAGCAAGAAAAGCAACGCCTTACCGCGCTCGCATCCGGCAAAGAATTAAACGAAATTTTCAACACCTTCCGATACAGCAACGACCAACTCGGCCGCTTTATCAGCAAAGTAAAAACTATCGCGCCCGACACCATTATCGCTGCCACCGGCGACCATAATATGCGCGCCATCGGCTATCCCGAATCCAACGAAACCGCACTCGGCCACAGCGTGCCATTCTACCTTTACATTCCGCCGGCCTACCGTACCCACGCGGCGTATCACCCCGAACGTGCCGGTTCACACAAAGACATTTTGCCGACACTCTACAATCTGAGCCTGTCAAAAGCACGCTATTACCAAACCGGCTGCAATCTCACCGCCCCGCAACCCGACTCCCCGTGGTGCGGCTACGGTTATAATCCGGAGGTTCTGATTACCGAGCACGGTTTTTATAATCTGTCCAACAAAGAATTCCGCCGTTGGAACAACCGAGGTGTCCAAGCCGCCGAAACCATGCCGAGCAAACCGCCTGCCGAAGACAGACCGCATATCGACCGCGGTAGCGCTTATACATCATTCCTTGATTGGCAGATTAATAGGATTGTAACAATGCAATAAATCATATGGAAAGGCCGTCTGAAAAACTTTCAGACGGCCTTTTTTATCTAGCACCCGTTTCTAAATCAAATTCTCCAACATCCACTTCACATAGTTTCCCACACCCTCTTTTACATCCAGAAATTCTTCCTGATACCCTGCTTCGCGCAGTTTGCCGATGTCGGCCTGGGTGAAGCTCTGGTATTTGCCTTTAAGAGCATCGGGGAACGGGATATAGCGGATCAGCTCCTCCCTGACCAATTCTTCCAGCGTCATTTCCTCCTTGCCTTCGGCGGCGCGGCAGGCGTTGACGGTGGCGGCGGCAAGTTCGTTGAATTGACGGCTGCGGCCGGTGCCGAGGTTGTAGATGCCGGAGAGTTCGGGGTGGTCGAAGAAGTAGAGGTTGACTTTGGCGACGTCTTCGACGCTGACGAAGTCGCGGGTCTGTTCGCCGTTGCCGTAGCCGTCGTTGGCACCGAACAGGTTGACGTAACCGTGTTCGCGGTATTGGTTGAAATGGTGGAAGGCGACGGATGCCATGCGGCCTTTGTGTTGTTCGTGTTGTCCGTAGACGTTGAAGTAGCGGAAGCCGACGACTTGGGCGGTCAGGCCTTCTTTCATGCGGCGGCGCAATACTTGGTCGAACAGGAATTTGGAGTAGCCGTAGACGTTGAGCGGTTTTTCCAGTTCGCGCTCTTCGCGAAAGATTTCGCCTTTGCCGTACACGGCGGCGCTGGAGGCGTAGAGGAATGGAATGCGTTCGTCCTGACACCAGTCCAAAAGGTCGAGCGTGTACTGGTAGTTGTTGTCCATCATGTAGAGGCCGTCGTGGTTCATGGTGTCGGAACACGCACCTTGATGGAAGACGGCTTCGATGTTTTCGTAAGGCAGAAGATGGCCGCGCACTTGGCGGATGAATTCGTGTTTGTCGAGGTAGTGTGCGATTTCGCACTCGGCAAGGTTTTTGAATTTTTCGCCACGGGTCAGGTTGTCGACGGCGACGATGTCGGTAATACCGCGTTGGTTGAGGGCTTTGACGATGTTGCTGCCGATAAAGCCGGCCGCGCCTGTTACGATGATGGTCATATTGGGTTTCCTTTGATTTTTGGTTTTGGCGAAACTCGTTGCACTCGTTTCAGACGACCTTGGAAAGATGGGGTCGTCTGAAAAAGAAATTACTGCTCTTCCAATGCTTTGTTCAACTCTACAAACGAGCAAACCGCTGTGCCGAGTTTGGCGACGACGACGCCGGCGGCGGTATTGGCGAGGTGCATGGCTTCGGGCATGGTGTAGCCTGCCGCCAGCCCCAAGCCCACTCCGGCAATGACGGTGTCGCCTGCGCCGGATACGTCGTAAACTTCTTGGGCGCGGGTGGGCTGGTAAATGGGTTCGCCTTCGCTGAACAGGGTCATGCCCTCTTCACTGCGGGTCAGTAAAACGGCGGTCAGGTCGAGGTGGCGGCGCAGGTTTTGCGCTTTTTCGGTCAGCTCGCTTTCGTTTTTCCAACTGCCGACCACTTCTTTCAATTCAGCGCGGTTGGGCGTAATCAGCGTGGCGCCGGCGTATTTTTCGTAATCGTCGCCTTTGGGGTCGATTAATACGGTTTTACCTGCGTGTTTTGCCCAATCTATCATATCGGAGATGTGCGACAGGCCGCCTTTGCCGTAGTCTGAAAAAATGATTGCATCGTATTCGGGCAATACTTCGCGGTATTTCTGCTTGATTTGCTCCAACACTTCGCGGTTGGGATGTTCCTCAAAATCAAGGCGGATAAGCTGCTGGTTGCGGGCGACGACACGCAGTTTGACGGTGGTGGCGATTTGTTTGTCGCGCATCAGATAGGAGGCGACGCCGTCTTGCGCCATCAGCGCATCGAGCGCGTTGGCGGCTTCGTCGTCGCCGGTTACCGACAACAGCCCTGCTTTGCCGCCCAACGAAGCGATGTTGCGCGCAACATTCGCCGCTCCGCCCGCGCGTTGGTCTATTCGTCCGATTTTCGCCACCGGCACGGGCGCTTCGGGCGAAATACGGGACACGTCGCCAAACCAATAACGGTCGAGCATCACGTCACCGACAACAAGGACTTTGGCTTGTGCGAAACGGGATTTGAGGGTTTCTTGTTGGAACTTGGTGGGCATATTGCCTCCGATATTAAAATTTTTCTGTCAGGCTGTTGTTTGTCAGATGATTCTTCTAAAGCGAAAAAATATCTTGAGGCTCATACACCTGCACTGAATGTTCAGGCGGTCTCAAAGCCACCTTCAGCATGGCTTTTGCCAATGTCTCAACGGCAAGCGGGCGTTGGTTTTTCAGCAGACCGATACGGTTGAGTCCGTACAAAATTCGTTTGGCGACTTTTTCACCCAAGCGGTCGCTATTCGGGCGAATCAGCAATGGCGGACGGAAAATGATGAGGTGCGGAAAGTTCAAAGCAATCAATGCCTGCTCCAATTCGCCTTTCATCCTTGGATAAAACAGGCGTGAGGCAGCATTTGCGCCGGAAGCGGAAACCAAAACCAAGGTATTCATGCCGTTTTCTCGTGCGGCTTTGGCAAACTCAAGATTCGCTTCGTAATCAACAGCCCATTGCGCCTCTTTGCTGCCTGCCGCTTTCAAAGTCGTGCCCAAGCAGGCAAACAATACATCTCCCTGCACTTCATCACGCCATGTTTCAATCCGGGCAAAATCAATCTGATGAGCGTACAGCTTGGGATGGGAAAAATCGGGATTTCTGCGTCCGAAGCAATCTATATGCTCGATTTCCGAATGTGCTGTCAGCAAGGGCAAAAGGGATTTACCTGTTGCGCCGGTTGCCCCGATGACGATGGCTCTCATATTTCAGACGACCTTAAGCGTTCGCCACGCGGTTCACTTCGCGCAATACGGCTATCGGATCGGCGGCTTGGGTAACGGGGCGGCCCATCACCAGATAAGTCGAACCTGCCGCCAATGCTTCGGCGGGCGTCATGATGCGGCGTTGGTCGTCGTTGTTGCCGGCAACGTCCAAACGGATGCCGGGCGTTACCAAGACAAAATCCTGTCCCAATTCGCGGCGCAGTGGCGCGGCTTCTTGGGCGGAGCAGACCACGCCGTCCAAGCCCGAACTTTGCGCCAGTTTCGCCAAGCGGATGACTTGTTCTTCAGGGGCGATGTTCAAACCGATTTCCGCCAAATCGCTTTGTTCCATACTGGTCAGCACGGTTACGCCGATCAAGAGCGGCTTCGTGCCGTATCCGGCAACGACTTCGGCTGCGGCTTCCATCATGCGGCGGCCGCCCGATGCGTGCATATCGACCATCCACACGCCCATGTCGGCGGCGACTTTGCAGGCTTGCGCGACGGTGTGGGGAATGTCGTGGTATTTCAAATCGAGAAAGAGTTTGAAACCCTGATGAATCAGGCTTTCCGCCAAACTGCGCCCCGTCGCGGTAAACAGCTCTTTGCCGATTTTGATTTGGCACAATGTCGGATCCAGGTTGTGGACGAATCCGAGCGTGTCTTTTTCGTTGGCAAAATCAAGGGCAACGATGACGGGGGTGCGTTGTTGCGGAGTTTGGAAGTCGGTGATTAAAGGATTCATGGTGTTTTCGTTTCGGGTTTTCAGAGTGCGAAGCCTGCCCGTGGGTACGACCTTTTCGATTTATTTGCCCAATGCGCCCAATATTTCGGCTTTCACGGCTTCTACCGGCTGAGTGCCGTCAACTTTGATGTATTTCGGCGCGTGTTCGCCTTCCAGCTTGCTGTAAAAATCGACCAGCACTTCGGTTTGCTCGTGGTACACGGCAAGGCGTTTTTTGACGGTTTCTTCTTTGTCGTCGTCGCGCTGAATCAAATCTTCGCCGGTTACGTCGTCTTTGCCTTCGACTTTGGGCGGATTGTAGGTAACGTGGTAGGTGCGGCCGGAAGACAAGTGGACGCGGCGGCCACTCATGCGGTCAACAATCACGCTGTCGGGTACGTCGATTTCAACCACGGCGTCCAAATCCACGCCTGCTTCAACCATCGCTTCGGCTTGTGCCAGCGTGCGCGGGAAACCGTCAAACAAGAAACCGTTTTTGCAGTCGTCTTGCGCGATGCGCTCTTTCACCATGCTGATGATGATGTCGTCGCGCACCAAGCCGCCTTCGTCAATGATTTTTTTCGCTTCCAAACCCAGCGGCGTGCCTGCTTTAATCGCAGCGCGGAGCATGTCGCCGGTGGAAATTTGCGGAATGCCGAACGCAGCGGTGATGAATTGAGCCTGAGTGCCTTTGCCCGCGCCCGGCGCGCCTAACAATAATACTTTCATGGGTGTTCCTTTTTGTTAAGTGATATGGATTTGAAACGTGATTCAAATGATTTTACACGGCTTGCGTTTATCGTTCAAAACTTCAGACGGCCTGTTCCGCGCCGAAATGTTTCCATGCGTCATCGCGCATTTCGGCAAACCATATGTCTTCGGGAAACCGCGCCAACGCGTCTTTCAAAGTGGAAAGCAGGTTTTGCGATAAAGTCTTCGCCAAATACTCTTCCTCATTGGCTTCCGCCGCCTTGTCCGCCTGCTGTGCCAAACCGAGCGCGCGCGTCTGATGCCCATGTGCCAAGTAGTTGAGCGCAATCACCTTTTGCGCCCAAAGCTGCGGAATCTCGGGGTTGTCTTGCAGCAATACCGACAAAATCGACACGGCAACCGTCAGCCTACCGCCGTTCAAGCGCAAATCCAGCGAACGGTTGGGCGGCAGCGTACTGAGCGTTTCCGCCATACGGAACCAAAACTCGCCGCTGGCTTCGTCCGGTGCGGCGGCTTTCAACATTTCATAGTTAAACTCCTGGTCGTCGTTTTGAACCAGCAGGGTAACATCGGCAAGCAGTTTTTGCTCTTCGCGGCTCAAATGGCGTAAATCGGTCATGTTTTTCCTTTCAGACGGCCTCAAAGACGGCTCGGACCCTGTCCAAATCTTCCCGCGTATCCACACCGGCTGCGGGGGCTTGTTTGGCGGTTTCGACGGCAATCGGGTAGCCGTGCCACAGGACGCGCAGTTGCTCCAGCAATTCGATGGTTTCCAGCGGCGAGACGCTCATTTCGGCATAGCGTTGCAAGAAACCGGCGCGGTAGGCGTAGATGCCGATATGGCGGAGGACGGCGGTTTCGGCGGGCAATTCGCGTTTTTCGGCGCGCATGGCATCACGCGGATACGGAATCGGGGCGCGGCTGAAGTAGATGGCGTTGCGGTTTTTGTCGAGGACGACTTTGACGACGTTGGGATTCATAAATTCGTCGAAATCGTGCAATTCGTGCGCTGCGGTCGCCATCTGCACGTTGTTTTCCACCAAGACTTCGGCAGTGCGGTCGATGAGTTCGGGGGCAATCAGCGGCTCGTCGCCCTGTACGTTGACGACCACCAGATGTTGCGGCAGTTTCAGCGCGGCGGCGGCTTCGGCAAGGCGCGTCGTGCCGCTTTCGTGTCGGTTTGAAGTCATGACGACTTCGACGCCGTGCGCCTGACAGGCCGTCTGAATATCGGGATGGTCGGTGGCAACGACGACGCGCGCGGCTTTGCTTTTTGCCGCCTGTTCGGCAACGCGCACGACCATCGGTTTGCCGTGGATGTCCGCCAAGGCTTTTCCGGGCAGGCGCGATGAATCCAGCCGCGCCGGAATCAATACGACGAATTCGGTCATGCTTTGAGTTCCTCTTCGCTCAATGCTCGTGCTTCGTTTTCCAGCATATAGGGAATGCCGTCTTTAATCGGATAAGCCAGCTTCGCCTGACGGCTCCACAATTCCTGTTTGTCCTGATGATATTCCAGCCTGCCTTTGGTAACGGGGCAGACGAGGATGTCTAAGAATTTTTTTTCCATGGGTTTCTTTCTTTTCAAGCGTGTCAAAGCCGTCTGAAAAATTTTCAGACGGCCTGTATATCGTTATCTGCTTCCGGCTTTTTTGCCTTGCTGCGGTTTGGTGCAGTTTTTGTGCGGATTCTTGCCACCACACATAATCTGTTGCATTTCTTTTTCAAACTCAGGCAGATAGCGTTTGGTAACATCATTGATTTCAGACGGCCGGCCGACCATCAGCTTATTCATGGTTTTATTTATGAAAAGCGGAGTTTTTGCCAAAACGGATTTTCCGACAGGCGTACTGTAAAAAGCAGTCATCCCGTCGATTTCCTCTTGCGTAAACGTAGTCTTCGCACTTTCCAATAAAGTTTGCCGCAACTTCCGTTTCAACTCAGGCGTAATAAATCCCCTCAATACGTTTTCACGGTAACGGTCGACCGCTTTCGCAACCTGTTCCTGCTTGTCTGCGGGAGCTTGGGCGACGGCATTGTCGGCATACGGCTGGAATGCGACATTGAAACTGTCAATCATATTTTTTTCCACGTCCCTGTCGTAATTCTGCGTATCCAACCAACGCTCCAGCGACGCATTGCTAGGCGGCGCGGCAAACGCGTTGGCACACAATACCAAAGCGGCGAAAGGCAATAATACTGTTTTCAGTTTCATATCGACTCCTTTTAATAAACATCTAAAATGAACGCAAATAAAAACACGACCGGTTACCGTGACGGCATATACGCGTTCCTAATTATGGCAAAAAACGTCTTCAGACGACCTCGGACACATCTTCCAGCCGTCCCAACACAAATTCCGCCAAATCAGGTTCGATTATCGCACAAACGGGCAACACCCATACATGGTTCAGATTGAGGCCGTCTGAAAACTTGACCGCATCCTTTTCCGTAATAATCACCGCGTCTGCATCCGGCAAATCTGCCGCTGCGATGTCGGCATGGTCGGGCAGTGCGACGGTTTGGTTCAACGTTATGCCCATGTTTCGCAACGAATCGAAAAAGCGCTCCGGTTTGGCGATACCCGCCACGGCGGCAACGGTTTGGTTTTTCAGACGGCCTGTGTCCAGTATTTCGGACGGCTGGTTCAAACGGTAAATTTGTCCCGTTTCGATACGGCTGTGAAACATATTTTCAGACGGCGCAAACGACGCATCCGCCTTGCCGCCGCTGACAACGACCGCATCCACCGAATCCAGCCGCGACAAAGGTTCGCGCAAACTGCCGTTGGGCAGCAAATCCAAATCCGTGCGCCCCGTATCCGCCGCCGGAAACACCGCGATTTCCACATCCCGCCGCAGGGCATAATGCTGCAAACCGTCGTCCGCCACAATCAGCCCGATGTCAGGGTGCGCCGCCAGCAACGCCCTGCCTGCCTCCGCACGGCTGCTGCCCACAGCCGTCGGCGCGCCGGTTTTACGGAACAGCAGCAAAGGCTCGTCGCCCGCATCTTCCGCACGGCTCGCGGCATTCAATACATGAACCGCCTTACTCTTGCGCCCGTAGCCTCGGCTGATGATGCCGACCTTGACGCCTTTTTCCTGCAAGCCCGACACCAGCGCGGCGACAATCGGCGTTTTCCCCGTCCCGCCCGCGTGGATATTGCCGACCACGACTACGGGCACGGACAGCTTTTCGCTTTTCAGACGGCCTGAAACGAAATCATCGCGCCGTTTCGCCGCAATTTTGGCAAACAGCTTGGATAAAGGTTTGAGCAGGAAAGATAAAAACGGATTGGGGCGTTGCCAATGGCGTTCGATGATTTGATGGAGTTTGGGCATTTGGGCGGCTTTTGGGGGTATGGGATAAGGGAAATATCCAAAACAGGCAAACCTTATTTTTTTGGATAGTTCACTTTCCCTAAATTATCAATAGAAAATTTTTTCTGACTGACAAGCACATTAATTAATTTTTCAATATGGTTATCCGATAATTTCAGAATGGATTTGAAAGAATTGATTATTGCTTTTTTGGTTTTTGGTTTATTTTTAGCTGACTTATTAAAAAATTTCTGTACTGCATTCAGTATCTGAATATCTTCTTCGCTGATAATATCAATCCGTTTCGGAATTTGAATCTCCAAAGGGAAAGGGGCATATTCTATCTTGTCGCCTTTGATACGTATCAATTGCTGGGATTCGCAGTATTTTAAAATATCATCTAATGTATTTTCTTCCACTTCCAAACAAAATATTTTAGATTGCGAACGCAGAACATTTCTAGCGCCCTGTACCGTTTTACTTTTTGATTCAATCAGCTTGCACGTCAACTTCTCTAAAATATCATTACTGCTAATGTGATAATTCACAAAATTAGTATCAGGATTGAACGAAATCAGTTTTTTATTAAGCATACTTTGGATAATTTTCCCAACTATTTCATTTTGTTGTTCTTGATTAAAGGGGATTAATTCTTGATACAAAACAGAATGCAAGCGCGATTCCAAATTGTGAAAAACGGTCGGTCTGAAAGCACTGGGCGGAATTAATGCTGCAATTACCTTTCGTACACATGAATTAATAAATGTAGGAGATTGATGTAAAGCAACAGGTTCAGAATACACAATTTCCGCTTCTTCGGCGGAGTGCTTATCCTCTGAAAGATTAGGTTCTTGTCCTATCTGTTGTTTTTTCATTTCCAACAACAATTCCTCATTCTTCCCTGCATCCTCCAAACTTCCCAATCTGACAATACCCTTACACAAATGCGTATCTTCCAAATGTTCGACTAAAACATCAAATCCCCCATCCCTCGAAAGAATGCATATCAATGCCTCCTTGTCCTGTTCCGTAATCTTGCCTAAATAATAGGCAAGATAAAAATCCAAAGCATTTTTGCCTGTCTTTGCAACCCGTACGAAATGAACATTTTTTCCAAACCTGCATAAGGCTTCGCAAAGCTCTACCGACAAAGTTTTTTGTTGCAGCTTTCCCAGAAAAAGCCAGATATGGCAGTTTTCGTCATCCACTCCGCTCAATTGCGATGCTTCCGGTTGGACGTTTTCAAAATCAATCAAAATATGTTTCATAACAGTATCCCGTAATGTTTTCGTTTAGAGGTTGACAATATACTATTAAAATAATATCAGGCAAAGACTTCTTTCAGACGGCCCTTTCCGCACAAATGCCGCCCGAAACCCCTTATAATCCAACCTTTCCCTATTCTTCCCGCTCCCAATGTCCGAACTCTTCGCACCCTCCTCCATTTCCGTATCCGAACTCAACGCCCTCGCCAAAGCCTTGCTGGAAGACCATCTTGCCGGTTTGTGGATTGCGGGCGAAGTGTCCAATCTGACCCGTGCCGCCAGCGGGCATTATTATTTTTCGCTCAAAGACAGCCGCGCGCAGGTGCGTTGCGCCATGTTCAAAGGTGTGGCGTCGCGTTTGGCGAAACCTTTGAAAGAAGGCGACCATATCGAAGTGGCGGGCAAAATCAGTATTTACGAGGCGCGGGGCGAATTTCAGATTACGGTGAACGAGGTGCGGCTCAAAGGCTTGGGGCAGCTTTACGAAGCCTACGAGCGGCTGAAGGCGCAGTTGCAGGCGGAAGGCGCGTTTGCGGCGGAACGCAAGAAACCTTTGCCTGCCCGTCCGCAATGTATCGGCATCGTAACCAGTCTGGCGGCGGCGGCATTGCGCGATGTCGTTACCACCTTGAAACGCCGTGCGCCCGAAATTCCCGTCATCGTTTATCCGACCGCCGTTCAAGGCGCAGGCAGCGAGTTTCAAATTGCACAGGCGATTAAAACCGCATCGCAACGCGCCGAATGCGATGTGTTGATTGTCTGTCGCGGCGGCGGCAGCATTGAAGACTTGTGGGCGTTTAACGAAGAACCGGTCGTACGCGCCATCGAAGCCTGTGCGATTCCGGTCGTCAGCGGCGTAGGACACGAAACCGACTTCACGCTTGCCGATTTCGTCGCCGATGTGCGTGCGCCCACACCGACCGGCGCGGCGGAACTGGTCAGCCCCAACCGCCAAGAATCGTTACACCGTCTCGCCCAAGCCAAAGGTCGTCTGAAAACCGTTTTGGAACAACGCTATTTCGATACCAGCCAAAAGCTCGACTGGCTCGCGCGGCAAATCCGCCACCCGCGCCAAAAACTCGACGAACAGCGCACCTACATCCACAAACTGGCGCAAACCCTATCCTACTCGATGACGCAAAACGTCCGCGCCCACACCGCCCGTTTCGAACGCCAAACCCAAGCCCTGAAACATTGCCGCCCCGATATTTCCGTTTACCGGCAAGACATCAGCCGTTTTCAGACGACCTTGTCACACTCCTTCCGCCAACTGCTTGCCCACCGCCGCCAAAGCCTGACCGCCCAAACCGCCCTGCTCGAAGCCGTCTCGCCGCAGCAGATTCTGGAGCGCGGCTTCTCCGTCGTCAAAAACACACGCGGACAAGTCATCCGCAACGCCGATGTTTTGAAACAAGGGCAGAAACTGCACATCACTTTTGCCGATGGCGAAACCGACGTGCGCGTGACCAAAGAGCAGGCGCAGCGGGAATTGTTTGATTTCTCGTAGCATCGATAACATCGCAAACCGCCATGAACAACAAAGGCCGTCTGAAAACTCAATTTCAGACGGCCTCCGCCATAACATCAGCATTTCCTTAAAGAACTACAAAGAATGCCCCGATACAGGCGCTTCCTGTTTTCAGACGGCCTCACACATCATAAGTCCCCATCACCGAAGCCGAAGCCAACACATGCCCCTGCATTGCAAAATGCAGGTCGTTGAAACGGAAACCGCGCGGCAGGTTCAGCTTCGTATCCAACGCATACACAATCAGCTCGTAGCGATGGCGGCAGTTCGGCGGCGCCATCCCGCCATAGCATGAGGCCTCTTCAATCTCAAATTTGCCCAACACACTCGCCCAACTGTTCGCCCCCTGCACATAATCCTTGGCCGACACACTCTCGTTTTCCGCCACCGAAGTACGCTCCAAATCCGCTATCAGCCAATGTATCCACACAAAACCGCTCGCCGTAACCGCATCCTTGTCCTCCAACACCACCGCAAACGATTTCGTCCCCTCCGGCGCACCGCTGATTTCAAACGGCACCGAATAAGTCGGCATCCCGTTCGGACTAAACTGCCCGCCCCGCTTGCCGTATTTATCTTCAAACTCACCATTCACAATGGCCGCACTCGTTACTCTCATGGTTTTCTCCTGTCCGGTTACAAACGAAACGCCCCTATTCTAACCCAAGGCGTGCCGTCATAGGTTGGAAGACGTTTAAATTCAAAGATTAGCCTGCACACGAATATAATCTATCTTTACCAATACACAAAAAACAAGAAGGAAACCGTTTTCGAATCTCTACCTTACACAAAGCCCGAAAAGCACGGTTTTATGCTAAAATTCCCATCTATTTTTGCCATACGAAATAAAGAAAACCATGACCGACGCAACTATCCGCAACGACCATAAATTCGCACTCGAAACCCTGCCCGTCAGCCTTGAAGACGAAATGCGCAAAAGCTATCTCGATTACGCCATGAGCGTGATTGTCGGCCGTGCGCTGCCCGATGTGCGCGACGGTTTGAAGCCGGTGCACCGCCGCGTGCTTTACGCTATGCACGAGCTGAAAAACAACTGGAACGCCGCCTACAAAAAATCGGCGCGTATCGTCGGCGACGTCATCGGTAAATACCATCCGCACGGCGATTCCGCGGTTTACGACACCATCGTGCGCATGGCGCAGGATTTCTCGATGCGCTACGTCTTAATCGACGGTCAGGGCAACTTCGGTTCGGTTGACGGCGACGGCGCCGCGGCGATGCGTTATACCGAAATCCGCATGGCGAAAATCGCCCACGAAATGTTGGCGGACATCGAAGAAGAAACCGTCAATTTCGGCCCGAACTACGACGGCAGCGAACACGAGCCGCTGGTGTTGCCGACCCGCTTCCCCGCGCTGTTGGTCAACGGCTCGTCCGGTATCGCCGTTGGTATGGCGACCAACATTCCGCCGCACAACCTCACCGACACCATTAACGCCTGTCTGCGTCTTTTGGACGAACCCGAAACTGAAATCGACGAATTGATCAACATCCTGCAAGCCCCCGATTTTCCGACCGGCGCAACCATCTACGGCTTGAGCGGCGTGCGCGAAGGCTATAAAACCGGCCGCGGCCGCGTCGTCATGCGCGGTAAAACCCATATCGAACCCATAGGCAAAAACGGCGAACGCGAAGCCATCATCATCGACGAAATTCCGTATCAGGTGAACAAAGCCAAGCTGGTGGAAAAAATCGGCGAGTTGGTGCGCGAAAAAACGTTGGAAGGCGTATCCGACCTGCGCGACGAATCCGACAAATCCGGTATGCGCGTCGTTATCGAATTGAAACGCAATGAAAACGCCGAAGTCGTTTTAAACCAGCTCTACAAACTCACCCAGCTTCAAGACAGCTTCGGCATCAACATGGTTGCTTTGGTGGACGGTCAGCCGCGCCTGTTGAACCTGAAACAGATTTTGGCGGAATTCCTGCGCCACCGTCGTGAAGTTGTTACCCGCCGCACCCTGTTCCGCCTGAAAAAAGCGCGTCATGAAGGGCATATCGCCGAAGGTAAAGCCGTCGCCCTGTCCAATATCGACGAGATGATTCGGTTGATTAAAGAATCTGCCGACGCACCTGAAGCCAAAGAAAAACTGTTGTCCCGCGCATGGCGCAGCGGCTTGGTGGAAGACATGTTGAGCCGTACCGACCTCGACCTGCGCATGGCGCGCCCCGAAGGTCTGCCCACCAATCTCGGCTTGCAGGAACAAGGCTATTACCTGAGCGAAATCCAAGCCGACGCCATCTTGCGCATGAGCCTGCGTAACCTGACCGGCCTCGACCAAGAAGAAATCGTCGGCGACTACAAAAACATCATGGCAAAAATCATCGACTTTTTGGACATTTTGGCGAAACCAGAACGCATCACCCAAATCATCCGCGAAGAATTGGAAGAAACCAAAACCAATTTCGGCGACGAACGCCGCAGCGAAATTAACCCGTTCGGCGGCGACATTGCCGATGAAGACCTGATTCCGCAACGCGAAATGGTCGTTACCCTGACACATGGCGGCTATATCAAAACCCAGCCGACCACCGACTATCAGGCGCAGCGTCGCGGCGGGCGCGGCAAACAGGCGGCGGCCACCAAAGACGAAGATTTCATCGAAACCCTGTTCGTCGCGAACACGCATGACTATTTGATGTGTTTCACCAACCTCGGCAAGTGCCATTGGATTAAGGTTTACAAACTGCCGGAAGGCGGTCGCAACAGCCGCGGCCGTCCGATTAACAACGTCATTCAGTTGGAAGAAGGCGAAAAAGTCAGCGCCATCCTTGCCGTGCGCGAATTCCCCGAAGACCAATACGTCTTCTTCGCCACCGCACAAGGCATGGTGAAAAAAGTCCAGCTTTCAGCCTTTAAAAACGTCCGCAGCCAAGGCATCAAAGCCATCGCGCTCAAAGAAGGCGACTACCTCGTCGGCGCAGCGCAAACCAGCGGCTCGGACGACATCATGCTGTTCTCCAACTTGGGCAAAGCCATCCGCTTCAATGAATACTGGGAAAAATCCGGCAACGACGAAGCGGAAGATGCCGACATCGAAACCGAAATTTCAGACGACCTCGAAGACGAAACCGCCGACAACGAAAACGCCCTGCCAAGCGGCAAACACGGCGTGCGTCCGTCCGGTCGCGGCAGCGGCGGCCTGCGCGGTATGCGCCTGCCTGCCGACGGCAAAATCGTCAGCCTGATAACCTTTGCCCCTGAAGCCGCTCAAAGCGATTTGCAAGTGCTGACCGCCACCGCCAACGGCTACGGCAAACGTACCCCGATTGCCGATTACAGCCGTAAAAACAAAGGCGGACAAGGCAATATCGCCATCAACACCGGCGAGCGCAACGGCGATTTGGTCGCCGCAACCCTAGTCGGAGAAACCGATGATCTGATGCTGATTACCAGCGGCGGCGTCCTCATCCGCACCAAAGTCGAACAAATCCGCGAAACCGGCCGCGCCGCAGCAGGCGTTCGCCTGATTAATCTGGACGAAGGCGAAACTTTGGTATCGTTGGAACGTGTTGCCGAAGAGCCTGAAGACGAAAGCAGTGAAGGTTTGCAAGACACAGGAACGGAAGTCGGTCAGGAAATACCATCCGACGATTGACAAATGCTGACAAAGGCCGTCTGAAAGCTGTTTTCAGACGGCCTCAATAAATTTTACAAAGCCTCCAAACCGGAAATCCAAACTCCGTTATAATGGCGGCTTTCCAATTATTTCATTCAAAAGACGGTCTTATCATGAAACACATCCACATTATCGGTATCGGCGGCACGTTTATGGGCGGGGTGGCTGCCATTGCCAAAGAAGCGGGGTTCAAAGTCAGCGGTTGCGACGCGAAGATGTATCCGCCGATGAGCACCCAGCTCGAAGCCTTGGGCATAGACGTACACGAAGGCTTCGATGCCGCGCAGTTGGACGAATTTAAAGCCGACGTTTACGTTATCGGCAATGTCGCTAAGCGCGGGATGGATGTGGTTGAAGCGATTTTGAACCGCGGCCTGCCTTATATTTCCGGCCCGCAATGGTTATCGGAAAACGTGCTGCACCATCATTGGGTACTCGGCGTGGCGGGGACGCACGGCAAAACCACCACCGCGTCCATGCTCGCATGGGTCTTGGAATATGCCGGACTCGCGCCGGGCTTCCTCATCGGCGGCGTACCCGAAAACTTCAGCGTTTCCGCCCGCCTGCCGCAAACGCCGCGTCAAGACCCAAACAGCAAATCGCCGTTTTTCGTCATCGAAGCCGACGAATACGACACTGCCTTTTTCGACAAACGCTCCAAATTCGTACATTACCGCCCGCGTACCGCCGTGTTAAACAATTTGGAATTCGACCACGCCGACATCTTCGCCGATTTGGGCGCGATACAGACCCAGTTCCACCACCTCGTGCGCACCGTGCCGTCCGAAGGCTTAATCGTCTGCAACGGACAGCAGCAAAGCCTGCAAGACACTTTAGACAAAGGCTGCTGGACGCCGGTGGAAAAATTCGGCACCGAACACGGCTGGCAGGTCGGCGAAGTCAATACCGACGGCTCGTTCGACGTGTTGCTTGACGGCAAAAAAGCCGGACACGTCGCATGGGATTTGATGGGCGGACACAACCGCATGAACGCGCTCGCCGTCATCGCCGCCGCACGTCATGCCGGAGTCGATATTCAGACGGCCTGCGAAGCCTTGAGCGCGTTTAAAAACGTCAAACGCCGCATGGAAATCAAAGGCACGGTAAACGGTATCACCGTTTACGACGACTTCGCCCACCATCCGACCGCCATCGAAACCACCATCGAAGGCCTGCGTCAGCGCGTCGGAAACGCCCGCATCCTCGCCGTCCTCGAGCCGCGTTCCAACACCATGAAACTCGGCACCATGAAAGCCGCCTTACCCGAAAGCCTCAAAGGTGCCGACCAAGTGTTCTGCTACGCCGGCGGCGTGGACTGGGACGTCGCCGAAGCCCTCGCGCCTTTGGGCGGCAAGCTGCACGTCGGACAAGACTTCGATGCCTTCGTCGCCGAAATTGTGAAAAATGCCGAAGCAGGCGACCATATTTTGGTCATGAGCAACGGCGGTTTCGGCGGGATACACGGGAAGCTGCTGGAAGCGCTGCAATAAGGTTTCTTGAATGATTTGGGCCGTCTGAAAAACCGGATTTCGGTTTTTCAGACGGCCTTATATATTTCGTTCCATCAGAATCGCATAATTAGTTATTTATTAAATAAGCAGGCACAGGAGTGCGAAAACTCCCACCTTTTTTGCATTTAAGCCAATAGATTTTATGAACAATATTATGACTTTTAGCAAAGACTAAAAATTCAAAATCCATGAAATTAATAAAATCAGACGCAATAAAATGTCAAAGCTAAAAGAAAAGAAATGCCGAACAGCCTAACCACTCCTACAGAAAAACTAACTACATTAAAATCGCAACAATCACAGAGGCTTTGAAAAACTCATTGACCGGATAAGATACAAATGTATCAGAAAATCAGTATCAGCATGGAAGCAACTGGAATTTACTATGAACAGGCAGCAAAATGCTTAAGTGTAAGTACGCTTTATACAGTTTTCATTATCAATCCTCTGAAAATCAGAGATTATGCAAAAAGTCGGTTCGACCACACCAAAACCGACAGAGCAGATTCAAAGCCTATCACCAATTACGTGCATGCTGCAAAAGGGAGTTTTGTACGTTTTACCCTCGAAACAATATGAATTTTCAGTGGAATATTTATATTTTTGCATACTTAACATGTATGTTAATCTAAGCCAGTTTCTAACATAAATGTAAATGCGTGGAATTTAATCCCACGCATTTAGTTTTGACGAAACTTGTTTTCAGACGGCCTTTTACAAGGCGGCGAGTACCGCGTCGCCCATTTCGGAGCAGGAAACGAGTTTTGTACCTTCTTCGTAAATATCGCCGGTGCGCAAGCCTTGTTGCAGCACTTTTTGGACGGCGCTTTCTACTTGTTGCGCGCGGGCTTCGTCGTTCAGGCTGTAACGCAGCAGCATGGCAAGCGAGAGGATGGTGGCAAGCGGGTTGGCTTTGTTTTGTCCGGCGATGTCGGGGGCGGAGCCGTGTGACGGTTCGTACAGGCCTTTGCCGTTTTCGTCCAGCGAGGCGGAGGGCAGCATGCCGATGGAGCCGGTCAGCATGGAGGCTTCGTCGGAGAGGATGTCGCCGAAGATGTTGCCGGTGGCGATGACGTCGAATTGTTTGGGTGCGCGCACGAGCTGCATGGCGGCGTTGTCCACATACATGTGGGAGAGTTCGACGTCGGGGTATTGCTTGCCGATTTCTTCAAAGATTTCGCGCCACAGTTCGGTGGTTTCCAAGACGTTGGCTTTGCCGACGGAGCAGACTTTTTTGCTGCGTTTTTGGGCGGATTGGAAGGCGACGTGGGCGATTCGGCGGATTTCGCTTTCGCTGTATTTCATGGTGTTGTAGCCTTCGCGTTCGCCGTTTTCCAGAACGCGGATGCCGCGCGGTTCGCCGAAGTAGATGTCGCCGGTGAGTTCGCGCACGATGAGGATGTCGAGGCCTGCGACGATTTCAGGTTTGAGCGTGGAGGCGTTGGCAAGCTCGGGGTAGAGGATGGCAGGGCGCAGGTTGGCAAACAGGTTCAGGTCTTTGCGGATTGCCAATAGACCGCGCTCGGGACGCAGCGGGCGGTCAAGGTTGTCGTATTGCGGGCTGCCGACCGCGCCGAGCAGGACGGCATCGGCTTTGCGGCAGAGGTTTTGTGTGAATTCGGGATAGGGATGGCCGTATTCGTCGTAGGCTTCGCCGCCCAATGGGGCGTATTCGTAGCTGGCGTCCAAGCCTTGGGCGATGAGTTTGTCGAGTACGCGGACGGTTTCGGCGACGATTTCGGGGCCGATGCCGTCGCCTCGGAGGATGGCGATATGTTTGGTCATAATTTAGAGAATCCTTCTCTGGAGTTGGGTAAAAGGAAATACGGGCTATTTTACTGCCTTTCCAAATCGTTCGACAGATGCGGGAAACAAGTGATTGAATGCATTCATCATAAAAACCTTGTGTTTTTAAAGGCGGAATGGCCGGTTTTATGTAAACGGATTGTAAAAGATATATGGGTAAAATCTTTAAAATTCTTTTTAAGTCGAAAACTTATCGAAAACTCTATTTTGTTATGGAATATTAAAAATGCTTTGTTGTGTGAACTTTAATTGCGTAGAGATCCACTAAGCTACACCTGACTGCTGTATTTTTTATTATCATTTTGGAGATATTTATGAAAATCGTTAATCAACTGGTACTGGCTTCTGTAATCGCTTTGGGTTTGGCTGCATGCTCTAACTCTTCTACCGATACTCCTTCTGCAGATACCGCCAATGCCGGACAAGTAGAACAAAACAGCGGTACTGCCGTTGCTCCGGTAGCTCCGTCTTCTACCACTGCTATGTAAGATATTAAACGTGGCAGATCGGGTTGATACTCGTACTGCCGCATGGAAACTGCCGGAAATCCGGCAGTTTTTTTTGTCTGTCGTTTGCGGTTAAGGGATTCTTGTGTCTACCGTGCGGATTTTAAATACGGCCTTACGGATGGTTTCCTGCATGCCGATTAACGGTGCATGTGCGTCGCTGGGGAAAAACAGGGCGAACTCGCCGGGTTGCAGGGTCAACCAGGTTTCGGGAGTGCAATCGAAAAATTCGATGTCACGCTCTTCGTTGTAGCCCAAACCGTTTTTCAGACGGCCTCTGTCTATCCAGCCGTAGGTTTCCTCTCCGCTGATGGGGACTTGAATGTCGATGTGTTTCAGATGTGCTTCCGGCTTGGCTTCCGCTTTGCTCCTCATTGGTTCGCTGCCAACGAAGAGGCGGATATTGGGGTTTTTGCACGGTACTTGTCCGTCGGGCAAGGCGGCGAAATCCAGCGTTTGCAGTAGGTGAATGGCTTCGGCGAAGTCGGGGTGCAGCGCGGCGTAGCGGGCAGCGTTGGTGATGGTGTCGGTAATCATGTTTTGAAGGAAGAAATGAAAAAGGTCGTCTGAAAAGCGTTCCTTACAGAATGTTCGCGACTTCGGCAAGCCACTCTTGAATCAGCGGCCATGCGGGGGCAGCGGTATTAATGGGTGGTAGGGTTCATGGCTGTTGCATCACTTCGTGCAGCGGCCTTCTGCGGGCAAACGGCAGTGGAGCGGCATAGCCGAGGCGCAGCAGCAGTTGCGGCTGTTCGCCTCCGTTAGGGAAAAGTTCGCTTTGCAACTGCTGGCGCAAGGTGGAAACTTCGCAGGGCTGGTTGAGATAGGCGTGGGCAATGCCCTGTTGCGTGAGGTGCAGCAGGAAACGTTGCAGGCTGCGGCCTGTTGCCACCCAGTCGGTAATATGGTCAGCGGGGCTGGTAATCAATGCCAGATGGGACAATGCGGCGATTTTTTTGCGGTCGGCTTTGTTTTGTGTTTCGGCATTGAGCATAAGTTTAACAATCGGCTCGCTGAGCCAGCGTGGCAGATTGGGTGCCCCGAGGGCTGCGTAGCTGACGCCATCGTTGCTGCGCTTGGCGTGTTTTTTATTGAAACGTATCCACGATAGCAGTTCGGTTTTGAAGGCTGGGTCGGCCATTTGCGCAGCGTTACCCTGTATTACGGCTTCGGTAAGCAGCCTGAAAGTCTCACTTTGGCGGCTAAACAGGTGGATTTTGATGCCGCCGGCAGACGGTTGGAGTGGAATAGCTTGCAGGCTGCTTTCGGGAATTGGACTACCGTTATACATCGAACGGTTGGTTTGGCGTTGGTTGATATAGGCAGCAAGCGGGTCGGCAGTAATCTGTTCGGACGCTTGCAGGCGGAGACGGATATTGTTGCCGTCGAGGAGGGCTTCGGTAGCATAACCCAAAACAGATGCCTGCAAACACAGGTTTTCAGCGGCGCAGCCGAGGCTGATAAAGAGCTCGCGCCGGTTGCCGTCCACGGCGGGTAGTTCGCGGGAATAATCAGGAGAGATGACGATTTCGTCGTCTTTTGCTGTGAAATGCCAAGGCTGGGTGTTGTGGCCGGAGGGCGCGCGGGTAGCGGCAGAGACGAGGTATCTGAGTTGGTCGCTGTTCATTGTTAATCCTTGTATTTCAATAGCTTTACTGCGTAGATTCTCTAAGTATTCGAAGAGATAACTATCATTGTGTTCAGTATAGACCGTACTGCCGATGATTTTTTCACCAGTCTGATATGACTCCTCTATTCGGTTTAACGCATAACAAAACAGGCAGCCTGTACAATCATTGCAGGCTGCCTGTTGTTTTAGCTGTTAAACAGCCAAGGCTGGCTTTGGCGGCGTTTTTCTTCGAAATCGCGGATTTCGTCGGCGTGTTGCAGGGTTAAGCCGATTTCATCCAAACCGTTTAAGAGGCAGTGTTTGCGGTGTTCGGTAATGTCGAATTTGAATGTCTCGCCGCTAGGCGTGGTCAGGGTTTGTTCGGCAAGGTCGATGGAGAGCTGATAGCCTTCGTTGGCTTCGACTTCTTTGAAAAGCTGGTCGACTTGTTCTTCGGTCAACACGATGGGCAGGAGGCCGTTTTTGTAGCAGTTGTTGAAGAAGATGTCGGCGAAGCTGGGGGCGATAACGGCACGGAAACCGTAGTCGTCCAATGCCCAAGGGGCGTGTTCGCGCGAGGAGCCGCAGCCGAAGTTTTTGCGCGTCAACAGGATTTGCGCGCCTTGGTAACGCGGCTGGTTCAGCGAGAAATCGGGGTTCAGCGGGCGTTTGCTGTTATCCATGCCCGGTTCGCCGTGGTCGAGATAACGCCATTCGTCAAAGGCATTGGGGCCGAAGCCGCTTCGTTTGATGGATTTTAAAAATTGTTTGGGGATGATGGCGTCGGTATCGACGTTGCTGCGGTCGAGCGGGGCGACGATGGCGGTGATTTTGGTAAATGCTTTCATGTCTTCTTCGTCTTTTTGAGGCCGTCTGAAAACGGTGTCCGGGGTTAGCGAAATTCGTTTTCAAACGGCCTTTCTGCGATTATTCGGTAGCGTTTTCGAGTTTTTCGCCAACGTGGGAGATACCGCGTCCGACAGCGTTACCGCCCTTCTTCACGGCTTCTTTGGTGTTGTCCCAACCGCGTTCGGCAGCGTTTTCTGTTTTGTCCCAGTTGCGTCCCGCATCTTCTTTCGTGCCGTGCCATGTGCTGGAACAGGCGGACAGGACGAGGGTGGCGAGGGCGGTAATCAAAAATTTGTTCATAGTTAAACTCCTTTGGTTTGCGGGTTGAAAGTGTTTCCCTCGGTCGGAGGGAAAATTTCAGACGGCCTTCTGTCTGGCTGTCGAAGCTTCTCTGAAAACTGTTATGCCATGGTGCGGATATCGGTAAAGTGTCCGGTTACGGCCGCCGCCGCCGCCATAGCGGGGCTGACAAGGTGCGTGCGCCCGCCGTTGCCTTGGCGGCCTTCGAAGTTGCGGTTGGAAGTGGAGGCGCAGCGTTGGCCCGGAGTGAGGCGGTCAGCGTTCATGGCGAGGCACATCGAGCAGCCCGGTTCGCGCCATTCGAAACCGGCGTCGATGAAGATTTTGTCCAAGCCTTCTTGTTCCGCCTGCCGTTTGACCAAGCCGGAACCGGGAACGATTAACACGCGCTGTACGTTGTTGGCTTTTTTACGGCCTTTGGCGATGGCGGCGGCTTCGCGCAAATCTTCGATGCGGCTGTTGGTGCAGGAGCCGATGAATACGATGTCGACGGGGATTTCGTTCAGCGGCGTACCGGCTTCCAAACCCATGTATTCGAGGGCGCGTTCCATGCCGCTGCGTTTGACGGGATCGGTTTCTTCGGCAGGATTCGGTACTTTGCCGCTGATGTCCAAAACCATTTCGGGCGATGTGCCCCATGTTACTTGCGGTTCGATGTCTTCGGCTTTGAAACGGTATTCTTTGTCGAATACCGCGCCTTCGTCGGAAACCAGCGTGCGCCAGTATTCGACGGCTTTGTCCCACGCTTCGCCTTTGGGTGCGAAGGGTTTGTCTTTGACATAGTCGATGGTGGTTTGATCGACGGCAACCATGCCGGAGCGCGCACCTGCTTCAATCGCCATGTTGCACAGGGTCATGCGGCCTTCCATCGAAAGGCTGCGGATGGCTTCGCCGCCGAACTCGATGGCGTAGCCCGTGCCGCCTGCCGTGCCGATTTGTCCGATGATGTAGAGGGCGACGTCTTTGGCGGTAACGCCCGGTTTCAGACGACCTTCAACGGCAATCAGCATGGATTTGGATTTTTTCGCGGTAATGCACTGGGTTGCCATAGTATGTTCGACTTCGGAAGTGCCGATACCGTGTGCCAGCGCGCCAAACGCGCCGTGGGTAGAGGTGTGCGAATCGCCGCAGACGACGGTCATGCCGGGCAGGGTTGCGCCTTGTTCCGGACCCATGACATGAACGATGCCCTGACCTTTATCCATGAACGGGAAGTAGGCGAGTGCGCCGAACTCTTTGATATTTTTGTCTAAAGTATCGACTTGCAGCTTGGAAATCGGGTCTTGGATGCCTTTGTCCCAATCGCCGGTCGGGGTGTTGTGGTCGGCGGTGGAGACGACGCTGTCGATACGCCACAGCTTGCGCCCCGCCATTTTCAGGCCTTCAAACGCTTGCGGGCTGGTGACTTCGTGCACTAAATGGCGGTCGATGTAGAGCAGGACAGTGCCGTCTTCTTCTTCGCGGACGACGTGGCTGTTCCAGAGTTTGTCGTATAGGGTTTGTGCGCTCATGATGGGTTATCTTTGCTTATTAATAATAGGAGTAGATGGTTTGTTTTGATGGGCGGATTTTAGGCTTTTTGCAGGGGTAGCGCAATAGAAATTTGTCTAATTTCTATATTTCCCCGTAAAAACCTAAAAATAACTTTCAAAAATTAGACAAATTGTAGAATTGTTGACAAAAAGAGGTATTTTATTTGAAACAATGCTTGTCGTACTGCCTAAAAAAGCACTATCATTTCTATCCGTATCCCACATCCGACAACAGAGGTATAGAGAATGAAATTACCGGTTATGGCTGCCGAACATCTGTCGCAACTTCAGGCGTTTGAAGCGAAAATCTTGTGCAACCACGCCAAAATCGAAGCATGGTTCCGTTCGCAATGGAACGCGCACCGCCCGCCATTTTACGGTTCGGTCGACATCCGCAATGCCGGTTACAAAATTTCGTCTATTGATATGAACCTGTTTCCTGGCGGTTTCAACAATCTGAATCCGAATTTCATCCCGCTGGCGGCAGTCGCGGCGCAAGATGCGGTACAACGCGCCTGCGAAACGGCAAAATCCGTATTGATTATTCCCGAAAACCATACCCGCAACACGTTCTACCTGCAAAACGTTTACGCACTCAGCAAGATTTTGCGCTCGGCAGGGTATGAAGTCCGTTTGGGCAGCCTGAATCCGGAAGTTACCGAGCCGACCGAGTTTGAAACCGCGTTGGGCGACAAAATCCTGCTGGAACCTTTATTGCGTACCCGCGAGCGCGTCCATCTTGCCGACGGCTTCTCGCCTTGCGTCGTCTTGTTGAACAACGACTTGTCCGCCGGTGTTCCCGACATTCTCAAAGACATCAGCCAAACCGTATTGCCTCCGTTGCACGGCGGTTGGACGACGCGCCGTAAAACAGAACATTTCAGCGCATACAACCAAGTCGCTGCTGAATTTGCCAAGCTGATTGACATCGACGAATGGCAGATTAACCCGTATTTCGAAAAAATCAGCGGTTTGGACTTTCAAGAGCGCGAAGGCGAAGACGCGTTGGCGGGTGCGGTAGAGCGTGTGCTGGCGAAAATTCAAGCCAAGTACGACGAATTGGGCATTACCGACCAGCCTTTCGTGATCGTCAAAGCCGACGCGGGTACTTACGGCATGGGCGTGATGAGTGTCAAATCCGCTGACGAAGTGCGCGGGTTGAACCGCAAAAACCGCAACAAAATGGCGAAGGTGAAAGAAGGCTTGGAAGTCAGCGAAGTGATTGTCCAAGAAGGCATTTATACCTATGAAACCATGAACGGCGCCGTGTGCGAACCCGTCGTTTATATGATGGACCGTTTCGTTATCGGCGGCTTCTTCCGCGTGCACGAAGGGCGTGGTGCGGACGAAAACCTCAACGCCGGCGGCATGGTGTTCGTCCCGCTGTCCAACAGCATTCCCACCGGCAGCGGCGACAACTCCCAAGAAGCCCCCGAAGCCTGCAAACGCGTATTCGAACAATGGGATTCGCTCGGTATGCCGCGTTCCGAAAAAGACTGCGACGTGGACAACGAACACAACCGCCTCTACGTTTACGGCGTAATGGCGCGACTGTCGCTGCTTGCCGCCGCGCTTGAGTTGGAACAGACTGCGCCTATTTGATTATTTTGATATTAAGTTATTGAGTCCGTCCAAAGATTTATTATGCAAAAAGGTTTTTATTAAATTTTATTCATTAAAATCAAATGCTTTCTCCTTTTCAAGTCAATAATCAAGGAGGATTGCTGCGACATTCAATAAGATAATCCACTCTAATCTTTTTCAAGGGCTGTGTTTGGGTAACGGATTGATGCTTCACACAAGTGTTATTCTCACGTAGGCGGGAATGGCAGCGAAGATGAGCGCCGAATCCAAACACAGCCCTTAAAATAAGTTGATTTTTTTTTGAACTTGGGCATGTCAATACCACCCTATCTTCATTAGCCTTTAAAATATTGATGTATATAATAATGTCATTATCCTTTTCAGACGGCCTGTTCAGATACAAACATATCTGCATCTATGTAATGTACCACGGTTAAAACTCAAAACCGAATACATTATCCGCACGTTCTGCAAACTATTAATTTATTATTAAAAAGTAATAAATAATAATAATACCTATTATCATTATTATTATCTGATTCTTTATTTAATTAAGTATTTCGGTATACATCTACTCATACGAAATATTGTTTTCTTAAATTTAACTTGACCGACTACAAACGATTACTTAAAGTGTCGGGAAATTTTTTTTCCAATAAAACGGCCGATTGGCCTGATACAAAAAATGAGCACAATCACCCCGCCCCAAATCACCACATTCGACAACAAGCCGACCGATGTTTATTTCTTCGGCACCTGCGTCCTCGATATTTTCATGCCCGAAGCAGGCATGGATGCCATTACTTTAATCGAGCAGCAAGGCATACGGGTTCATTTCCCGATGGCGCAAAGCTGCTGCGGCCAACCCGCCTACTCTTCCGGTCATCCGACCGAGGCGTTTGATGTCGCCAAAGCGCAACTCGACCTTTTTCCTGAAAACTGGCCAATCGTCGTACCGTCCGGCTCGTGCGGCGGCATGATGAAACATCACTGGCCTACCCTGTTTAAAAATACAGAATACGAATCCAAAGCGGTGGATTGTGCCAACCGCATCATTGAGTTTACTCATTTCTTGCTTGCCATCGGCTACAAACCTGAAGACAAAGGCGAACCGGTCAAAGTCGCCGTCCACACTTCCTGCGCCGCCCGCCGCGAAATGAACGTCCATATTTCAGGCTGGCAGTTGATTGACGGCATGGAAAACGTTGAACGTATCGTTCACGACCATGAAAGCGAATGCTGCGGCTTTGGCGGTACATTCTCTGTCAAACAAGCGGATATTTCCGGCGCGATGGTAACAGACAAAGTTGCTGCGCTAAAAGAAACCGGTGCGACCGAAATCATCAGCGCGGACTGCGGCTGCATGATGAATATCGGCGGCAAAATCGCTAAGGACGAGCCGAATATGCCGCGTCCGAAGCACATCGCATCCTTCTTGTTGGAACGTACCGGAGGCAAAGCATGAGCGCGCGCGAAAATATTTTGGCAAAACTGAAAAAAGCCGACGCATTGCCGATGGAAGAACCTGCGGTTTTTGATTATTACCGTGAAATGGGTGTTTCTTGGAACAGTGAAGTTGAGCGTCTGAAACATTGGGCTGCCGCTATGCGCGCCGTCAAAACCGAAATTTATTGGGTGACTAAAACCGGCTGGCCGCAAGTATTCCGTCAAGCAGCCGAAGGCAAAGGTTTGAAAAACATTCTGCTACCGTTGGCGACCGAACACGGACAAATCGCCCGTGCCGCGCTGGTGGACAGCAATATCGAACCGATTGCTTTCGAACGCGAAATCGATACTTGGAAAACCGAGTTTTTCGCGAACATTGATGCAGGCTTCAGTGGTTCTCAATGCGGCATCGCCCGTACCGGTACGCTGATGCTGTTTTCCAGCCCCGAAGAACCGCGTACTTTAAGCCTCGTTCCGCCCGTGCATTTCTGCCTGTTTGATACGGCGAAGATGTATAACGAATTTCATAATGCCGTCGAAGGCGAAAAACTGGTGGAAAACGGTATGCCGACCAATGTTTTCCTGATTTCCGGCCCGTCCAAAACCGCAGACATCCAACTGACGCTTGCTTACGGCGCACACGGTCCGCGTGATTTGGTCATTCTCGCCATCCTGCCTGACCACATTTCCCCTGCCGATTTGGAGGAAAACGCATGACTACGCAAACCATCAAGTTCCACATGAAGCCGGAAACTTTCAAACAAAACGCCGCAATTTCCCTTCAAGACAAGCCTTTGCGTAAAAGCCTGCGTACCGCGATGGATATGCTGATGACCAAACGCAAAGCCGTTTTGACCGACGAAGAAGAGCTGCAAAGCCTGCGCGATTTGTGCGAACACGTCCGTCAGCGCTCATTGTCTAAATTGCCTGCCCTGCTGGAGCAGCTGGAAGAAAACCTGACTAAGTTGGGCGTGAAAGTACACTGGGCGGAAACTCCGGCCGAAGCCTGCGAAATCATCCACGACATCATTACTGTCAAAAACGGTAAGCTGATGGTCAAAGGCAAATCCATGGTCAGCGAGGAAATCGAGCTGAACCATTATCTTGAAGCAAAAGGCATTAAAGCGGTGGAAAGCGACTTGGGCGAGTTTATCGTCCAAATGGCAGGTGAAAAACCGACCCATATCGTGATGCCTGCTATCCACAAAACCAAAGAACAGGTTAGCGAACTTTTCCACCAAAACCTCGGCACGCCGCTGACAGACGATGTAGACCAACTGACCGGCTTCGCCCGCAAAGCCCTGCGCGATATTTACAGCACTGCCGATGTCGGCTTGAGCGGCGTAAACTTTGCTGTTGCTGAAACGGGTACACTATGTCTGGTTGAAAACGAAGGCAACGGTCGCTTGAGTACCACCGTTCCGCCCGTGCATATCGCCATTACCGGTATTGAAAAAGTTGTAGCCAAGCTGTTGGACGTTCCGCCTTTGTACAGCCTACTGCCGCGTTCCGCCATCGGTCAGAACATCACTACCTATTTCAACATGATTACCGGCCCGCGCCGCAGCGAAGAGCTGGACGGTCCGCAGGAAATGCACTTGGTCCTGCTCGACAACGGCCGCAGCCAAGCCTATGCCGAAGACCAAATGCGCCGCACCTTACAATGTATCCGTTGTGGCGCGTGTATGAACCATTGTCCGGTTTATACCCGTATCGGTGGCGCGGCATACGGCACAACCTACCCCGGCCCTATCGGCGAGATTATTTCTCCGCACCTTTTGGGCTTGGAAGCCACCCGCGATCTGCCGACCGCCTGTACCATGTGCGGCGCGTGCGTGGAAGTCTGTCCGGTACGCATTCCGATTACCGAGCAAATGCAGCGTCTTCGTGTCGAAGCGCAACGCTCACCGTCCGAAGTCGTACCGCATCCTATCCGCGGACAAGGCGCATCGCATACCTTCGGCGAACAAATGGCATGGCGCACATTCAACGGCATTTTCAGCGGCAGCAAAGCCTACCGCGCCTTTGGTTGGGCGGCCACCAAATTCCGTGCATTGACACCAAGCAAGCAAATGGGCTGGACAGACAACCGCGTTCCGATGAAACCTGCCAAGAAAACGCTGCATGAAATGATGGCGGAAAAGATGAGGAACAAATAAAACAATCCGTATAACGTTCAATCGCGGCATGGTTTGATGTTTGAAACCATGCCGCGATTGTCTTTTACCGTAAGCCATAACAAAAGGCCGTCTGAATTTCAGACGGCCTCATTGTCCGACCGACAGTTTATTTACCGTCAGCCTTTCTCAGAATTTCGTATAAACGGTCTTTCAACTGCAATTTCTGTTTTTTCAATTCTTCAATTTCGTCCAACCCGCCGGTAACAGGGTTGTTGACCAAACCTGTGATTTTATCGTCCAGTTCGTTGTGTTCGTCGAACAAGCGTGCAAAGTGAGCGTCTTCTTGTTTCAATTTGGCAATTAAATCGCGGTATTCCGGGAACATTTCGCTTCCTCTCTTTATGATGGATTAACAGTCAAACAGAACATTCTGTTTCCTTTTTTCATTATAACAAAGGCAGCGTTTTTATCCAGTGTTTGACACGAATAATTACAGGGAGTTTCAGACGGCCTCACACCGGCTGGACGGAGCGGACGGACGGGCATAAAATCAAAGAACGCAACATTGGACACCGCCGCTATGAAAACCGCCGTCGAAACCATCAAAAGTCATCGTGCATTCCGCCATTTCAAATCCGACCGGCCGCTTGCCGCCGAAGAAACGCAAACCATTATAGACTGCGCCCGTCAGGCACCTTCTTGGATGAACGGGCAGCATTACACCATCATCAATATCACATCGCCCGAACTGCGCGCAAGAATTGCCGCACTGCAACCGGCCAATCCGCAGATTGCCTCTTGCAGCACATTTCTGATTTTTATCGCCGACCTGCACCGCGCGAAGCTGTGTTCGGAAGCATACGGCGGAACATTCGCCGCGGCCGGACATTCCGACAGCCTGATTACCGCCGTTACCGATGCTTCGCTGGCGGCGCAAAATGCCGTGGTTGCAGCGGAAAGTTTGGGATACGGCACATGCTTTATCGGCGGCATCCGTTTTATCGCCGCCGACATTATCGGCTTGTTGCAACTGCCCGAACATACTTTTCCCCTGTTCGGCCTCTGCATCGGCGTACCCGACATAGAGATGCGCGTCAAACCGCGTCTGCCTGAAAACACGGTTTATGCGGAAAACCGTTATCCCGACGACGCCATACTTTCAGACGGCCTGAAGCAATACGAGCAAACCATGACCAAATTCGGCGAAGCACGCGAAACGCTGCCGTACCGCAAAAAATTCGCCCGTTATTACAGCAGCGCCGAACCCAAAAACGAACCGCTGATTTACCGCCAAGGCTGGCTGGTGCCGCATCGAGATGAAAAAATTTAAGCATGTCTACGGACTGAACGGACAATTCGTCCTGCTTGAGGACAGTTCCTACTGGATGCCGGTAAACGATGCGGACTGGGACAATACGCCGATATTGGACGAAGATTTTTTCCTGAACACCGAACCGGTTTATTCGCCCGATGCACAAATGCCGCAGCTGGAATTGCCCGACAACATCAAAGTCTTCAGCGAAGAAGCGCGCGCGTTGGACCGCAAGCGGCTGGAAGCGCTCGCTTTAATGGAACTGGCAAAAAACCTGAAAGCGGCGCAGGCGGAATATGATTTGGAAAAACTGATTGAAAAAATAGATTTCCATTTAAAACAAGATGATATATTTCAATAAAATCCACCGCCGCTTTTTACCGCCGCATACGTTAAAACACAACGAGGCCATCTGAAACAGCGGTTTTCAGACGGCCTCGCCGATAAATTTTGTTGACAATTCTTCTTATTTTGATACATTGACAGCCTGATTCTGCAAGCCGATTCCGTTAGTTATCCATCCCCAAAGGACTCAAAAAATGTTTTCTAAAAGCGTAACCATCCAACAATACGATCCCGAACTGGCGGCTGCGATCTCCGCCGAAAACCAACGCCAGCAAGACCACGTCGAGCTGATTGCTTCTGAAAACTATGTCAGTTGCGCCGTGATGGAAGCACAAGGATCGCAACTGACCAACAAATACGCTGAAGGCTACCCCGGCAAACGCTACTACGGCGGCTGCGAATACGTCGATATTGCAGAGCAGCTTGCCATCGACCGCGTGAAAAAACTGTTCGGCGCCGAATACGCCAATGTTCAGCCGCATTCCGGTTCGCAGGCCAACCAAGCGGTTTACACTTCCGTATTGCAGCCCGGCGACACCATTTTGGGCATGAGCCTCGCCCACGGCGGCCACCTGACCCACGGCGCCAGCGTCAATATTTCCGGCAAACTCTACAATGCCGTTACTTACGGTTTGGACGAAAACGAAGTATTGGACTACGCCGAAGTCGAACGCCTGGCCTTGGAACACAAACCGAAAATGATTGTCGCCGGCGCATCGGCCTACGCTTTGGTTATCGACTGGGCGCGCCTGCGTGAGATTGCCGACAAAGTCGGCGCGTATCTCTTTGTCGATATGGCGCACTATGCCGGCCTGATTGCCGCCGGAGAATATCCCAACCCCGTTCCTTTTGCCGATTTCGTAACCACCACCACCCACAAAACCCTGCGCGGCCCGCGCGGCGGCGTGATTCTGTGCCGCGACACCACTCATGAAAAAGCCCTCAACTCCGCCATCTTCCCCAGCCTGCAAGGCGGCCCGCTGATGCACGTTATCGCCGCCAAAGCCGTAGCCTTTAAAGAAGCTCTGCAACCTGAGTTTAAAGAATACGCCAAACAGGTCAAAACCAATGCCGCGGCAATGGCGGAAGAACTCATCAAACGCGGCCTGCGCATCGTCTCCGGCCGCACCGAAAGCCATGTTTTCCTCGTTGACCTCCAACCGATGAAAATCACCGGCAAAGCCGCCGAGGCCGCATTGGGCAAAGCGCATATCACCGTCAACAAAAACGCCATTCCCAACGATCCGGAAAAACCGTTCGTTACTTCCGGCATCCGCATCGGCTCCGCCGCCATGACCACCCGCGGCTTTACAGAAGCCGACGCACGCGAACTGGCCAACCTAGTGGCCGACGTATTGGCCAATCCCGATGACGAAGCCAATCTGGCTAAAGTTCGCGCAGCCGTTACCGCCTTGTGCGACAAACACCCCGTTTACGGCGCATAAGCCAAACCGGCAATCATACGCAAAGGCCGTCTGAAACGATTTTTCAGACGGCCTTCCAGTCTGTCCGAAGCCGCAAAGCCGATTCCGTTCAAACCCGCCAGACGGTTACGGTTCAATCCTCCCCAGTTTCGACAACGCATCACAGGCAACAAATACCATGTCAGCATGACAACCCCAATGTACTACACCAACATGCGTCCCATTTTGGGATAAAATATTTATTTCTTTTTTCCACAAATTCTCCCTCAAACAGCGTTAAATACATCCTAAACCTTATGGATCCATTGTCAGCACGCCGTGATAAAAAGCAGCAGAATTATGGAAGAACGGGGAAGCCTGGTGTTTCGGACGCATGAGTGAAAGGCAGAAAGGCCGTCTGAAATCCTGTCGCATGGATTTTCAGACGGCCTTTCTTCATCACGCCATATAGTCCCAACTCCAGCCCGCAAACTGTCCACACTCGGCCGCTTACGTTATACTGTCGACAATATTTTCAATTATGACAATCCCTTATGTCCGATTTCCTCCCCGTCCCGCCTGCCGAACTGTGGCAGGCGACGCTTGAACACCTCCGCCTTTCCCTGATTGCCCTGCTTTGCGCCGTCGCGCTGGCCGTGCCGCTGGCCGTGTGGCTGGCGGACAAACGGCGTTGGGCGGAAGGTGTTTTGCAAGTAACCAATATCCTGCAAACTATCCCGTCCCTCGCGCTGCTCGGTCTGCTGATTCCTTTCGTCGGCATCGGTTCGCCGCCGGTTTTGATCGCGCTGACGCTCTACGCCCTATTGCCGATTTTTCAGAATACCTATCTCGGTTTGAGCCAAATCGACCCCGCTATCAAAGAAGCGCACACCGCGTTCGGCTTGTCCCGTTGGCAGGCGTTGTGGCGCATTGAATTGCCGATGGCGCTGCCCGCCATGATTTCCGGCATCCGCACCGCGTCCGTATTGATTATCGGCACGGCAACACTCGCCGCGCTTATCGGCGCAGGCGGCTTGGGCAACCTGATTTTGCTTGGCATCGACCGCAACAACATGGCGATGACGTTTACCGGCGCGTTGCTATCCGCCCTGCTCGCCGTACTGGTCAGCGGCGGCATCGGCATACTGCAAAAGTCGAAACACAAAATGCCGATTACCGCCGCCCTGCTTGCCATCCTTATCAGCATCGGACTTGCACCGATTTTTCAAGCGAACCCATCCGCACAAAAAATCACCATCGCAGGCAAACTCGGCAGCGAACCCGACATCCTCATCAATATGTACAAACAGTTGATTGAAGAAAATAATCCACACGCGCAGGTGGCGCTCAAACCCAATTTCGGCAAAACTTCATTTTTGTTCAATGCCTTAAACAGCGGCGAAATCGACATCTACCCCGAATTTACCGGCACCGTCCTCGAAAGTCTGGTCAAAGTCCCTGCCGAAGAGCAAAACCGCCGCCTTTCTCCCGAACAGACCTACCAAACCGCCAAAGACCTGCTCGCCCGACAACACCGGCTGACCTTTCTGCCGCCGATGGCATACCAAAACACCTACGCCCTCGCCGTCAGCCAAGACTACGCCGCCGCGCACAACCTGCACAAAATCTCCGACCTCAAACGCGTGCAAAACCAAATCCGCGCCGGATTTACCCTCGAATTTACCGACCGTGCCGACGGTTACAAAGGCCTGCAACAACACGGCATACAGTTTAGCCACCTCTCGACGCTCGAACCCGCCCTACGCTACACCGCCCTCCTGAACGGCAAAATCGACCTCGTCGAGGCCTATTCCACCGACAGCGACCTCAAACAATACCGCCTCGCCGTCCTTTCAGACGACATCGCCCTTTTCCCCTCCTACCAAGGCGCACCGCTGATGAAAACCGAGTTTGCCGAACAGCATCCCGACATCGTGAACGCATTGAACAAACTGGCAGGCAAAATCAGCGAAGCCGAAATGACCGAAATGAACTACCGCGTGAAAGTAGGCGGAGAAAAACCGGCGGACGTAGCGCGGGATTATTTGCAGAAAAACGGTTTAATAAACGATAAGGGCAAATGATTCAGGTCGTCTGAAAAACGGTTTTCATTTTGTTGAAATAGATTTTCAGACGACCTCTCAAGTTGCAACAAGCCATCGATTAGACTATAGTGGGTCCTCGATCAACACAAACATCAAGGAAATAAGCCATGAGCGGTAAATTAGACCAAATCAGCGGTAATGTAAAAGAAAAAGCCGGAGAACTCTTAGACGATCCCAAACTCCAAGCAGAAGGTGTGATCCAACAAGGCATCGGCAAAGTCAAAGAAGTTGCCGCCGATATTGAAGAAAAAGCAAGCGACGTATTGAAAAAAGGCAAAGAAGAAGCAGAACATCTGGTTAGCGAAGCAAAAGAAAAAGCCGAGAACCTGATTGACGACATCAAAAGCAAGTTCTAATCCATCCTTGTCTTAAACTATGTCAAAAGGCCGTTTGAAACACGATTTCAGACGGCCTTTATTTCAGGCAGCGCAGCCACCCGAAAATCGCCTGTTCCCCATCTAATCAAACTTTCAGACGACCCCGCCGGATAAGTTGGATAGATGAATCCAATGCTTTAACGGTTTTGTTGAATCCCGACTCGAGATACGCATCGTTCAACCCTCAACAGGAGAAACACCATGCCTTCCGCCAAACTCATCCAAAAACTCAAACCCGCCCTGCAAAATCAGCTTCCGCCCGAACAAGACGGCATCCTGTTGTGCCTCGATTCCGACAACGTAACGGGCGACAACGCCAAATACATGAACATGTACAACCGCCTCGCCCGTTGGTACGACTTCGGCGAACGCTGGATAGCCCGCCTCAGATACGGCAACAGCATCAACGAGACACGGCGCAGCCTGATGGGCGAACTGGAGTGGCGGCAGGATTGCACCGCGCTCTACGTCTCCATCGGCACAGGTACCGATTTAAACCACCTGCCCGCCGATCGACCCCGCCGCGCTGGACTTGACCGGTGCCGACCTGTCGCTCGGCATGTTGGAACGCTGCCGCGACGTGTGGCAGAAAAAAGCGGCAGGCTTGGACTTGGTACACTGCAACGCCGAAGATTTACCCTTTGCCGACAATATGTTCGACGTCGTATTCCATGTGGGCGGCATCAATTTTTTCAGCGACAAACAAAAAGCCATCAACGAAATGCTGCGCGTCGCCAAGCCCGGCACCAAAATCATGATTGCAGACGAAACCACCGACTTCATCCAACAACAATACAAAAAAAGCCTGTTCACGCGGAACTACTTCCAAGACACCGATTTCGATTTGACACAAATCGAAAACTGCATCCCCGAAACCGTGCAGGAAAAGAAAACGCGGCTGCTGTGGAACAACCGCTTTTACTGCATTACCTTCCGCAAACCTGTTTGATACAGCCGCCGCATTTGCTTTTTCAGACGACCTCGAAATCTGAAAAGGTCGTCTGAAAAATAAAAGGAGCTGGCGTAGATTAGCCCTAAATTCCGCACCAATCCCGCAGGATTTTAAGCTGTTGGGACGGTGTGCCGAAGTTAAACCGACATTCGCATTTTAATTTTATAGGCAACTGTCAAGTGCCACAGAAAGCTGATATAGAAAATGGCTTAAATTTGTATAATATTAAATAAAATAAGAATGTAAGGAGGTATTTTTATGTCGACAATTAAAATTGAAAACCTCAGTTTCTCATATCATGGATATGTAAAACCTATATTTGAAAATGTATCGTTTTCCTTTGAGACAAACTGGAAAATAGGGTTGATAGGAAGAAATGGAATTGGCAAATCAACGCTATTTAAGTTGCTTTTAAATGAAGAAACTTATCAAGGTAAAATAATCAAGGATGTTGAATTTATTAAATTTCCACCAAATATAACTGATACTTCAAAATCAGGGATTGAGTTATATAAAGAACTCATGCCAGATGGGGAAGAATGGAAATTATTTAGAGAACTTAGTTTGCTCAATGTAGATGAGAACCTTGTTTATAGGGAATTTGAAACGCTTTCTAAAGGAGAACAAACAAAAATCCTTTTAGCTATTTTGTTTACAAGAGAAGATGGTTTTTTACTTATTGATGAGCCGACAAACCATTTAGATATGCACGGCAGAAAAATTGTAAGTGAATATCTGAAAAGTAAAAAAAGATTTTTGCTCATATCTCATGATAGAGATTTTTTAGACGGCTGCATCAATCATGTTATCTCTATTAACAGGAATTCTATTGATATTCAATCAGGAAATTTTACATCATGGTATGAAAACAAATTGATGAAAGATCAATTTGAAATCAGTAAAAACGAGAAATTAAGAAAAAATATTAAACGGTTAAAAGAAGCTGCTAGGCAATGCCAAATTTGGTCTGATAAAATTGAAAAGACTAAAAATGGTGTGAAAATATCAGGCGTAAAACCGGACAAAGGATATATAGGTCATAAAGCAGCCAAAATGATGAAAAGGTCTAAGAATTTGGAGAATAGGCAAAATAAGGCAATAGAAGAAAAACAGAATTTACTAAAAGATATTGAAACGAAGGAAAATCTATTATTGCATCCGTTACATCATCGCAAAAATCCTCTAATATCGGTTAGTAATTTATCATCATATTATGGGGAAAAACAGATATTAAGTAATGTGAGCTTTGAAATAAAACAAGGCGATATAGTAGCCATATATGGTAGTAACGGAAGTGGAAAATCGACCTTGATTAAAATTTTATTAGGTCTGAATCACGATTATACAGGTGAGATAAAATTAGCAAGTAATTTGGAAATATCGTACATCCCTCAAGATACATCTGATTTAACGGGTAGCCTAAATGAGTATATTCATAAGCAAGATGTTGATGAAACATTGTGTAAAACAATTCTTATAAAATTAGATTTTTCAAGAGAATTATTTGAAATGGATATGAAGAATTATAGTGATGGACAAAAAAAGAAAGTTTTAATTGCCGTAAGTTTGTCAAAGCCGGCTCATTTATTTGTTTGGGACGAACCATTAAATTATATAGATGTAATATCAAGAATACAGATTGAGGAAATCATAAGAGAAGCAAAGCCTACACTTATATTTGTGGAACACGATAAGCGATTTGTAGAAAATATAGTCAATAAAATCATACAATTATAAATAAAATAACAATTAAAGTTTAGGAAAAGACTAACACAGAAACAATAAATCAAAAAAGGTTTACTGTTTTTTCTTTGCTAAAAAACAGAAAGAAAGGAAAACAGAAAATGAAAAACATAGATGAAAAAATTTTAATGGCAGAAGAAGAAATCAAGCAGTTACAAAACAAAAAGCCATCAACGAAATGCTGCTCGTTGCCAAGCTCGACACCAAAATCATGATCGCAGACGAAACTACCGACTTTATCCAGAAACAATACAAAAAAAGCCTATTCACTTCGACCTGACACAAATCGAAAACTGCATCCCCGAAACCGTACAGGAAAAGAAAACGCGGCTGCTGTGGAGCAACCGCTTTTACTGCATTACCTTCCGCAAACCTGTTTGAAATATTTTTCAGACGACCTCGAAATCTGAAAAGGTCGTCTGAAAACACATTTATAGTGGATTAAATTTAAATCAGGACAAGGCGACGAAGCCGCAGACAGTACAGATAGTACGGCAAGGCGAGGCAACGCCGTACTGGTTTAAAGTTAATCCACTATATAAACTCAAACATCAGAATATCCATACCCAATACGGCTCATGCTGAAACCCAATGTCTCAGGCAAATTTAACGTCTTTATCGGGTCTCGACCCAAGCTGCATTTACCGATTTGAATCGGCTATACTACCGCCTTTCCTTAAAACACACATCGTCATGAATACCAAAAAATTTCCCATCCCCCTCAGCTATTTCAGCATGCCGTTGGGGCTTTTCGCGCTCGGTTTGTCGTGGCGTTACGGCGCGCGTATCGGGCTTTTACCGAATTGGACTGCGGAAACGCTGTTAGCCACTGCCTTTGTGCTTTGGCTGCTGCTGGTCATTGCCTACATCATCAAAATCCGTTTTTTCCGCCCCGAATTTTTGCAGGATTTGCAGGATTTGGTGCAATGCTGTTTCATCAGCGCGATTCCGATTACCACTATGCTGGCAGGTTTGGCAGCCTTACCCTATCAAACGCTACCGGCAAAAGGGTTGATTTTGCTGGGAACGGCGGGACAGTTGGCATTTGCCATGTACCGCGCAGGCGGCTTGTGGCGCGGCGTCCATACCCTTGATGCCACCACACCGATTGTTTACCTGCCCACCGTTGCCACCAATTTTGTCAGCGCGACCGCAATGGCGGCATTGGGTTTGTCCGATTACGCTTGGCTATTTTTGGGTGCGGGGCTGTTTTCATGGCTTAGCTTGGAAGCCGCCATATTGAGCCGTTTGCGCACCGGTACACCCGTCAACGCTCCTGCGCGCGGTATTGTCGGCATTCAACTTGCGCCCGCTTTTGTCGGCTGCGGCACCTATTTTGCCGTATCGGGCGGGCACATCGATACCTTCTCGCTGCTTTTAATCGGCTACGGCTGCCTGCAATTCCTGCTACTGCTGCGCCTTCTGCCTTGGATGCTGGAACAGGGGTTCAGCCCCAGCTTTTGGGGTTTCTCGTTCGGTTTGGCGGCGATGACAGGCTGCGGTTTCCATTTGATCGCCGAACAGCGTTTACTGTTTTTAGGCTATTTCCTCGCCACCACAGGCTCCGGCTTGGTTATGTTGCTGTTGCTGGCGACTTTGAATTTGGCGAGACAGGGGCGCTTGTTGGTTAAATGAAAAATCGTGCGATTTAAAGGCGTTATAAAACGGACATGGATACGAACATGGTTTTAGGTCGTCTGAAAACTACATTTGGAAATTCAAACCGATGAAGATAAACCCTGAAAACGGCAGCATCATCCTACCGGACGGCAACATTATTGGCGCACGCACCACGCTTGATGACTGGATTGCATCCTTCCCAAAATCCAGACCGAATCATCTGCAAGCGGGAATAACATTTTTCGGTTTGTCATTTACCAAACAGTCCGAACAATACACCCTTACCGCCCAGTTCGAGCAGCAGCGGCTGGAGCGCTTATCCATATTCTTCTGCCCGATAGGCGAGGACAACAGCTGGGCAGCATGGTCGGAGGAGCGCGAATTGCAACGCAGAAAACAATTTGATCGATGGCTGGATAAACAGCTGGGCGATGCCCCTTGCGCCATTGAAACATCGGCATCCGGCAAATGCCGTCAATTTGCATGGGGCAATGCGGGCGCGTATTACCACAATAAAGACGGCAGTACGATGATTGTCATCAGTTATCGCTGAACGCCTTTCAAAGGATGCTCCATGCACTACCAATCGCTCAACGCCGCGCTGGAACAATACAGCGGCAGCCTGACCCACCATCCCTCTTCACCCAACAGCCTCGCCCTGCATATCAACCGTCAAACGCAAGGTCGTCTGAAACTCCACACGCCCGACGGCATCAGCCTCAGCCTGACTTACCGCGATGAACCCGTGTTCTGGTCGTTCTTCAGCCACGATTTATACGACGTTTACCTCATCCGCAGCTACGCCGAACGCTGGCAGGCATACCAGCCCGTCGGGCACATCGGCAGCCTCGTAAACGAACATATCGCCCGCCAACCCGCTGCCGAACAAGGCCTGTTGTGGAACAAATATTTCATCGAACAACTCGCCGCCCACGACACAGGGCTGCTCGGCATCGGCGAATGGCATTTCAACTACCGCCCTGCCCAAACCCTGCCGCAGCGATGGGGCGAATGCCGACACGACACCACCGTAGTACAACCCGAAACCGACGAAAACTACGCCCAATGGCTGTTTTCAGGCAGCCGCTTCGACGCACTGGACAACGATTTCCACACCCAAGCCGAACGCTTCATCGCCCTGAAAACCCACCACGCCGAAGACGACCGTCTGAAATATTGGCGCAAACGCGCACGGCAAAACCAACTGCCGCCCGTCTTGGTGTACGAACTCTCTGCCCTATCCAACCGCCAGCTGATTTTAGACGGACACCTGCGCCTCGCCGCCGCGCTTGCCGAAGGACAACTGCCGCCACTGATTACCATCCAAGCCACCACCGCCCGACACAGCCGGCAAACCGCCGCAGAACACGAAACCGCAAAAGCCGCCGCTCTGTCGCAATATGAAAAAATTGCCCACCAAACCGACAATAATCCCCAAGCCTTAAACGCCGTCAGCCAGCACATCGTCCACGCTTTCGATACCCGCCCCTACCTGCTGCACACCACCCGCGCCGCCGCCGATATCGCCCCGAAAACCTGGCTGCAACAACTGCAAACCTACGCCGCGCAACACGGTTTCGCCGAAGAATTTGAACGCGTTTGGACAACCGAATCATGGCCGCTGAAACGAATTGCCGCTTTTTGGGTCGTCTGAAAACGAGTTTCAGCGCAGCCAAAAGGCCGTCTGAAAGCCCAAAAAGCAGCCTGCACTTGCCTTCAAAAATTAAGGAGGTGACGTAGATTGGCACTAAAACAAATCTAGAATAAACTATCAATAAATATAAATATTTAAAAATAAAGGTGACAATATGAAACTACATTCGATAAAAATTACCAATTTCCAAAGTTTTGGTGAGAAGCCAACAAAATTTACATTAGAAGAAATCACCTACCTAATTGGTCCAAATGGCTCAGGAAAGACGGCTGTTTTACAAGCACTATGTAGATTATTTGCTTTTGATCCATCTTTGCGTCGAGTTAAGCGAACTGATTTCCATATTCCTCAGAATGAATCTTCTCCCCCAGATCAAAGAACGCTATGTATTGAAGCTGATTTTATTTTTCCTGAAACAGCAGATGCTGACGATAATTCGACAGTAGCTCCTTTCTTTAGTCATATGAGGTTAGATGGGGTAACTGGTTTGCCCCGTGTACGTTTTCGTTTGACAGCAACAATGGATTTTATTGGAGAAATTGAAGAAAAATTTGAATATGTTTTAACTCAGGATGGAAAAACAACACAATCAGTTTCTAGAGCTGATAGAAGCCTTATCCAGCTACATTATCTACCTGCTCAAAGAAACCCATCAGATCATATAGCCTATAATACAAATGCTTTATTAGGTCGACTATTACGGGCAGTAAATTGGGAAAATGAGTCAGAAAGTGTGCGAACGCTAACAGAACAAATAAACTCGTGTCTTGAAAATAACACATCTGTTCAAGCTATAAGTGACGCTTTGAAAAAAACTTGGGAAATTGTTCATAAAGGAAGCTATTTTAAAGAGCCTAAAATTTCTTTTGCTCATTCTGAAATTGAAAATATCTTGCGCCACATGTCTGTTTCATTTACACCTGGTCATGATGAGGAGATTGTCGATTTTTCTCGCTTAAGTGATGGGCAAAAATCTATGTTATACCTATCATTAGTTTTAACCTCACAGTCAATTTACCATTCTGTTAGAAATAGTGAAGATAACTCTTTTGATATTGAAAAATTACGCCCCCCTATCTTCACCTTAATTGCGTTAGAAGAACCTGAAAATAGTTTATCTCCTCATTATTTAGGGAGAGTAATAGAAGCATTAAAACAAACGACACAGCATAATGACGCTCAAGCTATCATTGCAACTCATGCGCCTGCAATGTTACGCAGAGTTTCCCCTGAGCATATTCGTTATCTACGCTTAAATGGATTGAGAACAACAATGATTAGAATGATTTGTTTACCAGATAAATCAGATGATGCACATAAATTTGTTCGAGAAGCAATTCAGGCATTCCCTGAAATTTATTTTTCACGTTTAGTTGTATTAGGCGAAGGAGATAGTGAAGAAATTGTATTGCCTCGAATTTTAAGTGCTAAAGGGGTTCCTGTTGATTCATCCGCTATTACGATTGCTCCACTTGGTGGACGACATGTTAATCATTTTTGGAGATTACTCTCTCAATTAGAAATTCCTCACATAACTTTATTGGATCTTGATGTGGCTAGATTTGGTGGAGGATGGGGAAGAATTAAATATGTGAATAAACAATTAGAATATTATAGAAATAGTGCTTTTTTAGACGAGAATACCATACCAAATTGGAATGACAGCAATTGTTTAATTAGAGAAAGTCACTCATACACTGATATCAATGGACAATCAGCTGATATTTTTTCTGCGTTGGAAAGTTATAATATTTTCTTTTCTGAACCAATGGATCTCGATTTTGCAATGTTAAAAGCATTTCCTAATAAATTTGAAATAACAGACATAGATACATTACCAGACCAAGATCTTATTAAATCTGTTTTAGGTAAAAAACATCACGCTCCTGAACAATATACTGAAGAAGAAAGAAAACTTTTTTCTAGCTATCATAAATTATTTAAATTAGGTAGTAAGCCGGTAAATCATATTCAGGCACTTGCTAATTTAACTGATGAAGAATTATTAAATAACATGCCAGAATCTCTTTCTCGTTTGGCGGACGCTGTGAAAACTAAATTATCGGAGATTCTGGAATGATTTCAGCTGAACAATGGATACCTGCAGATGGATTAACGCTAGAACCTAATGCGATGAACGCTGCAAAAGAGCAAGAAAAATGCTTAGCATTGACCGCTGGTCCCGGTGCGGGAAAAACTGAAATGCTGGCTCAAAGAGCTGATTTTCTTTTTCGTACAGGTACGTGCCGTTATCCAAAGCGAATTCTTGCAATTTCTTCTAAAGTAGATGCAAGCACGAATTTAAAAGAGCGTGTTAAACGCAGATGTGGTTCTGAATTAGCTTCTCGTTTTGATAGTTATACTTTTCATGCATTCGCTAAACGGATTATTGATAGATTTAGAATAGTATTAACCGGCGATGACGCCTTGTCGGAAAATTATTCTATTGATTCTATTGGTAATAGAAAAATTACAGGAATACAAATTACATTTAATGATCTTGTTCCTTTGGCTATTGAAATTTTAAAAAATTCAAGCATAGCAAGAAACGTTATACGTCAAACTTATTCAGATGTATTTTTAGACGAATTCCAAGATTGTACTGACCTTCAATACGAATTAATTAAGCTAGCTTTTCAGGGAACTTCAGCCAGATTAACCGCTGTAGGAGATACAAAGCAAAAAATTATGGGCTGGGCTGGTGCATTGGAAGGAGTTTTTGAAACATTTGCTCAAGACTTTTCAGCTGAACCATTAAATATGTATCGTAATTTTAGATCTAAACCTCGCCTATTAAGGTTACAAAACAGAATTATTCAAAATCTGGATCCTAATTCTGTTATGCCTGAGGAGTTATTGAGAGGCGATGAAGGAGAAATTTTACTTTGTGAATTTGAAAATGATGTTGAGGAGGCTAAAAGCATAGTAGAACGTATTAGCGAATGGATATCCAATGAAAAAATCCCATTACATGAAATTGCAATATTGGTATCTAAACAAGCTGAATCATATGCTGCAGTTATTATGAAAAATCTTGAAGAAAAAAATATTCCCTATCGTAATGAACAGCAATTACAGGATATATCTACAGAACCAATAACAAGGTTAATAATTGATTATCTTCTTTATTTTTACGGAGATAGAGAGCCTCAATCCTGGTTGCGATTACAAGAGCAAATACTACCATTTGTTGATGACGAGGAATTAGAATTTAGTAAACACCATTATCTTCAAGATTTTATTATTAACCAAAAGAAAATCATTAAAAAATCTGAAAGTGCATCAGGAAAGTTTGCTTGCTGGAGACAAGTTATAAGCTCTTTTTTAGAGCAACTTAGTATTGAAACAATAACCGCACTATCTCCCGATTATGAATCAGAATCTAGATTAAGAGAAATCGTAAATTCAACAATAACGAAAATTCAAGAATTACTAGAAAAAGAATCTGATTTAATTAAAGTGCTAAAATCCTTTTTAGATGATCAGGCAATTAGGATTATGACTATCCATAAGAGTAAGGGGTTGGAATTTCACTCTGTTATTATATTGGCTGTAGAAAAGGAAACATTTTGGGGAGATAAAGATGCTGAACGTTGTGCATTCTTTGTGGGAGTATCTCGCGCTAAACAAAGATTGTTAATAACTTATTCCAAGGAAAGACAAAAACCAGAAGACGTAGAGGAGTGGAAGTGGAAGGCGTGCAGAAATAAACATGCTGAGTATTGGGGATATTTCGTATAGCTTTCTAAATAAACCCAAAGGTTGCGTAGAAATAGTTACAAAACACTTCAAAATTTGACCGCTCTTTTAAATGAAAAAGCCGTCTGAATTTTCAGACGACCTTTTCATTATTTCAAATTCGCTTTAAAGAATTGCTCAAATTTATCGTATGGAATTTTGCCTGCTTAATTGTCGTATAAATCTGTATGGCTAGCGCTCGGTATAATATACAACTCTCTGTTTTTTTTATTAACAATGCTTTAAACACATCTTCACTAAAATAACGGGAATACGCTTTTTCGCAGTGGACAATCAACGCTGTTGCTCTCAATTCTTTTGCGTGCCGATTGGGACGATTTATACGACCGCTTCCGCCAATGCTTTCCGCGCGCCTGCCGCCGCGCTACCGAAGACTTGCTGCGCGCCAAGCTCGTCGCCCCCGATTTTGTCGCCGTTGCCTGTGATGAAGACGAAGAACTGATTGCCCCCAGCCTCACGCCCGAACAACTGCAACGGCATTTCCCTGAATTTGTGTAACTTTCAGCAAGTAGGTCAGATTAAAAACCCAACTTCCACCAAAACCTCTGCCTAACCCGCCGCCGTTTCAGACGACCTGCCGAAATTGTTGGAACGTGAGCCGCGCCGCTTTGTCGAAGTTGCAAAGGATATTTATGATGCAGCCTGAACATACTCCCTTAATCGAATTCAAAAACGTCAGCAAACGCTACGACAACCACACCGCAGTGAACGAACTAAACCTGACCATTTACCAAGGCGAGTTTTTCGTGTTGGTGGGCGGTTCGGGCAGCGGCAAATCGACCACGCTGCGCATGATTAACGCGCTGACCGAGCCGACCGACGGCGATGTTTATTTCAACGGCAGGCGTATCAAAGATTACGACATCCGCGGGCTGCGCCACCGCATCGGTTATGTGCTGCAACAAATCGCCCTGTTCCCCACCATGACCGTGCGGCAGAACATCGAGCTGATGCCCGACATTTTGGGCTGGGACAAACCGAAGCGCACATCGCGCGTGAACGAGCTGCTCGAGCTGGTCGGTATGCCGCCCGAAACCTACCTAAACCGCTATCCGCACGAACTCTCCGGCGGCGAACAGCAGCGCATCGGCATCCTGCGCGCCATCGCTGCCAAACCCGACATCTTGCTGATGGATGAGCCCTTTTCCGCCCTCGACCCGCTCGCCCGCGCTTCCCTTCAGGAAACCGTGTCCCTGATTCATAAAAAACTCGGCACCACCATCGTTTTCGTTACCCACGACATGAACGAAGCCGCCAAACTCGCCTGCCGCATCGGCGTGATGCACCAAGGCAAGCTAGTTCAGGTCGATACGCCGCAGGATATTCAAAACCATCCGGCGGACGATTATGTGCGCTCCCTGTTCAGCGCGGCGCAGCCGGAAAATACCGCCTCCGCCGACGAAGTTATCGACCTTTACCGCCGCTTAGATGCAGACGGCAAAGCGCGGGTACGGGAGCATTGGGCAAAAGAAGAAAGAGAAGAAAATTAGAAAAAGGCCGTCTGAAAATTTTCAGACGGCCTCAAACGTTTTCAGTACACGCTTAAGCACCGGGTTTGCTTTCTGGTAACACCCAATTTCGCAAAAACTCTACTGTAAGTCCAAATCAAAAGCATCCATGCCGTCAGGTACCGTATCAAAAACCAAGCGAATCTGCTATATATGTTTCCTCAAAACCCCAAAGGAGAATCAAGATGGATATTCTTTCCCGCCTGCAAGCATTGCCGCCAGGCAGGTTCCACTACAAATTACTGGTATTGGTCGGTATAGGTTGGCTGTTTGACGCAATGGATACCGGCATCGTGTCGTTTATATTGCCCGCATTGGGCAAAGAATGGGGTTTGCAGCCGGCGCAACTGGGCTGGATAGTCAGCATCGCCTTTATCGGCATGGCACTCGGCGCAGTATCAAGCGGCTGGCTGGCAGACCGCTTCGGCAGGAAAACCGTATTTGCCGCAACCATGGCGGTGTACAGCACGGCGACAGGCCTATGCGCCTTCGCTCCCGACATTGCAACACTGCTTACCTGCCGCTTCTTTGTCGGCGTAGGCCTGGGCGGACAGCTTCCCGTCGCGGTGTCATTGGTCAGCGAATACGCCCCGCCGAAAGTACGCGGACGCTTTATCGTCTTACTGGAAAGTTTTTGGGGGCTGGGCTGGCTTGCCGCCGCACTCGCTTCCTATTTCTTTATCCCAAAATTTGGCTGGCACAGCGCGTTTTTAATCGGCGCGTTGCCGATTTTGTATATCCCTCTGGTGTTGAAATTCATCCCTGAATCCGTACCCTACCTCCTCTCGCAAGGCAAAACGGACGAAGCACACCGGCTGGTCAGCCGCTTGGAAGAGGAAGCGGGGATTACGCCCGCCGCAACAGCCGTAGCACCGCCGCAACAGGAAAAACAGCGCATCCGTTTTATGCAACTATGGCAACAGCCTTTCGCACGACGCACGCTGATGCTTTGGCTGGTTTGGTTCGGCATCGTCTTTTCCTATTACGGCATTTTTACTTGGCTGCCGAAACTCCTGGTCGAACAAGGCAACACGGTGGTCAAAACCTTTGAATATGTGCTGGTGATGATTGTCGCGCAACTGCCCGGCTACATCGCGGCGGCGGCATTGGTGGAAAAAATCGGGCGCAAAGCGACTTTGGCGGGCTTTCTCGCCGCCTGCGCCGTCTGCGCGTGGTTTTTCGGGCAAAGCAGCAGCGCCGCCGAAGTCATGGCATGGGGCAGCCTGATGTCGTTCTTCAACCTCGGCGCATGGGGCGTTTTATATACCTACACGCCCGAACTCTACCCCCTCCGCTTCCGTGCCTTCGCCTCCGGCTGGGCTGGCGCAATCGGGCGCATCGGCGGCATTCTTGCGCCTATGGTGGTCGCCAAAATGGTCGGCGGCAACGGCGAATTCGGCAATATATTCATGATGTTCGCCGGCGTGATGATGCTGATTGTATTGGTGATTTTGGCTTTAGGCGAAGAAACGAAAGGCAGGACGCTGGAGGAAATCAGCTCTTAAACAACCGTATCCGCTGCCCAAAATCAGCAAGAGGCCGTCTGAAAACGCCAAATTAGTTTTCAGACGGCCTCTTGTCTTAAGGTGGAGAATGTAATTATTCGCCCAACTGCTTCGTTTTATTGACGATGATCTCTACACGGCGGTTTTTAGCGCGACCTTCGGGATTGTCGCTGCCGTCATCGTTGGTATTGGGCGCAACGGGATTGGCAGCGCCGAGACCTTCGGTTTGATAGTTTTGATGCAATCCTTGTGCCTCAAACCAGTTTTTGACTGCCTGCGCACGCGCCAAAGATAGGCGTTTGTTGTAGGCGTCGGTGCCTTTGCTGTCGGTATAGCCGCTAATCAGAATCAGCCCTTTGCCTTTCTGGCGGATGATGTCGGCGGCTTTTTGCAGCTCGCTGTCGGCTTCGGGTTTGAGTTCGGCTTTGTCGAAGTCAAACAAGACATCGGACGACAAATTAATCTGGATATTGAAGCCTGTTTCCGTACCACTCAAACTGCTGCTTTGTGCCGTCAGGCTGCTGCCTTGGGTGGCGGCGGTGCTATTTTGTGCTGTAGCAGGAGCTGATGCGGGAGCAGGGGTTGCCGCAGGAGTGGGAGCGGATGGGGCGACGGGTTCGGGTTGGGTCTGCGACGTTTCCGTAGCGGAAGCTTGCGCCGGAGAAGCCTGTTGTTGCCGTGCGGCAGGTTCATCAGGCTTTTGCCCGCAGGCGCATAGTGCAGAAATAACCGCGATACAAGTCAGAGAACGCAATGTTTTCATAAATAGCCTCGCGTTTTAGACGGTGTGCAGACCACTCAATGCAGCCTGCACACTGATAGGGTGGAAAATCAGCGGCTTACTTGAACTGAATCAAACGAGCCTGCGCCAGGGAAATCGATGGTGATGGTCGGCGTGGTTTCGGGAGGTGCAGGAAATTTGATCGCGATGGTTTTGGGTGAACGAGCAGAAATCATAGTCATATCGTTTGCATCGGCGGCAGGGTCAATCATATATTTGCCGCTTTCGTCTTTCAGCAGGCTGATGCGTTTAGTGGTGCTTTCATCTATATAGGCAAAATCTTTAACTTTAATATACTCTGATTGAGCTTTGTAGCTGCCATCCGCTTTTTTAGGCGGTGTTAATATAAATTCCACATTGAGAATCTGACCGACCACTTTGGCTTTAGTCAAAGCCAGCGTGCCTTCGCCAAGAGGCTTGGACTGAATTGCCTGTGCAGCAGGATCTTGTTGCGGGGCTGCCGGCTCTTGAACCAAAGCAGGGCTGGATGCAGCGGGTGCTTCGGCAGTAGGCGGTGCGGGATTAGGTTTGGAAGCTTCTTGTTGCGTTTGGGTTTGTACCTGAGGTTGAGCGGGCGCGACCGGTGCCGGTTCAGGCTCTTTTTGGCAGGCGGTAAGCATGGTCAGTGCGGACAAAACGGCAAGGGTGCATAATGAAGCACGCATTTTGAATACCTCTCTAGGGTTGGATATTTTAGGGAAGAACAACAAGATTACATCTTGAGCGTATCAAAATTGCAGATAAAATTCAAGCCGTTAAATATAGCAAAAGCATAATTTTCAACCCTATAAAATTCGTTATTGGCGATAAGAAAAGTAACGTGGGTATTGTCTCCCCTAACAAGCTCAAACAACCAAAAACAGGTGGCTTTTAGATTGATAAGTAAACCGTATCTATACTTGACTTGAGACCGTCAATTTTCAGACGACATCCAAGGTCGTCTGAAAATTCAAACTGCAAAATCAATATTTGTTTTCAGGCTGCCTTTTTAATACAATCCGTCCATGCTTTTCAAAGCGATTAGCGGCGGCTCTGCGTGTTTAACGGCAGGCAGAACTGTGCGGGCGGCGTGCCGATTCCGTATCCTGCGCTACGAAAGTGGCGGAAAGCAGAAAACCAAAGGCAAAAGCGTGTTTCGTCTAGTGGGAAAGACGGCGGGCATAGGGTCCGCAAACATGGGTTCGAATCCCATAGCACAAAGCCGATGGAAAGTGTTTAGCTCACTCGGTAGAGCATCAGAATTTTATTCTGACGGTAGCGGGTTCGATTCCCGCAACACAAGCATTTGAATTAGCTCATTGGGTAGAGCAAAGGACTCATAATCCTTGTGTAACAGGTTCGACTCCTGTATTCAAAACCAAGCCTGTCGGGGCTTTATCCGACACTATCCTTTCACGATAGAAAATGGTTTGTAAAACCGACATTTATTGGTCTCAAAAACCAAAAACGCAGTACCGCAACCTGCTGCTGCCGCTTTCTGCGCGGCGTGGCGTTGGAAGAAGCTTCAGGCAGCCTGCACCATTGGGGTCGTCTGAAACCTATCCGCCGCCACACCGCAAAGACAACGGGCAAGGCTTGCGGCCCGGCTGACGCAAAGGCGGGCATGTTACCGGCGCACGGCAAAACGGTTTAGGCAAGATGTGAAACCCAAGCCCTGCGCTGCTTTCATGCTCCCCGATGCACACACGGGTCCGCCGCCTCTGGCTGTTGCACAAGCGGCAGCGGCAGGTTGCCCCTATTTCTTCGGGTTGCCGTTTTCAGGCGGCCTGAAACAGGGTTTGGGGCAACGGAAATGCCCAAGCCCAATCCATTTTAAAAAGGAAACGTCATGTTCAAAAATTTCGTCGTCAAACCCACCGAACGCCTTATCGTTCTGCTGGATGGCAGCCTGTACACCGTTCTCAATGCGGGGAAACACACCATTTGGCATTGGGGCAAGGAAATTGAAACACACAAACAGGACGCGACCGTGCTGCATGTGCAGTGGAACGGCATCGGCAGTTTGTTGAAAATCGCTTCGGAGCGCAAAAAGGCGGAAAAATTCCTGCAAATCGTCCATAACCCTGCCGGACACAATACACTGGTATGGCACGATGAAATGCCCGTATTCACCATGACCGACAATACGGACTATTGGGCGTTTTTCCGTCCTGAAAAGGGCGAATTGAACACGCTCACGCTGGCGCACAACGAATACTGGCTGCCTGAAAACGTGCAGGAAACGCTGCTGTTGCGCAACCAAGTGCCGTCAAACTGCGAGAAATTTGTCGTGGAGCAACACGAACGCCTGCTTATCCGCATCAACGGGCGTTTGGAGCGCGTGCTGGGCGAAGGGCGGTATCTGCTGCAAAGCAAGGCGAGAGCGAAAAATAACGAAATCGAAATCGAACGGCAACACACTGCTAACGCAATGTATCATCAATGGGAAGACGCGCAGAAATGGGCGAAAGAGCAGCCTGAAAATCCGCAATGGCTGGTGCTGGAAAGCCCTGTGGGGCAAAACACGTTGGCGTGGCATCAGGATTTTGGTGCAAAGGTCGTGGCAAGCGGCGAACACGCAGCGTTTTGGTTGCCGGAAAATGGAAAAATTGAAACGCACATGCAACCGAAAACCGAATACTGGCTGCCCGAAAATGTGCAGGCTGCTTTGCTGGCTCACGCCACGTTGGACAAACCCCTGCAAAAATATACCGTTAAAGCCAACGAACGCCTGCTGATTACCGAGCGCAACCGCCTGATGCGCGTGCTGGGCGAAGGCGATTATGTGCTGCTGTTGGGCGAAGAACATAAAGCCCTGTTTGCCGATACAGGCATACCCGTGTATGAAAACACGGCGCAACTGGCGCAATGGGCGGCGCAAAATCCCGAACTCGCAGCGGCGCATTGGCAGCGCGTGGAAGCCGGTGAAAACGAATTGCTGCTGTGGTCGCAAAACGGCAAACTGCAAAACCTGATCCGCCCCAAAGAAGCGGCGTGGTTCTGGCGCGAAGCGGCGCAGCCGTATGAAATCCAACGTATTGATTTATCCCAAGGTTTGGCAATCGATGCGGATACAGTGAAGCAGTTGCAGAACATCAATTTCGGCGGACATCCTGTGTTTAAAAATGCAGTGCACACGGTAAACGTACCCGAACACCATCAGGGCTTGGTCTATATCGACAACGTGCAGCAACCGCCCCTGACTCAGGGTCGTTACCACTATTGGCTGGTAAACCAAACGGTCGGCAGCCAAGTGGCAGATTTGCGTTTGCAGACTTGCGAAGTATCGGGGCAGGAGCTGCTGACTGAAGATAAGGTTACCGTACGCGCCAATGTGGTATGCAACTACCGGATTACGGACGCGCCCAAATGGTTTGCCCAGCATCAATCGCCCGAAGAATATCTCTACCGCGAATTGCAGTTTGCCATCCGCGCGCTCATCGGCAGTAAAAGTATGGACACACTGTTGGCGGACAAACAGGGCTTGGATACGGAGCTGACCGCGCTCATCCGCGCCAAAGTGCCGCAGGGTGCGGAAATCGACAGCGCGGGCGTGAAAGACATTATCCTGCCGGGCGAAATCCGCAGCATCTTAACGCGCGTAGTGGAAGCCGAAAAATCCGCCCAAGCCAACAACATCCGCCGCCGCGAGGAAACCGCCGCCACACGCTCGCTGCTGAACACCGCCCGCGTGATGGAGGAAAACCCGACCGCTCTGCGGCTGAAAGAATTGGAAACATTGGAAAAAGTTACCGAGAAAATTGACAAGATTTCCGTGTACGGTGGATTGGACGGCGTGTTGAAAGGCTTGATTAATATTCAGCAGCCGAAATAGGATTTTTGGCCGCCTGAACACGCCGCACGGTACAAAAGCAGCCCGCACTTTAGAGATTTGGAAGTGCAGGCTGCTTTTTTGAGCTTGGGGAAGAAGATAGGCAAACCGCCGCGTGCGTACCGCAGTCCCCTCCGCATTGGTTTCAAGGTTCGTATAGTCGTAGGCAGGGTGTGTCGCGTAGCCACGCACGCGGGTATAAAATTTCGAATAACGCGCGCTTGCCAAAGGCACACCCCCTACTCACGCAGGCTACGCTGGCTTTTCCTTCGGCTGTGCGGACGCATCGGCAGAATGCCTAGCCTATAGTAGTTGCCGAAATGGGTTGACGACAAGCAACATCTTCATGATGTCGCAGGTATGATAATGCCGATTGTGCTGATGCTTTTGGTTTCCAGGCAAAGAAACAAAAGGCAGAAAGCTGAAAAACATTAGCCCATAAACAGTCGCCACCCTTCCCGTCCGAAATCAAACAAAGGCCGTCTGAAAACATAGTTTCGACGAAGTCAAAACCCACTTTCAGACGGCCTCTTTTCAAAAATGCAGCCTACTCTATCAAAATATTCTGCCATTCGTGATTATAAAAAATTCTAGGCATAACCCAAAACCTCCCGCCCGCAACAGAAGACAATTTCGCAGTATCCAATACTTTCATCATAAACTCCTTTACACATTAAAAAACGAATCCGAACCAAACGGACTCATACTGATAGAATCCCGCCGCATATTAAAATTTCCATCTTTTTTTTAAACGACGCACGCAAAAAGTAAAATTTTATAAAATAAAACATATACATATGAATTTTGAAAACCAACGCCGACTTTAACGTCCCTATCATAGGCAACGCATAGGTTGGGTTGGTAAATTCAACGTTTCGGAAGGTGCGGCGGTTTTGTCGGGGTTTTAAACCAATCTACACCTGCCGCATCATTCCCGCGCAGGCCGGAATCCAGAATGTGAAACTTAGGAAACTTTTCCCCAGTAAATTCCCATGCCGACAGGCCTGGATTCCGGCCTGCGCGGGAATGACGGATTGGAGGGATTTGAGAAAATGAAAGAAACAAGGCCGTCTGAAAAGAAGCGGTTTAGCTTCGTTGAAGCTATGCTTTCAGACGGCCTTGAAACGTGGAAAACCGCCAATCGGAAATTTGCGCCACATAGCCATGTTTGACCGGATTGAAATGCAGATAATCGAAATGGCAGGCAAAATCGGCCTCATCGCGGATTTCATAGTATTATGCTCGGAATGATTTTGTAGGCCGGATTCCCGAATCCGACATTTTGAGCATGGCGCCAATGGATTGCAATAGCAGGAATGTTAGAGGTTTTGTCGGATACAATTATCCGACCTACGGTTGCTGAAATTTTTTGTATTTTGCGAAGGGAGAATATTGATTTATGCTCTCAATATTAGGGGCAGTAGTGTTTGGAGTTATAGCAACTATGACAGTGCTTGTTGCTTGCGGTTTGCCTTTGGGCGAATTTACGATGGGTGGACAACATAAAATCTTACCTAAGAAACTTAGAGTTGTAGCAATCATTTCGGTGGCTATCCAAATTTTTGCAATGATAATTATTTTGCAAGCCGGAGGTTTTATTTCCTTGTGGTTTTCTTTTAAGGTTACTAAAAATATTTGTTTCTTCTTTGCCGCTTACCTATCTTTGAATACTATTATGAACATGATTTCAAAAAGCAGAAAAGAAAAATATGTTATGACTCCGCTTTCGCTTATAGCCGGAATATGTTTTTGGATAACGGCATTTCAGATGTAGTACGTAAAATTAGGATAATCTAAGAGTGCGCCAAATTGGAATTTGGGAATGACATTTCTATACATGATTGTTAATGAGATTATTGTGGTATAACGAATACATGAGGCGCAAAGACGATGAAAAATAACAGTTTGTCTAATTGAATAGAACAATTTTTGAAACAGTAAATCACAAAGGTTGACTGTTTTTTCTTGCTCATTTTTCAAAATAAAAGCGTCAATAAATTAAAAAAGGTACTTGATAAAACGCCTCCCATACCTATGGGCTTTTGTTGTTTGGGAGAGCTGTGCAGATCCTCTTCGGTTTTAAACCAAAATCTGATTGGCATCAGAATATTACCGGGACCAAGTTGAAACAACCCCCCGCCCGCAACAGAAGACAATTTCGCATTATCCAATACTTTCATCATAAACTCCTTTACACATTAAAAAACGAATCCGAACCAAACGGACTCATACTGATAGAATCCCGCCGCATATTAAAATTTCCATCTTTTTTTTAAACGACGCACGCAAAAAGTAAAATTTTATAAAATAAAACATATACATATGAATTTTGAAAACCAATGCCGACTTTAACGTCCCTATCATAGGCAACGTGTAGGTTGGATTGGTAAATTCAATGTTTCGGAAGGTTCGGCGGTTTTGTCGGGGTTTAAACCAATCTACACCTGCCGCATCATTCCCGCGTAGGTGGGAATCCAGAATGTGAAACTTAGGAAACTTTTCCCCAACAGACTCCCATGCCGACAGGCCCGGATCTCCGCCTGCGCGGGAATGACGGATTGAGGGGATTTGAGAAAATGAAAGAAACAAGGCCGTCTGAAAAGCGGTTTTAGCTTCGTTGAAGCTATGCTTTCAGACGGCCTTTAACATGCGTACTACGATTACGCCGCTTGAGGCGGTGAGCCATACCTATGGGATTTTGTTGTTTGGGTGGGCTGTACAGATTTGTTATATGTATAGATTACCGGTTAATTCAAACACTGCGTGCGTACCGCACACACCCTACACGTTGGTTTTAAAGTTTGTGCCGCTACAGGTAGGGTGTGTGGCGTAGCCACGCACGCGGTAGGTGGGGATACAGGCTACGGCTTGCTGCTTTTTAATAACAAGTTACAAATTCTAATTCATCAATCACTATGTAATATTTGTTATTTTGCGATAGTCTCAAATCACCCAAATATAAAATGTAAGAACCAATCAAATCCTCTACCATATTTATCCTAAATCTCTCAAAGAAACGCTGTTGAATTGCCGTTGGCAAACATAAGCTAACATCCTCACGCCCGCCAGAATTAAGCCAAATAGTACCATCATATCCCTCTCCAATATCCGCAATTTGTCCCCAGTATCCACAAAACCGGCCTATATGATTTTGGTTAATCTCATTAAATGAGACAAAAAAATTAGATATAGTTCGAATTTCATCTTCAATTTCAATCTCTTGTTCCGAAACTCGAAACGCTGGATTAATAACTAGGCTTCTTAACATAGTACTTAAACGGCGATGGGCTACTGCATTAGGACGATTACCATTTCCTCTAAATCGTACTCCTCTCCCTGCTCCATTTTCATTCATATCATCATTAATATGATTTACCGCTTCTGCTGCACCATAGTTAAGGTCTAATACAATCCGCTGCCCATCATTATGCAAAACATCTTCATCATCATTTTCTCCATTGATCAATCTACTTAATGGAGCACTTTCAATACACCCATCATTATGAGGGCGAGCTCCAAAACAGGCAGCCTGCCCATTTCTAGCCGCTTTTCTAAAAAAAGCGGGAGCATGGCAAGTCGGACATTCAAGGAATCTCCTTAATTGAGAGATAGTCCCTATATCAAGTTGAGAAAATTGATACGCATTGTAAGTTTGGTTATTTATAGTACAAAAAGCATTATCCATCACAGCTCCTCTAATTTATTTAGATTGAAGATCATCTGTATATAAATTGGACTATTTACATAAATTTCAAGAATAATATCAAACTTATCCGTCACTCTGCCCCAAACAACAAATTCTCCTTAATCCCCCGAATCCTATCCCGCAACACAGCAGCCTCTTCAAACTGTAAATCCCTAGCCGCCTGCTGCATGGCTTTTTCCAGTTTGGCGATTTCTTTAATCGCGTCTTCTTCATTGTGAATCTCGCCGACTTTGACCTTGTTTTTGCCTTTCAGACGACCTTTGCCGCCGTCTTCTTCATGGTACACGCCGTCGATGATGTCTTTGACCTGTTTTTTAATCTGCTGCGGAACGATGCCGTGTTCTTCGTTGAATTTCATCTGTTTTTCGCGGCGGCGTTCGGTTTCGTCAATGGCGGCTTTCATGGAGTCGGTGATTTTGTCGGCGTACAGGATGGCGACGCCGTTCACGTTGCGCGCGGCACGGCCTATGGTTTGAATCAGGCTGCGGTGCGAGCGCAGGAAGCCTTCTTTGTCGGCGTCGAGGATGGCGACGAGGGAGACTTCGGGGATGTCCAAGCCTTCGCGCAACAGGTTGATGCCGACGAGTACGTCAAACAGGCCGAGCCGTAAATCTCTAATGATTTCAACGCGTTCTACGGTGTCGATGTCGCTGTGCAGGTAGCGTACTTTGATGCCGAGTTCGCCGTAATAGTCGGTGAGTTGCTCCGCCATGCGTTTGGTGAGGGTGGTAACGAGTACGCGTTCGCCTTTTTGGATGCGGTCGTTGATTTCGCTCATTAAGTCGTCGACTTGGGTGGCGACGGGGCGGATGATGATTTGGGGATCGACCAGCCCTGTGGGGCGGACGACTTGTTCGACCACTTGTCCGGCGTGTTCTTCTTCGTATTTGGCGGGGGTGGCGGAAACGAAGATGGTTTGCGGCATGACTTTTTCAAATTCGTGGAATTTGAGCGGGCGGTTGTCGCGGGCGGAAGGCAGGCGGAAGCCGTAATCGACGAGGTTTTGCTTGCGTGATGCGTCGCCTTTGTACATGCCGCCGATTTGGGTAACGGTAACGTGGCTTTCGTCGATGAACATGATGGCATTGTCGGGCAGGTAGTCCATCAGCGTGGGCGGCGGTTCGCCTTCTTTTTTGCCGGAGAAGTGGCGGGAGTAGTTTTCGATGCCTTTGCAGAAGCCCATTTCGTAGAGCATTTCGAGGTCGAAGCGGGTGCGCTGTTCGATGCGTTGTTGCTCGACGGGGCGTTGTTCGCGGGCGAAAAATTCGATGCGTTCGCGCAATTCTTCTTTGATGGACTCGCAGGCGCGCAATACGGTGTCGCGCGGGGTAACGTAGTGGCTGGACGGGAAGACGGTGTAGCGGCCGACGCGCTGGATAAGGCTGCCTGAAAGCGGGTCGAACATATCGAGGCGGTCGATTTCGTCATCAAACAGGCTGATGCGCAAGGCATTTCCGGAGCTTTCGGCGGGGTACACGTCAATTACGTCGCCACGCACGCGGAAACTGCCGCGTTTGAAATCCAAATCGCCGCGTTCGTACTGCATGGAAACGAGCGTGGCGATGATGTCGCGCTGCTCGATGGTGTCGCCTTCTTTGACGGACAACACCATTTGCTGATATTCGGTCGGGTCGCCGATACCGTAAATGGCGGACACGGTGGCGACGATAATCACGTCGTCACGCGTCATCAGGTTTTTGGTGGCAGAAAGGCGCATTTGCTCGATGTGTTCGTTGATCGCGCTGTCTTTTTCGATGAACAAATCGCGGCTGGGCACATAGGCTTCGGGCTGGTAATAGTCGTAGTAGGAAACGAAATATTCCACCGCGTTTTCGGGGAAAAACTCGCGCATTTCGGCGTAGAGCTGGGCGGCAAGGGTTTTGTTGTGCGCCATGATGATGGCGGGTCGGCCGCTTTGGGCGATGACGTTCGCCATGGTGTAGGTTTTGCCCGAACCGGTTACGCCGAGCAGGGTTTGATAGGCCAGGCCGTCTGAAAGCCCTTCGAGCAGGCCGGCAATGGCGGTAGGCTGGTCGCCGGCGGGCGGGAAGGGTTGGTGGAGTTTGAAGGGGGAATTTGGGTATTGGATGACTTCCATATTGCCGCCTGTTTTCGGTTCGGGGAAAAGGAAGATTATAGCAAAAGGCCGTCTGAAACACGGCATAGCAGGGTTTTCAGACGGCCTGTTCTGATAAAATGATGTTCCTGATTTTCAGACGGCCTATTACAATAGCGCTTGACTCCATCCAAGGAATCCATCATGCAAATCCTTCCCTTCCAACCCGAAATCGCCGAACGGATGCTGGCCGGCACCGACGGTGAATCCATCCATCGCGATTCCGCGTTTGTGCAAACCGCCAACGGTTACTGGCTCGCATGGCACGACGGTATCGCCGCCCTGCTCGCTCCCGACACCCAGCCCGGTACCCCTTGCTTATGGGTCGAAGGCGCGCAGAATCTAGCGGAACTGGTTGCATTGGTAGAAAACGGCGGGTTCGACGAAGTGGAAGAATTTGATGGCGACGACGATTCATGGCACGAAGCCGCCGCAGGTTGCAGCGGATACGGACACGACGGTCATTGCGGATGCGACCACTGATGAAGCTGAAAAACCTTACCCCCTTAGCCGCCTGCCTCATTCTGAGCGGCTGCGTCGTCGGCGCCGCAGTCGATTTGGCCGCAACCACGGTCGTTACCGCCGGCAAACTGGCCGTAAAAGGCACCGGTGCCGTGATTAACGCCGCCATCCCCGACGGCGACGACAAAAAGAAAAAAGACAAGAAAAAACAGGAAAAAGCGCAGCAGCCCGAAACGCAGCAGGCACCGCCTCCGCCGTATGCCCCCGCGCAAACCGCCCCCGCCCATACCCGCTACATCACGGTTGACGCCGACGGCAACGTCGTCGAAGAACGGGATGCGCCGTAATCAGAAAATCAAAGGTTTGCCGATACCGAAAAGGCCGTCTGAAAAATTTTCAGATGGCCTTTTTTGTCGCCGCATACCCAGTCCCTATCCGGCATCCTCTGCGCTATAATAACAAACCGTTTCTCACCGTTCAGGACACACTCCCATGACCGACTATAACGATATGCCGTCTGAAGACCGCGAAGTCAGTGCTCTATCGCTGCCACCGCACTCGATGGAGGCCGAGCAGTCCGTGTTGGGCGGTTTGCTGCTTGAAAATGCGGCATGGGACAGAATCGCCGACATCGTCAACGGGGAAGATTTCTACCGCCACGAGCACCGCCTGATTTTCCGCGTTATCGCAACCCTGATTAACGAAAGCCGTCCGGCTGATGTCATCACCGTTCAAGAAGCCTTGGAACGCAATGAAGAGCTGGAAGCCGCAGGCGGGTTCAACTACCTGATTTCACTGGCGCAAAACACCCCTTCCGCCGCCAATATCCGCCGCTACGCAGAAATCGTGCGCGAACGCTCGATCATGCGCCAACTTGCCGAAGTCGGTACCGAAATCGCCCGCAGCGCCTACAATCCGCAAGGCCGCGACGCAGGCCAGCTTTTGGACGAAGCCGAAAACAAAGTCTTCCAAATTGCCGAAAGCACGGCGAAATCCAAACAAGGCTTCCTCGAAATGCCCGCACTGCTGAAAGAAGTGGTCGAACGCATCGACATGCTCTATTCGCGCGACAACCCCGACGAAGTTACCGGCATTGCCACCGGTTTCATCGATCTCGACAAAAAAACCTCCGGCCTGCAGCCCGGTGATTTAATCATCGTCGCAGGCCGCCCGTCTATGGGCAAAACCGCGTTTTCCATCAATATTGCAGAATATGTTGCCGTAGAAAGCAAATTGCCCGTTGCCGTATTTTCAATGGAGATGGGCGGCGCACAGTTGGTCATGCGTATGCTCGGCTCGGTCGGCAGGCTCGATCAGCACGTTTTGAAAACAGGGCGTCTGCAAGACGAACATTGGGGCCGTCTGAACGAAGCGGTGGTCAAGCTGTCCGACGCTCCGATGTTTATCGACGAAACCCCCGGCCTGACCGCGCTCGAACTTCGGGCGCGGGCGCGCCGGCTGGCCAGACAGTTCGGAGGCAAACTCGGGCTGATTGTCATCGACTACCTGCAACTGATGGCGGGTTCCGGCCGCTCCGACAACCGCGCCTCCGAATTGGGTGAAATCTCCCGTTCGCTCAAAGCCTTGGCCAAAGAGCTGCAAGTTCCCGTCATCGCCCTGTCGCAACTGAGCCGCACGGTGGAACAGCGTACCGACAAACGCCCGATGATGTCCGACCTGCGCGAATCCGGCGCCATCGAACAGGATGCCGACCTGATTATGTTCATGTACCGCGACGAATACTACAACGCCGAAACCCAGTTTAAAGGACTGGCCGAATGTATCATCGGCAAACACCGCAACGGACCTACCGGCAAGGTTTTTCTGACCTTCTTCGGCCAATTCACCAAATTTGAAAACGCCGCCTATGTCCCCGAAGCGGCAATGATGGAAGATTGATACATATTTCTGCAACGCATTTGTCTGATTTCAGATTTTGTTATGCAATCAACGGTAATATCGTTTAAAATAAATCAAACGCATAAAATGCGGCGGAAATAAAAACACAATCCACACGTTACTTACAACAATACGAAGCACGGTTACTCATGTATTCCAAACAAAAAGGTTTCACCTTAATCGAATTGCTGGTCGTCATCGCCATTGCCGCAATCATGGCCACCATCGCCTTTCCCAACCTCAGCCAATGGATTGCCTCCCGCCGCGCCGCCAGTCAGGCCGAGCAAATCGCCAACCTTCTGCGCTTCGCCCGCAGCGAAGCCGTACGCCTCAATCTTCCCGTTTATGTCTGCCCCGTCCAAATCAAAAGCGACGGAAAAAGCAACGGCGATTGCAAATCCGCCTATTCCGGACAAGGTATGCTCGCCTTTGCCGACAAAAACAACGACAAAAAATACACCAACGATACAACCGATATTTCATTACGTACTATCATTCTGAACGGTAACCAACAATCCGGACAGGTAGAACACAGTTTCAAAAATATTTCCGCCCAAGGTAAGGAAAGCAAGGGCAACCAATTTTGGGTATTCTTCCCCAACGGCATGTTTGCTCACTCCGATAGTTTGAGTAATATCAACTCATCATCCGTAGCAGATGGTTCCGTAAAAATCGCACTGACCGATGCCGCCGCCAAAGACATCGCAACCAAACGTGCCCGTGCAAGCGTCGTCCTGATTGACAATAGCGGCCGCGTGGAAATCTGCGCGCGTCCAGACTCCCGCGAAGTCTGCAAATATCCTGATTCCAACAAATAATATAAAGCTGAAACGGTGTTTCCGATGAATAATAAAACGTCCTACAAATATCCTTTTGCCGGCAAAGGCCGTCTGAAAACCAAACAATCCGGTATGACCCTGATAGAAGTATTGGTTGCCATGTTCGTATTGGCTTTAGGTGTATTGGCGCTACTGGCCGTGCAACTGCGTGCCGTGTCCGGAGTTCGCGAGGCCGAAAGCCAGACCATCGTCTCCCAAATCGCCCAAAATCTAATCGAAGGCATGGTCATCAATCCGACCTTGTCATCGGACTCTGCTACCGGTTGGACCAAAAAATCCTACACTGACTACACCATGGCACAACCGTCAACTGCCACGTCATGTTCCCCTCCTCATACCGATACGGTATTAACGACGGCTCAACTAAGAGAAAACCAAATCTGCCAGTTCAAAAACAGTATCCGAAACGCACTGGGTTCGAATACCGACTTGCAATTTATTATCTGCCTTGATTCAAAAGGTACGGTACCGACCCTCAAAGATGGAAAATTTGACGGAAACTGCGACGAACAAGGGAATGTAACCTATATCAAAGCCGCTTGGAGCGAAGATGCGGAAACAGCATCCGATGATAAATCCTCCAACGGACTGACTAAAGACGGCAATAAAATTGTCTATACCTTTCAAGCACAAATTGCGGATAACTGATTATGCAGAAAAACAAAAAACATCTCTCACTCTACTCATACCGAAGCGGCATCAAAGGCTTCAGCCTGATTGAATTTTTGGTGGCCGCAGCCCTGAGCATGATTGTACTGATGGCAGTCAGTTCCACATATTTTACCGCCCGCAATCTGAACAACACCGCCACGTCGCGTCTAACCGTACAACAAGACCTGCGCAATGCATCCAATATGATTGTGCGAGATGCACGCATGGCCGGCAGTTTTGGCTGCTTCAACATGTCTGTCCACAAAGCAAGTGATGTAAAAACCGACGATAGTAATCAAAATTCAATCTTCAAACTGGCAACGACCGCTAATTCCGCTTTGGTACCGATATCAACCGAAACCCTCAAAGTAAGCGGATTTACAACGCAAAATAAGGCACTTATATTTAAATACGGTGCCGTAGAAGACACACCCACCGCCCCCATCGTTATCAGTTCCTGTTCAGCCATCAAAAGAGATGATACCGCCAAAACAAATCAAGCCGCGGCCAACTCTCTCAATGCAAATGCGCAAATCGGCAGTGTTTCTGTTTTGAAATATGTCGTCAATGCCTATGTAGTCGGCACGCCTACGAATGGCCAATCCGGGCTATACCGTTTCCAATATGACGGTAAAACTTGGGGAAACCCCCAATTATTGGTTCGCGGTATTTCTACCATGAAAATGAATTTCATCTATAACACCGACGATTCTTGCAAAACCTTTGACAAGACAGACACTATCAAAACCGATAAAGCCCCGGCACTTATCCAACTGACCTTCAATGATTCAATCAACGCCGGAAACGATAACAACATCCAAATTTATAACATTGACGCAGCAGTACGCGGAGGAAACCAATGCGCAGACCGCACACTTTGATTCAGTCCAAAAGCAACCAGCAGGGATTTGCCCTCTTTATCGTATTGATGATGATGGTTGCCATCGCCCTACTGGTGGTTGCCGCCATGCAGTCTTACAATACCGAACAACGCATCAGCACCAACGATGCCGACCGGAAACTGGCGTTTTCATTGGCCGAATCGGCCTTACGGGAAGGGGAAAACGCCATTTTGAATCTGCCCGATTCAGTTACCTTCAATGATAATTGCGACAACGGCCTATGCCGTGCTGCCAATACCGCTGAAAAAACCGGTTCTATCAAAATAACCGGTACTTCCAATGTTGAAGCATGGCTGAGAAAATGCGGTGACAAACTCTGCATTGACACTAAAGGTAAAGAATATCCCAAAGACGCCAAAGTATCTTTACCGAACGGCGTAAGCAAAAACCCGCGCTATATTATCGAATATGTCAGCAACAGTTCGACGGGAGCCAATATTTACCGCGTAACAGCAAAAGCATGGGGAAAAAATGACAATACTACAGTCATGGTTCAATCCTATGTCAGCAACGAATAGGAAAACGCTATGGTAAAAGCAAGCAGATTTTACGGTTTCACCCTTGTTGAAATGCTGATTACGGTCGCTATCATCGGTATTTTGGCAACCATTGCCATGCCTTCTTACAACCGGTATATCGAACGAGGTTATCTGTCCCAGGCCTACGCCGACTTGGTCAGTATTAACAGCAATGTCAGAACCTATATTGTTAAAAATCCGGGAACAAAGATTGATTCGGATAAATTAAAAAACATTATTTCCAAGTCAACAACTGCCGAAATAGCCGAACGATACGATTTTGCAGGTTCTGTTCCTGATGACAAAAGCCGCCGTTACCTGCTTTCCGCGACACCGAAGGCGGATACGGGTTATACACAAGCCTTGTGGACGGACAGCTTGGGCGAGGCCTACAAATGTACGGATGCAGCTTCGGCAAAAGCCTTTTCTACAAGTCAAACCGATGGCAAAGGTTGCGAACGGATAGGTAAAACAGGAATCTGATTGACTTAGCAATCTTCCCCGCCATCAAAATCCAAGATGCCGTCTGAAAGAATTTTCAGATGGCATCTTGAATTTCCAAATCCACCATTCATAACTTTCATACTATTATTTTTCAGACGGCCTCTCCAAACTACTCATCATCTCCCGCCATTGGTTCAGCAACGGTATCAAAGCATCTTTATGAGGATGCCCGTTGCAGATGGCCGCCTCCAGTAATGCACAGGCTTTGGCAATATTCCTTTCAATGCCTTCACCGTTAAAATACAGGCAGGCCAAACTATATTGGGCGGTGGCATCATTATTTTCCGCCGCACATCCGAACCAATATGCCGCTTGAGCCGTATCCTCCTCCACTCCTTTCCCGCTGTAATACATCATGCCCAAATCCGTCTGCGCCCTGCGGTGTCCGAGCTTTGCCGCTTGCAGGTAAAATTCAAAGGCTTCCGAATAATCCTGCATCTGGTTCAAACCGTGATAACTGACGAATGCCTGTTGGTAAAGCTGTTCGAGCTTTTGGTGTTGCAAAGCGGTTTCTTTGATTCTCTCGTAATTCTGCCGGTAGTGCAAAGCACTGTCAGACACCAGTTTTTGATACGCAGCCATGCTGCCCGCTTCTGCCGCCTGCCGGTAATACCCACGTGCAGTATCAGAATCGGCATCCACTCCCAAACCGTAACTGTAAATATCTCCCAGCAAACGCAATGCTTCGGGATGCCGAAACTGTGCGGCTGCTTCCGCATGGGAACGCGCTGCTTCAGGATTTCTCTCAACGTAACGGCCAAGCAGGTAAAGTTCTGCCAAAGCCGCATGTGCATTGTTATCCCCCTGTTCGGAGGCCGTCTGAAACCAGAATAATGCCTCCTTACTATTTTCCGGCAGTAAAATTTCCGCCAGTGCGGTCTGTGCCGCCGCAATACCTTGCTCTGCAGCAATCCGCAGATAACGTGCGGCCTGTTCGTGGTTCTGCGGCACACCTTGCCCGTAAAGATACTGCAAACCGAGCTGCCAATGCGCCGCCACCAAGCCCTGCTCTGCGGCCTGTCTGTATAACCGGTAAGCCGCCTCCATATCCGGTTCGGCAGCATTTTGATAATACTGCGCCAAATAATATTGCGCCTGCGGATGGTTGGCGGTAGCCGCTTTTTTTGCCCAATACAATGCCTTATCGGTTTTACCGGTTTCATTGAAATATTTAAGCAGCCTCATCTGCGCCTGAACCATACCTTGTTCGGCTAAATCACCATATACACCTAATAACAAAGCAACCGGCGCGCCGCCAGCTTCCTTAAGTTGCAACAGGTTATAGCGCGCATACGGGTGTCCGGCCGCGGCGGCCCGCTCCAACAAAGCAATACCTTCCTCGGCATTCTTCCGCACACCCAAACCGTTCATCAGGCAGCCAGACAACTGAAACGCCGCCTCCGTATCCCCTTCCTGCACCGCCTGCCTGAGTAATGGCACGGCAACGGCATAATCCGGCGGAGTTTGGTTGAGAAACTGTCGGGCGCGCTCGAAAAATGAAACGGATTGCGTATTTTCCATGATGTTCCGGTTGTTTGGTTATTGTCAGCCGTTATTGTAAGCCGTAAGGACATGAGGCGTCCAAACCGAACCGACCGTTTCCTCTCCCGTGTAGTTGATAGAAACATAAAGGCCGTCTGAAACGTTCTTCATCATCCCGTTTCAGACGGCCTGTTCAACAGTCAAACTCTATTACGACTTGCTTCCGGCTTTCGGTTTGCCTTTGGCTTTGGACCTGCTTCCCACTACCACTTTAACGCTTTTCCGCTTCTTGCCGGTCTTGGCTTTACCGGAAGCAGATTTTTTGCGTAAATCGGATTTTCCGGTTTCTTTCGTCAAAGTATCGGCTTCTTTGATGCCCACTCGGGATTTCCTGCCTCTAGCAGCCTTTACCGCACCTTTTTTCGCAGCCGATTCAGAAGGGCTTTTTGACGCAGACACCGCTTTCTTACCGCGCTTTTTACCGGCAGTACCACCGCTAATCAGCAACAAATCGATTTTACTGGTATCCAAGTCCGCACGTGCCACTTTCACACTGACACGGTCGCCCATACTGAAACGCACGCCGCTGCGTTCGCCTTCGATGGCCATAATTTCAGGACGGTAATTGAAATAATCTTCGCCCAAATCGCTGATATGCACCAAGCCGTCGATATGGATATCGTCCAAAGTTACGAAAATGCCGAAGCTCGTCATGCCGGAAATTTTACCGCCGAACACTTCGCCGACTTTGTCCCGCATATAATAGGTTCTCAGCCAATTTTCAACGTCGCGCGAAGCATCGTCGGCGCGGCGCTCGCAGAACGAAGTATGCACACCCAACTCCTGCCACGATTTGCCGGGATTGTATTTTTCACCGGCCAGCACAGCTTTGATTGCCCGATGTACGGTCAAATCAGGGTAACGTCGGATAGGCGAAGTGAAGTGTGCATAAGCGTCATAGGCCAAACCGAAATGACCGTCGCAGTTCGGCTCGTAAACTGCCTGCTGCATCGAACGCAGCATCATAACCTGCAACAATTCGGCGTCCGGCCGCCCTTTGAATTGCTCGGCCAAAACCGCATAATCTTTCGGCGTAGGATTGTCCCTTCCGCCCAAACTCAATCCTGTCAGCGCAAGCTGTTCGCGCAATGTGGCTAGTTTTTCCGGAGTCGGACCCAAATGGTTGCGGAATAAGGCGGTATGTTTGTTTTTCAGTAAAAACTCCGCCGCGCACACATTCGCCGCCAACATACACTCTTCAATCAGTTTGTGCGCATCGTTGCGCACAACAGGAACGATTTTCTCAATTTTGCCGTTGCCGTCGAAAACCATCTGCGTCTCAACGCTTTCAAATTCAACTGCACCTCGGCTGGAACGTTTTTTCTGCAAAATTTTAAACAAGCGGTAAAGTGTGTCGATTTGTTCTTTATACGGATGTTCCAGGCCGTCTGAAAGCCAACTCCAAACCTGGTTGTAAGTCAACCGCGCATGGGAACGCATTACCGCCGGATAAAACTTATATTCTTTAATATTGCCCGCATAAGTAACCATCATGTCGCACACCATACACAACCGCTCGACATCAGGATTCAGCGAACAAATACCGTTGGACAGGTTTTCAGGCAGCATCGGAATGACGCGGCGCGGGAAATACACGCTGGTAGCACGTTCCAGCGCATCGTTATCAATAGCATCATTCGGACGGACATAATGGCTGACGTCGGCAATCGCCACCACCAGCCGGTAATTTCTGCCGATTTTTTCGGCAAACACAGCATCGTCAAAATCACGCGCCGTTTCGCCATCTATTGTTACCAACGGCAGATTGCGCAAGTCCACCCTGCCTTTCAAATCGCTTTTGCGCACATGATCAGGGATTTTTTCCGCGGCTTTCCGGCAAGCATCGCTAAATTGGTGCGGCAGATGGTGTTTGCGGACGGCGATTTCGATTTCCATACCACTGTCGGCATAATCGCCTAATACCTCGATGATTTTCGCTACGGCGGGGCGGTTCAGTTCCGGATAAGTTTCGATTTCGGCTACGACGACCTGGCCCGATTCGGGCTTGAAGCCGGCCACGCTGTCAGGCTCCAAAACTATACTCTGCGTCAGCCGTTTATCCTCCGCTTCCAAAATGGCGATACCGCGCTCCACATAAAAACGGCCGACCACTTGCTTCTGTGCGCGTTCAACAATATCCAGCACCGTACCTTCGCGCCGTCCCCTGCGGTCTACTCCCGCAGGACGCACGGTTACAATGTCGCCGTGCATCACGCCGCGCATCTGCCGCTCGTACAGAATAAAATCGCCGTCCCCCGTCGGCTGCAACGGTACGGCGAATCCAAAACCGTCTTTATGCGCCTCGACGCGGCATTTCACCAAATCGATTTTATTTGCAACACACACTGCACCGCGGCGGTTAATCAAAACCTGCCCGTCGCGTGCCATCGCTTTCAGACGGCGTTCAAAAAACTCATATTCGGCATCTGTAACCGACAACTCGCGCGCCAAAGCCTCCATTTTTGCCGGCACACCTTTTTGTTCCAACAACTTGATAATCCACTCGCGGCTTGGCAACGGATGGTCATAGCGCTGCCCCTCGCGTTCTAAGTAAGGGTCTTTTTCTCGTAAATTTAACAATTTAATATTTTTCTTCATTTTTAAGATTGACATTCTTTCACACAAATATATAATGACGTCTTCGTTTTGGCGAAGCGGTGGATACTCTACCCCAAAACGGTTAATAAAGCAAAGCCCAGGTGGCGGAATTGGTAGACGCGCTAGCTTCAGGTGCTAGTGTCCTCGCGGGCGTGGAAGTTCGAGTCTTCTCCTGGGCACCAAAAGTTTACTGCTTTACTTTAAAAATACGGATGATTGCCCAGGTGGCGGAATTGGTAGACGCGCTAGCTTCAGGTGCTAGTATCCTCACGGGTGTGGAAGTTCGAGTCTTCTCCTGGGCACCATAAAATATAAAATGTTCCGGTCTCCACCGGATTTTTTATTGGTTTGTATTAGTTGGAATAATTGCTAACCGCCTGCATTCCTACTATAATAGTCCCATCATTAGAGAGGTGGATGAGTGGTTTAAGTCGCACGCCTGGAAAGCGTGTATACGTGAATAGCGTATCGAGGGTTCGAATCCCTTCCTCTCTGCCAGATTCTGAATAGCCCGTCTTAATAAAGACGGGCTATTTTTATCACTCTCAATTAAGGTGCAAGCCGTCCTCAACCTTTCCCCCTCACACAAAAATAAATTACTTTCATTCTCAATCGGTTATACACCCTGGCTTCATCTATACAAATTAATCCCTCAGGTGTATCCTTCAACCGCCGTATACATTCATCAAAAATATATCTTTCCAACGGCCGTCTGAAAAATACCGGCCGGATATAAATCCAAGGACACTGCCATGACTGATTTTACCGTATGGGAAACCGCGCCGTTTGGTGCAACCATCGACCATATCCTGCAACGCTACCACAACGTACACCGTGCGCAATTTGAAGAACTGGTTCCGTTGGCGCAAAAAGTTGCGGAGGTACATGCCGACAGTTTTCCGGCGGAAGTGCCGGAATTGCTGGCTTATATGCAAAATGAACTGCTGATGCACATGATGAAGGAAGAGCGTATGCTGTTTCCCATGATCAAACAAGGCGTCGGGCGCGGGGCGGCGATGCCGATTAGCGTGATGATGCACGAGCATGAGGAACACGACCAGGCCGTAGCCAGACTGCTGGCACTGACCAACAATCTGACCGTTCCCGAAAACGCCTGTGGCAGTTGGACGCGGCTGTACACGCTGGCACGCGAATTGGTGGACGATTTGACCGACCACATCCATTTGGAAAACGAAATTCTTTTCCCGCGCGTATTGGCTTCTTAAAAACCCCAAAAGGCCGTCTGAAAATTTTTCAGACGGCCTTTCCATTATCCCTCACTCATTTTCTCCTCGAAGGCAGACAAAATCCGCTTCACCTCGCCCGCATTCTTAACCGCCCTTACCGCATCAAACAATTCCTGTGCCTCCGCAAATTCTTTTTTCATCATGCCGAGCCACTGTTTCAAACGGGCGACGGGGTATTTGCCGTTGGCTTCTTTCATGGTACACAAATCAAAAAAAAGGTTTATCCAGCCTGATATTTCAGCGAAATCCGCATCGCGGGCTTCACATCCGTCTTCGTATTGTTTGATTTGCCGTGCAAGATCGGGACGGATAACGGCGCCGCGGCCGAGCATGACGCTGTCGCAACCGCTGACTGCTTTGATTTCCAAATAATCTTCAAGTGTGAAAACATCGCCGTTGGCGGTTACGGGGATGTCGACGCTGTCGCGGATTTTACGTATCCATTCCCAGTGTGCGGGCGGTTCGTAACCTTCGTTTTTGGTACGGGCGTGTACGGTCAGGGCGCAGGCGCCTGCGGCGGCAATGGCGGCGGCACATTCCAACGCGGGACTTTTGTCTTCGTAACCGAGGCGCATTTTAGCGGTAAGCGGGATGTGCGGCGGCAGGCGGCGGCGCAGGGTCCGGACGATACGGTAGATGAGTTCCGGTTCTTTAAGCAGCACCGCGCCGCCTTTGTGCTTGTTGACCGTCGGTGCGGGGCAACCGAAATTCAGATCGATTTTATCCGCACCGAAGCGCACGGCTTCCAACGCGTTGACGGCCATATTGTCCGCATCGCTGCCGAGAAGCTGCACGGTGCAGGGCGTTCCGGCGAAAGTTTTGTTGCCGTTGGCGATTTCGGGGACGTATTTGAGCCATGTCTGCCGCGAATGCACGGTATGCGTAATCCGTACGAACTCGCTCACGCATTCGTCGAAACCGCCTATACGCGTGAGCAGGTCGCGCATTACATCGTCCACCAAACCCTGCATCGGAGCCAGAACCAATTTCATGTCAATGAGGCCGTCTGAAAAAACTGAAACGGCGTATTGTAGCCCCATATCGGTTAGAATACATCTCTTGCAGCCTATTCAAGGAGAACATGATGGACGGGAAAATCCGCCTGATTATCGACACCGACCCCGGACAGGACGACGCCGCCGCCATCCTGATGGCGCACGGCCTGGCAAAGCGCGGACTGATTGACTTCATGGCCCTTACCGCGGTGGCGGGGAATGTCGGGCTGAACCATACGTCGGCCAACGCGCGGATTATCTGCGACTGGGCGGGCCGGAAAGATTTTCCAGTGTATGCGGGCGCGGGCAAGCCGTTATTGCGCGATTTGGTAACGGCGGAAGAGGTACACGGCAAGACGGGCTTGGACGGCGTCGCGCTGCACGATCCAGAATGTCCGTTGCAAAGCGTTCATGCCATCGATTACCTGATTCGCACGCTTCGCGGCGCGGAACGCGGCAGCATCACGCTCTGCCCCATCGGACCGCTGACCAACATCGCCCTGGCGTTCAGCCTCGCTCCGGATATTGCGGACGCGGTGAAAAATATCGTATTGATGGGCGGCTGCTACTTTGAGGCGGGGAACATCACTCCTTGCGCAGAATTCAATTTCTACGTCGATCCGCACGCGGCGCAAATTGTATTGCAAAGCGGCGCGCCGATTACGATACTGCCGCTGGACGTTACCCACAAGGCGCAAATCACCACGCCGCGCATGGATATGCTGCGCAGGCTCGGCAACGCCAACGGCCCGCGGCTGGCGGACATCCTGCAAAGTTACGAACGGTACGACATTCAGGCGTTCGGCTTGGAAGGCGGCCCGCTGCACGACCCCTGCGCGGTGGCCTTCGCCGTATTCCCCGAACTTTTCCGCGGCAAAGCCTGCCGCGTCGATGTGGATACGCAAAGCGAACTGTCGCTGGGCGCGTGTTCGGTCGACTGGCGCGGCACGACGGGTAAGCCTGCAAACGCTTTTTGGGTAACGGAAGTCGATTCGGACGGTCTGTTCCGCGAACTGGCCGAATCGGTTTCTTTCCTGCCCTGACCCGGCCGGAACGCTGCAAAAAGGCCGTCTGAAACCGCCCAAGACGGCCTGATATTATTGTATCATTCACTCCAACCTCTTTCAGACGGCCTCAGAGTCATGACCTCCAAAATCCCCGCCACAGCCACTATGCTGGTAAAAAATTCCGAACGCTATCTATCCGAAGTCCTGACCGCCCTCGACGGTTTCGACGAAATCCTGCTGCTGGACAACGGCTCGACCGATCGCACGCTGGAAATCGCCGCAGGGTTCAAAAACACCAGCATCCGCAAACACGAATTTATCGGATTCGGCCCGATGAAGAACCTCGCCGCCCGCCTTGCCCGCAACGACTGGATTTTCAATATCGACAGCGACGAAGTGGCCGATGCCGAACTAATGGAAAGCATACGCGCCGCGGTGGCGGAAAACCGTATGCAGAAAGTGTTTTCCCTGTCGCGCCTCAACCATTACGACGGCCGCCTGATAAAAGCCTGCGGCTGGTATCCCGACATTATCCCGCGCCTCTACCACCGCCGCTTCACCCAATTTTCCGACCGCCAAGTGCATGAATCGCTGAAACTGCCGGAAAATACCGAGACGCAGATGCTGGCAGGCCGTCTGAAACATTATTCGTTTGAAAACGCCGAAGGGCTGATTCGGAAAATGCAGCAGTACAGCACGCTTTACGCCGAAGAAAACCGCTATAAAAAACCGGCCTCTCCGGCCAAAGCACTGCTGCACGGCGGCGTGTCGTTCGTGAAAAACTATTTCCTCAAACGCGGTTTCGCCTACGGCTCGGACGGCCTCATCATCTCCGCCGCCAACGCGCAGGGTTCGTATTACAAATACGTCAAACTCTACGAACGCAACCGCCACATCACTGCCGCGCTGGTCATCACCACCTACAACCGTCCGGACGCGTTAGAACTGGTGCTCAAATCCGCGCTGGCGCAAACCCGCCTGCCCGACGAAATCATCGTTGCCGACGACGGTTCGGCACAGGATACCGCCGAAGTCGTCGATGCGTTCAAACGCATCAGTCCGGTTCCGGTGAAGCATTCCTGGCGTCCCGACGACGGCTTCCGCGCCGCCGAATCACGCAACCGCGCCATCGCGGCCGCCTCGTCCGACTACATCATCCTGATAGACGGCGACATGCTGCTCGACCCTTCGTTTATCGCCGACCACCTCAAACTCGCCCGCAAAGGCCGTCTGATACAGGGTTCGCGCGTCATCCTGACCGAAGAGCGTACCGCCGCCCTGCTCGAAAACAGCAGCCTGCCCGCCCTGTCGTGCTTCAGCACAGGCATCAGGAAAAGGGCTTCCGCCCTGCGTCTGCGCCTGCCGGCGAAAATCGTCGGCAGCCACGGCAACCGCAAACACAAAGGCATCAAAACCTGCAATATGGGTTTTTTCCGCGACGACGCGTTGGCGGTCAACGGCTTCAACAACGAATTTGTCGGCTGGGGGCGCGAAGACAGCGAATTTGTCGCCCGCTGCTACCATGCCGGTATGAAGCGCCACAACCTTAAATTTGCGGGCGTCGCCTACCACCTGTGGCACCACGAGGCCGAACGCGACTCCCTGCCGCAAAACGACGCCCTGCTCCAACAGACTTTGTTTGAAGGAAAAATTCGCTGCGAAGACGGAATCGACGCATTTTTAAAGTAGCGGCGGCACTTTCAGACGGCCCCTGCCTTTGATGTTAAAATGTTTTTGTCCGCATTAACCGCAGTTTTTCATGAATATTCTTGAAGCCTTATTGTTATTGGTCCTGCTGATTGTCATCAGCGCATTTGTTTCCTGTTCCGAACTCGCGCTCGCCTCGGCGCGCAAAATCAAATTGCAAGTGATGGCAAAAGACGGCGGCGACACCCGCGCGCTGGATGTGCTCAATATGCAGCAGCAGCCGGGCAGCTTCATCACCGTCGTCCAAATCGGTTTGAACGCCGTCGCCATTCTCGCCGGTATCGTCGGCGAAGCGGCGGTGCGCCCTTATTTCGGCGGTTTGTTGGCAAACGCGGGCAGTTGGGGCAGTACGGCCGCGTCGCTGCTGACGTTCGCGCTGGTCACGGGCAGCTTCATCCTGATTGCCGACCTGATGCCCAAGCGCGTGGCGATGACCCATCCCGAAGCGGTGGCGGTTCGCATCGTACGGCCGATGATGTTCTTAATTTTTATTCTAAAGCCTTTCGTTTGGACATTTGACGGGCTGGCGAACACGATATTCAAACTCTTCAAAATTTCCACCGTCCGCCAAGAGCAGCTGACTTCGGAAGACATTTACGCCGTCGTCGATGCGGGCGCGCAGGCAGGCGTGTTGAAGCAGCAGGAACACTACCTGATTGAAAATATTTTCGACATGCAGGAGCGCACGGTAACTTCCACCATGAGTACGCGCGAATACATCGCCTATTTCGATAAAAACGACAGCAGCGATACCGTGTTGGAAATCATGTCGGAAAAACCGCATAACAAATTCTTGGTGTGCGACGGCGATTTGGAACGCGTCATCGGCTACATCGAATCGCACACGCTGCTGACCTTGTTTTTAAAAGAAAAAGACGTCCGCCTGACCGACAAGCGCGTGTTGCGCAAAGCCTTGTTCATCCCAGACACGCTGTCGCTTTACGATGTATTGGAAACCTTCAAAACTTCCGGCGAAGACTTTGCCGTAGTGGTGAACGAATACGCGCTGGTGGTCGGTGTGGTAACGTTGAAAGACGTGATGAGCATCGTCATGGGCGAGCTGGTCAATACCGAAGAAGAGCCGCAAATCATCCGCCGCACCGAAGATACTTGGCTGGTGGACGGCGCGACCCCGCTCGCCGACGTCATGCGCGCGTTGGACATTGAGGAATTTCCCAATTCGGAAAACTACGAAACCATCGCCGGTTTTATGATGTATTCCCTGCGCAAAATCCCGAAACGCACCGATTTTTTGGTTTACGCGGGATACAAATTTGAAATCATCGACACTGAAAATCTGAAAATCGACCAGCTTTTGGTTACGAAACAGGATAACGGTTCCCGAACCGACGGTTCGGGCCTGCCCGCGCGGGAATAACAACTTCGGCAACCCTGTACGACTAAAGAGGCCGTCTGAAAACATTTTCAGACGGCCTCTTAACGTTTTCCATATCCGCTACAACAGCGGACTCATCAGCCGGACCGTATTCTCGACCAGCCCCCACCATTTCGCCCGCTGCTGCCACGCCCTGACCGAAATATAGCGGCTGTCGGCCAGATAGCCGCGCTGCAAATCGTAAATCCGGTTGGTCATATGTTTGTCGTAAATCGCCAAACTGATTTCCAAGTTCAGAAAGAAGCTGCGCATATCCATATTGACCGTACCGAACAGCGCGTAATCTTCGTCGATGGTCATGGTTTTCGCGTGCAACAGCCCGCCTTCGAACATGGCGAGCTTCACGCCTGCCGAAAGCAGCAGCGGATAATAAGCGCGGGATGCGTAGCGCACCAGTAGCGAATCGACTTTTGCCGGCAGAATCAGCGTAACCTCCACCCCGCGCTTGGCGGCGGTGGTCAGTGCGGTCAGCAGCGGTTCGTCGGGCACGAAATACGGCGTGGTGATGATGATGCGCTTGGTGGCGGAATGGATGGCGCTGATGATGGTTTCGTAAATCACCCGATCGCCCTGCTCCGGCGCGGACGGGATGACTTGCGCCACCACACTGCCCCGATTAATGTTTTCCGGCAGCAGTTCGGGGATGCGGTCTTCGTGTTCAGTCAGGTATTGCTGGATGCCTTGCAGGTTTTCGTCGGTTTCCACCGCCAAATCGGCGAAAAACACCGCCGACATTTCCAGCACCAGCGGTCCGGTGCAGCGCATCATCACGTCCACCCACTCGCCCACGCCGGAACCTTTTTTGAAAAAGCGCGGATCGACGAGGTTATAGCTGCCGGTATAACCGATTTTTCCGTCTATCACCATGATTTTGCGGTGGTTGCGCAAATCGCTGCGGGTAAACAGCGTCCGCAACGGCCCCACCGGCAGTGCGGAATGCACTTCCACGCCCGCATCGCGCAGTTCCTCCGCCCAAGCGCTGCCCAGAAAACCGCTGCTGCCGACCGCATCGGCCAGAATGGCGCAGTCCACCCCGCGTCCGGCCGCACGCAATACCGCATCCAGCAACTCTTCAATACGCCCCTGCGGCTCGATAATGTAAAACGCCAGCAGACAGGAATGTTTGGCCGCTTCAATGTCCGCCAGCATGGTGTCGATGATGTCGTCGGTGGTTGCCAGCAGCGTCATCCCGTTGCCTTGCGTCGCGCCCAAACCCGTGCTGCGCGCCGCCACCCGGCTGATGCCGTGATAATGCGGTTTCACTTTGTCGCCGACGTCGAAATACATTTCTTTCAAGTATTTCTCGGCAAACCCGCTGTAAAAACGGTTCATTTCGCCCATGCGCTTCGTGCGCGCCGACCCCAGCCACGGTTCGCCGACCAGCAGGTAGCCTATCGTGCCGAATACGGGAAACAGGAACAGGATAATCAGCCATGCAAACGCCGTACCGACGTTGCGCTGTTTGTAGAGTACCCGCACCATGCAGGTGAGCGCGGCGCAGGTATGGGCAAACAGGAAAATTTCCGCCCAAGTGATGTTTTTCAAAAAGGTCATAACGTCCGTTCACAAAGATAGACAAGGCCATTATAGTGAAACCGCCCCGCGCGGAACAACAATCAAGGCCGTCTGAAAACGGTGAATCCGGCGGAGAAGCCCGCTCAGCCCGACCGTTTGTCCGGATCGAGCGACGCCACCGCCAGCCGCATCCATTCCCACGACAGCTGGTAGTGGTCGCCGAACGCGTCGTACAGTGCGTCTTGGCTCATGATGCTGTATTCGCCTTCGGTTTCCAGTGAAACGGGCAATCCGTTTTCGATTTCGGTGTAATAGCGGTTGTATTCCCCGCTGTAAAATCCGTCGAGCTTGCGGACGATTTCCGCCGCCTTGCGCCATTCGTCCTGCGCCGCTTCCAACTTGGGCAGCAGCCGCAGCCATTCACGGTAAAGTGACTGGATTTCGTCTATACGGCGTTGCGCCTCTTCAATATCAATCATCTCTTTGTCCTCAAATATAAAACCGGCTTTCAGACGGCCTGTCCGCCCGATATTGAAAGCCGTTGGCAATCAGCGCATAATCGGTCGTCTGTACCCATCAAGGCCGGAAGGAACCCCGTCATGCAAAACTACCTGACCCCCAATTTTTCATTCGCCCCCATGATTCCCGAACGCGCCCTCGGCAGCCGCGTCTGGGATACCAAAGGCCGTGAATACATCGACTTGTCGGGCGGTATCGCGGTCAATTCGCTGGGACACTGCCATCCCGATTTGGTTGCCGCGCTGGCGGAGCAGTCGCAAAAATTGTGGCACATTTCCAATATCTACACCACCAAACCCGCGCAGGAATTGGCGCAAAAGCTGGTAGAGCATACCTTCGCCGACAAAGTGTTTTTCTGCAATTCCGGCGCTGAAGCCAACGAAGCCGCGCTGAAACTGGCGCGCAAATACGGTCGCGATCATTTTGGCGGACACAAAACCGAAATCATCTCCTGCCTGAACAGCTTCCACGGCCGTACGCTGTTTACGGTATCGGTCGGCGGCCAGCCCAAATACAGCAAAGACTACGCGCCGCTGCCGCAAGGCATTACCCACGTTCCGTTTAACGATGTTGCCGCATTGGAAGCCGCCATCGGCGAAAACACCTGCGCGGTGATTATCGAGCCGATTCAAGGCGAAAGCGGCATCCTGCCCGCCACGCAGGAATATCTGCAAGCTGCGCGCCGTTTGTGCGACGAACACGGCGCATTGCTGATTTTAGACGAAGTGCAAACCGGTATGGGGCACACGGGCAAGCTGTTTGCCTACGAACATTACGGCATTACGCCCGATATTCTCAGTTCCGCCAAAGCCTTAGGCGGCGGCTTTCCCATCGGGGCGATTCTGACCACCGATAAAATCGCCCCGACCTTCGGGCCGGGGACGCACGGTTCGACTTTCGGCGGCAATCCGATGGCGTGCGCCGTCGGCAGCCGAGCGTTCGACATCATCAACACGCCCGAAACCTTGGCTCACGTGGAAAAACAAGGACAAAAACTTCAGACGGCCTTGCGGGAGTTGGGCGAAAAGACCGGCACGTTCAAAGAAGTACGCGGTATGGGGCTGCTCATCGGCTGCGTGCTGGCAAACAAATACCAAGGCCGCGCTTCGGAAATTACCGCCGCCGCGCTGAAACACGGCCTGATGGTATTGGTTGCCGGAGCCGACGTCGTGCGCCTCGCCCCCAGCCTGCTGTTAAACGATGAAGATATGGCGGAAGGTCTGAAACGCTTGGAAACCGCATTGAAAGAATGGGCGGATTAGGATGCTTGAGGCCGTCTGAAAAATAAACGCATGTTTTCAGACGGCCTCAACAGACTGAAAACATGCCTGCGCCACCGCCCGACTGCTATAATCCACATCCTTTTCCTTATCCCCTTCCCCCATGAAACTCAACCCCCAACAGCAAGCCGCCGTCAAATATCTCGGCGGGCCTCTGCTCGTGCTTGCCGGTGCCGGCAGCGGCAAAACCGGCGTGATTACGCAAAAAATCAAGCATTTGATTGTCAACGTCGGTTATCTGCCGCATACCGTCGCCGCGATTACCTTTACCAACAAAGCCGCCACGGAAATGCAGGAACGCGTCGCCAAAATGCTGCCCAAATCGCAAACGCGCGGGCTGACGATTTGCACGTTCCACTCTTTGGGCATGAAGATTTTGCGCGAAGAGGCGAACCATATCGGTTACAAAAAAAACTTCTCCATCCTTGATTCCACCGACAGCGCGAAAATCATCGGCGAACTTTTGGGCGGCACGGGAAAAGAAGCCTTATTCAAAGCGCAGCACCAGATTTCCCTTTGGAAAAACGATTTGAAAACGCCCGAAGACGTACTTCAGACGACCTCCAACGCTTGGGAAGAACAAATCGCGCGCGTGTATGCAAGCTATCAGGAAACCCTAAAAAGCTATCAGGCGGTGGACTTCGACGACTTGATCCGCCTGCCCGCCGTGTTGTTGCAGCAAAACAGTGAAGTGCGCAACAAATGGCAGCGGCGGCTGCGTTATCTGTTGGTTGACGAATGTCAGGACACCAATACCTGCCAATTTACGCTGATGAAACTCTTGACCGGCGCGGAAGGCATGTTTACCGCTGTCGGCGACGACGACCAGTCCATCTACGCATGGCGCGGCGCAAACATGGAAAACCTGCGCAAAATGCAGGAAGACTATCCGCAGATGAAAGTCATCAAACTGGAGCAAAACTACCGCTCCACCGCGCGGATTCTCAAAATCGCCAACAAAGTCATCGAAAACAACCCCAAGCTGTTCACCAAAAAACTTTGGTCGCAGTTCGGCGAAGGCGAAATCGTCAAAGTCGTTGCCTGCCAAAACGAGCAACGCGAAGCCGACTGGGTCGTCAGCCAAATCGTCAAGCAGAAGCTGGTCGGCGGCGACAAAACCCAATACGCCGATTTTGCCGTGTTATACCGCGGCAACCATCAGGCGCGGATTTTTGAAGAAGCCCTGCGCAGCGCGCGCGTTCCTTACCAACTCTCCGGCGGACAAAGCTTTTTCGACAAAGCCGAAATCAAAGACGTTTTGTCCTATTTGCGCCTGCTTGCCAACCCCAACGATGACCCCGCCTTCCTGCGCGCCGTAACCACGCCCAAACGCGGCATCGGCGATGTAACGCTGGGCAAGCTCAACACCTACGCACACGAACACGAATGCAGCCTGTATGAAGCTGCGCAAACGGAAGAAGCCCTCGCGTTACTGAACAATACCAACCGCCAATACCTGCAAGCCTTTATGGATATGTTCGGCAGCTACCGCGCCAAAGCCGAAACCAGCGAAGCGGGCGAACTCATCAACAGCCTGCTCAAAGAAATCGACTACGAAAACCACCTGCTTGCCAGTGAAGAAGGCAAAGCAGGCGAAATCAAATGGCGCAACGTCAGCGACCTGACCGGCTGGTTAGAGCGCAAAGGCGAACAAGACGGCAAAAACATCATCGAACTCGCCCAAACCGTCGCCTTAATGACGCTTTTGGAAGGCAAAAGCGAAGAAGAAGTCGATGCCGTCAAACTCTCGACCCTGCACGCCTCCAAAGGCTTGGAATACCCCTACGTCTTCCTCGTTGGCTGCGAAGAGGGTATCCTGCCGCACAACGACAGCATCGAAGAAGACAATGTTGAAGAAGAACGCCGCCTGATGTACGTCGGCATTACCCGCGCCAAGCGCCAGCTTACGCTGACCCACTGCGTCAAACGCAAAAAACAAGGCACATGGCAGTTCCCCGAACCCAGCCGCTTCATAGACGAAATGCCGCAGGAAGACATCAAGATTTTAGGGCGCAAAGGCGGCGAACCGATTGTGAGCAAGGAAGAGGGCAAAAACAATCTGGCAGGCTTGCTGGACATGCTGGGCGGTAAAAGCGGGCAAAAACAGCCAGGTTGACACTTTCATATGCAATTTCAAACAGTTCCGCCACATAGGCCGAACCGTCGCAAACCCTTTGTCCAAGGCAGGTTTCATTCGGTTTTTTATCCAAGACAAATGCCCTAAAAAATGCTATGCTGCCCCTTTCATCAAACCCATCGAAATCCAAAGCAATGACCAAGTCACTGACAAAATTCCTCATCCCTGCCATAGCCGTATTCATTGCAGGCATGTCGGCCGCCCCCTACTATCTGGGCATCAAAACAGAAGAATCGCTGGCCGAGCAACAAAAATTGCTGAAGGAATCCGGTTTTCTGACCGTCGAATCCCACACCTACGAGCGCGGCTGGTTCAGTGCCACGGAAACCACCGTCATCCGACTGAAACCGACCCTGCTGCAAAATACCGAAAAATTCCTGCCCGACAACCTGAAAACCGTATTGCAGGAACCGGTTACCATCGTCAACCACATCGAACACGGCCCGTTTGCCGGCGGCTTTACTCCCGTCCGCGCCCACATCGAAACCGAATTCAAATACCACCCCGAAACGACCAAAGTATTGGCGCGCTTCTTCGGCAGCCAAACCCCGCTCTCCATGACCAACACCGTTTACCTTAACGGCAGCGGCGAAATGGACGTCAAAGTTCCCGCCTTCGATTACGAAGAGCTTTCGGGCATCAAACTCAACTGGAAAGGCCTGAGCGGCAAAACCGGCTATCAGGCTGGTTTCCAAAGCTACACGCACGACTACACCGCCCCGTCGTTACAAGTCAAACTGGCCGACAAAGGCAGCGTGGGACTGGAAAACCTGCACCTGCAAACCGAAACCTCCGACGGGCAAAACAAACTGTCGTTGGGAAAAAGCAGCGTCACCCTCGACAAATTCCTGCTCGAATGGAAGGAAGGCATAGACTACAACGTCAAACTGAACGAATTGATCAACCTCGTTACCGACCTGCAAATCGGCGCATTCATCAATCCGACCGGCACGATTGCCCCGTCCACCATCGAAGTCGGTAAACTACGCTTTGATACCCAAACCACCGAATCGGGCAAATTCATCAACAGCGAAGGACGCTTCCAGTTTGACACGCTGACCTACGGCAACGACAAATACGGTCCGCTCGACATCAACATCGCCGCCGAACACCTCGACGCCCAAGGCCTGCTCGCGCTCAAAGCCAAGCTGGCCGAAGTTGCCGATAAAAAAATGGACGACGAGCAAATTCAAAACGAATTGATTCAGACGGCCAAAACCAAAGCATCGAGCCTGTTTACCCAAAATCCCGTACTCAACGTCAAAGCATTCAAATTCACCATGCCGCAAGGCTTGGTGGACGTCAACGGCAAACTTGCCTTTAAAGGGCTGACAGCCAAAGACATGGACAATCTGGGTGACATGCTGAAAAAAACCGATGCCGATTTCAACCTCCAAGTCCCTCAGAAACTGATTGAAGATCTTGCCGTCACCCAGGCGCGCAACATCTTCAGCGTCAACAGCGAAGATGAGGCCGCGGGCCGCACCAGCATCGACGACATCAACGAAACCCTGCGCCTGATGGTAGACAGCACCATCAAATCTATGGCCGCCGAAGAGTACCTGACCGTCAAAGAAGGCAATTTGAAAACGCACATTACCCTGCAAAACAGCGCGTTGAAACTCAACGGCAAGGTGCTTGAAAACGAACCCGAGCCGGATTTCGACGAAGGCGATATGATGAGCGATGCCGCCCACTGAAATCAAAAGGCAACCAAAAGGCCGTCTGAAAACAGAATTTCAGACGGCCTTTCCTTTTACTTCATTTCATCCGGCGGGATTTGCAACGTTTAGCCGCCGCAGGCGCCGCAGCAACCTCCCTCGCTATGCCCGCCACGGTTGTTGTCTTCGTTGATAACGGGCAACTCGACTTCTTCCTGAGTTTTTTCATCGGGCAAATCGTTTACCTTGATTTTATTTTCTTCGCTCACTGCAATATCCTTTTTCCAACGGTATGAAAAAACGCCAGTATAACTTTCAGACGGCCTCACCGTTATAAAAGACCGTCTGCCTGACTCGGTTATTTGATTTCCAGCGGCGCGAAGGATTTAACCGTTTCGTCCACCGCTTTCACGCGTACCAAGAAATCCTCAAGCTGCGACAGCGGCAACGCGCTGGGGCCGTCGCATTTGGCCTGATCTGGGTTGGCGTGGGATTCGAGAAACAGCCCCGCCAACCGTGTCGCCATACCGGCCAACGCAAGCTCCAACGCTTGCGAGCGGCGTCCTCCTGATGCGGCGGAACCCGATTCGCGCGTCTGTAACGAGTGGGTAACGTCAAAAATCACGGGCACGCCGTCGCAAGTTTTCTTCATCACACCGAAACCGAGCATGTCCACCACCAGATTGTCGTAGCCGAAATTCGAGCCGCGTTCGCATAAAATCAGTTTGTCGTTGCCCGCCTCTTTAAATTTTTCCACAATATTCTTCATCTGCGACGGACTCAAAAACTGCGGTTTTTTAATGTTGATGACATTGCCCGTTTTCGCCATCGCCACCACCAAATCAGTCTGACGCGCCAAAAAAGCGGGAAGCTGGATAACGTCGCACACATCGGCAACGGGCCGGCACTGGTACGGTTCGTGCACATCGGTAATCACCGGCACGTCAAACTCTTTCTTTACCGCCTGAAAAATCTTCATCCCTTCTTCCAAACCCACGCCGCGGAAAGAATGCACGGACGAGCGGTTGGCTTTGTCGAAGGAGGCTTTGAACACATACGGGATACCGAGTTTGTCCGTTACCTTCACATATTGCTCGCATGCCTTGAGCGTAGAATCGAGGTCTTCCAATACATTGACGCCGCCGAACAAAACAAACGGTTTGTCGTTGCCGACCGTAATGTTGTTAATTTGAATATCCATAACCACCCTTTCGTGTTGACTGACAAGAAATTCCAAATATACGCCAAGGCCGTCTGAAACCGGATTTGCTGTTTCAGACGGCCTTCGAATCACAAAACCGTGTGCGACGGCTCGTAAGAGATAACATCGCGGATTTTATTCTCCCCGTCCACCAGGACCACTTTAGGCTGATGCGCCTGAATCTCAGGTTCGGACAACATCACATACGACATGATAATCACAATATCGCCTTTCTGCACCAGCCGCGCCGCCGCGCCGTTCAAACACACTACCCCGCTGCCGCGTTTGCCTGCAATGGTGTAGGTCTCAAAACGTTCTCCGTTATTATTGTTGACGATGGCGACTTTTTCGTTGACGCAGATACCCGCGGCATCAAGCAGGTCTTCATCTATGGTAATGCTGCCGACGTAGTTGAGGTCGGCTTCGGTAACGGTGGCGCGGTGTATCTTGCCGCCGAGCAGAGTGCGGAACATGGGTTTCCTTTTAAATCAAATGCTGGTCGGTTACAAACGGCCTGCCACGTATGGGAAAGTGAGGCCGTCTGAAAATCAAAAGCCGTTATTATAGTGGACTTCCCTGTAAATTCATAACGATGCTTCGCCGATTTTCAGACGGCATCGAGCCGCACGGCTATTTTAAACCTAAACATTGCTTCAGCCAGCGCAGATACGGGGCAAACCCGCGCGAAACATTTTGCATCAGGATTTGCGGGCAGTCGTAGCTGTGGTTGGCGATGATGTTTTTTTGGATTTCGCGGTAGCAGTGGCGCGAGGTTTTGATGGTGATGCGGATTTCGTCGTCGCGGCAGATTTCGCCGTTCCAAAGGTATTGGCTGGTGATGGTTTCGTATTGCACGCAGGCGGCGAGGTGTTTTTCCAGAAGCAAACCGCCGATTTTTTCGGCTTCTTCGCGGGTCGGGGCGGTGGTGGTAACGATGACGGGTTTGAACGCGGGCATTTCAGACGGCCTATTGGGGTTTGAATTCAACGGTTGCGAGATATTTCATCCATCGTCCTGTGGCGTTGTAATTGCCTTTTTGGGCAGCGGCCACGGCTGCTTTGTCGAATTTGCTGTAACCACCGGATTCGATGATGTTAATCTCCTTGGCTTCTCCTTCGGGAGAAACAATGACGGCGAGTTTGACGGAATTTTCGGGGGCGGAGGCTTGTTTTACCGGATTGTCATTTTGCGCGGCCGCAGGGAGGGTAAGGGCAAGCAGCAAGGTGAGAATGATGGCGCGGATGGTCATGATTGTTTTCCTTGTTTGAAAAGTTTTTCGAGCAACTTGCTGCCGTTTGTTTTCAGAGACGACCCTTTGTTTTTCGTGGGCAAAACCCACGCGCTACGGTATTGCGCCCGTTTGGGTGACGGGCGCGGTTTTGATTATTTGAAGTTTAATATCGGCCAACCTTTTGCTTTGGCTTCTTGTTCCAATTCGGTATCGGGATTGACCGCGACGGGTTCGTTGACGAGGCGCAGCAGCGGCAGGTCGTTTTTGGAGTCGCTGTAAAAATAGGTTTTACCATAGCTTTCGAGCGTTTCGCCGCGTTCGGCGAGCCATTGGTTCAGGCGGGTGATTTTGCCTTCTTTGAGACTGGGCGTGCCGATGTAGTTGCCGGTGTAGCGGCCGTCGGCGCCGGTTTCAAGTTGGGTGCCGATGATGTTGGTGATGCCGAAAAGGTGGCAGATGGGTGTGATGATGAACTCGTTGGTCGAGGAAATCACGAGGGTTTCGTCGCCCGCCATTTGGTGGCTTTGCACCAGCATACGCTGCATGGGTGAGATGTGGGGCGTGATGAACTCCGCCATAAATTCGCGGTGAAATTCCGCCAGCTCTTCTTTGCTGTAACGGGCGAGTGGGGCGAGGTGGAATTTGAGGAAGGCGTCGATGTCGAGGCAGCCGTTTTGGTAGTCGCGGTAGAATTTTTCGTTTTGCGCTTCGGTTTCGGCAGCGTCAACCAGCCCTTTTTTGATGAGGTATTGCGGCCAAGAGTGGTCGGAATCGGTGTTGATGAGGGTGTTGTCGAGGTCGAAGATGGCGAGGTTTTTCATTGGATTTCCTGTTGTTTCAAAAGCTGGCGCAGAAGCGGCAGGGTGATGCGTTTGCCCATGGTAACGGCGTAGTTGTCCAGCGTGTCGAGCATCTGCATCAGGCTGTCCATGTCGCGCCGCCAGTGGTTGAGCAGGTATTCGAAGATTTCAGGGTCTATGGTGACTTGGCACGCCGCCGCCATGCTGACGAGCGCGTCGATTTTTTCTTGATCGGTCAGGGGTTTGACTTCGTAAACGAGGCAGTACGCCATGCGGGTGCGCAAGTCTTCGCGGATGACTAGCTGTTGGGGCGTGTGTTCGGAGCTTAACAGCAGAAAGCCTTTGCCGCTGTTGCGGAAGCGGTTGAATACGGCAAACAGGAGGGCTTGTTCTTCGTTGCCCAGTTTTTCGATTTGGTCGATGGCGAGGTAGTCGGCTTCAAGGACTGATTCCGTCAACGGGGAAGTGGCGGCATCTATATAAACCGCATTCTTCCCCATTCCCAGCGCCTGAGCGATCCAGGCCTGAAGCAGATGGCTTTTCCCTGCACCCTGTTCGCCCCACACATAGATAAATTGCCCGTGCCGGTTTTGCAGGACATAAACCAGTTCGGCATTCGATGTCCCGAGGAATTTATCAAAACCCGGATAGTCGCGGGTAGCGAAATCGAAAATAAGCTGGTTCACGGAGGTCAACAGGCTGAAAAATACGATGTTTCCATTGTACGTTGAATTTTGCGGCAGACTCAAGTAAAACAAGGCTTTTCCATTTTCAGACGGCCTTTCGTCACATTTTCTACAAAACCATCTTTATTTGTTTTTTTTATTATATAAATTTATTTTACAAATAATAGGGAAGTTGACCTGTATCAAAGCTCAAGAGCGATTTTCATTTATAATTGCCGTCATTGAGTTTCAGACATTGCTGCCCTGCTAGGTGTTTTGTCATTAGTCTGTTGCAGCAATATTGTTTATGTTGTATTGATTGTGAAGTAGCTTTCATTACTTATCTCTTTCCTCTTGATGTGTGTGTGTTTGGGTGTGGCTGTTCGGCCACCCCTTTTTTTTTACCCTTTTATTTTATTCAAACGTGAATTAAAATCCGTAATAGCAAATACATTAGGATTAATCATGAGCAGCAAACTGACCTTGCCAGATACTCTGCCTGACGAACACGACCTGCGTGCAGTGCTGGCCTATAATATGCGCGTTTTCCGCGTGGGAAAAGGCTGGTCGCAGGAAGAACTTGCCAGACAATGCGGTCTGGATAGGACTTATATTTCCGCTGTCGAACGCAAACGCTGGAATGTCGCGCTTTCCAATATCGAAAAAATTGCAATAGCACTGCAAATTGCCCCGTATCAATTGCTGCTGCCTCCGCAGCAATTATTACGGCAAATGTCCGAACAGGCCGTCTGAACCGTTTGAGAATAATTTATGGTATCCGCAAAAATCCAGCGCATATTGGAAAATTTCTCCAACCAAAGGCAAAAAACAGTCGCACGCTACCAAGAAAAAAACAATCCCGTCGTATTTTTCAAAGAATGTGGTAATGCGGTGGAAATTTTGCTGACCGAATTATGGCTGGAAATCTTCGATACCGACCGACTTTGCCTGCTGGCAACCGGCGGATTCGGACGCAAAGAACTTTATCCCTACTCGGACATTGATTTGGCTATTGTCGCACCCGACACGATCTCGGAAAGCGAACAGGAAAAAATCGCCGGATTTATCCAAACTTTGTGGGACATCAAATTGATGCCGTCTGTAAAAAGCGGCAGTTGCGACGAACTATGCGCCAGTATTCGGGAAGATATTAGCGGCGACACGGCTTTTCTAGAAGCCCGCTTTCTTTGCGGCAATCGCAAACTGGCAGAAGAAACATTTACCCGTGTCGACAAACAACGTGATATTGCCGCCTTTGTTGAAGCAAAGCTGGTCGAAATGCAGCTGCGCCATAGTAAATCCCAAGGCTCGGGAGCTGCGTTGGAACCGAATATCAAAAGCTGCCCGGGCGGGCTGCGCGACATACATACTATGTTGTGGATTGCTAAAGCGCAGGAGCTGGATACCAAAATTTCTTCGCTTATCAGACAGAATGTCCTGACTTGCGCCGAAGCGGCGACATTGGCGCACAGTTACAAAACACTCGCCGCTATCCGTATCACTCTACATATCAACGCCAAGCGTGCCGAAGATAAGCTGGTATTCGACCTTCAGGATCAAGTAGCCGAACATATAGTCAGACATGACGATACACCGCAGAAGCGGAGCGAAAAACTGATGCGGATTTTTTACCGCGCCACCAAATCCGTTAAACAACTCAACGGCATCCTGCTACCGATGCTGCAAAACCGGATTCATCCCAAGCCTAAACACGTCACTCACCCGATCGATGACGATTACTACCAAATCAATAATCAAGTCGCAGCAAAAGATATCCGTATCTTTTGCAACCAACCGGTTCAGATTTTCAAAATCATCCAAATTCTACAACGCCGTAATGACATTACCTCCATCGAACCGCAAACTCTGCGTGCATGGTGGTCGGCCACTCGTAATATCCGCCCCGATTTCTATAACAACCCGGACAACCGCAGGCAGTTCATCAGTTTCTTCAAACATGGAGAAGGTCTGACCCATATCATGCGCTTTTTAAATCTCTACGGCGTATTGGGACGGTATCTGCCTGCATGGGAAAAAATTACAGGCCTGCTACAACATGACCTGTTCCATATCTATCCGGTGGACGACCATATCCTGACTGTGCTGCATAATATCCGGCGTTTTGCCATAGAAGCACGTAGTCACGAAAATCCGTTTGCCTCATCGTTGATGCAGTCTTTTCCACAACAACACATCCTCTACCTGGCAGCCATTTTTCATGATATAGCCAAAGGTCGCGGCGGCAATCATTCCTTACAGGGCGTAGCCGATGCCAGAAAATTCGCCGCCGACCATTTCCTTTCCCAAGAAGAAAGTGATTTATTGGCCTGGTTGGTGGAAAATCATCTTTTAATGTCTACCGTTGCCCAAAAAGAAGACATACAAGACCCTGATGTAATCAGTAATTTCTGTAGCCGAATCGGCACGCAGAAACGTCTGACCGCCCTTTATCTACTGACCATTGCCGATATACGCGGTACGAATCCCAAACTTTGGAACAACTGGCGAGCCAGTTTGCTGGAAACCCTGTTTCATACTACTGCCCGCAATCTTAATAGTGGAGCAAGCAGTTTGAATGCCGTGTTCAGCCGCCGCCAACATGAAGCAGCAGATTTACTCAGCCGTACTGGTGCCCCCGAAGCCCAACAGAAAAAACTGTGGCATGTACTGGGTTCCGCTTATTTCGTCCGGCATCAAACGCGCGAAATATTATGGCATACCGCCAATCTAGTTCATGATATAGAAACACCGCTTATCCGCAGCCGCATTTTGCCTGAGAGTGATACTTTCCAAGTCATGATTTTCATGCCAAACGGCCCTCGGCTGTTTGCACGCCTATGCCGTATTTTCAGCCGACATGGTTTCGATATTCTGGCAGCACGGGCTTTCATCACTGAACACAACTACATATTAGATACGTTCATCGTACAAATACCGTCCTGCCACCATCCAAGCGACTACCCCAATATCCAAAGTGCCCTTGAAGCCGAGTTAAACAGTTTTATCCACGGATATACCGTTGCAACAGAACCACCCGCACCTAACCACCGACTGAGCCGCCGCGGACGGTATATGCCGATTACCCCAAGTGTTACTATTACCCGAGATGAAGATTATTCTGACTGGTATACCGTCGAAATTACGGCAGTAAACCGGACATTTCTACTAGCCGATCTTGCCGAAGTATTCTTCGCAAAAAACGTCAGCCTACGTTACGCAAAAATTGCCACAATGGGCGAACGGGTTGAAGATAATTTCATCATTTATAGCCCTGACTTGGAAAATCCAAGAAATCAGTCAGCGCTCAAACAAGCTTTGTTAGAACAGCTCAATGTCTAAATCTTTCAAATCTTTTGCACTGGAGCCAATATACAATATAGATTAGAGGCCGTCTGAAAGTGTTTTTCAGACGGCCTCTATTTCAACCTATCAAAATCAGCGTTCGCTCAACGCCTGTTTCATGCGGGTAATCGGCTTGATAAGGTATTGGAATACAGTTTTTTCACCTGTCTTCACATCAACTGTTGCCACCATACCCGGGATAATCGGCATTTCCTTACCGTTTTTGTCTTTCAAACTGTTAGACGTAGTCTGCACCAAAATACGGTAATAAACTTGATTCGGATCTAATTTCAAATCATTAGCCCGATTCTGCATTGAATTACTAACTGTATCGGGACTGATTAAAGTTACCTTTCCATTCAAACCACCATATATCGAATAATCATACGCACTGACTTTTACCACGGCAGGCAAACCTGGGCGGATAAATGCAACATCTTGGGGCCGGATATATGCCTCAACCAGCAGTTTATCGTCCAAAGGTACAATCTGCATAATATCCTGGCCGACATTCACTACGCCACCTACCGTATTAATCTGAATATCTTTTACAATGCCGCGCATTGGTGCACGGATTTGGGAACGATCAACAGGGTCGGCCCGCATAGCCATATTTTCTTTAGCCTGCGCCAATTCAGATTCTGCCTGTACCAATTCATTATTGGCATCAGCCATATAGCGGTTCCGTCGCTCTGTAATCTGCAAAGTAAGCTCGCTGGATTGGCGGCGCATACGCAATAGTTCCACTTCCGATACTACCCCTTGAGCCACCATCGGCGCAGTAATTTCAATTTCCTTATCCAGCGCGGCCTTGCTTGCAGTCAGACTGCTGACCGCATCGGTAACGGCACGACGGCGTGCAACATAAGCTGCATGTTCACGCTGACGCAACTCGTTGCTGACATTTTTCGGAAAACTCAACTCTTTACCATAAGCCTCTGCTTTCAAACGGGCAATCATGGCCTCAAGGTTTTGGACTTTGGCTTCACTCTCACGCAATACTGCCGAACTACGGGTATCATCAAGTTTCAACAACACTTGACCTTTTTCGACAATATCGCCTTCTTTGACCAGTATCTCAGTGATAATGCCCGGATCAAGGCTCTGCACGACCTGTTCCCGACTGCTCGGAATAACATTCCCCTGACCACGTGTTACTTCTTCAATCGGACTGTTGTACGCCCAAATCACGAACACAACTAAAAAAATGAAAAACAGGATAATGACCCAAAACTGACCGCTGTGCTTTTCCTTCTGCAAAGCGGCATTCAAGTCGTTAATTAAATGCAAATCCTTAGATTTGACGTTGTTTTCACTGCTCATAATGATGAACCTTATGATGGGTTATTTTATTGGAGGCCGTCTGAAACGGCCTTTTATTATGAATAGGCAAATCTAACTGTTGGCTGACGCCGCTTTTGTAGGCTGAGCCTGCGTATTTTGCTGTACGGCAGGATGGTTGGCCTGCTGTTTTGCCCTATTTTGTTGTTCACTTTGCATCAGATTCTGCAATACCAAATCACGCGGGCCATCCATCACAACTTTACCGTTGTCCATAACGATAATTCGATTGACAATCTGCAAAACCTGCGGGCGGTGGGTAACCAACAACATTGTGCGGTCTCTGCCCCATTGGGCGATGGCATTCAGTGCGATACGTTCGGTTGCTTGGTCAAGGCTAGTCGTAGGTTCATCCAGTAATACCACGCGCGGATCACGCAAAGTCATACGCGCCAAAGCAATAATCTGTTTCTGCCCTCCAGACAAACCCAAACCGTCCTCACCCAACGGCATATCCAAACCACGCGGATGGTTGCGGATGATTTTGTCCAAACCGAAACGTTTTAAAGCCACTAGCAAATCCTGATCAGTCGAATAGCCGTCAGTACGCGCCAAATCCATGTTCTCACGCAACGTGCCTAAAAACAAACGGGGGGCCTGACTCAACAGAACGACTTGATTACGTAGGAAATTCGGATCCAACTGCCGCATATCGACACCATCCAAAGTAACATTACCTTTTTCAGTGTCATACAGGCCGCTTGCTAGTTTCAGCATGGTACTTTTACCGCTGCCAATGCGTCCCAAAATACCGACTTTTTCACCCGGCCTGATGGTAATCCGCAAATCGCTGACGGCGGAACTAGAATCCTGCTGGTACTTGAACGAAACATTCTCAAATGTAATCGCACCCTGAACATTATCCAATGTAATATATTTACGTTCCGGACTACGTTCAATGGGGCGGGATACGATATCATTCACTCCCTGCAAAGCCAGTTTGGCTTGCTGGAAACGAGTCGCCAGACCGGCAATTTGTGCCAACGGAGCCAATGCTCGTCCAGACAAAATCACTGAAGCAATCAATGCACCCATCGTAATGCGCTCCGCCGTATTTTCGGCATGAATCAGATAAGTGCCAACCAATACCAGAAACACTGTATTCAACTGTTGCATGGCAACGGCAAAGTTAACCATCAAGTTACTGGTATCTTTGACTTTAATGGACGAGGCGGAGGTTTTTGCCGTGTATTCGTCCCAACGTTGTTGTGCCCAAGAAGTCGCATTGTTGGTTTTCAGGGTCTCAATACCTTCAATGGCTTCGACTGCCAAACCGGAACGCTGCGAGCTTTCCTTCATTGATTCATTGATATAACGGGACAATGGGCGCTGTACCAATAACCCCACAATTACCACAATAGGAATAATAATAAGAGGAACTAAAGCCAATTTACCACCGACAATACCGATGACGGTAATGAATAAAAGCAGAAACGGCAAATCTACCAAGGTCAGCAAACTGGCACTGGTCATAAAATCACGTACCGATTCAAATTCGCGCAAATTGTTTGCATAAGAACCAGAGGATGCGGGACGGTCAGCCAAACGTAACGCCATGACTCGACGGAACAGTGCAGAACTGATAATCAAATCCGCTTTTTTACCTGCAATATCCGTCAAGTGGCCTCGAATCATTTTTGCGGCAAATTCGAATAAAATCGCCAATACGACACCGATACTCAAAACCCACAATGTTTCATAAGCTTGGTTCGGAATAACGCGGTCATATACATTCATCACATACAGCGAGCTTACTAATGCGAGAAAGTTGATGATGATAGTTGCCAGAATGACTTGATAATAGTAACCGCGGAAACGCCAAATGACTTTCCAAAACCATGCTTTCGGCAGGTGATATTCCGGCAGCTCCGAACGGTTGTCCGAAACCATTTTAGGCTTGATAAACCAGCAATAACCTAAATAGAGAACGGACAACTGGGCATGATCAAGCTCCTGTTCCAAACCGTCTACCTGTCTGATATGGTATTTTCTATCCTTACCCGCACCTTCGATTTTTGTAATGACCGCAGCCTCTTCATTATGAAGGATTGCCAGCACCGGTACGGCCAAAGACGGAATATCTTCCAGACTACGTTTGGACAAAGTATTCTCAAAACCGTGACTGCGCAGTACTTCGGTCAAAGAGTGATAGTTGACATTGAGCTTCTTATCCCGAACCACCTCTGCCGACAGTGCCGCTTCGGACACAGGCGCACCCAGCAGACGGGTGACTAACGCAACATGTTCAATTATGGCTTTCATGATAATTATTTCGCGTAATGATTATGGATTTATGACTTATTTCTTTATCCCTGCCCAAACGGCCATTTGGGATTGCGCTACCAGATAATCCAGCGCAGCGTCCCTAAAATCGTTGTGCGCAGTAACGTTTTCCTGTTCGATACTCGACAATTCGTTATAGGCGCCAAGGACGTCCGTTAATGTACGGCGGGCGATTTTGAATTGTAGTTCGTAAGTTTTGACTACGTCTTTTTGGGCTTCGATATGTTGTGCAGTAATGTCGGCACGCTGTTCGCTCTGCATCATGTCTATTTCGGCCGTCTGTGCCTTTTCACTTGAATCACGCAATATTTGTTCGGACTTGGCTTCTGCAGCGACTAAAGCATGTGCATTTTTTTGAACATTGTGGCGCGCCGCAATATCCAACACGTTCCACGCCATATTGACATAGAGCTGTTTGCTTTCTTTGCCCGCCACGCCTTCCAGATTGATGGCCGGCAGACGTTCCGATTTGGATACGGCCAACTCTCCTTTTACACTTTCCTGCTCGGCTCTTTGTGCCAGATAGGAGGGACTCAGTTTACCGTCGGATGATTTGTAATTTTTAATCAGAGATGAAGCGGTTTCGCTTTTGAACGGATCCTGTAAATCGGAAGAACCCAATTTTCTACCCGTATAGCGCGACAACCGGCTGAGGGCCAACTCCATTGTGCGCTGCTGTTGGGATATGGCTGTTTCGACCTGAAGTTGGCGGGCACGGGCTTCTATCAGCTCGGAACGGCGCCCGCCATCGTATTTCACGATAACATTCAAATCTTTAAGCAGATTATTGTGGCGCACTAAGCTTTTACGGTTGATGAGCAGCATTTCTTTGGCGCGCAGTGCATTCAAATATAACTTGCCTATTTCGCTGCCCAATTGTTCCTGTGTTTCAAAATATTTGTATTTGAAATATTCTTCCTTGCTCTTATCACGGCGCACGGCGGCTTGGATGCCGCCCCAGGAATAGAGGTTCATCGAACCGCGCACGCCTATTCCGTTTTCGCGGTCGTTACTGGAATATTTGTTATCCTGCTTCAATACTTGGACGCCCGTCAGCGTCAACACCGGATAATGGCGGGCGCGGGTCGCCTTGGTCGTACTCTTCGCCGAATCTTCCGTTGCTTTGGCTTCCAATACTGAAGGGTCGTTCAGCAAAGATGCTTTAAGGATGTCCCTCAACTCTATCGCGGCCGCGGTTTGCATGGACAACAGGCAAAACATGGGCAAAACGGAAATTTTGATAAGCCATCTGCCTGTATGTAGCAGCGTTTTTTTATTGAAATCAGAATTTTGCATAAGGTTCACAACGAGTGTTATCCATATATGTGCACAATAACCAGCCTCTAAAACGGTCTTAAAATGCAGAAGAAAACCGTCTGATATGCTGATGATTTGGGAAGCATATCACTTTATTTAACATTTCTCATCATTTTGCGACAAAAGGTAAATACACGCACTTAAAGTATGCTGTCATTATTTATATTACGCGGATGATTGTTTATTCGGACATTCTCACCATAACCTTTGATATACATACATTTATTGATTCTATGGTTATCCTGATTACATTTACGTTTGCTTATAACATAAGCTGTAAGGGTTTTATGGTGTTGCATACTTACAAATAAAAAGCAGGCCGTCTGAAAATTTTCAGACGGCCTGCTTTTTTATTTCCGTCATCAGTTGTGGGCACCGATAATCTGGAGCATTTGCGCCAGCACTTTCGGGTTGCCTGCAACGATATTGCCGGTTTGCAGCCAAGTATCGTTGCCCTGCATGTCGGTTACGATACCGCCGGCTTCTTTCACGATTAACGCGCCTGCGGCAACATCCCAAGGTTTCAGGTTAAATTCGAAAAAACCGTCCAGCCTGCCCACCGCCACCGAACACAAATCCAAGGCAGCCGAGCCTTCGCGGCGGCCACCTGCGGTTTTAGACAGAAAATCTTTCAGGATGGCGAGGTATTTGTCCATCATGCTTTGGTCGACTACGGGGAAACCCGTACCAATCAGGCAGCGGTTCAACTCGACGCGGTTGGAAACGCGGATGCGGCGGTCGTTCAACAATGCGCCCTGTCCGCGCGACGCCATATATAAATCATTGCGTTCGGGTGCATAAACCAGTGCTTCCTGCAACACGCCTTTGTGCAGCAACGCCATAGAGATGGCATATTGGGGGTGGCCGTGGAGGAAATTGGTCGTACCGTCGAGCGGGTCGATAATCCATTCGTATTCGGCGTCGGACTTGCCGTGAGAACCGCTTTCCTCACAAGTGATTTTGTGATGGGGATAGGCTTCTTTGAGCGCGTCGACCAAAATCATTTCGGACTCGCGGTCAACATTGGAAACAAAATCGTTAAAGGCTTTGCTGTCGATTTTTACCGCCTCCAGATTTCCTGAGGCGCGAATCATCATCTGCCCGGCTCGGCGGGCGGCTTTAAATGCGGTATTTAAAATCGGGTTCATGGCTTTCTTCCTAATCAGGTACAATAACGCGCGGCACAGGCTGCCATACCTGCGCCGCAGCATACAGACTTTGAAACAGACGTTTCCAATGTTGTTAAAGAGCTTTCAGACGGCCTCAAGGCCGTCTGAAACAGTATGGGAACGGGCTGCATTATACTCTAAAATACCCTGCCGCTTCCGAAATAAAATGAACCAGTTAAAACCCGCCCTGCCCGATTTTCTGAACAATATCCGCATCGTGCTGACCCGTACCAGCCATCCCGCCAACATTGGTTCCGCCGCCCGCGCCATGAAAACCATGGGATTGAACGATTTGGTGCTTGTCGCACCGAACCTGATGTCCACGCCGATGACGGCCGTCCCGCCCGTATTCGACCCGCAGAAACCTCAGGATTTCAAACTGCCGGAAGAAAGTTTCACTCTTGCATCCGGTGCGGCGGACATATTGCACAATGCCCGCATCACGGCCACGTTGGACGACGCCCTAGCCGACACCACCATCAGTTGCGCCCTTACCAGCCGCCGCCGCGAAATCACCGCCCCGCTGCAAACCCCGCGCAAACTGGTTCCCGAATTATTGCAGGCGGCACAGCGCGGCGAACAGGTTGCCCTTGTCTTCGGCAACGAAACCTTCGGCTTGAGCATCGAAGAAGTGCAGGCGTGCAACCGCCTGATGACCATCAACGGCAATCCCGACTATTTCTCGCTCAACCTCGCCCAGGCCGTGCAGGTCGTGTGTTACGAAATCTTCAGTCAGACCGATATGCCCATGACCCACCTGCAACAGGAAGACCACGCCGCCACCCACGAGCAAATCAAAGGCATGGTCGCCCACATGGAAAGCGTCATGGACGACATCGGCTTCTTCAACCGCCGCAACAGCGAACGCCTGATGCGCCGTATGCAGAGCCTGTTCGGCCGCGCCAATACACAAACCGAAGACATCGACATCCTGCGCGGTTTTTTCAATACCGTCAGCCACCGTGTGAACAAAAAAGACTGATTAAAGGCCGTCTGAAACACGTTTCAAACTTTTCAGACGGCATGACCCGATATTCGAACAAACATGAACTACGCCCTAGACGCATTATGGTGGAAACTCACCGCCCCTTCCGTCCGCGATCTCGCTTCGCTGCTAACCGCGCCGCCTTTGTGGCAAAGCGGCTGTGAACTAAGCGTGCGCGAATTGCTGGGCGAACAGGGTTTCCGCTACCTTTTGACTTTGGACGCCGACCCCGCGCCGCTGACGGAACACCTCACCCAACGCGCCCCGTTCGGACACCGGCTCGGCATTTACGCCGAAGAGCTGCTGGCATTTTGGTTTGCCCACGCACCGCACGCCAAACTGCACGCACGCAACCTACCCGTTTTTTCAGACGGCCAAACCTTGGGGGCGGCGGATTTTGTCGTTTCCCTCAACCGGCAGGTTTACCATATCGAGCTGGCGTGCAAATACTACGGCGGCAGTCAAGTGCAGGACTTGCGTGGCCTCAATCCCAAAGACACGCTGGCAGGCAAAGCCGTCAAACTGGTTCAACAATTAAACCTGCTGCACACGCCGCAAGGCAGGGAAACCCTGACAACGCAAGCTTTGCCGGACAGTCCCGTTTCCGTGTCCGTCGTGCGCGGCATCGGCTTTTTTCCACACGGCTTCGATGCCTTCGAGCCGCCACTCAACCCATACGGCTGGCGCGGCGTGTATATTCGAAACTGGGCAGAATATCGTTTTGAGCGTACCGAAGCGCGTTACCACCTGCTCGACCGTATGGCCTACCTCGCTCCGGCGCGGGTCGCCGAAACCGATACTTTGAACGAAACCGAAATCCGCCGCATCGACAATGGTTTGATTGCCGTTTTGGAATTGCGCCCCGACGGCTTTTGGCATGAGGCCGAACGCATCATGAAGGCCGTCTGAAAACCATCAATATTTATTCAAGAGAACCCTTTGATTATGAACGCCGCACAACTCGACCATACCGCCAAAGTTCTAGCTGAAATGCTGACCTTCAAACAGCCTGCCGATGCCGTTTTGTCCGCCTACTTCCGCGAACACAAAAAACTCGGCAGGCAAGACCGCCATGAAATTGCCGAAACCGCCTTCGCCGCCCTGCGCCATTATCAAAAAATCAGTGCCGTCCTGCGCCGCCCGCATGCCCAGCCGCGCAAAGCCGCGCTTGCCGCACTCGTCCTCGGCAGAAGCACCAACATCAGCCAAATCAAAGATCTGCTCGACGAAGAAGAAACCGAGTTCCTCAGCAGTCTCAAAGCGCGCAAAACCGAATTTTCAGACGACCTCCATACCGCCGCCGAATTGCCGCAATGGCTGGTAGAGCAACTGCAAAAACATTTCAGTGAGGAAGAAATCCTCGCCTTCGGCCGCAGCATCAACCAAGCCGCGCCGCTCGACATCCGCGTCAACACGCTCAAAGCCAGACGCGACAAAGTGCTGCCCCCGCTTCAAGCCGAAAGCCCCGATGCAGAAGCCACACCCTATTCCCCTTGGGGCATCCGCCTGAAAAACAAAATCGCCCTCAACAAACACGAATTGTTTTTAGACGGCACGCTTGAAGTCCAAGACGAAGGCAGCCAGCTCCTCGCCCTGCTTGTCGGTGCCAAACGTGGTGAAATCATCGTCGATTTCTGCGCCGGCGCAGGCGGCAAAACCCTCGCCGTCGGCGCGCAAATGGCAAACAAAGGCAGAATCTACGCCTTCGACATCGCCGAAAAACGCCTTGCCAACCTCAAACCCCGCATGACCCGCGCCGGACTGACCAACATCCACCCCGAACGCATCAGCAGCGAACACGACAGCCGCATCGCCCGCCTGACCGGCAAAGCCGACCGCGTTTTAGTCGACGCCCCCTGCTCCGGCTTAGGCACGCTGCGCCGCAATCCCGACCTCAAATACCGCCAGTCGCCCGAAACCGTCGCCAAACTTTTGGAGCAGCAACACAGCATCCTCGATGCCGCCGCCAAACTGGTCAAACCGCAAGGCAGGCTGGTTTACGCCACTTGTAGCGTGTTGCCCGAAGAAAACGAAATGCAAGTCGAACGCTTTTTGGAAGAACACCCGGAATACGAACTGCTCGACTGCGCCGAGCTGCTCGCCGCTTTGAAAATCGATTTAAACATCGGCAAATACCTGCGCCTCGATTCGGCGAAACACCAAACCGACGGATTCTTCGCCGCCGTCATGCGGCGCAGATAAAGTTTCAGACGGCCTCGGTTCCGTGCCCGTCCGCCGAAAGAACCATTCAAAATTCCGGCAAAGCGCGTATAATGGCGGGAATTTTGATGCAACCGCACAATCCGTTCATTTTTAAGGAACAAACATGACCACCATTCATGACCAAATCAAAGAAGTCGTTACCACACACCCCATCGTACTGTTTATGAAAGGCACCAAGCAGTTTCCCCAATGCGGTTTCTCATCCCGCGCCGTGCAAATCCTGAAAGCCGTCGGCTGCGAAAACTACGTTACCGTCAACGTATTGGAAAACGACGCCGTCCGCCAGGGCATCAAGGAATACAGCGACTGGCCGACCATCCCCCAGCTCTACGTCAACGGCGAATTCGTCGGCGGCGCAGACATCATGATGGAAATGTACGAAGCGGGCGAATTGCAAGAGCTGCTCAAAGCCTGATTCAGGCTTAACCGACCGAAGGCCGTCCGAAACCGTTTTCAGACGGCCTTCAGCGTATCTTCCGCGCCTTTGCGCTTAACACAAAAAAACGTATAATCGCCGCATCTTTCCACGCCACACCGAGACAGCAATGAACGTAACCATCATCGACCATCCGCTGGTCAAACACAAACTAACCCTGATGCGCGAAGCCGATTGCAGCACCTACAAATTCCGCACCCTGACCACCGAACTCGCGCGTCTGATGGCCTATGAGGCCAGCCGCGACTTCGGCACCGAAAAATACATCATCGACGGCTGGTGCGGACAGATTGAAGGCGACCGCATCAAAGGCAAAACCCTGACCGTCGTACCGATTCTGCGTGCGGGTCTGGGTATGCTCGACGGCGTGCTCGACCTGATTCCCACCGCCAAAATCAGCGTGGTCGGCCTGCAACGCAACGAGGAAACCCTCAAACCCGTTTCCTACTTTGAAAAATTCGTCGACAGCATGGAAAAACGCCCCGCACTGATTATCGACCCGATGCTGGCGACCGGCGGCTCTATGGTCGCCACCATCGACCTGCTCAAAGCCAAAGGCTGCCGCCACATCAAAGCACTGGTGCTGGTCGCCGCCCCCGAAGGCGTGAAAGCCGTCAACGAAGCGCATCCCGACGTTACCATCTACACCGCCGCACTCGACAGCCACCTGAATGAAAACGGCTACATCATCCCCGGCCTCGGCGATGCCGGCGACAAAATCTTCGGCACACGCTAACCCCAATCCCGAACCGTACCGGCTTGAAACCAACCGGTACGTTTTTTTTCAGACGGCCCGACCCTGCAAAGGAAAACCATGAACTTCCAAGACAACCTCTCGGCCATGCCCGATATTTCCCACCTGAGCGGCCTCGATGTTCTCGACGCACAAGGTAAGGTACTGCACCACATCCCCGCCGTACAAGGCAAACTGGGTTCGCTCAAACTCTACAACGCACTGGCGCAGGAATTCGGCAACCGCCTCGACTCCGCCGCCGCCGAACGCGGCCTGTCCCTGTTTGCCGAACATACCGCCGATGCGCGGGCCAATCCGGGCAAACATCCGAACATCGACCTGCTGTTCAAGGTCAAAACAGAAAATCTGGTATTGCAACTGCGCCCTGTCGAAGCCCGATCTTGACCTTCATCATTTAACAGGCCGTCTGAAAACCCATTTTCAGACGGCCTGTTTTCAAAATGCTTTGCACTGAATGAAATATGTTATAATATAACAGTTTTCCAACTGCATTGAGAAAACACCATGAACAAAACAGCCCTGCTGCTTGCCTGCACCCTCCTTTGCTCCACCGCCGCCCACGCCCACCGCGTCTGGGTTGAAACCGCCCATACGCATGGCGGCGAATATCTGAAGGCCGAACTGGGCTACGGCGAGTTTCCCGAATTGGAACCGATTGCCGAAGACCGCCTGCACATTTTCAGCAAACCGATGCAGCTTATCACCGAAAAAGGCAAAGAAAACCTCGTCCGCAAAGGCAGTTACAATTACCAATACCAAAGCAGCAAACCGGTTAAAGACGGCAGCTACCTCGTTACTGCCGAATACCGCCCGACATTCTGGTCCAAAAACAAAGACGGCTGGAAACAGGCCGACATGACCAAAATGCCTGACGCCACATATTGCGAACAAACCCGCATGTACGGCAAAAACATCGTCAACGTCGGCCACGAAAGCGCCGATACGAAAGTCATTACCCGCCAAATCGGCCAGGCGCTGGAAATCGTACCGCTGAACAATCCCGCCAACGTCAATGTCGGCGAACCGTTTAAAGTGAAGGTATTGTTCAACGGCGAACCGCTGCCGAACGCCACCGTAACCGCCACCTTCGACGGATTCGACACCAGCGACCGCAGCAAAACGCACAAAACCGAAGCCCAAGCCTTCTCAGACACCACGGCCGCCGACGGCACCGTCAACATCATCCCGCTGCGGCAAGGTTTCTGGAAAGCCAGCGTCGAACACAAAACCGATTATCCCGACCAAAAAATCTGCCAAAAACAAGCAGACTACACGACCCTGACTTTCCAAATCGGTCATTCCCATCATTGAGCCACATAAGACAGAGGCCGTCTGAAAACAGCAAACCCGTTTTCAGACGGCCTCTCGCATCAAAAAACTGTCGGAACAAATCCGCTACGGCCTAAACGGCGCAAACCGCCATTCGCCCAAACCCAAGCCCAAATCAAACACATTCAGACGGCCTACCGCCACGCGCACCAGCCGCAGGCACGGATAACCCGCCTTAGCCGTCATGCGCCGCACCTGGCGGTTTTTACCTTCAGTGATTCGGATTTCCAGCCAGAAATCCGGTACGGTCTTGCGCATACGAACAGGCGGGTTGCGCGGCCATAAAATATCCGCCTCCCCCGCTTCCAACAACCTCACTTTGGCCGGACGGGTAACGAAACCGCCCAAATCCATCCCGTTGCGCAACAAATCCAATTTTTCCTCATCAGGAGAACCTTCCACCTGCGCCCAATAAGTCTTTTCTCGCTTGAACTTCGGGTCGGCAATCTGCGCCTGAAGCACGCCGTTATCCGTCAGCAGCAGCAAGCCCTCGCTGTCGGTATCCAACCGCCCGGCCGGATAAAAACCCGGTCTATCCACATAGTCTTTCAAGCAGGGATGCTTTTCATGTTCGGAAAACTGACAAATCACGCCGCAGGGTTTGTTGAATGCAATCAAATCGTTCATATCGCCCCCTCAAAAAACCGCTCATTTTACTGCCGACATAATTCAAATACAATTCAAACCCTTAATCAGCCGCCCAAACAATCACGCTTGACACAAAACCTACCGGCAGTTATAGTGCGCATTCCTTAACGGAGTAATGGCTGAGAGGCTGAAGGCACTTCCCTGCTAAGGAAGCATGTGGGGTCAACCTGCATCGAGGGTTCGAATCCCTCTTACTCCGCCAGCTTTAATAAAAAACCCATTGTTTGCGCAATGGGTTTTTTATATTTCCGCTACCTGAAACCGAGAGGCCGTCTGAAAACTGAAAACGTTTTTTCAGACGGCCTTACATACATTCCGTCCAAACAATCTTTGCGTGCGCACTCCTTAACGAAATATGCCATAATAGCCCGAACACGCCGCACCGTGCCGCGTGTCCGAAAAGAAAAACTTAACCTACATAGAGAATAATCCCATGACTCAAAAATCCACCATTATCTACACCCATACCGACGAAGCCCCCGCGCTGGCGACCCAATCCCTGCTGCCGATTGTGCAGGCGTTTACCCGCCATGCCGGTATCGAAGTCAAAACCAGCGATATTTCCCTGTCAGGCCGCATTCTGGCGGCGTTCCCCGAACATCTGACCGAAGCGCAGCGCGTACCCGATGCGCTTGCCGAGTTGGGCGAACTGGTGAAACAACCCGACGCCAACGTGATCAAACTGCCGAACATCAGCGCGTCCGTACCGCAACTGACCGCCGCGATTAAAGAATTGCAGGCAAAAGGCTTTGCCGTCCCCGATTACCCCGCCGACCCGCAAACCGACGAAGAAAAAGCCGTGCGCGAACGTTACGACCGCATCAAAGGCAGCGCGGTCAACCCCGTTTTGCGCGAAGGCAACTCCGACCGCCGCGCCCCGAAAGCAGTGAAAAACTTTGCGAAAAAAAATCCGCACAGCATGGGCGCATGGACAAAAGACTCCAAAACCCACGTTGCCACCATGCAAAGTGGAGACTTTTTCCATAACGAACAATCCGTTACCGTACCCGATGCGACTTCCGTATCCATCGTGTTCACCGATAAACAAGGCAACAAGAAAGAGCTGCGCGAGCCCGTCGCCCTGAAAGCCGGCGAAATCATCGACGCAACCGTGATGAGCAAAAAAGCCCTGCTCGCCTTCCTTGCCGAACAAGTAAAAGATGCGAAAGCAAAAGGCGTTTTGTTCTCGCTGCACATGAAAGCCACCATGATGAAAGTGTCCGATCCGATTATCTTCGGACACGCCGTCAAAGTATTCTTCGCACCCGTCTTTGAAAAATTCGGCGACAAACTGGCTGCCGCAGGCGTCAACGTCAACAACGGCTTCGGCAACCTGCTTGCCAATCTGGACAAACTGGATGCGGACACCCGCGCCGCCGTCGAAGCCGAAATTGCCGCCGTTTACGCCGCCAACCCTGATTTGGCGATGGTCGATTCCGACAAAGGCATTACCAACCTGCACGTCCCCAGCGATGTCATCGTCGATGCTTCTATGCCCGCGATGATTCGTAATTCCGGCCGCATGTGGGACAAAAACGGCAAAGCGCAAGACACCAAAGCCGTGATTCCCGACAGCAGCTACGCAGGCGTTTATCAGGCAACCATCGACTTCTGCCGCGAACACGGCGCGTTCGATCCGACAACCATGGGTACCGTCCCCAACGTCGGTCTGATGGCGCAGGCAGCCGAAGAATACGGTTCGCACAATAAAACCTTCGAAATCGAAGCCGACGGTCAGGTTCAAGTCATTGATGCGGCGGGCAAAGTCCTAATGCAGCACGACGTTGAGGCAGGCGACATCTGGCGTATGTGCCAAACCAAAGACGCGCCCGTCAAAGACTGGGTACAACTCGCCGTCAACCGTGCCCGCCTGAGCAACACGCCCGCCGTGTTCTGGCTCGACGAAAACCGTCCGCACGATAAGAGCCTGCTTGCCAAAGTCAAAGCCTACCTTGCCGAATTGGATACCAACGGCCTCGACATCCGCGTCCTCGCGCCCGAAGAAGCCGCCAAGTTCAGCTTGGGTCGTCTGAAAAACGGCGAAGACACCATTTCCGTAACCGGCAACGTCTTGCGCGATTATCTGACCGACCTGTTCCCGATTTTGGAACTCGGCACCAGCGCGAAAATGCTGTCTATCGTTCCGTTGATGAACGGCGGCGGTATGTTTGAAACCGGCGCGGGCGGCTCAGCCCCGAAACACGTCCAACAGTTCCTCGAAGAAAACCACCTACGCTGGGACTCGCTGGGCGAATTCCTCGCACTCGCCGTATCGTTTGAACATCTGGCGCAAAAAACCGGCAACACCAAAGCCCAAGTCCTTGCCGACACGCTGGATGCCGCCACCGAAAAACTGCTGTTGAACGACAAATCGCCCAAACGCAAAGCAGGCGAACTCGACAACCGCGGCAGCCATTTCTACCTCACGCTCTACTGGGCGCAAGAGCTGGCGGCGCAGGATAAAGACGCGGAATTGAAAGCAGCGTTTACGCCGCTGGCAGAAACCCTGACCGCCGACGAAGCCAAAATCGTTGCCGAACTTTCCGCTGCTCATGGCAAAGCAGCCGACATCGGCGGCTACTACGCCCCCGACGCCGCAAAAGCCGCCCAAGCCATGCGCCCGAGCGCAACGTTCAATCAGGCATTGGCAGCGTTGTAAGGCAACTGGGATTGAGAGGCCGTCTGAAAACGGCATATCTTCTTTCAGACGGCCTCTCCCGAAACAGTTAGAAAGGAAAAACATGCGTATCGTTATCGCCGCGCCGTCTAACGGCACCGAACTCAAAAACGCCCTCAAAGCCCGTCTGCAAACCGACCCGCGCGTCAGCAGGCTGACTGATTTGTCCACTCCCGACGGCACTTATCCGCAGCTTTCGTTTGCCGCCGCCCAAGAAGTTGCCGCCGGACGGGCCGACCGCGCGATTCTGATTTGCGGTACAGGCGTAGGCACGGCCATCGCCGCCAACAAAGTACGCGGCATCCGTGCCGCCACCGCGCACGATTTGGTTACGGTACGCGGCTCGGTGGAAAACTACGACGCGCAGGTGCTGTGTATGGGGCAAAACGTTATCGCCGCCCCTGCCGCTTGGGCGCTGGTGGACATCTGGCTCGACCTGCGCCACGACACAAGCAGCGGCTACGCACCGAAAGTCGGCGAGATTGATGCGTTTGAGCGCGGAGCATAAATTTTCAGACGGCCTCCGCATCCGATTTAAACCGCCTCCTCCGTTTCCCAACAATCGTACCGGCCGGAACCTTGTTTTCAACCAAGCCGTTTCTTTTCAGACGGCCTTTTTTCTTCCCGACATACCGATTTTATGCTGCTCGACCTCAACCGCTTTTCCTTTTCCGTCTTCCTGAAAGAAGTCCGCCTGCTGGCCGCCCTTGCCCTGCCCATGTTGTTGGCGCAGGTCGCGCAGGTGGGCATCGGTTTCGTCGATACCGTGATGGCGGGCGGCGCGGGCAAAGAGGACTTGGCGGCGGTGGCTTTGGGCAGCAGCGCGTTTGCCACGGTTTATATTACCTTTATGGGCATTATGGCGGCGCTGAACCCGATGATTGCCCAGCTTTACGGCGCGGGTAAAACCAGTGAAGTGGGCGAAACGGGGCGGCAGGGGATTTGGTTCGGGCTATTTTTGGGGATTTTCGGCATGGTTTTGATGTGGGCGGCGATTACGCCGTTCCGCAACTGGCTGACCTTGAGCGATTATGTGGAAGGTACGATGGCGCAGTATATGCTGTTCACCAGTCTGGCGATGCCGGCGGCAATGGTACACCGCGCCCTGCACGCCTACGCTTCCAGCCTGAACCGCCCGCGCCTGATTATGCTGGTCAGCTTCGCGGCGTTTGTGTTGAACGTGCCGCTGAACTATATTTTCGTTTACGGCAAATTCGGTATGCCCGCTTTGGGCGGCGCGGGCTGCGGACTGGCGACGATGGCGGTGTTTTGGTTCAGCGCGCTGGCGTTGTGGATTTATATCGCCAAGGAAAAATTCTTCCGCCCGTTCGGACTGACGGCGAAATTCGGCAAACCGGATTTAGCGGTGTTCAAACAGATTTGGAAAATCGGCGCGCCCATCGGGCTGTCTTATTTTTTGGAAGCCAGCGCGTTTTCTTTTATCGTGTTTTTGATTGCGCCTTTCGGCGAGGATTATGTGGCGGCGCAGCAGGTCGGCATCAGTTTGTCGGGGATTCTCTATATGATTCCGCAAAGCGTCGGCTCGGCGGGGACGGTACGCATCGGCTTTTCATTAGGACGGCGCGAATTTTCGCGGGCGCGTTATATTTCCGGCGTATCGCTGGTCTCGGGCTGGGTGCTCGCCGTGATTACCGTGCTTTCCTTGGTATTATTCCGTTCTCCGCTGGCAAGCATGTACAACAATGATCCGGCGGTTTTAAGCATTGCCGCCACCGTCCTGTTGTTCGCCGGCTTATTTCAACCGGCAGACTTCACCCAATGCATCGCGTCCTACGCCCTGCGCGGCTATAAAGTCACAAAGGTGCCGATGTTCATCCACGCCGCCGCCTTCTGGGGCTGCGGCCTGCTGCCGGGCTACCTGCTTGCCTACCGTTTCGATATGGGCATTTACGGCTTCTGGACGGCATTGATCGCCTCGCTCACCATCGCAGCCATCGCCTTGGTGTGGTGCTTGGAATTGTGCAGCAGGGAGATGGTCAGATCGCATAAGGCCGTCTGAAATTTCTTTCAGACGGCCTCCATTGATATTTCATTTACGGCTTATTCACTTTTAAGGAAAAAAATGTTTTCAACTTCCATTATAGAAAAACTTGCTTACTATGTTTATTGCTTGATTGACCCTAGAGACGGCAATATTTTCTATGTAGGTAAAGGCGTAGGCAATCGCGTTTTCCATCATGCCCTAGGTTCATTACAAGAAACAGAAACGCCAAGTGATAAAATTGCTTTGATTAGGGAAATACATAAAAGCGGAAACCAGCCCGTGTATTACATTCTGCGGCACAACATCCAAACAGACAAACAGGCTTTTGAATATGAAGCAATGGCGATAGACCTACTCTCCCTAGTCAAGCCGAGCCAGCAGCCGCTGACTAATATTCAAGGAGGCACGCATTCTTCAGAAGTAGGATTAATGAGTTTGTCGGAATTAAAACGAAAGTATGATGCTCAAGAATTAAAAACTGATAAACCCATTGTTTTAATTACGATTAATAACGAATACGAGAAACTGAAAAAAGACATTAGATCCGGAAATATTCCTGAAGCCGATAGGCATAAGGAAATTTATGAACGCACACGGAAATATTGGAAAATTGGAAGCAGGCGCGAAAAAGCAAAATATGCAGTTGCAGTCTATCGCGGCTGGACATTGGCAGTATATGAAATCGAAAGATGGATTTCTGCTGACGATATTATTCAAGGTCGCTGGATGTTTGAAGGCAAGCCGTTGCCAAAAGAGTCCGACATTTATCAAGAAATCGTGGACAAGCTGACCTATTCTTCCCAAGAAAACTATAAAGCACCCCAAAACCCCATTACCTATCGTAATTGTTAAACAGTAAGTTTTCAGACGACCCGAATCCACAAAATCACAAATCATCATGCAACCCATCCAATACCAAACCGACCTCACACCCTACAACACTTTCGGTCTTCGCGCCCAAGCCCAAGCCTTTATCGCGCTCGAACACGCCGACGAGTTGCGCGACATCGTCCGATTGTCTGAGTTCGACCGCGATACTGTTTTATGGTTAGGCGGCGGCAGCAATATCCTCTTGATGCAGGATTACGCCGGACTGGTCGTACACATGGAAAACAAAGGCATACGCGAGATTGCGCGTTCAGACGACTTCGTTTACATCGAAGCGCAGGCGGGCGAAATCTGGCACGATTTTGTCCTGCACACCGTCGCACTGGGCTTGAACGGTCTGGAAAACCTGAGCCTGATTCCGGGCACGGTCGGCGCGTCACCCGTGCAGAACATCGGCGCATACGGCGTGGAAGCGAAAGACGTGATTCACAGCGTGCGCTGCTTCGATTTGGATACGGAAACCTTTATCGAGCTTTCCAATGCCGATTGCCGCTTTGCCTACCGCGAAAGCCTGTTCAAGCAGGAAGGTAAAGGGCGTTATGTGATTGTTTCGGTCGTATTCGCCCTGAAAGAGCGTTTCGAGCCGAATTTGGGTTACGGCGATTTAGCAGCGGCTGTTGCCGAACTGAGCGCGGGCAGAGCGCCGACGGCGAAAGACGTTTCTGATGCAGTGTGTGCAATCCGCAACAGTAAACTACCTAATCCTAACGTACTTGGTAATGTCGGCAGTTTCTTTAAAAACCCCGTCGTCAGCGCGGAAAAAGCCGCTTCCCTGTTGCAGCAGCATCCCGATATGCCGCGCTATCCGCAGCCCGACGGTTCGGTCAAACTCGCCGCCGGATGGCTGATCGACCAATGTCGTCTGAAAGGCTTCCAAATTGGCGGCGCGGCGGTACACGACAGGCAGGCTTTGGTTTTAGTGAATAAAAACAATGCTTCTTCAGACGATGTTTGGCATCTGGCGCGGCATGTCTGTAATACAGTATTTACTCGATTTCAGGTAGAATTAAACGCCGAACCCAATTGGCTGCCTGCTTCGTACGGCCTGTAAACAGCGGCAGCGACACTGTTTATTCATTCTGCCGATGCGCGCAAGGAGCTACGACGTGGCACGAGAATCTAAAATCAATACATACACCCGAATCATCAACGACAGCCTCATCCTTTTCAACGAAGAAGGCGAGCGCAATGTCAGCACCAACCATATCGCGGCACATTTGGGCATTAGCCCGGGCAATCTTTATTATCACTTCCGCAACAAAGACGAAATCATCGTCCAACTCTTCAAACGCTACAGCGAAGCCTTGCTGGAATATCTCAACGACACCGCGCTGCCTTCCAGCGTGGAAGACTCCATCAACTACATGGCCGGCATTTACGACGTCATGTGGGAATACCGTTTCCTGTTCAGCGACGTCAACACCCTGCTTGCGCGCAGTTCCGAATTATTGGGCGAACACAACAATTTCACCCAAGCCAAAGTCTCGCCGCTCTTGGTCAACCTGCTCTCCCAGCTCAACGGCCTCAACATCATCCGCGCCGACCAGATTGCCATGAACGACTTGGCCGTCAACATGTGGATGATAACGAAATACTGGTTCGACTTCGACAGCTCCCTGCGCGGCAGGGCCAAGCTGACCAAAGATTCCAAAGCACGCGGTATCCGCCGCACCCTCAGCCTGCTGCGGCCTTATCTGCTGCCGCAATACATAGAGGAATTCGACCGTAAAATCAGCGCGGCGGCAGACATCGGCAATTCTTAAGCCGCAGGTATTTTTCAGACGGCCTCAAGACCCGATTCGGCAAAACAACACGACAATACCCGTCCGCAACCTTCAGGCCGTCTGAAAAAGGATTCCACATGAACACCACTCCCCCCGACTGCGCCATCCTCGGCCTGGGTTATCTCGGCCTGCCGCTGGCACAGAAACTTTACGAGCGCGGCAGCCGCGTCTGTGCCGTCAAACGCAGCCTCACCTCCGACGACATCAACCTGCCGATTCGACTCGACACCGCCGACCTCAACCGTCCCGACGTTTTTCAGACGGCCTTTTGGCAACATTGGGCAGACAAACCGACTTGGTTTTGCCTGCTGCCGCCCTCGCCGCTGGCGCACTACGCCGATACGTTGAAGCAATGGCTGGCGCTGGCCGAACACATGGGCGTACAACATATCGTTTACACAAGCAGCACCAGCGTCTACGGCAACGCCGTCCGCGCCTGCGACGAAAACACCCCGCCCGACCCGCAAACCGAAACTGCCGTGCAAATCCTCGCCGCAGAAAAAATCTTACTCGCCGGCCGCATCCCCCATATCGACATCCTGCGGCTGGGCGGCCTGTATTCCGCAACCCGCCACCCGCTCAACCGGCTGCTTTTAAAAAACAATATCCGCGGGGGCAGGCAGCCCGTCAATGTCGTCCACCAAGATTCGGCCGTGGCCGCCCTGTTTCAGACGGCCCTGCATCCCCAAGGCAGGCGCATCCGCAATATCGTCGAACCCTCCCACCCCGCCCGTGCCGAATTCTACGCCGCCGAGGCCGCCAAACTCGGCCTTCCCGCCCCCGATTTCGATTCAGCAGACCGCAGCGGCGGTAAAATTGTAAATACCGTTTTCGGCAATATCCTAAGCCTGTAAAATCACAGCCGTTACCTTTCAGACGGCCTGAGCGGCCGGCAAGAGAAAACCATGTCCGCCTTACTTCCCGTTATCAACCACCTTATCCGGCAGAATCCGGAACACCAAAGCAGCCTGGCGCATTTCGCCGGCAGGACCCTGTGCATCAACCTTTCCGGCCTGCGCATCAAAGCCTGCATCGGCAGCAGCGGTTTTTTGGAGCCTACCGCAGAGGAGGCGGATACCGAAATCACTTTCCGCAACAGCGCCGTGCAGAAAATCCTGCAAGGCGGCAAACCCGGGGTGGGCGACATTGAAATCGACGGCGACCTGATGCTCGGCATGTCGCTGCTGCCGATACTGGGCGGCCTGCGCTACGATGCCGGCGACGACCTGAACCGCATCTTCGGCGAAGCCGCCGCCGAAAACATCAGCGCCCGAGCCGCCGCCATCGGCGACACGGTCAAACAAATCGGCAAAAGCATCGCCGAACAAATCGGCGAATTTGTCCGCGAACCGGAATCTCCCGTTCCCGACCAAGCCACCATCGCCGCATGGATGGAGGAAGTGGACAAACTGCGCGACGACGTCGCCCGCCTGAGCGCGCGGCTCGACCGGCTCGAGCGCGACATCCAGACCTGAAACAGCCCGCCCTGTCTGTTTCCCGCCGCTTCGGCTATAATTTCCCGATACCAGCCCGTCCACGCGTACACAATGAACAGCCAATTCCAAAACATCGGCATCGTTACCCGCCCGAACACGCCCGACATCCAAACCAACGCCCGCACGCTCATCAGATTCCTGCATGCGGAAAAACTGACGGTATTTCTCGATGAAGCCTGCACCGAAGACGGCAGCGTCTTCCCCGAAGACACCGGCGGATGCCACATCACCGCCAAATCCGGGCTGGGCGGGCGGTGCGACGTTGTCATCGTTTTGGGCGGCGACGGCACGTTCCTTTCCGTCGCGCGCAAGCTCGCGCCCCACGGCACACCCGTCATCGGCGTCAACCAGGGGCATCTGGGCTTTCTCACACAAGTTTCGCGTGAAAACATGGTCGAAAGCCTGCGTGCCATGCTGGCCGGGCAATACCGAGCCGAAGAGCGCATCCTGCTTGAAGTATCGCTGGAACGCGACGGCGAAATCTGCCAGCAGTCGCTCGCCCTCAACGATGCCGTCATTTCCCGCGGCGGAGCGGGGCAAATGATTGAATTTGAAGTATTTATCGATAAAGAATTTGTCTACACCCAGCGCTCGGACGGACTCATCGTCTCCACGCCCACCGGTTCGACCGCCTACGCGCTGGCGGCCGGCGGTCCGATTCTCCAAGCGGGATTGCGCGCTTTTACATTGGTGCCGATTTGCCCGCAATCCATGACCAACCGCCCGATTGCCATTCCCGACACCAGCGAAATCGAAGTGCTCATTACCAAAAGCGGCGACGCCCGCGTGCACTTCGACGGACAATCTTTTGTCGACATCCAAAACCTTGACCGCATCCACATCCGCCGCTACCCGCGTCCGCTGCACATCCTGCATCCTACCGATTACGAATATTTCAAAACCCTGCGCCAAAAACTGCACTGGGGCGAGCAACTGCTTTAAGCGTTTGCCCGCCACTGCCATCACGTTAATATCAACGCATTCCCGTTTGTTAAAACAAAAGGCCGTCTGAAAACAGCATAGAATTGTTTTCAGACGGCCTCCTTATTCCCGGACTGCATTTTGAATACGACGAATCCATCGGGCGCGGCATGAGTATTTCACACCTAATAAATAAAGTAGCTGCGGAAAACCGGTTGAAGATTAACTCATATCAAATACAGTAGATTCTCATGACTAATGCTTGTCTGAAAACCTTTGTTTTTTCAGACAAGCATTATAGAATCGAATAAAGAAATACTTAATCTTACGCTAAACGTCTTGCTTGTTTGTTCGATTTAAAAATTATCAACCAACTATAAAGGCTAGCGTATGTCCGCGAACGAAGAAACTCAACCCAAGCGTCCCAATTACTTTTTATGGACTGCTCCCTTAGTAGGTGCCTTGGCTACAATAGCTGTTGTCAAACCCACTTTATTTACCAACACGATTACCGATGTCAGTAAGTTCTTCTATATGAAGTTTGACTGGCTGATTATGTGGCTGCCTCTCTTGGCATTTACCGTGTGTATGGTCGTTGCTTTGTCCCCCCGCTTCGGCAATATCCGGTTGGGCGGAAAGGATGCCCAGCCGGAATATTCATTCTTTTCTTGGATGAATATGCTGTTTACCGCCGGTATCGGTGTGGGTATTGTGTTCTTCGGCCCGATTGAGGCGCTGTGGCACTATTATCATTCGCCCATCGGTATACAGGCAGAAAACTTGCCTGAATACCAAAAAGTGGAAAATGCGATGAGCCTTGCGCTGCATGTATGGGGTATTCCGGCATGGTCGCTTTATACCATCGGCGGTCTGGTGCTGGCATATTTCATGTATCAGCATAAAACGGAATGTACGCCCTCTGCGCCGCTGGAATATGCGTTCAAACACAAAAAATGGGCAAAGCCTTTGGGCATTTTGATTACAGGCATAGCGATTGTGTCGATTGCCATGTCGGTTTCCTCTTCCATTGCCATGGCTTCCACACAAATTTCTTCCGGTATGAAAATCATCACCGGAATGGACTTCAGCACAATAGGCTGGCAAACCGTCGTTCTGATCATTATCGCTTCCCTTTATACTTTGGGCGCTGTGTTGCCGATTGAAAAAGGTATGAAATGGCTGGGCGATTTGACCGTGGTTTTGTCTTTGCTCATGCTGGTCTTTGTCTTCTTGGTCGGCCCGACCCACTACTTCCTCAGTAATTTGGTCGTGTCTATCGGCAATATCCTCACTCAAACCGTTCACCACTCTTTCGAGCTTTATTTGTTCCATAACCGCGATTGGCTGGTATGGTATCCGATGGCTTACTGGGTATGGTGGATTACTTGGACACCGTTTGTGGGTGTGTTTCTCGCCAAAATTTCCAAAGGCCGCACTTTACGCGAATTCGTGCTGGCTTCGATTATGGTACCGGTCGGCTTCTTGGTAATTTGGTTCTCCGTATTCTCCGGTTTCAGCCTGCTTGACACCGTAGAAGGTAGCGGACGTTTGGCGGAAATTGCCAATAAAGGCGACTACGAAGGCACATTCTATTACCTGCTCAATATGCTGCCCCTGTCTTTCGCAACCAAACCGCTGACTGTCGTTCTGTTCCTCGGCTTCGTGGTGACTACTGTAACCAGTTCCGCCATTTCTCTGGGCATTATGACCAGCAACGACGGACGCCGTGAAAACAAAACCCGCGCAGTAATTTGGGCTATCTTAATGTCGCTTATCGCCTACGCCGTGATTGTTACCGGTAAGATGGAAGGTATTAAAGCTGTCGGCTCATTCTCCGGCTTCCCGTTTGTATTCATTATGTACTTATGGTTCGCCGCACTTTGGCGCCAGCTCAAACGCGACATACCCCGCGTATCGCCCGCCCAAGAACCTGTAAAAAACAAGGAGTAAACCGTGGAAAAACAAATTATGTATTTGAATCAAAGCGTTCAAGACAACATTCTCGAAACTGTATTGATGGTTTTGGTTCTCGCCTTTTTATGCTATGTCATCAAACTGGCCTTCATTGAAAAAGACGATTAAACATTTACAGACAGGCATTACCGCCTGCGCCTAATGATTAGGAGAACACGATGTCCCAAACACCCCGCCTCCCCGTGCCTGATTTGGCCGAAACCTGCGAACGCTATTTGAAACTGGTGCACCCGCTGCTGAGTGATGAAGCTTTTGAAAAAACCGCAGCAACCACCCGTAATTTCGAATCGGGCAAAGGCAAAGAATTGCAAGCCGCGTTGCAGCAATTTGCAGCAGAAGTCGAAACCAGCTGGTTGATCGACGCTTGGCTCGAAAGCTATCTGCGTGTGCGCACTCCTCTGCCTTTAGCCAGCAACGTAGGTTTCAACATCCAAACTCAAGGTAAGGATTTGGCGGAGTGGGCATCGGCATTGGCTGCGGTGTGCGCTGATTATTACCATCAGCGCATTCCCGTGCCGCAAACCCCGCAAGGTACGCCCGTATGCATGGAGCAATGGAAAATTTTGCAAGGTGCCGCGCGCGTGCCGCAAAAAGAAGTCGACGGATTCCACTTTTCACCCAATGGCAGCCGTCACATCGGCGTGTTGCACAACGGTTTCTACTACCGCATTGCCGCACTCGACGAACAATTTGAAGCCTACCATCCCGATGCGTTCAGACAGGCATTTGAAGAAATCCTTTCCGATACCCATCAAAACAAATATCCGGTAGCCGTACCCTGCTACTTGGGCGGCAACGAAACCGCCCGCGTGTACCAAGCCCTGCAACAGCATGACGACAACACCCGCCTGATGGAACACATCGAACAAGACCTGTTCCACATCAGCATCAGCAGCGAAAACCTCGATACCGACAGCGATCTGGCGCAAACTACTTTCCAACCCAAGCAAAACGTTTGGTGCTACAAACCTACTACCTATTGCTACAACACCAGCACCAAGCGCCTGTATCTGCATTGCGAACACACTTGGGCAGACGGCGGCGCACTCAAAGGCATCGTTACCCTCGCCGCCGCCAAGCTGACTGCGCTCAGCGGCAAGAAAACCCGCCCTGCCGTCCACCGCTACGAATGGCAGTTGGATGCCGACTTGCTGAAAAACTGGGCACAATGGCAGCAAAACTATGCCAAACAGGCTGACCAGATGCACGTAACCAGCGTCACCATCCCGTTCAACGGCTTAACCATTCCCAAAGGCGTGAGCCAAGATGCGTTAATGCAGTTCCTCCTGCAATATGCCCAGCTCACCACCTACGGCAGCGTCCGCAACACATACGAAGCCGTTGATGTGAGCCACTTCAAAAACGGCCGTACCGAATGCGTGCGCCCCGTTTCCAACGAATCGCTGGTCTTCGTCGGCACCTTATTGCAGGAAAAACCCTCCCGCGAAGCGCTGGATGCCGCATTGGCCGAACATAAAGCCCGCATCAAAGCCAGCAAACTCGGTCAAGGCGCCAACCGCCACCTGCTCGGCCTGCAACTGATGGCAACCAAAGCAAACAGTGAGATTCCTGAATTTTTTAAAGACGAAGGCTACCAAACCTTTACCACCGATTTCCTCTCTACCTCAACCGTAGGCGACAACAGTACGGTAGTAAACTTCGCCTTTGCCCCCACCTCGGTTGGCGGCTTGGGCATCAACTACACCATTACGCCCGAAGGCTGGCTGTATACGGTAAGCCATACCCAAGAGCAACAACAGAAAGTCAACGTATTTGTGGAAGCCTTGAAAGTTGGCGGGAAACATTTGCTTGAATTTCTCAACGCTTGACGGAATGCCTGCCTAAAAGTCCGTTTTTCTTTTCAGGCAGGCAACCTTTGGTCGGAGAAACCAGCTTTCCGGCGGGGATGGGGACAAAGAAGGACGCAACCGTACCAGCCGTATCCAATCTCAAAAACAACTTCGTCTGAAAACAGGCATAGCAGGTTTCGCTAATGCCGTATTTTCAGACGACGTTTTTATCTAAACCACCCAAAAGAGGGCTACTCTATCCCAATATCCAAACACACGGCTTCGCCGCAATATGCTTTGCCTGCTTCAGTCATATGCGCGGGTTTGTAGGCAGCGAAGGCGTAGGTCAGGTCGGCGCGGAAGGTGTCTTTGTCTGCTTCGCCTGTGTCGCAGTTCAGCCCGGTCGGGATGTCCAGCGCAATTTTGAAGCCGTCGGCTTGATTCAGCAGGCGGCAGACGGCGGCGGCTGTTTCGGGCAATGCGCCGCTGAAGCCTGTTCCGAAAATGCCTTCGATAACGAGGCTGTAACCTGTTTTCAGCCGACCTTCCAGTTCGTCGGGTCGGATAAAGCTGACGCCGTCCAAGTGATTTAAACGCTCGCGATTCAACTGCGCCAGCGGCGACAGTTTTTCTCCCAAGACGAAAACAACATCCGCCTGCCAATCCTTTTCGGACAACACGCGCGCGATGACCAAACCGTCGCCGCCGTTGTTGCCCTTGCCGCAAACGATTAACGCGCGCCCTGCTTTGGGGAAACGGCGCAGCAAATCCGCGGCGGCGGCTTGCCCCGCGTTTTCCATCAATTGCTCGAAAGTCGTGCCTTTATCGACTGCCATTTGTTCGTGTTCGCGCATTTCTGCGGCGGTGTAGATTTTCATCATTCGCTCCTTTTTACTGCTCTATAAAACATCCAAACGAAAACCTTATCAATAGCCCTTCCCAACTTTCACAACGAATCATTCGCTTTCTTTGATTTGTCGCAAGAGGCCGTCTGAAAATAAGGAACTTGGCGGCTTTAGATTTGATTTTTATGTTAACAAGATTTATTATCATAATAAAATAAAGCGATAAACAATCAAAACTACTTCTTTTGCGGGAACAGGCGATGGGATACGTCTCTGCCCTACCCTGTGTCAAATTCGTCTTCACAGGCTGTCTTTTTTTCAATCGACAACGAAAGTAAACACCCTATGTCTGCCATACCATTGTCAAAACTCAGTAAAGGCGCGGTCGCGCACATCGACTCTATTGTTCCCAATCCGACTTTCGGCGAACTCGACCCGCTGGTTACGCGCCGCCTTGCCGATTTGGGCTTTTCCGGCGGGATGCCGTTGCAGGTGATTGCCGTCGGCGGATTCGGACGCGGCCCGTTTGCCGTGCGGTTGGGCAACCAGTCTCAATTTTCGTTGCGGCAGGAAGAGGCGGGAAAAATTATGTGCCATGTGATTGACGGCTGACTTACGCCGTACCCACAGGCAGGCTTCGTACTCTGAAAATGCGGCAAAGGCGGATTGAATCTGACCGCCATGTCCTTTTCAGACGGCCTTAGGCCGTCTGAAAGCGCAGTTTCAACGCCTTTCCCCAAATCCAACCCCAACTCCATCACACAAACAAAAAAGGAGAATTTAATTCATGGAACTAAGCTATTTTGCCTTGATCGGTGCGCCAAACTGCGGCAAAACCGTTCTGTTCAACGGCTTGACCGGCGCCCATGCCAAGGTTGCCAATTATCCGGGCGTAACGGTCGATAAGCGCGAGGGCGCCTTCCTCGACGACGCGGCCGTCCGCATTATCGACCTGCCGGGCACATACAGCCTGCGCACGACCAGCCCCGACGAAGCGGTGGCAAAAGATGTAGCCGTCGGCAAGCTGGGCATTCCACCCGACGCCATCATCGCCGTTGCCGACGCGACCAACCTGCGTATGACCCTGCGCATGATTCTGGAACTGAAAACGCTGGGACTGCCTATGGTGGTGTCGCTGAACATGAGCGATGTTGCCCGCAAAAGGGGCTTGAATATCGATGCGGCCAAACTGAGCGAGCTGCTGGGCGTACCCGTTTTGGAAACGGTGGCGGTGAGCGCGTCGGGCATACACGCGGTGCGCGAGGCGGTGGCCAAGCTGCCGCGCAAACGCTCTTTCCCTGCCAGCCCCGCCTCTGCCGAACGCACGCTTGATGCGCTGGAGAGCGACAAGCTTTATCAAGAAGTCGAATCGATTTTGGCACAGGTCGTCCGCACGGAAATGACGCTGCCCGCATGGCACAAAAAACTCGACGACATCGTGCTGCACCCTGTCTGGGGCATGATTATGCTGCTGGTCATCCTGTTTATGGTGTTCCAAGCGGTTTACACATGGGCGGCGCCGATTATGGACGCCATTGAAGGCGGCTTTACCGCGCTGGGCGAATGGGTCGGCGCAAACATGGCGCCGGGCATCCTCAACGACTTGCTCGTCAACGGCGTGATTGCCGGTACCGGCAGCGTATTGGTGTTCCTGCCGCAGATTACGATTCTGTTCGCCTTCATCCTGCTTTTGGAAGATTCCGGCTACCTGCCGCGTGCGGCGTTCCTGCTGGATAACGTGATGGCGAAAAGCGGCCTGTCCGGACGCTCGTTCATCCCGCTCCTGTCGAGTTTCGCCTGCGCCGTTCCCGCCGTGATGTCGGCGCGCACCATCCACGACCCGCGCGAACGCCTCGTCACCATCGCCGTCGCCCCGCTGCTGACCTGCTCCGCGCGGCTGCCCGTGTACGCGCTGATTATCGCCGCCGTCATTCCCAACCGCACGGTGGGCGGGATTTTCAACCTGCAAGGGCTGACGCTGTTCGTCCTCTATATCGCAGGCATCCTGTCGGCTGCTTTGGCGGCGTACATTATGAAACGCTTGGCGCGAATGAAAGGCAACGTGCAACAATTCCCGCTCTTGATGGAGCTGCCGACCTTCCGTACGCCCAACTTCAAACACATCATGACCAGCCTGTGGGACAGGGTAAAAGCCTTCCTGAAACGCGCCGGTACGATTATTTTCGCGCTGACCGTGATCCTGTGGGGCTTGGTAAGCTGGCCGCAACCGCCCGCAGGCGCAACGGGCGCGGCAATCGATTACAGCCTCGCCGGCACCATCGGCCATGCCATCCAGCCGCTGTTCGCCCCGCTGGGCTTCACTTGGGAAATGTGTATCGCCATGATTCCGGGCATCGCCGCGCGTGAAGTCGTCGTTGCCGCGTTGGGTACGGTCTATGCCGTCAGCGCCTCGTCTGAAGACGCGGTACAAAACGCGCTGATTCCGATCGTGCACAACAACTGGGGCCTGCCGACCGCCTTCGCCTTCCTAGCATGGTATGTGTACGCCCCCATGTGCGCCGCGACTTTGGCAGTCATCAAACGCGAAACCAAGTCTGCCAAAGATACCTTCCTCATTACCGGCTACCTGTTCGTAATGGCTTACCTTGCCGCATTTGCGGTTTACCAAATTACTTCGAGGATACTGTGATGACTCAATATATTATCGTCGGCATCATCATGCTTGCCTGTTTGTTTTTCCTCTTGCGGAAATTCTTGTTCAAACCGAAAAAACACGATTGCAGCAGCGGCTGTGGCAAATGCGGCGGTTGCGGCTGACAACTTAAACCCGACTTAACCAAACAGCCAGAGGCCGTCTGAAAAATGATTTTCAGACGGCCTCTGGCTTTGTTCCAGCCGCTAAACCATATGCGTCGGTGCGGTTCAAGTCCAACTTGGCCAGCCCGGAAATCTTGTTTTCAGCCATGGACGGCGTGCCGGCCGTCAACCGGCCAAACGGCTTTTTGGAAAAATACGGAACAAGATAGGGCGTATCCGGGCCGTTACAGGCTCATTTTGAGCAGTTTCGCAATATTGCGCGCAGTCAACTCCAGATTTTCCGCCGTTTCCGCCGCAGCTTCCGGAAAAGTGCAACACTTGTTCAGGATACTGAATACGGCGTCGATGCCGTAGCCGTTGACCACTTCGACATCCTTCCCCAGACTTCCGGCGATTCCGATGACCGGAATGTTGTGTTTTTTGGCCAGTGCCGCCACACCGACGGGCACCTTGCCGTTGATGCTCTGGCTGTCGATACGGCCTTCTCCGGTAATCACCAAGGCCGCGCCCTTCATGCTTTCTTCCAGACGCAGAAACTCGGTGATGATGCCGATGCCGCTTTTCAGACGGCCTCCCAATACGCCTGAAAACGCCGCGCCCAATCCGCCGGCCGCACCCGCGCCTGGCAGGTCTTTGACTTCGACATCCAGCTTTTGCTCAATCACCTCGGCGTAACGGCTCAGGGCTTGGTCCAGCGTTTCGACCATTTCCGGCGTCGCCCCTTTTTGCGGGCCGAAAATACGGGAAGCGCCCTGCCTGCCCACCAGCGGGTTGCTGACGTCGCAGGCCACGTCGAAACGGCATTCCTTCAACCGTCCGTCCAACCCGCCGACATCGATTTCGGCCAGTTGCGCCAAAGCCGCGCCGCCGCAAGCCAGCTCCCTGCCGCCGGCATCTTTCAGCCCGACGCCCAGCGCCTGCAACATTCCCGCGCCGCCGTCGTTGGTGGCGCTGCCGCCCAGCCCGATGATGAAATGGCGCACGCCTTCGTCCAGCGCCGCCAAAATCAGTTCGCCCACGCCGTAAGTCGTGGTAATCAGGGGATTGCGCTGTTCCGGCGGCACTTGCTCCAAACCGCTGGCGGAAGCGATTTCGATAAAGGCGATTTCCCCGTCGCCCGAAATTCCCCAGAAGGCGCGTTGCGGCAGCCCCAAGGCGCCGATGACCTCACACTCGATTTTACGGCCTCCCGTCGCCTCCACCATCGTGTCCACCGTACCTTCGCCGCCGTCGGCAACCGGCACTTTGACATATTCGGCATCGGGGAAGACCTCCCTAAATCCCTTCTCGATATGGTCGGCAACCTGAAGGGCAGACAAGCTCTCTTTATATGAATCCGGTGCGATTAAAATTTTCATTTGCTCTGCCCTCTCTGCAAACTCGGACACAGGCCGTCTGAAAAGACGGAACACATAACAAACAGGGGGAACACTCCCCTCATGTCGGCAGCCTTCTTCGGCAAAGGCGTGGGTGCGCCGGGCGGAGTGGTTATGGTCGATACCGCTCCGAAAGAAATTATGGGACTGGAGGGCGGTCTGTTCAAGCGGCGGTAGGTAATCAGCCGTTTTCCCGTATTCAGATTCGTTACATCGACAGAGGCCGTCTGAAATTTTCAGACGGCCTCTGTTTAAAAATAAGATTTTTATATTCAGCAAGATAAAAAATAAATAAAGAAAAACTAAATTTTAATATAGAAAAACTTATTCAAACTACGAAAAATCTTAGTTATAATCCGAAGCATCTGAAAAGGCCGGTTTCAGACGGCCTGTATACCGAGGAACCCTTTATGCTGCTGGCTCTGTCGTTACGCGACTTCGTAATCGTCGAAACCCTTGATTTGGATTTTCAAAACGGCTTTACCATACTCACCGGCGAAACCGGCGCAGGCAAATCCATCATGCTCGACGCACTCGGCCTGCTCTTGGGCGACAAAGCCGATTACAGCCAAATCCGCAGCGGCGCGAAAGAAGCCCGCCTCTCCGCCCTGTTCGACCTTTCCGGCCTGACCGGCCTGCAGGAAGAGCTGCGCGCGCAAGGACTGCTGGACGAAGGTTCGGAAGAACTCAGCATCCGCCGCATCATCGACGTCAAAGGCAAAAGCCGCAGCTACATCAACAATCAGGCCGCCACACTCTCCCAGCTCAAGACCGTAGGCGAACAACTTATCGACATCCACGGCCAGAACGCGCACCACTCCCTCAATCAAGAATCCGCCCAACGCCGCCTGCTTGACGCCTTCGCCGGTAGTCTGGAACAGGCGGAAACCGTCAGACAACGCTACCAAAATCGGGAAAACGCCAAAAAAGCCCTGCACGAAGCACGGAATCAGGCCGAAAACACCGCCATCGAGCGCGAACGGCTGGAATGGCAGTTCAACGAACTCAACCAACTCAGCCTCAAGCAGGGCGAATGGGAAACCCTCAACCAAAGCCACGACAGCCTCGCCCATGCCGCCGAACTGCTGCAAGCCGCCGCAGAAACCGGCGAAACCATAGACGGCGACAACGGCATACAGCGGCAGATATACCGCTGCCAAAAACTCCTCGGCAGCCTGCAAGCCATCGAACCGCGCTTTGCCGAAAGCCTCAACATGCTCGCCAGCATCGAAGCCGAACTCGGCGAAATCAGCGCCAACATGCGCGATGTCGCTTCGCGGACCGACACCGACCCCGACGAACTGGCCAAACAGGAACAACGCATGGGCGAACTGATGGGCGCGGCACGAAAATACCGCGTCGAACCGCAGGATTTGCCCGCCAAACTGGAAGAAATCGGCCTCAACCTGCAAAACCTCCACGCCGCCGGCGACATTGCCGCCCTCGAAGCCGCCGTCGCCCGCAGCGAAGCCGAGTACGACGAAGCCGCACAAACACTCTCAGCCATGCGCCGCGAAGCCGCCGCACGGTTGGGCGACGAAACCACCGGCCATATGCAGCATCTGGCCATGAAAGGCGCGCAGTTCCATATCGAGCTGCTGCCCTCGCCCCCGACCGCACACGGTTTGGAGCAAGTGCAGTATCAGGTTTCCGCCAACCGCGGCAGCCCGCTGCGCCCGCTCAACAAAGTCGCATCCGGCGGCGAACTGGCTCGCATCAGCCTCGCCCTGCAAGTCGTAACCAGCCGCCACACCCGCGTTCCGACGCTGATATTCGACGAAGTCGACACCGGCATCGGCGGCGGCGTGGCCGAAACCGTCGGTAAAGCGCTGCAGGCACTGGGCGGGCAGCATCAGGTACTGGTTGTTACCCACCTGCCGCAGGTCGCCGCGTGCGGCGAAAACCACTGGCAAGTGCACAAACACAGCGACGGCAGCCAGACCGTCAGCCGAATCAGCGTGCTTGACCGCGCAGGCCGCATCGAAGAAATCGCCCGTATGCTCGGCGGCGAAACCATTACCGACACCACCCGCAGCCACGCGGCCGAACTGCTCCAACTGGCCGCAGGCTGAAACCGCAGACAAAAGGCCGTCTGAAAACGTTTTCAGACGGCCTCTTAATTTACAAACGCAATACCGGATAAAGTATCAACCACCACGGCGCCTTAATTCATCACAAGCGGGCGTACCGTTATATTTTCTTTGTATGCTCTGCTTTTGAAATTCGCACAATTTCCGCAATTCTTCTTTCGTGTAGTTACCGTAATCATTAGCGAATACCGGTGCGGCCATACCAACCGATGCAATAAGCAGGCACAGTTTTTTCATCATTTACGTTCTCCGATTCATTGTTAATGATACTGGATTGTACCGTTTATCTCAGATAAATACCACTTGTATAGCAATCATCCGATACGGAACTCCCGTACAAATTTTTAAAACGTTTTCAGACGGCCTCGATAAAGGGTATGATTGCAGCGTTTGCACACAAGGAAAAAGACATGAAAATCCTGTTTATCGCCGATCCCCTGTCCACCTTCAAAACCTACAAAGACACCACCTACGCCATGATGCGCGAAATGGCAAAACGCGGCTGGCGGCTTTCGCACGCCCTGAGCGGCGAATTGTCGGTGCGGCAGGGGCTGGTTACGGCGCAGGCCGCGCCGTTTGAATTTACCGGTGCCAAACACGACCGCGACCACGAATGGTTCGCCGCCGCAGACAAAATTCAGACGGCCTTAAAAGACTTCGACGCCGTCATCATGCGCACCGACCCGCCGTTTGACATGCAGTATCTCTACGCCACCCAACTGCTGACGCTGGCGGCGGAACAAGGCGCCAAAGTCTTCAACAGCGGACAGGCCATGCGCGATTTCAACGAAAAACTGGCCATCCTGAATTTCAGCCGTTTTACCGCGCCGACCCTCGTTACCACCCGCTCGGCGGACATCCGCGCATTTTTGGCGGAACACGGCGACATCATCATCAAACCGCTCGACGGCATGGGCGGCATGGGCATCTTCCGCCTGACCGAAAAAGACCCCAACATCGGCAGCATCCTCGAAACCCTGATGCAGCTTGATTCCCGCACCATCATGGCGCAACGCTACATCCCCGAAATCGTACACGGCGACAAACGCATCCTGATTATCGGCGGCGAAGTCGTCCCCTATGCTTTGGCGCGTATTCCGCAAAACGGCGAAACACGCGGCAACCTTGCGGCAGGCGGGCGCGGCGTGGCGCAGGAATTGAGCGAACATGACCGCGAAATCGCCGAAACCCTCGCCCCCGAACTCAAACGCCGCGGCATCTTGCTTGCGGGTTTGGACGTCATCGGCAGCAACCTGACCGAAGTCAACGTTACCAGCCCGACCGGCTTCCAAGAAATCATGAAGCAAAAAGATTTCGACGTCGCCGCCATGTTCGCCGACGCCGTCCAAAGCTGGGCGGCCCGCTAAAATGCGGCAGGCCGCATCACCATTGCGGCTTTAATTTATTTTCAGACGGCCTCTCCGATATGTTTCACGCCCGAGAGGCCGTCTGAAATTTCAATGCGGATAAAAAAGCCCGCAATCTTTGCCCGACACCGTTACCGAATCAGCTTGGACACGGCTTTAAACGCAGGATGCCCCGCATCGCCCAGCAGCATAAACAGCAGGCTTTCGATATTGGACACCACCGCGCCCGCATCGCGCATCTGCTGCAAACCGTTTTCCTTATTGTCGGGATGGCGCGAGGCCGTACAGTCGAACGGCACATACACTTCCAGCCCCGCCGCGCGCAAATCCAATACCGTTTGCAGCATGCAGATATGCGTCTCCGCGCCAGCCAACACCACATTCGCAATCCGTTTCTGCTTCAGAATTTCGCCGACCTGCGGCAGGCAGGCGGAAAAACGGGTCTTTTCAAATACCGGTGCGCCGTCCAGCAACAACTGCACCGCAGGCACGGTCTTGCCCAAACCCTTGGGATACTGCTCCGTCGCCAGCAACGGCACACCCAAAGCCCGCATTCCCTGCAACAGGACGCGGCAGCGCCCGACCATTTCGTCCGCCCCGTGCAAAACGGGCAACAGACGTTCCTGAACATCAACGACAAGACACAAAGTATTTTCCGGATTCATGATTTTTCCTTTCAGACGGCCTCAATAAACACCCCTGCCGATACCGGCCGGTTTTCTAGTTCCTTCGATTCCCGCCGCGCAGGAATGCGGCGCTTGCGGATTTTCATTTCAATTTACTATTTTCAGACTGCCTCACACGCCCAAATATCCTTCCCTGCTGGCAAGCCACCTTGCCAGATGCGCTTCGACGATTTCGGGGTTTTGTTCAATCAGCAAGGGGGCGATTTCGCGCGCTTGTTCCAAGAGGTGCAGGTCTTCTTCGAGGTTGGCGAAGCGCAGCATGGGGACGCCGCTTTGACGCGCGCCGAGAAATTCGCCGGGGCCGCGGATATTGAGGTCTTGGCGGGCGATTTCGAAGCCGTCGGTGTGTTCGTAGATGACTTTCAGCCGCGCTTTGGCGAGTTCGCTCAAGGGTTCGGCAAACAGGAGGACGCACACGCTTTCTGCCGCGCCGCGCCCTACCCGCCCGCGTAATTGGTGCAGCTGCGCCAAGCCCATGCGCTCGGCGTGTTCGATCACCATCAGGGCGGCGTTGGGCACATCTACGCCGACTTCGATGACGGTGGTGGCGACCAAGACGTTCAGACGGCCTGCGGCAAACTCCGCCATGACTTCGGCTTTTTCGGCGGCCTTCATGCGCCCGTGTACCAAGCCGATGTTGAGTTCGGGCAAGGCTGCCTGAAGCTGCTCTAGGGTTTCGGTGGCGGTTTGCAGTTGCAGGGTTTCGCTTTCTTCAATCAGCGGGCAGACCCAGTATGCCTGCTGCCCTTTGCGGCAGATGTTGAGGACGAAGCCTTCGACTTCGGCGCGGCGGACGTTGTTGACGAGGCGGGTTTTAATCGGGGTGCGCCCGGGCGGCAATTCGTCGATGACGGACACGTCCAAGTCGGCGAAAAAACTCATGGCAAGCGTGCGCGGGATGGGGGTGGCGGACATCATCAGCTGGTGGACGTCGCGCCCTTTGTTTTTGAGGGCGAGGCGTTGGGCGACGCCGAAGCGGTGTTGTTCGTCCACAATCACCAAGCCCAAATTTTGGAACTCGACGTCGTCTGAAAACAGGGCGTGCGTGCCGACGGCGATTTTGACGGTGCCGTCGGCGAGTTTGGCTTTGGCTTCGTCTTTGGCTTTTTTGCGCTGGCTGCCGGAGAGCCAGACGACTTCGAGTCCTAAAGGTTCGAGCCATTGTTTGAACTTGATGAAATGCTGTTCGGCAAGGATTTCGGTCGGCGCCATCACGGCCGCCTGTGCGCCGGATTCGATGGCGGTCAGCGCGGACAAGGCGGCGACGATGGTTTTGCCGCTGCCGACATCGCCTTGCAGCAGGCGGTGCATGGGGTGGGTTTGCGCCATATCGCGGCGGATTTCGGATACGACTCTTTCTTGGGCATCGGTCAGGGCAAACGGCAAAGCGTGGCGCAGGGCTTGGGTCAGCGTGCCGTCGCCGCCCAATGCCGCCGCCGTGCCGCTGACGCGCTTCTGCCGCGCCAGCCGCATGGACAACTGTTGCGCCAAAAGTTCGTCGAATTTGAGCCGCTGCCATGCAGGGAGCGCGCCGTCGGAAAGCTGGTGGATGGTGAAACTCGGCGGCGGCGAATGCAAAAGGCGCAGGCTTTCGGCGAGGTGCGGCAGTTTCAAACGACCCAATAAGGCATCGGGCAGCGTGTCGTGCAGTGGCGTAACGTCCAACGCCGTCTGAATGATGCGGCGCAAAGTGGGCTGGTTCAAACCGTTTACGGTCGGATAAATCGGCGTGAGGCTTTCCGCCAAACCACTGCTCTCCGCATCGCGGATTTTGGGATGAATCATCTCGTCGCCGTAAAACCCGTGTTTGATTTCGCCCACGGCGCGGATGCGTTTGCCGGACGCCATCTGCTTCTGATGGCTGGCGTAAAAGTGGATGAAGCGCAGAAAAAGGACGCTGCCGGAATCGTCGGCGATTTGGACGATCAGCTGCTTGCGCGGTTTGAACGTTACTTCCTGATGAATGACCTCGCCCTCGACCTGACACGGCACGCCGATCGGCGCATCCTTAATCGGCATGATGTGCGTCTCGTCCTCGTAACGCAGCGGCAAATGCAAAACCAAATCCCATGCGGTATGGAGGTTGAGTTTGTCGAGCTTCTTGGCGGAAACGTCGGTGATTTTGAGCTGTTTCTGGGTTTCGGGCGTCATCATGGCTTTGTCCTGTTTGCAGCCCTTATTTTATATGAAAAGGCCGTCTGAAACCTTTTTCAGACGGCCTCTCGAACCATACGGACCGTTTAGGCATTGCCTTCCTGCTGTTGCTGGTACATGGCTTCGAAGTTAATCGGAGCCAGCAGTACCGGCGGGAAGCCGGCGCGGGTTACGCTGGTGGAAATGGCTTCGCGCGCGTAAGGGAACAGGATGTTCGGGCAGGCCACACCCAGAAGCAGCTTGATGTCGTCTTCGGGGATGTTTTCCAGATGGAAGATACCGCTTTGGGTTACTTCGTTCAGGAACATAGTACGCTCAGCACCCAGCTTGGCGGTTACGGTAACGGTTACGTCAACGGAATAGTAGCCGTCTTCCAGCTTTTCGCTGGCGGTCGATACGCGCATATCGACTTCCGGCTCGCCCTGTTCCAAAAAGATTTGCGGCGCGTGGGGGACTTCCAGCGACAAATCTTTGACATACAGACGTTCGATGCTGAATACGGGTTGCAGTTCTTCGCTCATTTTGTTTTCCTATATTAAGGGGTTACGGGTTTAACAACGCTTCCAGCCTGCCTTGCTGATGCAGGCTGTACAAATCGGTGAAGCCGCCGACGTGGGTGTCGCCGATGAAAATCTGCGGGATGCTGCGCTGGCCGGTACGGCGTTGCATTTGTGCAAAATCTTCAGGATTGCGGTCGACGCGGATTTCGTTTATTTCGCTTACGCCCAGTGAGGCGAGCAGCTTTTTGGCCATCGTGCAATAGGGGCAGGACGGGCCTGTATACATGGTTACGGGTTGCATGGGTACTTCTCTGTTTTCATTCTCCGCACTATATGGGCACACGCGGGATTTTACAAGGCCGCCTGCCGGAGTATCGGTCAAACCTCTCTTTCAGACGGCCTTATCGGCAGATTGTTCCTGACGATGGCGTAAATACGGCTTTTCCAGTATGATTGGCGCAATATCGGCAGCAAAAGCGCTTTTGCAATCGGTTTCCCGAAAAGATTGATTGCAAAAGTTTTTTTGTATTCAAAAATCAGGAACCATCATGCTTTCAGGAATCCCTATCCCGAAGGACGCCGTCCGTCCGCCCGAAACCGTGCTCGTCAACATTACGCCGCAGGAAACGCGCGTGGCGGTGTTGGAAGAAAACAATATCTGCGAGCTGCACATCGAACGCAACAGCGGCCATAGTCTGGTCGGCAATATTTATCTGGGCGTGGTACGCCGTGTGTTGCCCGGCATGCAGAGCGCGTTTATCGACATCGGCTTGGAGCGTGCGGCGTTTCTGCACATCGTCGATGTCCTCGAACAACGCCGCAACCCCGACGAAACCCAGCGCATCGAACACATGCTGTTTGAAGGGCAGTCGGTTTTGGTGCAGGTCATCAAAGACCCGATCAACACCAAAGGCGCGCGCCTTTCCACTCAAATTTCGCTGGCCGGGCGTTTCCTTGTCCACCTTCCGCAGGAAGACCACATCGGTATTTCCCAGCGCATTGAAGACGATGCCGAACGCAACAGCCTGCGCGAACGCCTGACCAACCTGCTGCCCGAAGACGCGTGCCACGGCTACATCATCCGCACCAACGCCGAAAACGCCACCGACGAGCAGCTTCAGTCCGACATTCACTACCTGACCAAAGTGTGGGAACACATTCAAGAACAAGCGAAAATCCAGCCGCCGGAAACCCTGCTTTATCAGGATTTGCCTTTGAGCCTGCGCGTATTGCGCGACATGTTCAGCCTCGACACGCAAAAAATCCTGGTCGATTCAACCGAAAACCACCGCCGCATGACCCGCTTCGCCGAGCAATACGTCCACGGCGCATTGGGCAGGATAGAGCTATTTAAAGGCGAACGCCCGCTGTTTGAAACCCACAACGTCGAGCAGGAAATCAGCCGCGCCCTGCAACCGCGCGTCAACCTCAACTTCGGCAGCTACCTGATCATCGAGTCCACCGAAGCCATGACCACGATAGACGTGAACACCGGCGGCTTCGTCGGCGCGCGCAACTTCGACGAAACCATCTTCCGCACCAACCTTGAAGCCTGCCACACCATCGCCCGCGAATTAAGGCTGCGCAACCTCGGCGGCATCATCATCATCGACTTCATCGACATGGCACAGGAAGCCCACCGCGAAGCCGTGTTGCAAGAGCTTGCCAAAGCCCTCGCCTTCGACCGTACCCGCGTTACCCTCAACGGTTTCACCAGCTTGGGTTTGGTCGAGCTGACCCGCAAACGCTCACGCGAAAACCTCAGCCAAATCCTCTGCGAACCCTGCCCGTCCTGCCAGGGCAGAGGCCGTCTGAAAACGCCGCAGACCATTTGCTACGAAATCCAGCGTGAAGTCGTCCGCGAGGCCCGCCGCTACGATGCCCAGTCCTTCCGCATTCTTGCCGCGCCCAACGTCATCGATCTTTTCCTCGACGAAGAATCGCAATCGTTGGCGATGCTCATCGACTTTATCGGCAAACCGATTTCGCTGGCAGTCGAAACCGCCTACACGCAGGAACAATACGACATCGTATTGATGTAACCCAACAATCAGGCTGTCTGAAAACCTAAAACAAAGACAAACCCATGCGCAACGAATCCTACGCATCCGAGAAAAAAGGCAAAACCGGCATCAAACGCATCATCAATGCCTACGGCTACTCCAAAGACGGACTCAAGGCCGCCTACCGGCATGAGAGCGCGTTCCGCCAAGTATGCTGGCTCAACCTGACGCTGGTTATCCTCGCCTGCATCTTCGACTTCGATTTTTCCGTCAGGCTGCTGCTGATTACCGCATCCTTCATTTCGCTGATTACTGAATTGTTCAACACCGCCGTCGAAGCCGCCGTCGACCATACATCCACCGAAAAGCACGAACTGGCCAAACGCGCCAAAGACGCAGGTTCGGCGGCGCAGCTTGCGGCTTTGGTCTTGTTGGCGGTAACTTGGCTGTCCGCACTGTGGCACACCTACATCTAAATATTTTTAGCTATGTAAAATTACTATATTAGTTATTTATATCTAGTTATTAATCTGTAAAAATTTAATTTAAGTCAAATATTCAGACGGCCTTAACGTATAATATGACCACTATCTTCCCCAACCCTTGCAAAGGAAAAAACATGAAGAAACTACTGGCAACACTGGTTTTGGCAGGTCTGTACCAAACCGCTATGGCGGCAGGCATCCAAGTCGAAGAACCTTGGGCGCGCGCTTCCGTCGAAGGCATGAAAATGAGCGGCGCGTTCATGAAAATCAACAATGACACCAACGCCCAAGATTTTCTGGTCGGCGGCAACAGCCCCGTAGCGGAGCGCGTAGAAGTCCACACCCATGTCAACGACAACGGCGTGATGCGTATGCGCGAAGTCAAAGGCGGCATCCCCCTGCCGAAAAAAGCCGTTACCGAATTGAAACCGGGCAGCTACCACGTCATGTTCATGGGCCTGAAACAGCCTCTGAAAGAAGGCGAAACCGTACCGGTTACGCTGAAATTCAAAAAAGCCAAACCCATTACCGTCGACGTACCGGTTAAAAACGTGCCCAAAGCGGCCGACGACGCACACAACCACAACCACGGCGGCGGTGCGCACGCACACTAAATCCCGCCTGATGTGAAAATCCCTACCGGATTCCGGTCTTTCAAGGCCGTCTGAAACCCGCCTGTCGGTTTTCAGACGGCCTCAGTATATTTAAATTTATGTTAAAATTAGCGTTTAAATCCGTTTTCGCCCCACATCCCCACGCATGAATATTGAAAACACACCGCAAAACATCATCGTCGGACTCTCCGGCGGCGTCGACTCCTCCGTAACGGCCGCCCTGCTCAAACAGCGGGGGCACCAAGTGCACGGCGTATTCATGCAAAACTGGGAAGATGACGACAACGATGAATATTGCAGCATCAAACAAGACTCCTTCGACGCCATCGCCGTGGCCGACATCCTCAGCATCGACATCGACATCGTCAATTTCGCCGCACAATACAAAGACAAAGTATTCGCCTATTTCCTCAAAGAATACGGCGCGGGCAGGACGCCGAATCCCGACGTATTGTGCAACGCCGAAATCAAGTTCAAATGCTTTTTGGACTACGCCCTAGAGCAAGGCGCGGACACCATCGCCACCGGCCACTATGCACGCAAAGAAATCCGAAACGGCGTACATTACCTGCTCAAAGGCCTCGACCAAAACAAAGACCAAAGCTATTTCCTCTACCGCCTCCAACCCTTCCAGCTCGAACGCGCGATTTTCCCGCTGGGCGGTTTGGAAAAACCTGAAGTCCGCCGCCTTGCCGCCGAATTCAAACTGCCTACCGCCGCCAAAAAAGACAGTACCGGCATCTGCTTCATCGGCGAACGCCCGTTCCGCGAGTTCTTGCAAAAATACCTGCCGACCAACAACGGCAAAATGGTCACGCCCGAGGGGAAAACCGTCGGCGAACACGTCGGACTGATGTTCTACACGCTCGGACAGCGCAAAGGCCTAGGAATAGGCGGAGCGGGCGAGCCTCGGTTCGTCGCGGGTAAAAACTTGGCGAAAAACGAACTCATCGTCGTACAAGGCCACGACCACCCGCTGCTCTACACCCGCAGCCTCGTCATGAACGATTTGAGCTTCACGCTACCCGAACGCCCGAAAGAGGGACGCTACACCTGCAAAACCCGCTACCGTATGGCCGACGCGCCCTGCGGACTGCGCTATCTTGACGACGACACCGCCGAACTTGTCTTTGACGAACCGCAATGGGCGGTAACGCCGGGTCAATCCGCCGTCCTCTACGACGGTGATGTCTGCTTGGGCGGCGGCGTGATTATGACCACCGACAAACCGCTGATTGTTAACGGCTGACCCTTTTTCAGACGGCCTGACCGGTACCGGCCGTTTCCGCAGATTCACCTGTTATCACGAGGCCGTCTGAAAACCCTTCCAGACGGCCTGCAACGAAAACCAAAGAAAGCCCCATTATGGAAAAACTCTGGCTGAACAGCTACGAACAAGGCGTCAACGCCGAAATCGACATCACACGCTACAAATCCATCACCGACGTATTCAACCAAAGCGCGCAAAAATTCGGCGGCAAACCCGCCTTTTGCAATATGGGCAAAACGCTGACCTATGCCGAAACCGCCAAGCTGATTACCGACTTCGCCTCCTACCTGCAAAACGTACTGAAACTGCCGCGCGGCGAGCGCGTCGCCATCATGATGCCCAACCTGCTGCAATATCCGGTCGCCCTGTTCGGCACCTTGCAGGCAGGCATGGTCGTCGTCAATACCAACCCGCTCTATACCCCGCGCGAACTGGAACACCAGCTTAAAGACAGCGGCGCAACCACCATCGTCGTTTTGGAAAATTTTGCCAACACGCTGGAATTGGTGCTGCCGCGCACGCAAATCAAACACGTCATCGTCGCCAGCGTCGGCGACATGTTCGGCACCATCAAAGGCACGCTGATGAATTTCGTGCTGCGGAAAATCAAAAAAGCCGTACCCGAATACCGCATCCCGAATGCCGTTCCGTTTCAGACGGCCATGAAACAGGGAGCGGCGCTGCCTTTTACCAAGGTAGACATCACCCGCGAAGACACCGCCTTCCTGCAATACACCGGCGGCACGACCGGCGTTGCCAAGGGCGCCGTACTCAGCCACGGCAACATCTGCGCCAATATGCTTCAAGCGAAAGAATGGATTAGAAACCAACTGCGCGAAGGTAAAGAAACCGTCATCGCCGCACTGCCGTTCTACCACATCTTCGCCCTGACGGTGAACCTGATGATTTTTACCAACGCCGGTTCCAAAATCATCCTGATTACCAACCCGCGCGACATGAAAGGTTTCATCGGAGAACTCAAAAAAGAGCGTATCAGCGTCTTTGTCGGCGTCAACACCTTGTTTAACGGCATGGTCAACCAGCCCGATTTCGCCACCGTCGATTTCTCAGACCTGCGGCTGACGCTCGGCGGCGGCATGGCAACGCAGAAAGCCGTCGCCGAAAAATGGAAAGACATTACCGGCACACCCATCGTCGAAGCCTACGGCCTGACCGAAGCCAGTCCGGGGGTGTGCTGCAACCCGCTGAATATCGAAACATACAGCGGCGGCATCGGCCTGCCGATACCTTCGACCGAAATCGAACTGCGCGACGCCGACGGCAGCACCGTGGCACAAGGACAGCCCGGCGAACTATGGGTCAAAGGCCCGCAGGTCATGCAGGGGTATTGGAACCGTCCCGAAGAAACCGCCAAAGCCATTGACGCGCGCGGCTTTTTGGAAACCGGCGACATCGCCGTCATGGACGAAAAAGGCTGGTTCAAGCTGGTCGACCGCAAAAAAGACCTGATTGTCATTTCCGGCTTCAACGTTTACCCGAACGAAATCGAAGAAGTCATCGCCCACAACGACAAAGTCATGGAAGTTGCCTGCATCGGCGTGCCCAACGAAAAAACAGGCGAAGCGTTAAAAGTGTTCGTGGTAAAAAAAGACCCTTCGCTGACCAAGGAAGAACTCATCGCCTTCTGCCGCACCGAACTGACCGGCTACAAAGTGCCCAAAGACATCGAATTCCGCGACGAACTGCCCAAATCCAACGTCGGCAAAATCCTGCGCCGCGAACTGCGCGAACAGGCGCTGGGCAAATAATCCGATTCCGTCCCACGGCAAGAGGCCGTCTGAAAATCCGGTTTTCAGACGGCCTCAATAGCGTCCGCCGGCCTCATTGCCAGCCCTACTGCTTCAAGGTAAAATCCCGTATTCCAACATGGGTACTGCATCATGACTAAATTTATTTTCGTAACCGGCGGCGTCGTATCTTCACTCGGAAAAGGTATCGCCGCCGCTTCTATTGCCACCATCCTCGAATCGCGCGGCCTGAACGTGACCATGCTCAAGCTCGACCCCTATATCAACGTCGACCCCGGCACGATGAGCCCGTTCCAGCACGGCGAAGTGTTCGTCACTGACGACGGCGCGGAAACCGACCTCGACTTAGGACACTACGAACGCTTCATCAACGCCACCATGACCCGCCGCAACAGCTTCAGCACAGGGCAGGTGTACGAAAACGTCATCGCCAAAGAGCGGCGCGGCGACTACCTCGGCGGTACGGTTCAAGTCATCCCGCACATTACCGACGAAATCAAACGCCGCATCCACGAAGGCGCGGCAGGTTACGATGTTGCCATCGTCGAAATCGGCGGTACGGTCGGCGACATCGAATCGCTGCCGTTTTTGGAAGCCATCCGTCAGATGCGCAGCCAGTTGGGACGCAACAACACCCTGTTTGCGCACTTGAGCTACGTTCCCTACATCGCCGCCGCAGGCGAAATCAAAACCAAACCGACCCAGCATACCGTTAAAGAAATGTTGAGCATCGGTTTGCAGCCCGACATCCTGATTTGCCGCATGGACAGAACCATGCCGGCGGACGAACGCCGCAAAATCGCCTTGTTCTGCAACGTGGAAGAGCGCGCGATTGTCGGCAGCTACGACGTGGACAGCATCTACGAATGCCCCGAAATGCTGCACGACCAAGGCATCGACAACATCATTACCGAGCAGTTGCAGTTGAACGTACAACAGGCGGATTTGACCGCATGGAAAAAAATCGTCCATGCCATCAAAAATCCGAAACATACCGTCAAAATCGCCATGGTCGGCAAATACGTCGATTTGACCGAATCCTACAAATCGCTGATCGAAGCCTTGAAACACGCGGGCATCCACACCGAAACCGACGTGCAAATCACCTTCGTTGACAGCGAAAACATCGAAAAAAACAACGGCGACGTTTCCATGCTCAAAGACATGGACGCCATCCTCGTTCCCGGCGGCTTCGGTTCGCGCGGCGTGGAAGGCAAAATTGCCGCCGTGCGCTACGCCCGTGAAAACAACGTGCCATATTTGGGCATCTGCCTCGGTATGCAGATTGCGCTGATCGAATACGCCCGCGATGTGGCAGGCTTGAAAGGCGCGAATTCCACCGAGTTCGACCTCAAATGCGCCGCGCCCGTCGTCGCCCTGATTGACGAATGGCAAACCGCCGACGGCAGCGTCGAAACCCGCGACGAATCCGCCGATTTGGGCGGCACCATGCGTTTGGGTGCACAAGAGGTTGAATTGAAAGCGGGCAGCCTCGCCGCCAAAATCTACGGTAGCGAACACATCCGCGAACGCCACCGCCACCGCTACGAAGTCAACAACAACTATGTTCCCGCGCTGGAACAAGCAGGCTTGGTCATCGGCGGTGTATCCGCAGGACGCGAACGTTTGGTCGAAACCATCGAGCTGCCGAACCATCCTTGGTTCTTCGCCTGCCAGTTCCACCCCGAGTTCACTTCCAACCCGCGCAAAGGCCATCCTTTGTTCACCGCGTTTGTCAAAGCCGCGTTGAACAATAAAAAAGTCTGACATTCGGTCAAAGGTCGTCTGAAAATAAAAAGCACCTCGGTTGAGGTGCTTTTTTAGTCCGTAGGTCGGGTATTTTATTCCCGACCTACGGCTACGTCTGCCGTTTTCAGACGGCCTTTAAGTTTTTATGGCGAACTATTGAATCTCATTCACTTCGCGGCCGTTCAAAGGCTGCACAGGGCGGTTGTTGGCGCTGCCGATAATTGCCCGCATCGCCTTAATCTGTGTCTCTCCCGCCTGAACCGGCGTTTCAAACACCACCCAAGTAACGTTTTCGCTGCAAGGCGGCGTGGTCAACGAGCCTTTCAGATGGAAAGATTTGGTGTCTTCGGGCAGCAAAGTTTGAATATCCAAGCCTTTCAACTGCACGGATTCGCCCGTTTTCAATTTTTTCGCCACCAACGCAGTCAGGGCAGGGTTGTTTTTTCCCGGTTTGAACACCGTGGCAACTACGGCTAAAGTCCCGTCTTCAGCCTGATGGACGAAATGCGCCTCCATCGGTAAATGCTTGCCTTTAAACGTATGTTCACTCGGGATATGGAAATGGAACTGCTTGAATACATAAGGCTTGCTGTTAATCATAACGGTCTGCGGCTTACCCTGCGGTGTTGCTTGAAGGGTATGGCCGTTATTTTCCACTTTATAGTCGGATGTGTCGTAGCGGTACACAACCTGCTTGCCTTTTACCGCTTTTGCAGAGGAGAAATCCACGGGGGACTGCTGTTTTCCCGTTTTGCAGACTGCAAAATCCTTGCTCAAATCGCCCCAGTGAGCCGAATCGTTTGCTCCTGTGTAAGACCAATGCGGTTGAGGATTTGCCGCGGATACTGTCGCGGCCGACGCCGCCATCAGCAAAGAGAGGAACAGATGTATTTTCATAATCACACTCCGGTTGGTTATGCTACATTGATAAAATTTTATATCGGAGAAATCTACCGATATAAAAGGCTCCTGCTTCTGGTAAACAGTATAGTATCAACAGGCGTTATAAGCTTGACATATCTCAAACATCCTTCCTTAAACCGATTCCGGCCGCTCAATATAACGAAATCATCTTTAAATACAACAAACCATTCTTTCCCTTTTTCAGACGGCCTCAGTAAAGTAGCGTCATCAGAAATATAGGAAAAACTGCAAGTTTCCTATGGCCGCGCCCCGCACGACATCGGAGGCACGCAATAAAAATAAACTCAGGAGCACCCTATGACGACCACCGCCGACCCGCGCGCCAAGCTGCCCGACACCCCGCTTTCCGGCAACGAAGCCCTGAAAGACCGCAGCGACTATCTGCACGGTACCATCAAAGACGATTTGACCGATGACTTTACCGGCGGCTTTACCGCCGACAATTTTCAGCTCATCCGTTTCCACGGCATGTACGAGCAGGACAACCGCGACATCCGTGCCGAGCGTACCGACCAAAAACTCGAACCCTTAAAAAACATGATGTTGCGCTGCCGCTTGCCCGGCGGCATCATCACACCGGCGCAGTGGCTGGGCATAGACGAATTTGCCGGCGACCACACCATTTACGGTTCCATCCGTCTGACCAACCGCCAAACTTTCCAATACCACGGCATTTTAAAAACCGATTTGAAACTGGCGCACCAGTCCCTGCACAAACTCGGGCTTGATTCCATCGCCACCGCCAGCGACGTCAACCGCAACGTCCTCTGCACCAGCAATCCCGTCCAAAGCCCGCTGCACCAAGAAGCCTACGAATGGGCAAAACGCATCAGTATGCACCTCCTGCCGCGCACTATGGCATATGCCGATGTCTGGCTGGACGGCGAAAAAGTGTTCACCACCGAACCGACCGAGCCGCGCAACAAAGAAATCGCCGACGATGTCGAACCCATCCTCGGCAAAACCTATCTGCCGCGCAAATTCAAAACCACCGTCGTCATCCCGCCCGACAACGATGTGGACATCCATTCCAACGACTTAGGCTTTGTCGCCATCGAAGAAAACGGCAAACTTGTCGGCTTTAACGTCCTTGTCGGCGGCGGACTGTCGAGCGAACACGGCAACACCAAAACCTATCCCAACACCTCCTACGAATTCGGTTTCGTTCCTCTCGAATACACCCTCAACGCCGCCGAAGCCGTCGTCAGCACCCAACGCGACTGGGGCAACCGCAGCGACCGCAAAGCCGCGCGCACCCGCTACACCCTCCAGCGCGTCGGCGTCGAAGTATTCAAAGAAGAAGTCGAAAAGCGCATGGGCATCAAGTTCCAACCCATCCGCCCCTACGCCTTCACCCATCGCGGCGACCACATCGGCTGGGTTAAAGGCCTCGAAGGCAACTGGCACCTGACCCTGTTTATCGAAAACGGCCGCCTGCTCGACTACCCCGACCGACCGTTGAAAACCGGTGTGCGCGAAATCGCCAAAATCCATCCCGGCGACTTCCGACTGACCGCCAACCAAAACCTCGTCGTCGCCAACGTTCCGCCCGAACTGAAAGACACCATAGACAAAATCGCCAAAGAACACGGCCTAATCAGCAAATCCATCACCATCCAGCGCGAAAATTCCATGGCGTGCGTCGCCCTGCCGACCTGTCCGCTGGCGATGGCGGAGGCCGAACGCTTCCTGCCGTCGTTCTCCGACAAAATCGACGAAATGTTCGCCAAATACGGCTTGGAAGAAGAATACATCGTCCTGCGCGTCACCGGCTGCCCCAACGGCTGCGGCCGCGCCATGCTCGCCGAAATCGGCTTGGTCGGTAAAGCCGTCGGCCGCTACAACCTCTACGCAGGCGGCAACCGCGAAGGCACCCGCATCCCGCGTCTCTTTAAAGAAAACATCACCGAACCCGAAATCCTCGAAATTGTAGACGGTTGGGTCGGCAACTGGGCGCAAAACCGCCTCGACGACGAAGGTTTCGGCGACTTTGCCGTCCGCACCGGCATCGTCAAACCCGTCTTGGACGCGCCGCGCGATTTTTGGGCATGAGCCGCAGATTGGAACTAATCCCGATTAACCCAATCCTATAATGGCAAAGAGTACCGCTACCGCCGTCGGCCTATGCAGCACACCGGTCGACGGCACCGCCGATTCCCCTGCCCTTTGCAGGTTTTTTCACTAAAAAACAAGTCTATAAAGCAGCATGGTAAAACAACCGTTTTACCGCCGGAGAAATCAAAGGCCGTCTGAAAACAGGTTGGAAGGAAATTGAAGATTCCTCCCGACCTGTTTTCAGACGGCCTTTCCCATCCGACTAGCGACAGCCGCTCAGTTCAACAGTAACTCCCCGTTTTCAGACGGCCTCAGCATATCGTTTTCTTCTTCATCCGTATCCGTCGGCGGCGTTTCAACCAAATCAGGCAACACCAACTCGCCCAGCTCCGTTAACGGCGGCAGCTCTTCCAAACTGTCCAACCGCAAATCGCTCAAAAACGTTGCCGTCGTCGCCCACAACGCAGGCCGGCCGACCGAATCGCGGTGTCCGATCACTTCAATCCAACCCCTGTCCTGCAAGGTCTGCATCACGTTCTGCGACACCGCCACACCGCGTATGCCCTCAATGTCTCCGCGCGTAACCGGCTGCTGGTAGGCGATAATCGCCAGCGTTTCCATCACAGCGCGGGAATAGCGCGGCGCACGCTGTTCCTGAAGGCTGCCCAGCCGCTCGAAAGCCGCCTGCGCAATCTGAAACCGCCAGCCCTCGTGCGTATGCACCAGTTGCAACGCCCTGCCCTGCCAACGCGTTTTCAACTGCGCCAGCACGTCGATTAATTTGTCCTGCGACAGCGGCGGCACACACAATTCGCGCATGGATTTTTCGTTTAAGGGTTCGGTTTGGGTCAAAAGCGCAGCTTCGATCAGCGCGTCGGGAGGGAGTTTTTCAGTCATAAGGTTTTCACAAAGTTTTTTAATTATTCTATCGAATAAGACTCCGAACAGTCTCACCGTTTTAAAACGGTCCGATAACCATCTTTTTGTACTTTACCGGTTTTTACGCATAGATTGTCACCGCAACGGACTAAGTCGGATTGTCCAATAAGCTGCGTGACTTCTGCTTCCGCCTTATTTTGACTAATAATCTGAGAATAATAGTAACCCATCCAAATGCCGCCCGTCAGCAATAGAACCAAACTGACCGACACAGCCAACCAACTTCTGAATACCAACTGTTTGTTCTTCTTATTAACATAATAAAGATAACTGTTAAACTCCTTGGATTGTTCAATCATTCTCTGACGAACTTCCTCCATATCGCTCACATACCCTTTTAATACGGAATCCAATTCAGTTTTGATATTTTCTCTCGAAAATTCAGTTAATTCTTGTTTCATACTGGCAAGCAGGGAGATAAACTCCCTTCTCGTCTGTCCCGCATATTCTTCGTTCTTTTCTTTTTGTTTTTCCAACAGCATCATGGCTGCTTCGAGCAGCGTATCAAGCTGTTCCGGATTTTTCTCAATATTCATGCCTACTCCCTATAAAAACCAATTGACTTGATCCGACACCGTGCTTTCAGACGGCCTTAACGGCTCATCCCCATGCCGCGTGACTGTTCCATCTGCCTTTCCGTTTCCCGCTGCTGTGCTTCCTGTTCATGCTTCTGCTCTGCTTGAACGATATTCTGAAAGCTGTCCCGTTCAGGCGTCAGTCGGGATTGAAAAGCATCTACTTCGGCGAAATCGTGGATAAACCGCCCATCCTGATGTACTGCCAGCTTGTCGTTATGAATACCGATATGGTCGACTTGGGTCATTTTCTGATCGAATGCTTCGGCGGTTAGCGCGGTAATGCTGTTTTGCAGCCCCTCTTTGGTATAGGGCAGATTGTTTTCTTTAACGTATACAGTCAGCTTGTCGGTAATCTGGGCATGTAAATCCCGCGCACGTTCAGGCATATTTTCTAACGTGTAGCGGCTGTTTTCAAACTCCCGCAACGACTGGCGTCGTTCCAGTTCGGCATCGAATCTTTCCATGATTTTCTGTACGGTGGGATTGGAACGCGCCATTTCGGTTGCGGCGTTGGGGCTGTCCGCATCCATTGCGGCAGCTGCGGCCTGGTATTTGGCAATGAGGGCTGCGGCATGGGAAAGTGATTGCGTGGAGGTGGTATCAAACGTATAGCTGCTCAAACTCTGCTTCTGCCGTATAGATAATTGCGGTGGGGAGGTAGTAATGACGGAATCAAAGTCAATATTATAGGTTTGCAACTGCTCACGTAATGACAATTCATCTATTCCAATTTTCTCTAATCTATCCATATTCAGATAGATTTTGCTTTGTGCACCATGTTTCTTTTGCTCATAATAGATAGCTTGTGCAACAGCATATGAACCGTAATAGGAAGGATAGAAGCCAGAATTGTCATAAAATATTTTTCCGACTGTTTCGAGATTCTTCTGATTTGTGATAGGTAGGTAACCGTCTTTATCTTGAACAAGGCCATGCTTTAAAGAATAAGCTTCATTATTTTTTGTAATATAAATCTTCATGTCTTCCGTTGCTGCATGATAAATCTGTTTTAAAGTAGGTTTGGAATTTTTCTGTTTCAACATGCTAACTACGGCATTAAATCCATCAATTTCTGCTCTAGCTTCTGATTTACGGCAAAATTTTACATATGCTTCCACTTCATCAGTATAGTTTCTATGCTCCTTTTGTTGAGCCTGTTTTTGCAAACTCTGTTCGAAACTTTTTTCATAAATATCTAATTTATCAAGGCTATGTCTCGTTTCGTGTCCAATAAGAAAAACTAGTCTGCCTAATTCTTCCCAGCTATTTTTGTTTTGGGGAGTATCCAACAGCAAAGGATTGATACGTAGTTTTTTATTGCCTTTAGAATATGAACCTAAAAACTTAGGGTTTGTCTCCAACCTCAAACCTTGTATATATCCCGATTTAACGGACTTGTTGACATTTTCAACCAATAGCGGAGATAGGTTAATAGCATGATAAAGTCTTTCGGTTTGTGCTTGGGTTGCGCCTCCTCCATATTTTAGGAAAACTGGATGATTAAACTCTCTCAACTCCCTCATGACTTCTTTATTCAGATTGTTTCTAAATGGTGGCATAACAATATCTTCCTATTTTAAAAAAATAAATTTTCTAGCGAATCGTAATTAAATCTATACATAAACGTGGATTTGGACGTTCTTTTGTACGTTTATATTCACGACTAAAGCCTACATTTATATTCAAATCATTTTTCTTAAAATGAACATTAGTGATAACCGTTGTGCCAGCATGATAGATCGGAGTTGCGATAAATCCAGCCATTACCGCTCTGCCGATAAATTCTTCATAAGTCATTTCACATAATTCTCCACGCTCTACGATTTCAGGGGTATCCTCAGTAGGATGGAAAGCTAAACTGAAAGAATAAGATTCAGACATTGGAACTTTATATTTTTCAAACTCTTGCGTCCATTTTTTAGATACTTTTTCACTAAAAATTAATCCACCGTCTTTAGTCGGTTTCAATTGGACACCAAATACTTTTTCCAACCTTTCTCGTGTGAAATCTGCTGTAGAATTCGATACAGTCATCATTTCCAGCATTTTTAGTAAAAACTGTTTGGGTGTGAAATGCGGTTTGATTTCTTCGCTCTTTGTCATAACGTTTCTTTCCTTATTTATGGTTTTTGAAGTTGTATCATTGCTTGCTTCCGAAGTAAAACATGCTGTGAGTAGCAGACAGAGTGCTGCTCCTATAGGTTGGATTTTCATGGATTCCTTTCGATAGGCTGCTTTTCTAGGCGACTTTCGAATTATAAATTATAAGAAGAAGACCGTCTGAAAAAACAACTGTATGAAGCATGCCCGTTCTCCTGAAACATAACCGGCAGCTGCATTGAGATTTTCTTTAGCATCCAAGACACTGAATTTTTTAATGCAGCCTTGCTCTGCTGCGTGATAAAGCATCTGCTTCGGCGAAATCGTGGATAAACCGCCCATCCTGATGTACTGCCAGCTTGTCGTT
>ERZ773006.9-NODE-9-length-170319-cov-22.9073_pt1 | contig 170319 bp, 171 predicted proteins | sample MGYA00580843_ERZ773006 | MGnify/ENA primary metagenome ERZ773006 (study PRJEB29015, sample SAMEA2738011) | human oral metagenome | biome: human oral; feature: human-associated habitat; material: dental | place: China | collected 2052 ...
CGATGGTGAAGTATCCGCTACATCTAAAGATGCCGTTAACGGTAGCCAATTGTATGCTACTAATGAAAAAGTTTCTGAAAATACTAATTCTATTACTGGTCTTGGTAATGAACTTAATAATGTTAGAAATCGTATGTCCAATTTGAATCAACGTGTGAATAAAGTTGGGGCTGCTACTGCTGCTTTGGCTGCTTTGCATCCACAAGATTTTAATCCTAGTGATAAATGGACTGCTGCCGTAGGTTTCGGCAATTATAAAAGTGCTAATTCTGTAGCTATCGGCGCATTCTATCGCCTTAATGAAAATACTTTATTATCTATCGGCACAACATTTGGTTCTGAAAAAATGTTTAATGCTGGCGTATCTCTTAAGTTTGGACATCATGATAAAATGAATGCCGACACAAAAGTTGCTGTAGCTAAAGAAGTTCAAGATCTTGCTCGTAAATATGAAGATTTATCTCAAAAATATGATAATCTTGTTAAATTATTAAATAAAAAAGAAACTACCGAATTTAAATCTGATTTAAGTAGTGTTGAAGAAAATCAACAATATAAAATTACACGTGTCGATAATTCTGACACTGAAAAAGGTCGTATTGAACGTATTAAAACTACAAGAAAATAATGATTAAATACAAAGAAAAATCTAAAAAATTATTATATTTAAGTCATCCATTTACAACTGGTGACATTAAAAAAAATATTAAACATGCTACAAAATGTTTATATGAATTAACTAATCGATATAAAAAAGATTATGTTATTATTAGTCCCATTCACGCATACGGTACTTTAGATGGTCAATTAAATTATGAAGACGGTCTTGATTTATGTATCGATCTTTTAAGTAAATGTGATGCTATTGTAATGGCTGGCAATTATTTTACTTCTCGAGGTTGTAAGGAAGAATTAGAATATGCTCTTCGAAATAAACTCGAAGTATTTAATTATACAGATATGGTAAAATAAAAGTGAATAAACTTGTGTTATTAAGAGGTTGTCCTGGTGCTGGAAAAAGTACTTCTGTAACAGAAAATAATCTCGATATTTATACTTTGTCTAGTGATAAAATTCGTTTAATGTTGCGTGAGCCAGAAGTTAATTCTTCTGGCTTAATGCAAATTAGCCAACAAGATAATAAATTAGTATTTGAATTGCTTAATCAAATGTTAGAGCATAGAATGAGTACTAGATCATTGACAATAGTCGACCAAACTCATTGTTCTTCTATTGAATGGCACATTAAACAAATGAATCGCTATATTGAATTAGCTGAAAAATATAATTATATTATATATTATTATGAACCTGAACGTTTACATATTGAAGAATATCTTAAACGAAATAAAGAAAGATATGAATTATATCAAGTTCCTGACGATGTAATTAAAAATATGTATAATAATTGGATAAGTATTAGTATGCCTCAAGTATTCAAAAAATTGGATAATTTAAATGAGTTATTATAATGACAGTATTTTTGAATCTATAAAAGATAAAATCGAAGATGCTGAATATATTATTACAGAAGCAAAAGACGATCTTTTAAATATTGATTCTAGTGCAGATACTGTTATCGATTTAATTAAAATGTTAAGTATAGATACTGCTCATGATATCGCTTCTTTTGAAAGCAATAAAAATGAAATTATTTCTGTAATAGATGAAATAAGATCAGATGTAAAAACTCTTGTTAAAGAATTGGAAGATATTCATAAATGACAATTGATGAACGAAATTTAACTTATGACATTAGTCAATATATTAAAGAAGAAGAAAATATGCTAGGCAATCGTTTTTACAAAAAACGACATGCTATCGAAAATGCTCAAAGCTATATTGCTGGTATGAAACGCATTCTAAGATTATGTAATAATTCAGAATGTGTATTAAAAAATATTGAATTATTAGATCATATGGATAACCGATTTAATGAAGCGCTCAATTTCGTTGAATAAAAAATATAGATCTAATAAATTTTATAAGAAAGATCCCTCTGTTAAAATCGAAAATATTAAATTTAATATCTTCGATTATGAACTTTCTTTTTTTAACTTGCAATTAAAGAAACGAAAGTGATATAATATATTAACAATATTAAAGGGGGTGATTATAAATATATATTGATAAAAATGATGAATTCAAAATTCCGAAAAATTTATCGAAAGATGATCTATCTAAATTATTATATGGATTATCTAAAACAGCTAAATTTTCTAATGGCAAGTGGAAGATAGAAAACCTGCATAAATTATTATTATATTGTTCTAATTTTGAAATTGCCGATATTGGCAAATGTAAATTTGAATTATATAATTATCAAAAAACTGCCGTTAAAGAATTACTCGATATTGATGAAGGAAGTTTGATTGTAGCTAGTTGCGGTGCCGGTAAAACTTTAATTGCTATCGACTTATATTTAGAATTATTAAGTCGTAATAAAATAAGAGGACCTGGTTTAATCGTGGTTAAATCAAGTCTTAAGGTTCAGTGGTATCACGAAGTTTTAAAATTTAGTGATCTTACTCCGTCCATTATAGAAACTACTGCAAAAGCAAAGAAAAAATTCGATAGCCAGTTTGCTGGCGACTTATTAATCTGCAACTACGAGACTCTTAATGATGATCTCGTACGTGAACGATTATTAAGTATGAATATCGATTATGTATTTGCTGATGAAGTACAGTATGTTAAAAATTACGCCGCTAAACGAAGTAAGAGTTTATATAAATTTAATAAAATTAAGTATACTTTCGGTGCAACAGCTACTCCAATTCAGAAAAATCCAAGAGATATCTTCGGTATTTATAGGTTTATTAAAAAAGATATTTTTACTAATATTAATACATTTGATAAACGTTATGTTAAAAAGAATAGTTTAGGGTTCATAATCGGAAGTCGAAATGAACGTGAACTAACTGATAAAATTCGTGATAATCTTATTATCCGAACTAAAGATGAAGTTAGTAGTCATTTACCTAAGCTAATCGTAACTCAAAAATATTGTAATCTTGGTCCTAAAATTCAAAAAATTAGCGATCAACTTCTCGAAGAAATTAAAGAATTAAAATCTATGCAAGAAGCAATGATGGATCGATTTAATACAATCGAAGAAGCTCGCCAAAATAAAGAATTTACTGACCTTGATAATCAAATATTAATGAAACAAGCATTCGCTCAAGAAATAACAATAACCGATGAGCTTTTATCTTACAGTGACAGTGTTACCGCTAAACAATATGTTACTGGAGAAAAAAGTGAAAAAATCGAATTATTTTTAGATCTTGTCGAAAGTATTATTAGCGAAGGCGATAAGGTTTGTGTATTCTCTAAATTTAGATCGTTACAAGATATATTGATCGCTCATCTTCAAAAACGATTTAAAAATATAGAAGTTGCACAAGTACATGGCGGTTTAAGTTCTGAACAACGTTATAACGAAGTTCAAAAATTCTCGTCACAGAAGACATGCAATATTCTTTTGTCCTCTGGCGCTGGAAATGAAGGCATTAATCTTTCCACAGCCAAGTATATGATCGAGATGGAACCTGCCGACAGTTATCTTGTGCAAACGCAACGTCATGGTCGTATTGAACGTGCTAGCAGTATTCATGATACTGCTTTCGTATATCAATTAATAGCTAATAATAGTTACGATGAAATAGCGTTAAAAATTGTTAATAAAAAAGAAAAATATCATAATGAGATAATTAAAAAATGACAGATTCTTTTAAAATATTTCTGGCTTTAATTATTTCTATTTCTTTATTCTTATTCTTTATATTTTCATTAAATGATTTTATTAAATCTAGTAATATTAAATTTACTAAAAATAGTATTCAAATAAATCAGAATATTGAAATTTATAAAGATAGAATTAAAATTATTAAAATAATTTATAAACAATGATTATAATTCATTATATATTCAGTATGCTTACTGGATTAGTAATAGCTTCAGCAATAGACTGCATTATAAGAGAGTCTTGGAAAGAATTAGAATTAGATTCTAATGTGTTTATCTTCTGGTCAGCTTTTATAACTGTAGGACTATTGTTCTGCTGTTATTTAACAAGAGGTTCATAATGGAAAGACATGAAACTAGATTATTAGCTGAGCGCGAAGATCTTGCTGGTAAAATTAATCGTTTGGCACGTTATCTTGATGATAATAAAAATGCTGAACATTTTGAAATTATGTCTGAACAATTAACGTATATGACTGATTATCTTAATTGTTTAGACAAACGTATTAAAACACTTAATTTGAAAACTACTGATGTTGGTGAATATTAATGTTAAATTTATTCCCAGAAGAAGAAACTAAGTCTAGTTATATTCAAAGTTTAGAAGAATCTCTAGGTGAAGAATTTAATAATCTTTCAATTGTTACAACTGTCGACGAAGCTAATTATGTTGTCGGTAAAATTAAAAAATTACAAGAACAAAAAGCTGAAGTCGAAGATGTAGCTAAAAGGGCGCTTAGTCAATACAAAGACAAAGTTGAAATGTTTTTAGCTAAAGAACAAAATAGTCTCGATTATCAAATTGAAAGATATCAAGATATTTTACAACCATATGTTGTCGATCAATTAGAAAATAGCTCTAAAAAAAGTATTCGTTTTATCGAAGGTACTGCTGGATTTAGAAAACAATCTAATCTTATCGAACATGACGATGAAAAACTTGAACAAGAAGTTAAAGATGTCGATAATAATAAATACTTTAAAACGACTGTTAAATTTAGTTGGTCAGAACTCAAAAAAGATCTTAAATTTAAAGACGGAAAAGTTTATTTGGGCGATCAAGTATTAGAAGGCGTCTCTTATGAAGAACAATCCGATCAATTTTATTAAAATACTAAAATATATTTTATAATTAAAGATATAAATATTCTTTTAGTAGAATAGTAAGTCTGTTGGAAAACTAGCAGATAGTGACGGTTATTATGCGTCCAACAAAGACATTGAATTGCTGGAAACTCCTAAAGCTTGAATAACTACAGCGTAAATACTCTATGAGCATTAAGCGCGAATGTTACGAAAGTAGAAAAAATATTCAAGATGGTATATGGTCAAATCCTAAGTACTGTAATAATGGACAATCAGCAGCCAAGCCCGTAAGGGAAGGTTCAACGACTAGACCTCGTGAGGGTCGTACACTATAAGCGTTTGATAGTGGAAGTGGTGTCGCCTAAGTCGCAAAAGCGATATGGATAAGATATAGTCTGTGCTTATATGAAAGTATAAGGTGCGCGTAGTGGCGCCGGTTAGAAGTAGCGATTCTGATTGAACGAGCATCCTTTTAAAAAAGTATAATTCTATATATTGAAATTAACCTCCCAATATCGTATAATAATAATATATATTATTATTACGAAAGGAGGTTTATCTTGAATAAAAGTTTTAAAGTTAGATTTTATCCTAACAAAGAACAGCAGATCTTAATCGATAAAACATTTGGCTGTACAAGATTTATATATAATTTTATGTTAAATTTAAAACAAAAATTATATAAAAATTTTAATATTAATTTAAACTATAATAATATGTGTAAAATTCTTACTGAATTAAAAAGACATAAATTATGGCTTTATGAAGTCGATGCTATTGCATTACAACAAAGTCTTAAAGATTTAGATAATGCATATCAAAAATTTTTTAACGGAAGCGGATATCCTAAATTTAAATCTAAACGAGATAAAAATTCTTATCGTACTAATGGTAAAACTATTGTTTTAGATCAAAATAATCATAAAATTAAAATTCCAAAAGTTGGCTGGATTAAATTTAAAGATAAAAGTAATTTTAGTAGTTTAACTAAAATTAATAATATTACTATCTCTAAAAATTCTAACGGAAAATATTTCGCTAGTGTTTTAGCTGAAGTCGATATCGAAACTTTTGCGAAAACCAAGAAAAGTTGCGGTATTGACTTAGGGTTAAAAGATTTTTGCATTTTAAGTGATGGAACTAAATTTAAAAATCCTAAATTTTTAGAGCATAGCGAAAAACAACTTAGATTATTACAAAAATCTTTAAGTCGCAAAATTTATGGATCTAAAAATTATTTAAAAGCTAAAATTAAACTTGCTAGATTCTACGAATATATTGCTAATTGTCGTAAAGATTTTCTTCACAAGATTAGTATATTCTTAATTAAAGAATACGATGTTATTTGTGTTGAAACTTTACGGATTAAAAACATGCTCAAGAATCATAAACTAGCTAAAGCGATTAGCGATGTTAGTTGGCATGAATTTTGTCGACAATTAGAATATAAATGTTTATGGTATGATAAAAAATTTGTAAAAATTGATACATATTTTGCATCATCTCAAATATGTTCTAATTGTGGATTTAAAAATATTGATATTAAAGATTTAAGTGTTCGCGAATGGATTTGTCCAGAGTGCGACGAGTATCATGATCGAGATATCAATGCAGCTAAAAATATTCTTAATGAAGGATTAAAATTAATATAATTTCAATATATAGAACCGTGGGACACACGGAGATAGCTTATTGTCTTAATATAAGACGTATTATAAATTTATATTTATTATACGCAATTATTGAATAGGAACCTCATTATTTTTATAATAAAAGGATGTCAGGTAAAATAATTAATGGCATATTCACAAGATTTATTAGATCAAATCGAATCAAAGTTAGATCTTGTTGAGTTAGCAAGTAGCTATACTAAACTTGTTCGAGAGGGTAACGTTTGGTCTGGAAAATGTCCACATCCAGATCATAACGATAAAACTGCCAGTTTTAAAATTTTTAAAAAAGGTAATGATTATACCTGGACATGTTTTGGTTGTCATAACGGAAAGAAAAATCCTGAAAAAGGATTATATGGAAGTAATGCATTAGCTTTTATTTGGTGGATATTAAATAGTAATGGCAAAAAGGCATCATTTAGAGATGCTGTTGCTAAAGCTGCACAAATCGTCGGCGTCGAATTAGATTCATATGAAAAAAACGAAATTAATTATAATAATGAATTAAATAATAAATATCGTAATAATTTAAAATCTAATTTAGACGCTCAAAAATATTTACTTAGTCGAGGGCTTGAAAAAGACGACGTTCTTAAATGGGAGCTTGGTTATGATACAAGTGGTAGAATTACTATTCCTTTATATGATATGTATGGAAAATTAGTTTCGTTTAATAAACGAGCATTAACTGACGATACATATAGTAAATATTTTATCGACAATCATAATAAATATTTTAATCGAAGTAAATATTTATTTGGTATGAATTACGTTAATTATCAAAATGATTATATATATATCACTGAAGGTTGTTTCGACGTAATTCTTGCTAGTAAATATGGATTAGAAAATTGTGTTTGTGCTTTAGGTACCGATTTTACTGAAGATCATGCTAAATTAATTTTACAATCTCAACTAAAACCAGTCGCTTTATTAGATGGAGATTCTGGTGGAGAAAAAGGCGTTAATATTCTTGTTGAACAACTTAGTAAATATGAATTATATCCTGACGTAGTTTTTCTCCCGAATAAAAAAGATTTAGCCGATATATCTATCGAAAAAAAACTAGCATTATCTTCCTATATTCAATCCGAGAGGGCTCCCTACTGGTACCATAAGGTAAAACCTTGTGTCGAATTATTAATGCGTCAAAAAACGCAAATAATTAATAATTTTAAAGACGATATTTATGATGCCTTACGAAGTACTCAAGATGACAAAGCTGCTAATGCTATGCTAAAACAATATTTAGCAAAAGAATTAGGACTTTGATGGAAAAGAAAAAACGCAAACCATATCGAAAAACATGTAAACAATGTGGCGAAAAATATGATCGTCAATATATTATGAAATGTTCGAAATGTGGTAAAGTAATTTGTGACCAATGTGCAGTTATCGATGCAGAGACAAGAAAAGTAGTTTGTCCTGACTGTTGGTAATTGACAATATTCGGATATATTAATATAATATTAATAGAGACATATCCTTATTATTTGTTTTGCGGTTAAGGTTTATCCTTAGCCGCAGACCATTGGTGAATAAACATGAAAAATAAAGTTAAAAAATTATATATTGAAATTACAGAAAATGGTCATACTATTATTAAAACTGAAAATATTAATTCAGATATAGAAGTAGTCGACTTGGTGAGTAAATTGCAATATCATGCATTTCATTATTTACCATCACTTAAAAATGTTAGATAACTATTAGATATAAGCATATAATTATTTATATATTTATATGTAGTATTAGCGGTCCGTTATGGGCCGCTTTTTTGTTATGAAAGGTACGTCATATGGACAAGATCTCTAATTATATTATTAAAACTTGTTTTAATCGTTTATATGAACTTGAACTATCTGACGTATATGTCGATAGACTTATAAAAGAATTAAATGTCTTAATTAAAGAAGATCGCAGCGAATATTTATATATTGTTCACGATTATTGTAAATTCTGTAAAGAAAATAATATTTATTTAGGTTATGGTCGCGGTAGTAGTGTCGGCAGTCTTGTCGTTTATTTATTAGGTATAACTAAAATCGATCCGATTAAATATGATTTAAGTTTTGAACGATTTGCTTCCGGGCATGATGCAGATATTGATATCGATATTGATCCAGATAAAAGACACATTCTTATGAACTATCTTAATACGAAATATAAAAATCATATTTGGTATATATATGATAGTGCTTCTAATGGTATTGATCGTATTAATACTAATAGTATATGTATTGATTTACATAATAATTATAATAAGTTCATAAGGAATATTAATGGTGTTAATGCTATTAATAGGAAAAATGTGCCGCATAAAAATAAATATGATATTTTAAGTAGTCGAGCAGTAAGTAAATATTTTAATATTATTGATGAAGTAAAATGTACCATCGATTTTAATGATTCTAATGTATGGAACACTATGAATCATGTCGATGGATTATTTAATATTGGCACAGAATATAGTGCTAATTTTATTAATACATTTTATCCTAAATCAATTATGGAAATTGTTGAAGCCTCTTCTCTTATTAGAAGTAGTAAAGAAAAACAAAATGAATACTTATTAAGAAGAAGTGATAAACAATCTATTGAAAAAATAAATCCAATTTATGATTCTATTACTAAAGATACATATGGCATGATTATCTTTCAAGAACAATTTTTAAAATTAATGAGTAATTATGTTTCACCAGAAGAAGCATATAAATTAATGAAAGATAAAGATCATAAACATATAAATATTATATATAAAATTATAAAAGAAACTGGATTTAAAAAACTTAAAGATATTTATTATGATGCAACAAAATATTCATACAACAAATCTCATGCCGTTGCTTATGCATATTTAACTTATATCGGCGCATATTTAAGATATTATTATCCAGATTATTATAATAAAAATTATGAATCGGAAAATTTATTTAAAAATCAAATGGAATATATTTATTTAACTATTAATAGTGAATATGAAACTAAAATAGAAAATAATAAAATTATTCTTGGATTTGATAAAATTCTTACAGAAAAAGAATATATATTATTAAAACAAATGAATAATAAAAATTTCTTTAAAATATTAAATAAAATGCAAACTAAAAAAGTAATAAAACTAATTAAGTTAAATATTTTTGAATCTATAATTAATTTAAATAATGTTGATTTATTTAATTATTATATGGAATTAAAAAATAGTAAAACACGAATTAGTTCTATAAACGTGGATAAGGAGCAGGAATTAATTGCTATTTAATGATTTATTAAATGAATATAATAAAATATTTGCTATTAATTTTAATGAATTAAAAATAAATACATCTTCTATAAATATTAGAGAATTAAATTCAGAAATATATGCTAAAATTGTTTTTGCATATTATATTATTGAATATATTGGATATGATATCGATATTTTCAAAAAACAAAAAATATTTGTAGAATATGCATCTGCTGATTTTAAAATTAATGAAAAAATATTAAATGAATTCATAGATTTAATGCAGCCCTATAAAAATAATTTTGAATTTAAAAGTAAATTAAATTATCTTTATCAAAAAATAAATAATTCTAATGTTGAATATTATGCATTCTGGAATACTTTATATTGGAAAATTCTATTGTTTTTTAGAAAAATAGATAGTAATATTCCTAATTTAAAGAAATATATTAATTTTAAAGAATTAAATATATTAGAAAATCCATTTGATATTCTTCAAAATTATGAACATACAGCTTTTGATATAGGGAACAATGAAGATTTAAAATTATATTATAATATATATTCAAAAAATAATAAAATATTTATATATGATGATGATAGAACTAATAAACAATATTTATACGATGGAAATATTTTAGAAAATATTGTACAAAGAGATCGCTTTAAAAATTGTAATGTTTATACTGTTCTAAACTTACAGCCAGATCATTATTGTAATTATAAATTTGAAATAACTTATTCTGGCGATTTAATGAAAAAAAGTTCTAATTATATTATTTTGTTAAGTAATATTTTTACGATAAATAATGGTCAATGTATTTTATCGGCTGATAATTATAGTTTATATAAATTTAAATATAATGAACTTCCAGCTATAGAAAATAAATTATTATTTGAAAATAAAAAAGTTGACCATAAAAATGTTATTAATGATAACGATATTATTGTCGATATAAATTTAAATTATAATAAACTTGATTATTCTAATTTTAAATCTATTTTACCTATTACTAAAAAATATATTCCTTTATATTTATTAAACGATAAACTTAATTGTAGAATTGATAATTCTTATATTAAAGGATCTTATCGTGTAAAAGAAAAATATATTAGAAAAGATAACAATATATTTATTAAAAAAAATATTGTTCATCCTAGAATTAATTATTTAAATAAATCAGGGGAAGGATATTTCTGATGAATATTAATATTTCTTATGTTAAAAAAAATACCGAACAAATTCCTTGTACTTATAAAGATACAAGAGATAATAAAAATTTAATTAATAGAAATTGTTTCTTGTATCAAAATGGAGATATTTTTTTATTACTTGAAGTAAAAAATACGACAAAATTTGAATTTGAAAATTTTTATAAAGCATTTAAAAAAAACGGGTTAAATACTGGAAATTATGGCAAAACTTCTATTTCTAGTTATAATCATTCATTAAATTTTATTGGTTCAGAACACACAAAAAATATAAATAAATTTCTTAATCATAATTATAATAATAAAATAAGTTATTTTACACATTATAAAAATAAAACTGGGTATATAATTTGTTTAAATACTTCTAATAATATTATTCATTTAGATTATTCAGATGAATTAGATTATAAAATTATTAATGACAACTACGAATTAATCTATTCTTGTTTTTATAATTTATTAAAAAAAAATGATTTATTTTTAAATAAAGAATTAATCAATTTATTCTTTCAAGAACAAAATTCTTTATCTGTTTCTAAATTTCCAGAACATAATTTAACTGTAATTAAACTTCCTGGCTATGATGAATATTCTAAATTTTTACGAGATTATATTAGTTCTGTAAAATGTGATTTATGTATTAAAAATTATCAAAATCAGAATGTTGATATAAATACTTTTATTACAGAAAATATTTCTGAATTTTCTCAAGCATTAAATGATGTAACTGATATTACATTTAATCCGGAAAAAGGATATGATAAAGAAGTTCAAAAATATGTAGATTATTTATCTTATAAACGAGATTTTAATTTATATACTAATCAAAAAAATATTATTAATGGATTAACAAGATATCTTAAGAAAAATAAAACAGGATTCTTAATTTCAGAACCAGGTACTGGTAAAACTGTAATGTCGATTAGCATAGCTAATTTATATAAACCTGGTAAAAATAAAAATATTTTTGTTTTATGCCCGCCTCATTTAAATGAAAAATGGTTCAAAGATATTAATATTTTATCTCCTGGTTCTAAAATATTTGTATGTGATAGCGTTGAAGATTATATAAACAATATTGAACCTGAAATATCTAAATATTTATCTAATAATTTTATTTTAATTAATCCTAAAGTAATTAGACATAATTATCATATTTATTATGATGTTCCTTATGATAAAATAAAATTATATAAAAGATTAAAAATAAATAAATATAATTTAGATAAACAATCTGTTTCTACTTATTTTCGTAATTATACTGGACAATTAGTAAATTGTAATGCTACTTTTTATATGTATTATGAAGATAAAATTTATAAAGGAGCACATAAACAAATAAAGTGTCCTGTATTGTATACTAATCTTTATTTAGATAATGATAAAAAATTTGAAAAAGAATGGAATATTCCTAGATCTGTTTTATATAATCAAAATATATTTAAATTAGAAAATCTTAAGGAAGAACGTTATGAAGCTAAAAACTTTGTAAGTTTGGATTGGTATCTTCAACGTAAAGGTCGACATAATGTCGATTTCTTTATTATCGATGAAATGCATGAATTTTTAAGTGATAGTATGCAAAGTCAAGGTGCACAAAGGATTGCTAGTTGCGCAAAAAAAGTTTTAGGCTTAACTGGCACATTATTTAATGGTTATACTGATAATATCTTTTATGCATATCGTAATTTCTTCCCTTCCAAAATTTTTAAACTTGAAGGTAAAAGAACTAACGTTAATAAAGGCATATTTAAAAATAAATATGGTATGATCGAAACTCAATATGTAAAATATTCCGGTACTACTGAAGAAGATTTAAATGCTTATAGTGAATTAAAAACTTTTGGTAATAATGATTTATATGGTTATGACGAAGAGAGTAAGTCGATGAGAGTTGCTTATTTTGATCGTAATAAACATGTACCTGGTATTAATCCTAATATCTTTACTGATTTATTGGGCGATAATTCTATATTTATGAATATGGACGATATTAGTTCAGAATTGCCTAAGTTAACAGAAACTATTATTTCTTGCAATCTTGATAATAGAATTTTGGATCAATATAATAAATATATTGAAGAAATTAAAGATCTGAACATTCCGTCTATTGCTAAATATGCTGCTATTAATAGATTAGCAGCATGGGTGGATAATCCTTCTAGAACTAATGGTGAATATTTTAATTTAGATTCTTGTGATTATAATTCTAATAATAAACTAGAAGAACTTGTTAAAATAGCTAAACATCATGATAATGAATGCATATTAATTTATACATATTTTGATGAAACAAATATGGTAAACGATAAAATTTTAAGACGCCTTGAAGAAAAAGGTATTAAAACAAATATTTTACCTAAGTCTATTAAAGCCGATAAACGTATTCAATGGTTTGAGAAACAAAAAGAAGCTGGCGTTCGCGCCGTAATTTGCAATCCTTCAGCTGTTCAAACAGGTTTAGATTTATTAGATTTTACTACAATTATTTTTTATGAACTTGATTCACGATTCTTTACATTAAGACAGGCTTCTCGAAGAAGTTATCGATTAAATCAGAAAAATAATGTTTCGATTTATTATATGTATTATAAAAATACTGTTCAAGAAAGTCTTATTAATTATATGGCTGAACGTATCAAAGCCGTAAAAGTATTGGAAGGCGATTTCGATGACGAAGGACTTTCTACTATGGTTAATGGTTATGATGACCCGACTGATAAAATATTTAAAGATATGATTGACAAAAAGGAATACATTAATGACGATAATGTAATCGAAATTAATAAATATGCTGATAAAATCGAGAAAGTAATTAATATCGAACAATATAAATTGCATAGAATTAAATTTGATATAAAACAATTGCGTAAACCTAAAATCGATTATAAACAAATATATATCGACCTTGATGGACGACGTGAAACATATATGATTAATAAGCATAGCGATCCTGTCGAAAAAGAAGTTCAATTGTATAATTTGACAAACTAATTTTAGTAATATATAATGTACTTAAAGAAATTAGTATATAGAAGATAGCCTCTTTTATAGAGTCATCTATATACCGGACCAAGGTGGATCCCTTGATTAGTATCTTAATATAAGGTCTGACTAATAAGATGAGAAGTCTGATCCAGCTCATTCATTAGAATGGATCCGGAAGTACAACAGCACTATTTCTGTTAGTACTGACGTCAGCGGTTAAGGTGAACTTAAAGACCGTTGCCTACGTAAGCATATGCTTATATGGTTAAAAGTATGGTTCGGGGGATAGTAAATCTATTCTTAGATTAAGTTCCGATAGAGAGGCTAGGAACAATGGAACATGGTTTAATTGGAAACGATTGAATGTCAGGGTTAGATACTTAACGACTAATACCATGGATTAACGAAGACTCTTAGTAATAAGAGAACGGTTAATATAACTGAAATAGTGAATGAGAGCAGACATATTTTATATATGATCTGTATTTTTTTATATCTCTCTAAAGCAGATTTATTCTTGTCTTCGTTTACGCGAAGACGGTGGAATCTGCCTAAAAGCAGAACATTAAACAAATAAATTATATTTGATTTAAACATTGCCGACGCACTTTTTACAAAACTTAAATTTTGATTCTAAAACATATATATCATTTCAAAATATTTTTAAGTATGATTCTTTAAGAATATTTGGTTTATACATTATACTAATTTTTATATTTTGTTTATCATAAAACTGTTCATAAAGTGAAGTATTAGTGCGGCGGCCTGAAAATTAAATATTGTTATAGTCGCAAAATCCCAAACATGACTTAATATAATTTCATCCATTTTTAACACAAGAATCTTTTATATACAATATTTAAATTAAATCAAATTTGCTTACAGTATTCCATTTGATACTTGGAAATATTTATCTTAAAGTATTACGATGTAGAATTGCTGCTACTTAAATTCTACATCGATACTTTAATAATGCTAATCTTAAAATGTTAGTATTACTAAGGTATCGACCGTAATATACATTATGCAAACCTTATGAACATGTTAGATATAAAGGATTAATATAATGAGAGATGCTTATCAAATAAGACGAGTCATTTGGCCACAGGACTTAGTAGTAAGTCATCTTAGTGGAGAACGCATTCCATATCCGCAATATTATGTAGAGCATATTAATACTGGATGTGTGATGAGTATTAAAGAGTATCAAAAAATTCGGAAGGATCAAGTCGAATCTGAATTTTGCGAGCCGTATCCAGAAGATTCTTATATGAACAACTATTATAATGATATCGAAGATTATATCGTCAATGATTTTGCCGATAGTTTAGATCATATGAGACGTGAAGATGTTGTCGGTAAAGATGCTACGCCTGGTCATCAATGGAAAGTTGTTGACGGTGAATTAATACAAGTTGACGATAAATAAATATTAGTATATAATATAATTGTTAAAGTGATTAAATCCTCCATAAAAAAAATTAATACTTTAACAGCTCTTCTCTTCTTTTCAAATACCTTAAGATTAAGCCATAGTCTAAAAGCTATGGCTTTTTCTTATTTTATATGATATACTTTAATTAAGTAATATATTTGAGTATTAAATATACGAGGTTTATCATATGAAATTAGAAGATGCTTGTAATCATTTAATTAATCTATTACTATTTGATAAAGATAGTAAAGAATTTAAAGATGCATGTAAGTATTATAATATTAAAGCCTCTTAATTGAGGCTTGTTTAATTTATGAGGATATATAATGAATACTATTGAAGATGTTATTTCTTATATTAAAGAAATTGATTCGAATATGTCTCCTAAAAAATTACGTTATATTTTATATTTAATGTATGCCGATTATTTAATTATTAATAATCAATTAGGTGATGAATCTTATAAAAAATTATTTAATCATTTATTTAAAGTGGATAAAAATGGGCCTATGCCACTACGTTATGATAGCGAATGTAAGTTATATGATGCTAGTGGAGATTCTTCTAAAGTTGACTACGATAATAAAAAATTTATTATCGATACGATCAATAGTTATCGTGGATATGACGGTCAATTTTTAGAAGATTTAGCTTGTAAAACATTAGACTTTCGAGCTACTCGTATGTATTGTAATGCTATGATTAAAATTATTCCTGACGATTTAATTTTAGTCGATGGATTATATACCGATCTTATCGATAAACATTTTAGAGGAAATTAATTATGGCTACAGTTCAAGAAAATATTGAAGTTTGCTGGAAGCATTTAAAGTCTAAAAATATTAACGATGTTGCTACTGCTGCTATGCTCGGTAATGTTATGCAAGAATCGACATTTAATATATATGCTGATAATGGTACTCATCATGGCTTATGTCAATGGGATAAAGAATATCGTTGGCCTCGATTCGTTAATGAATTTAAAGGTCAAGAAGATAGTATTACGTCTCAGATCGATTATGCTTTATGGGAATTAACTAATATCGATTCTTATAGTAGCATGTGGAAACAGATCGGTACGTATACTCAAGCTACTGATGTAGCGGCTGCTACTGAAGAATATGAGGCTTCGTTCGAAGTATCTGGTGGCAGCGCATTAGAAGAACGTCAACGTTATGCAATTGCTATTTACGATCACTTTGTGAACAATAAGCCATTTAGTGACGACTTTATGGGTGAAGTGCCGGCAGGATCTCGAGCCGCAGGTTCTACGACGGCTATGGGCAAAACAGCTCCGTCAGATAGTGGTGTTAAAGTTTCCAAAGTCGGTAAAAAGAAAACACCTAAAGTATATGATATTAATAAGGTACAGAAATTAGCACAAGGTAAAACGTATTGTGCACCTGTATATCCCGATATTGTATCAGTATACAATCAAATACCTGAATGGGCTTTACAATCTAATTTAGATAAAAATACAGCTGACGATAAAACTGTTAAAGATGCTAAAGAAGTTAAACCGACTTCTGAAAAACAAGAAGAAGTATCGCAAAGTATTCCGCGATATGCTTATGAAGCTCAAAATAATGATAAAGGTTGTTTCGATGTCGGATTACCATTAGGTTCTATTGCTGCTTATGGTAGCGATAGTGCTAAGTATCAAATTAATCGAGTGCAAAGTATTGCGCAACGACAAATTCAATTTGATCCGACAAAACACGATAATGCCGTTAAATTATCGACACCTGGTATGGTACCTAATAATAAAGATGCTTTTCCTGTCGATTTACGTATTCGTGATCTTGAATTACATATGCCACGCATCGTTAAGGAAAATATTAAAGCTACTGAATTTGAAACAGAAACAGCTAAAGCTTTATTAGAAACAGCATCCGATACTGAAAAGCGTATGGTTCAAGTAGAAAACCATTTGTCGACTATTAGTCGTTATTTATTTAGACTTGCTAGTATTGTACCAATTAACGATATGTATTATGGTGGCAATACTATGTATGAAAAGTATGCTTCGATCAGACAACTAACTGATGACCGTGTAACTGACGGTATGCAAACTCAAGTCGATCAGTATATGACTTCAACTAGATTGGAACCGATTATTGGTCAAACATATGAAATATTAAATCAAGTCGGCGCTAATTTATCTGTTCTTTTAGATAACAATCAATTAAGTTATAGCAATATGAAACATTATTGCGATCTTATCGATATTAAACGATATCAAGAACCGTTACGTTTAGCCAATATTAATGAAGGTGCTTCGTTAACTAAATCTAACGATCAATCTGAAAAATTGTTAAATGAACAATGGCCTGAGGGATTCAAAATGGATTGGAAACTTGTACCAGTTGAAGAACAAGTACCGATTATTAATTGGCGACAATCCATTATTGATGATGGATCTGCTCTTATGAACTCCTCGTCTATGTATGGTAATGGTTATGCAGCAGGGTCATCTTTATTTGGTAATACTAATAATATATTCTATCGTACAGCTCAAGAGTTAGAAAAATTATCACAAGCTACTAATAACGATAAAGATAAGGATAAAACAATTCCGACATTTACTAAATTTTATAACGATTCTAAAAATAACATTCAACGTTATAAAGATCAGGCTAAGAATATTGCTAAGTCTAAAGAAACATATATGCAAATGAAAAAAGAAGTAGAATCTGCTCAGTTGCATAAAGATTTTACTGCTGTCGTTATTGCTGCAATTATGTGTATTCTTGATGTCGGTGATTATAAAGATGTATTATCTAAGCTTAAAATAGCGACTAAAAAATTAAAAGATGAATCCTTAATCGATAATCCTTTATTGGTAGCATTAGCATATTTTACTGGTACTGATTCTAATATTGCTGGCGATAAACCGACAAAAGATCCGACAGTAATTAATTCGACTAATCATGAACATGAAGATTTAAAAACACGTTTAGATTTTGTATATGGTTTAGTGGATAATAGTGGTGGAGATAATGGTAGTGGCCAATCTAAAACATATTTTGGTCTCGATATTAAAAACCAAGCTGAATGGAAAATACAAACATTTGCTTCACCTTATACTATTAATCAAACCAAAAAACGTGAATTACCGATTACACCTAGTAATGATTTCGCTCGATTAATTGAATTATGTATTTGTTTCAAAGAAATTGCTAACGAATTCTATGCATCTGAATTCGATAATGATAAATGGGGTTTCTTCTTCCCAGCTGAATGTATTAGTCAAATGAAGTTAACTGGATTTCCAGGTGAACAACGATCTGGTCATGTGCATCAAGGCATGGACGTCGTTTATGAACCTGATGATCCAAAGCCTCAAATTCTTTCAATTTGCGATGGTACAGTAGTCGATACTGGTTGGGGTTATAATGCTGTTATGGTTAATGCAGCTAACGGTACAAATAAAACGATCGTGTATATGCATATGTCTCAAATATTTGTACAACCAGGCAATACTGTGCAACGTGGTCAACCTATCGGTATTATTGGCGGTGTTGGCCCTAGCGGTCCAGATTCGTATCCAGAACATTTGCATATTGAATCTTGGACAAAACCAAATCGTGAAGGTAATTATGAATCGATCGGTAACTTATATCCAGGCGTATTCCAAGATATGTGTGATGCATATATTAAACAAGGATCTGGAGAATTAAGATACGCAGATTTTAAAAAATAGTTGACATAATAAAATTTATATGTTAATATAATAGTGTAGTAATATTAAGAGGCTAATTACTACAGCGCCAGTTCTCCCCCGTGCTGGCGCACTTCCGTGTCATTGGTCTAGTGACGAGTTTTTATTCTCTCCTTTCGCTCTCAGGTGCGATTCCTGACGATGGCTTATTTACTATATAGCCACACAAGAAGACCTGATCTTGAATATGCATTGCCCCTTACGATGCATATAACATAAAAATATCATCCTTTCTATACCCTTAGTATGGCAAACTCAGTCTTTCTCTTTATTCTCCTGAGTTTTAAAGATCGTGAAAAATATTATATTTATACATTATTGTTCTTGTGTGGCACTTCCTATTCCCCGGTAGCTCAGTGGTAGAGTGGCTGACTGTTAATCAGCTTGTCGTAGTTTCGAATACTACCCGGGGAGCCAATTTAATTTTATGATCGTGAATTAATATTCACGATTTTATTTATTTGTATACATGGTGAGATGGCCGAGTTGGTTAAAGGCAGCAGACTGTAAATCTGCCGACATTGTCTACGTAGGTTCAAATCCTACTCTCACCACCAGAGGCTATAGAGCGTTTTACTTACGGGTTACGCTCAATCCTACAGAGGCTTACGAGCTTCTGTATGGATTGCCATTTAATATAGCGGAGTAGAGCAGTTGGTAGCTCGTTGGGCCCATAACCCAAATGTCGTAGGTTCAAGTCCTACCTCCGCAACCATGATTATTCGCCCCTTACGGGGCTTTTTTTATACGGAGAATTAATTATGAATATCGATTCTTATAAGGAAAGATTTTTAAATCGCTTAGAAAATATGACAGCTGAAGAGCTTAAAGAAGTTTTTGAATCTGTTCTTGGTTCGGCAGAAGAAAATAAACCTATTCCTAAAATAGAATATCGTTGTGTATTAATTAAAGAAAAACATTTAAAATGTTCTAACGATATTCTTAATGAATATTTTAAAGATGGATGGAAATTTCATTCTGTATTTAATAATTTAGATTATCATAATAATGATTATTTATATGCTGTTTTATATAAAGAGGTGTAAATATGAAAAAAGAAAAATTTAAACAAAAATTTATGAGAAAACATATGGCTGAACCTTTTAGATTTAGAAGCGAAAGTGGTCGAATTATTTCTTCTTTTGATTATGAAGAACAATATAATAAACTTAAAAAATTAGTTTGTAAATATCTAGATCTTGAAGGAGAAAAATAATGGATCCTATTGTTAGTCCTTGGTTAATTTATTTAATTAGTGTTATTAATAGTATTCGTGTATTTGCCTTTTTACTTGGTTTAATATTTGGATTACCTTTATTAATTTGTTTTGTGTCCGACTATTTTAACAGTGTTAATGTAGATATTCTGACTCCATATCAATTAGATAAATATGAAGAAATTAAAATAAAGAATTCAAAAGAAATAAAAAAATATTTTATTTTTACTATTATATTTATTCTTATCGGACTTTTAATTCCATCTAAAGAAACATTAATTACTATGTTAATAGCTAATGTTATTACTCCTGATAATATTAATATGTCAAATGAACTTATTAAACATAATGTTCAAGATTATGTTAATATTATTGTAGATGGTATTAATAAAACTAAGTAGGTGAATAAATGTCAACTGCTTTAAGAGTTGCTGAATATATTATTCATGAAGCTCAAAAAAGAAAAAAGCCGGTAACGAATATTAAGTTACAAAAATTATTATATTTTACACAAGGTGTATATTTAGCAAAATATAATAAATTAGCTTTTGAAGATAATATTATTGCGTGGAAATATGGTCCAGTTATAAAAGATATTTATTATAAATATTCTTTATATGGAGCAGAACCAATTATTGTTGTTGAAGAATATGATTCAAAAATTTCTTTAATGTTAATTAATGCAATTGATATTGTATTAGAATCTTTTTTAGATATTAATCAAACTGATTTAATTGAAGAAACTATTAAACCTGGATCTCCTTGGTCTTATACCGATATTGATGATGTAATATCGGTTGAAGATATTAAAGATTATTTTTTAACAAATTATGTTAAGAGGTAAAAATGTTATTATATAAAATTGGAGACATGCTTGATTCTGATGCCGATTATATTATTAATACAGTTAATATTTTAGGAACAAGTGGCAAAGGATTGGCGCTTCAAATAAAGAAACAATATCCAGAAGCAGTTATTCCTTATGAACAAGCATGTAAAAATAAAGAATTAGATGTTGGTAAAATACTTATATCTAATACGCGATTTAATCGTCAAATTATCCACTTTCCAACGAAAAGAAACTGGCGTGATCCATCTAAATATGAATATATTGAAAAAGGATTAATAGCATTAGTTAATTTTTGTAATACTATTAAAACAAATAATATTACTATAGCTATTCCACAATTAGGTTGTGGTCTCGGTGGATTAGAATGGAAACAAGTTCTTAATCTAATTCGTAAATATTTAGGCCCAATTCAACACATTACGTTTTATATTTACGGTCCAAAATTATGATTAAATATAATAAATCAAACTATGAAAAACAATATAAAGATTGCACTGATTTTTATATTGATCAAATAACTAAATATGCTACAATTGGTTCTTGTATTATTAAAGGAAAAACTTTACATTATAAATGGAAAGTCGATCATATTGTAGGTAATAAAAAAGAGCTTATTAAATTTAGACACGTTAATATTAAAAAAGCTCTTGAATTAATTAGATTTTATGAGAGGAAGGCATAGCAATGGAAAATCAATTATTATACAGTTTAACTGTTCTTGCTGTTGCAGTATTCTTTATTATTTTCGTTGCTAAATATAAACAATGATTGATAAATTAATAGATAAAAATAATAGAAAATTGTGTTTCTATATTTATTTAATATTATTATTAGCAACTGGTGTTATTGGTCAACTTTCTGATTTTATGTACACTGTTTTCGCATTTTTAATACTCCCTCTTATTGTAATTTTTGCTATTGCTATTATTATATTAATGATATGGATATCAGTTAATGCTTATTCATATATATTTCAAGATGTTTTAAAAATAAATTTTAATAGTGATCAAAAAGAAGAAAAGCCAAAAAAATCTGCCAATGAAGAATTAAAAGAATATGCTGAAAAAATAATGAAACAAAGGAAGAATAAAGAATGATTATAATTATTTTAGGTATATTATTTTTTATATTATTTATTTTATCAGTATACGGTATTTTTAAAAGTGAAAAAGAAATGTTCTTAGAAGAACATAAAGAAAAATAATTATGGACGATATTATAAAATTAATCGTAATTATTTGGATACTTTATTATGTATTCAATTATAATAAGTAAAAAAAATAAGCCCCTAAAGGGGGCTTTTTTATTTTAAAAACTAATTAAATATGTAGCGTAACGTCCTTCGTCTTTATTCATCATAAGAAGTTTTTGTCCTGCTTTAGAAAATTTGCGAGTATTTGTAGCGAAACTATCTGTACCGCAAAGTGAAGGATTAATAATCATTTCAACACCTTTTTCATCGAGTTCACGAGAATGATGAAAATGACCCATACAAATATAATCAGGTATTTGTTTTAAAAATAATGCAAGATTATCGATTGCCTTATTAAAGCTATCACGATGACCATGTACACCAATTATTTTTTGTCCGCATACTTCTGTAAAGATAATTTCATCGTTTAATGTATTTTCATTAAAGTGAATACGATCATTTCCTTTTAATCGTTCTTGTAAAAACCACGGGATAATATCGTTAAAAGATTCTGCATTCATAGCTTCTTCTTTAGAAGGAGTTACTCGATCATGATTACCACGACAAAAATAAAGTTCAATATTAAATTCTTCACTAAGTTTAGTGAATAAATTGCCGAGTGATTCACTTACTCCAATAGTTTGTTGAATAATGTTTTCTTGAGATTCGATTCGTGTTTGTACATGAATCCAACCATTAATCATATCGCCTAAAGTTAAAATATGAATAGTTTTAATTTTATTTAATAAGCAATATTCACGAGTTTTATTTAATAATTTTTCGACGCGTTGATGAAAAATTTCATCGTTAAACTTATTGAAGAAATTATCGCTTACTTGACCTTTATGCCAATCGCTCAATAAAAGAACAGCTTCGGATTCACCATTTTGTAAATCTTTTATTTCATATTGTAAAGGTTCAAGTTCTTTGATAGAATTAGTAATTAATTCTTTTAAAAGAAATTGTTCACTAATATCTTTTAGTTTCCTATTAATTGCTGATCTATTTTTGCTATTTACATTTTTAGTGTGCGCATTTAATAATAAATTAACTGTTGTATCATTTAAACTTTGTTCTGTCATTACAGGAGCTAATGATTTTCTAAAGTCATTAAAGTAGCTGCCAACAGTTGATTGATCTATTTCAATATCATAAAATTCTTTAGCTAAATCAATGATACGTTGATATGTAATATGTTTATTATTTTTCTTTGCTAAAAACATTTTATACAGCCAAGAAACAAAATCTTGTTCTTCTTCTGGTCTGTACTTTGATTGTAAAGTAGGACTCTTAACCTTTTCCATTGTATACCTCTTTAATAATAAATATATTAAGAATTCTCATTGATTTTATTATATATTATATTAGAGCATATAGCAACTGGCTTTGCTGTTTATTTTAATACTGTCAAGAGTATATATATACCTAAAAAATATTTGTCTGTATTATATAAATTTGGTATAATGGTATTAAAGAATTTCAATGATCAAATACTATATATTGTATATTCTTTGTGTAATATATTCTTAGTTCTACAAGAACTTGAATACGCAGACATTGAATGATCACCAATGCTGCTTTTTTAATCCCTAATTCTAGATAAGAGGTTAAATAAATGGAAAAAGTTTTATTTGGCGGTAATAATTATATTATTATGCCGCAAGCTAAAAGATTACTAGGTACGCTACCTTGTGATTGTGATGAAATTATTCTTGATTCTGAAGGTAATTCACATTACGTACAATTTCATTACGAAGGAAAACAGACTTTAAAAAGATATACGTTAAAGCATCAATATGCCGATAATGAAAAAGTAATTACTGTTTCTCCTAATGTATATTGGTATGCCGACCTGGGACGTCTTAAACAAGATATTAAAGTTAAAGATGTAGTTAGATTTTCTCCTTCTGATAAGGGATGGATTGTTACTAAAATTGAGGACGCGCCCAATGAGGACTCTTATTCACTCTCTTTTAATACTAATGAATTATCTCTTATTATAGAAGGAACTGAATTAGTAATTAAAAAGGATTAATAATGTTAGTTATTAAACGTGATGGTCGTAAAGTAAATTTCGATAAAAATAAAATTATTGTAGCTATAGAAAAAGCTCAACATTCGTTATTAAAAGATAATAAAAAAATTGCAGAATCTATTGCTAATGAAATTGTCAATGAAGCAATTATGATGCAAGAACTCGATATTAAACGAATCGAAAAAATGGTATTCGATTTGTTAGTTAAGCATAAACAAAAAGATGTAGCTCGAGCTTACGAAGGCTATCGAGCAGTACGTGAATATCAACGTATTAATAATACGTCAGATAACGATATTTTAACTTTATTAGATGGTACTAATAAAGAAACGATTAACGAAAATTCTAATAAGAATGCCAAGACAGCGGCAACTCAACGTGATTTAATTGCCGGCGAAGTATCTAAAGATTTAGCAAAAAGAAAATTATTGCCAACAGAACTTGTCGAAATGCATAATAATGGAATCGCGCATATACATGACCTCGACTATATGATGCAAGATATTTTTAATTGTTGTTTAATTAATTTAAAAGACATGCTAAATAATGGCACTCGAATTAATAATAAATTAATCGAAACCCCTAAGTCCTTTCAAACTGCTTGTACAATTACAACGCAAATTATTGCGCAAGTAGCATCTGGTCAATTGGCCCATTAATAACAAATACTTTAAGAAGTTGTTAATAGTATTGAGGAAAAAATCTGGAAGCCTAAGTTATTATTAAAATAATATGGTAATCAGAAGTGAAGTTATAATTTAATTATAACAGCTGCAACGCATAGAGATTGAAAAGATATAATATCTCCACGAGGCCTCAACACGTTTAAAGTTTTAATGATACGTGAAAAGTTATGCTGACCTTATAAGAAATTATAAGAACTAAAAGATAAAAAGCTTTTAGGATAACAAAGGCAATTTGGTGGACAGTCAATTAATGGTTTCGATGAAATTTTAGCTCCTTATCTTAAAAAATCTTATGATAAATATTTGAAATTATTTAAAGATGAAGAACATAAAGAAGATCTTGCTCATCGTATGATGATAAAAGAGCTTAAAGATGGTATTCAAACGGTTCAGTATCAGATCCAGACTTTGAATACTTCTAACGGGCAAGCACCATTTGTCACTTTATTTTTAAATTTTAATCCTAATGGCAAATATGCAAAATATGCTGCATTAATTTGTGAAGAAGTTCTTAAACAAAGAATTCAAGGTGTTAAAAATTCTGACGGAATTTATATCACTCCAAGTTTTCCTAAACTTATTTATTGTTTAGATGATCACAATATTAATAAAGACTCTAAATACTATTACTTAACTAAATTAGCTGCTGAATGTACTGCTAAACGTATGTATCCAGATTATATTTCTGCTAAGAAAATGAAGGAACTACGCGATGGCGAAGTATATACATGCATGGGTTAACGTATATCGGCCCATGTAAAACGATGTGAACTGTATCACAAAACAGGTGTCCTTAAATATTAAGGGCTAACGGTGAAAATTCTTATGAACAATACCGTGCTAAGCTAATATAATTATATTAGAAAGTGTAGAGACTACTGGTGATGAGTGTAACCAGGTAGAGTAGAGACGTGCTACTCGAAGCGCATCGCATTTATTTTTAATAAATGAAGAGATAGTCCAGCCAAATATAAAAATATTTGGTAGTGTAGAAGTTTCCTTTCTAATTGGAAAGATACGGGAACAAATAAATATAAATGGGACGGAAGATTTAATATTGGTGTTGTATCAATTAATCTTCCGCAAATTGCTATTTTGGTTAAAGATAAAGAAAACAAAAAAGAAGCATTTTTTAAATTATTAGAAAAACGTTTAGAATTATGTAAAGAAGCATTAATCTTTAGACACGATAAATTATTGGGAACAACATCTGATATTTCTCCTATTCATTGGCAAGATGGTGCTATTGCTAGATTAAAACCAGGTGAAAAAATTGATAAATATTTGCTTAATGGTTATAGTACAGCATCTTTAGGGTATATCGGAATTTATGAAGTATCCATGTTATTAAAAGGAGAGTCTCATACTAAACATCCAGAATTAGTTAGAGAAATTCTTGAATTTATGGATAATAAATGTAAAAAATGGAATAAAGAATATAATATTGGATTTAGTTTATATGGATCTCCAGCTGAAAGTTTGTGTTATCGTTTTGCTAAAATCGACAAAGAAAAATTTGGCGATATTAAAGATATAACTGATAAAGGATATTATACTAATAGTTTCCATGTCGATGTTCGAGAAGATATCGATGCTTTTTCTAAATTAAAATTTGAAGCGCCATTCCATGAAATTTCAACAGGTGGTTGCTTAAGTTATATTGAAATGCCTTCTATGACAAATAATACAGAAGCAATTTTAAGTATTATTAAATTCTGTTATGATAATATTATTTATGCTGAATTTAATACTAAACTTGATTATTGTTATGAATGTGGATTTGAAGGCGAAATTGTTGCTGATGGTCATAATGGATGGGTCTGTCCTAAGTGTGGTAATAAAGATCAAGCCAAAATGTCGGTAACAAGAAGAACGTAAACATACATGCGTTCTATAAACAGCCTATATGCGGGAAGTCCCTTAGAGCTTTAATTACTAAACTATAAACGAAAGAATATAGTGGCAAGATTAATTAACTTGATATAGTAAAAAGATTAAAGATTGGGTAATCCGCAGGGAAGTACCGTTTAGGTAAACCCTCAGAGACTACCATGGCTGGCATTTATGTGTGGTATAGTCCAAACCGTCTATTAAGAATAGAGTTAAAGTACTAGGAAACTAGCGGTATAAATTGGTGGTTATCTTGGAGATAACTTCTGGAATGAAGGTCGTACTAAAGAAATTCAATCCAGAGTTCTTCATATTTAAAAATTTTATTATAAGAGTTACGATTAATTTCGTAGCTCTTATTTTTATTTAAGGTGATTATATTGTCCGAAAATTTTATTGAATTACTTCTTAAAGATTATAGAACTCTTGAAGAAACTAAAAGACAATTAAAAGAAGATTATACTCTTATGGCTCAACAAATAATTAGTTTAGAAAGAAAATTAAGAACTGAAATTAGATGTCAACAAGCTGAAATTAATCATTTAAAATTTTTAATTGATGACCTTAAAATTCAGTTGTATAGCAAAGGAAATAATTAATGGCTAAAATAATTGTATTAGATGGTGGCGATGGTTGTGGCAAAGCAACTCAAGCTAATTTATTGGTGAATAAACTAGCGCACGATAGTTATAATGCTCATTTATTAAGTTTTCCTAACTATCAATGTGAATCTTCTTCATTAGTTAAAATGTATTTAAATGGCGACTTTGGCAATCATTCAGATATTAAACCAGAAGTAGCTAGTTTATTCTTTGCGCTCGATCGTTATGCTACATTAATGAAACAATGGCAACATATTTTAGATCAAGATGATGCTATTATTATTTGTGATCGGTATACTACTTCTAATGCTTTATATCAAATGATTCGTTTCGAAGGTAGACAACAAAGTCAATTTATTAAATGGCTTCATCAAATGGAATATGATCTTCTTGAAATTCCAAAACCAGATTTAGTTATATTATTAAGTTTACCTATTAAAGTTCGTGCTAAATTATTAAATGAACGCACTGGTAAAACTGGTGGTAAAAATACCGATATTCACGAATCAGATATTAATTATCTTAATAAAGTAGATAAAGCATATAATTCTTTAAGTAAATATTATAATTGCATTAAAATTAAATGTAATAAAGGGAATGATATTTTGGCGCCCGATCAAATTCATTCCCTTATTTATGAACAATTAAAAGAAAGTAGTATATTAAATGGATAATCATAATAAAGTATATCTATTATATATAGAAGAAAAATTAGAATCAGCTTGGTATAATGAAGAAAATATGTTATCGGAATATCAAGATCTTTTAGATAATGGGTATACTGAAGAAGAAGTATATTATAAAACATGTTATATTAACGACTTTAATGAATAGGAAATAATATGAATTACGGTCAAATTAGAGAATATGATATTGCTAATGGATTAGGAATTCGTGCTACTTTGTTTGTTACAGGATGTAGTCATCATTGTAAAGGATGTTTTAATCAAGAATATTGGTCGCATGAAGCCGGTGAAAAGTTCACAAGAGATGTTGCGACTCAATTAAAAGATTATTTGAAGCATCCTCAAGTTGCTGGATTAACTATTCTTGGCGGAGAACCATTTGAAAATGTTGAAGGTCTTTGCGATTTTATTGATTCTATCAAAAATGAAAGCTGGTTTAAGAATAAAGATATTTGGTGTTATTCCGGCTATACTCTTGATCAGATCATTAATGACGAATTGAAAACTCAGTTATTAAAACGTATCGATGTGTTGGTTGACGGTAAATTTATTGAAGAATTAAAAGATCCTTCTTTAAAATTTAGAGGATCATCTAATCAAAATATTTATAAAATTAAATATGATGGAAAAACAATTAAAGTTGACGAATATTTAGAATTGCTTTAAAATAAGAAGGTGATTTAATATGGGATTAAAATCAGTAATTAAAAAAGTAGCATGGCATATTGATGATATGTATCATGATATTACACTGACTCCTAAAAAAGAATGGGAAATTACGAGACTCAAACGAGAACTTGAAGCCGAAAAAGCTAAAAATAAATTTCCACGTGTTAATCGCACACAACCATAATGATGGTAATATTTAATATAGTGCGCAGGTGAAAGTGAGTCGTGCCAATAAGATAAGTGGTGGGCCGACTGCGCACTTGTTTATTTATGAACAAAAGGATTATTATGAATAACGCATTAGAAAAAGTTACTAAAAGATTTAAAGATGTGATTATTAGTGAGAAAGATCATTGCACTCGTGTTATTGCAACTGAAAATAATCGCCAATTATACATCGATATTTATCAAGATGTTGTTCTTGCTTTTGATGGTATTAATGAACAGATTGAATTAAAAACGGAGGAAGAATTAGATAATTATCTAGCTTCTGTATAAATCATGAAAGATTATCTATTTATTTTATCGTTAGTAATTTCTTTATCGCAATTAATAGAATGGAAATATAATATATTAGGGATGCTTGATTCCGTATTTTATTCTTTTATAATTACTACGATAATTTATATATTAGTGTATATATATAATAGATATATAAGGTAAAGAAATGTTAACTAATTGGGAAAAAACTTTTCCTGGTCAAATTATTAAATATAATAATAAAAAGTATGTTTTTATTTGCATCGAAGATTCTAATATGATTAAAATTCAAGATGTTAATTCATTAAAAGAATATATTGTAGAATCTAGCGATTGTATTCCTTTGTCGGATCTAGGTGACGAAACAGACTGAGCCTTTTGGCGTCCGTTTTTATCGAGGTGAACTGTCCCCATTCTGGGGCCATTCACCTCTTTTCTTTTTTTTTATTTAATGTTACAATATTCATGTGAAGTAATATTTTTACTATTTATTAACGAGGTTTTATAAATGAAGAAATACGTAACGTATTCTCCTGACGAAATCTTATTTTTTTGTGAAGATCCTAAAGATAAAATTGTATATTCTATCTTAGATTTAGATAAAACAGAAACAGAACTTGTTGAACAATTCTGTTCTGATTTATCTTATGATCATAGTAAAGCATATACAATTCTTGCAAAAAATGGAGTTATATCTAAAGAGTTTGCAAGCTTAAAATTAGCTATGCTAATTCAAGATCTTCAAAAAGAATTAGATAAATTACTGGAGGACTAGATGAGAAGATTTGAAGTTGTTTCGCGCTGTAAAGATATGAATGTAGAACTTCCGAAACGAAAAACAAAAAAATCGGCTGGTTACGACTTTTTTGCTCTCGAAGATTTTACATTATATCCTAATAAATTATGTATCGTTCCGACTGGTGTTAAAGCATATATGGAAGATGACGAAGTATTATATTTACATATTCGTTCTTCTGTAGCATTTAAACGTGATGTTAGAATGTTAAATTCTATTGGTGTAATCGATGCAGACTTTGTTGATAATCCTGATAACGAAGGCGAAATTTCTTTGGGCTTACTATCCCATAATGACGATATCGTTCATATTCAAAAAGGTGAGCGTATTGCACAAGGCGTTTTTCATAAGTTTTTAATTGCTGACGACGACAATGCAGAAGGTAAACGTGTCGGCGGTATTGGAAGCACCGACAAATAAATAGTATTTAAAAGCAGTATAATACTATTTATACTGCTTATTTTTATGTTACGAGGTAAACATGCCAGCAACTAATTTACAAAAAGCATGTAAGCGCGCTATTGAATCTTATCAAGATCTTAATATGTATAAATTAAATATCGTGCTTTACTTTATGAACAAATTACACGAATTTAAATTAAACGAACCATTTTTTGTCGAAGAATTTAAATTCGATGACGAAATGGGTCCTTTTTTAGATGAAGTGAAAGAGGCTTACGGTCAATATAACTTATATAATATTCCGGAATTCGGAGCTAATAATATTTTTGACGAAGAATATATTGTTACATTAAATGAAAAAAATGAAATTGCTACCGAAGACGATAAGAAGACACATGAAATTGTTGTCGATTGGAATCAAGATGGTACATATACAGAAATGAACATGTCTTTTAATAAGAAAGTTCAAGAGGATATTTTCGAATTTATTAAAGCTTCTATGGAGCCATTAGAAACTACCGGTCTTCTATATTTTTATGAAAATTCTAAAGATCCGGAGCAAAAAGTCGAATTGTTTTTATCCGATAAATTAGCTGAATATTTAAAAGTTAAAGAAGCTGGATTCCCTGAACCAGATAAATCAAAACAAATTAAAACTATTGATCGAGAAGATAGTGAAAATCAAATTACTGAGGAAGAGGTACTAGCTAGATTAAATCGAGCTAAAAAACCTTTGTAATATATAAGGTTGAAGGAGGCTCGAAATGGCTGATAAAAAAGAAACAGATTTATCTAAACGAGAATCTGAATTGGTAGAATTGCTCGATAAGTTCGTTCAACAATATAACTCTTGGGGTTATACTGAAGACGGGCAATTATTATATGATAAAGCAATGCATATGTTAGCAACAGATCATGCTATTTATGCACGTATGCCGATTATTTGTAAAGGCGAAAATTGTATTTATAAGAATGATCCTTTACATAAAGCCGGTATCGTTAAAGTTGGTGAACCATGTATTTGTGAAACAACTTTAATTGCATCTAAATTTGCACAATACCAAGAAGAATTTAAATTAGATGAATCTTCCTATACAGACAAAGTATTAGTTCATGAACTAATTACATTAGACCTTCTTATTTCTAGAGCTATGCAGTATATTAATAACAAAGATTATGAACCTGTAGTCGATGTCGTTACTAATATTACTGAAACAGGTCAGGAAATTACTCAACCTATGGTTTCTAAAGGTATTGAATTATATACTAATTTAGTTCAAAAACGAGATAAAGTTTTTGAATTATTGTCTGCTACACGTAAAGATAAAATTAGAAATAACGTTGATTCTCTTGACCACGATACGGCTCTTATTAATAGTTTGGCCGACGATAGTTTCTTTATTTCACAACAAGAAATTGAGGCAGAAAGAGATTCGAGGTTAAAATAGTATGGGTTTTCCTGCTAGCGCTATTATTAGGGGCGCTAAAGGAGCTGGGTTAAAAGGCTCTAAAGCAGTAGCTACAAAATTAAATGGTGCTATCGATCATACTTCGACCACAAAAGCACTATTTGATTTTGCTAATGCTAGAAGTATGAATCAAAGTTCTTTTATGAGAACAATCGATCCATCTTTCACTGTTAGTCGTGGTATAAAAGCTGCCGAAAATAATTTCGGTCTTGGCAATTCTGCTAGAGCAGCATATTTAGATGATGCATCTTTTGCTCGCTATCAAGAAAAATTTGCTAACGATGCTTTTAAAAGTAAATTTTCTTCTAATAATACTGAAGAAGCAATGCAAGCTAGTAAAGAACTTGATGATTTCTTCAGTGCAAAAGATACGAATTATGACAAAGCTCGTGCATTATGGCAAGGTGTAGCCGGTGTTTCTACTGCATATCGTGTAGCTACTGGTGGTGGCGTATACCGTGATAAAAATGGTGAATTTAATATTATTGGTATTCCTGGTATTTAATCATGAGTATTATATTTAATGCAGGCAAAAAGCTTGTTAATAAAATTAGTACACATCTTAATGCGCCTAGCTATATAAGGAATAGTAATGTTATCCACGATATTAAAGATACTGCAGTTAAAGCTGTTAATACAGTGGATAATCAAGTTAAACAAGCTGTATCAGATACAGCTACTACAGCTGAAAGACAATATGGTACTAAATATATGCCTGGTCGCGACACTATGAATTCTATATTCAGTGGTGGCAACGATTATATAAAAGTAAAAGATCCAGATAGTTATCAATTAGATAAACATTATGGATTGACTAATTATGGCTGGGGCGTTACTGGTGGATTATTAACATTAGGAGCTGTAAATAATACTGGAGAAGCAATTGGCGATATAAATTCGACAGATCATATCGGTTCGATCGGTACTGTTACTCCAGTTAATCCTATACAATCTGCTAGCAACAATTTAACACCGGCAAATGCTTTTGATAATATGGGTGCATCAGGCGATATTAATTTTGCATTAAGACGAAATAATATTAAAGCACCAGGTACATTATAATGGGTTTATTAAATTTAGGTAGCAAAGTTGTTGGTGGATTTAAAACTGCAGCCGGTGAAGGTGCAAGAGCAGCTGGTAAAACTACGGCTGGTAAAATGCTATGGGAAAATAGAACTAACTTAGCATTAAGTTCTGGTTTCAGTTATATGACATATGACGATGCATTAAATGAAGGTAAAACTAAAAGCGAAGCTTTAGGTGAAGCCGCATTTACTTTAGGCACGACAGCATTGTTAGGTCCTGTAGCTGGTATCGGAATGGATTTGTTATATCATGCTGGTCCTGCTATGGTTGGTATTGCTAATGATTTAGCACAACAAGGAAGACAACAGGCTCAACAATCATATCGTCCTTTTTCGTGGACTAATCCAGTTAATTCCCAACAATATGCTACGATGAGACAAGCAGGAATGGCTCTTGCTCAACAATCTCAATATAGTTTGCAAACAACTATGATGGGACAAGAAGGCAAAGCATTCCATAAATAAAATTTATGGCACAAAAAGATTATTCCATTCAGGAATTAATGAAAATGCCTTTAGAAGAATTAGTTAAATTAGATTATACTAAATTATCTAAAGAAGGCAAATTAGTTGTTATTAAAAGAGACCCAGTTATGTGGGCTAAATCTTTTATTCAAATCTATAATATTGATTTAGATAAATATGCCCCATGGTGTCCTCGTTGGTATCAAGCTGAAATGCTTCGAGATCGATCACTTCGTAAAGTATTTCGATGTGGTCGTCGTTGCGTCGCAGATTGGTCTGAATTGCAGGATCCATATACTGGCGAAATAAAAACTGTAAAAGAATTATTAGATACAAATCAAAATTTCTCGACATTAGCACTCGACGATAATTATCAAGTCGAAACAGTGGATAACTGTTCAATAATGGAAAATGGTATTAAACCATTATATCGTGTAACGACGCAAACTGGCCGTCAAATTGACGCGACAGATAATCATCCATTATTAACAGCACTTGGTTGGCAAGAAATTAAAGATTTAACTGTCGGAGAATACATTGGTATTCCGACTAAATTAAATTATTTTGGTGATAATAGTATAGAAGAAACAGAGTTAAAATTATTGGCTCGTAAGATTAATAAAGATAAATCTTCTGAAAAAACGTTACCAAAAGAAATATTTACTTTAAATAAAGAGGCAATGTCTATCTTTGTTTCTGAGTTAATTCTCGATGCTTTCGATACGACAGAGAATAAACCTGTCGAGATGTTATATCATTCTTGCTCTCGTAAGTTAGTAAAACAATTATCACATCTTTTATTAAGATTTGGTATTATTACTAAAATAGAACAAGAAGATGACAAATATTCTTTAGGTTTTAATTCGAACAAACTGTATCGAAAAATTAGAAATAAATCTCGATCTCGAGCAATGTACTGTATTTATCATTCGTATAAATACCAGCAAGTATCCGAAACTTTAAATCAATTATTTTTAGGCGAGATGAAATTAAATCCTCTCGACAAAAAAGATTTTAAAAAAGTCGAATTCGGAAGACTCTCGATCGAAGAATTTTTAAAATCGAGACCATTAAATAAAAATGAAGCAAGAGAATTTGCTAATTTATTTAAATACGAAAGTATCGAAGATATATTATATGGCGATATATATTGGGACAAAATTGTTTCGATAGAATATCTTGGTGAATATCCTACGTATCATATTAATGTACCAGGATATCATAATTTTATATCGGACGATATTATTTCACATAATACAGGTAAAACGGAAACAATGGTAGTTGAGGCATTATTTAATGTATTTACTCGCCGCAACTTTATCCACATGTTCGTTACACCTTATCAATCACAAGTTCGAATGATATTTGATAATATCCGTCAGAAGATTGACAGCTCTGCCTTAATTAAACGAGAAGTAACTAGATCTACTACTAATCCATTTTTATTAGAATTCTCTAATGGATCTAAAATAGTAGGATTTACTACTGGTGCCGGTTCAGGTATGAGTGCTGCTTCAATCCGGGGTAATAATACCAGCCCCTTATGTTCAGTAATGAGCATAAGCTATTACAGGAGTTAAATCCGGGGAAGAACTTGAATAGCTCGTTAAGCTACAACGTAATTGGAAACAATAAGTGTGAATCGCAGCGAAAGCAGAAAAAATTAACGAGATGATAATATGGTTAAATCCTAAGTTATTATTAACAAGAGTTTGTTCCGGTAGGAATGCCCGTATAGGGTAACCTCTAACGACTATCCGATTGCGTCGGAGTACTCTCTATAAAAAGGGGAAAAATACCTGGTCCTTTTATTAAAGGATTAACATATAGTCTGTTCACGTTCTGTAAAGGAAGTGCCATGAATTAACATGGGTCTAGAATGATAAACTTTTTAAATTGGCGCGCGGATGAATATATATACAATTATATTGTATAAAATTAAATAAGTCCACAGAAAATAATTCTGTGAATGCAATTGAATTGCTGGAAAGTCCTTAGAGCCTTTGATACCGAAGTGTAATAATTCAAAGGATTGGATAATCAGCAGCGAAATCTTATTTTTTTTATAAGAGACGTTCAACGACTATCCCTTGGCTCGCGCCTTAAAAATGAGCAATAGGAGTACGGCCTAAGTAGGTGGGTGAGAATCCCTTAAATGGAAGTGGTTGCCTTTAGTTATTTACTAAAGAAGATATAGTCTGGACTAATGTGAAAGCATTAGAAGGATTTAACGGAAACGGTTAAATTCGTAACAAATCGTGGATATCACTTGATGAAATGGATTATATGGGTGAAGGCGATTTCGATACTGTATACGCTCTTTGTATGGAACGTGATACTATCGGAATGACATGCTCATCTACTCCAACTGGTAGACGATCTAAGTTTTATGAAATTTGTACTCGCCGAGAATTAGGGTTAAATAAAGGCCCCATTATTAAGTAATTAATAATTGCAAACCTTTTGAATTGCTGGGACATCCTTTAAGGATAATCAGCAGCGAAATCTTATTTTTTTAAAATAAGAAACGTTCAACGACTATCCCTATATGGGAGTAGAGTCAAGCGACTCGAAGCGGAAGGTATCCTTTTTAAAGGATGAAGATATAGTCTGAGCTATATGGTAACATATAGAAGGTTATGAGTAGCGATCATAATCGCAACAAAACTGTCCAAGAACATTATCATCCGACACAACATAATCCTATGTGGTCAGATGCTATGGAAGAAGAATTCCGAAACACTTATGATAACAATGCTTATACTCACGAAGTATTAGCAGAGTTTGGTGTTGAAGAAGCTGGCGTATTCGATAAAATAAAACTTGAAGAAGCTACTAAAATTGATAATTATGTGTATTATGATCGAGATAAATGGCGTCCTGTAACGACAGGTCTTGATGATAGAAATGTAAAAGAAATACATAAATTACCTCCTGGTAAAAAAATATATACTCCTAACGTATTTAGATGCGTTGGTGTCGATTGGGATTCGAACTAGACCTATTGGAGCTGATAGGAAAGCTATTTGACAAATTTCTCCAATATAAAAAGAGTCCTCTCATTAAGTAATTAATGAGTAATAAACCGGTTGAATTGCTGGAAGGCTTAACTGCTAATCAGCAGCGAAATTTTATTTTTTTTAAATAGAAGACGTTCAACGACTATCCCGTAAGGGAGTACACTATAAGTTATTGATAGTGGAAGCGGCCGGTATCCTATTAATTAGGATAAAGATATAGTCTGATCTATATAGAAATATATAGCAGTTCATAAGAGAACGTATAATGGTGTAGCGCCCATTATAGAACATAATGAAAAGTCAAGCCCCAACATCTATACTTGTATTAGAGTATGATAATGTATTTAATAAATTTAGAGTTATTAATAGAACAGAAATTGAATCTTCAGAATTTACATTTGATAAAGCTGTTAAAAAAATCATAGATATTAATGCTATTTATAATCCGTCTTATATTTATTTAGATAGAGGCGCTGGTAAATTATTTGCCGCATATATTGTTTATGGATTACGCAATATATGCTCAATGCGGAATTAAGCGAGAAACCTAAGTTATATAATATGGTAACTCGAACCGAAGGCTTAACTAAGTTAAGTCAGGGGCAGAGCATAGCAAGTGAAAAGATATAATCTTGCCAAGAGACCGCATCATGTATCCATTTATTTACATGAAAAAATATGCCGACCTTATAGGAAACTATAAGAACTAAAAGATAAAAAGCTTTTAGGATAACAATGTGGAGTATCAACTAGAAACATTAAAAATTTATGGTCAACAACATCCAGAATCTGGTCTCGATAAAAAAATTGTAGGATTTATGTTTTCTGAAAAAATTGATGTTCAAGATCCTATTACTGGTGTTCTTGAGAAAAAACATTTAAAACCTTTCATGGTTAATCAATTGTCTATTCTTATCGAACGCGGTAATTTAATATTAAGTCCTTGGGATAATCATATATATAAACAATTAATTGATTATCGTGTCGAAAAAATTACTTCAGCTGGTGTACCTCAGTACTGTAGTGAAAACGAACATTTCGTCGATGCATTAGGACTTGCTTATTTAGCTTTTGTTCAACATTTTCCTGAATTAACTAAATTAGTTAAAAAGAAATCTTATGATACAGTTTATAGAGTTCATAAAGGTAACATGTTGCCTACTTTTGAAAAACGTGATTTAGAAAATCCATGGACTGAACAAAAGAAAAAATATGAATCTTCTGATGAAGCATGGGAACAAGTTCCCTTGCATGATTCATTTGGTAGTCGATCTACTCCGAGAAAACAAGGTTATGCTCGGAATAAATTTACAAGGACATTATTTTAATGGACGAAGAAAAGATTTTATATAGGCCGTCAATTGAGCCCGAACGACATTATGAAAGTGACGGCTCATTTGAACATCCTAAATTTAGGGAATATGAAGACCCTATTCCTTATTCACCTTCTGAAAATAAAAAATCTGATATAGATTCTTTATTAGAAGATTTAAAAACTGTATATAATCTTTTACCTTTTTTCCCTATACAAATAAGACCTATTATAGAAACAATGATCGTAACTATTACAACAGATACGATTATTAGAATTGATCCTCCGGATCCTGTTACTCCATTACCTCCAGAAAAAGAGGATCCGGGGAAATTCATTCCTGTTTTTCCTAAAGAAGATAATAATAAAAGTAATACCCCTAAACCAAAGGACGACGATCCTTTTGGTTTTCCAGATGTTCCGGTTATTGATGTTAAACAAGGCAAATCTCAGAACTTAGATAAATTAGTTTATAGTTGGACAAAAGGAAATTTAGTTAGAGTTAAAAAACATTGGATAGAAAGACTTAAAGATTATCTTCAAGATTATCTATCCAAGATGTTTCATGCAGTTCAACTTGCTGGAGCTGAAGATATTACTGTTTTACTTTTAGCATTCGATGGATTAGCTGTTAAAACAACGTCTGGTAAAAAATGTAAAGTAGCACATGATACTATCGTAAGAAATGAACTACTTATAAGAGAAAAAGCTAAAATGATGGCTAAATTATATGGAGCCGATGAGCTTATTCGATTTATGAGAAGTATAGAAGCATGCGCGCAAACTAGACAAGAATATTATAATCATGAATTTTTATCATACTGTCCGACAATGTTAAGTCAATATGAAAATGATTTTTTACGTTCTTATCGAAATATTTATGATCAAAAATATGTTAATTCTATATATCAATATAATAAATTATTATTATCGTCTGCAGAATTAACTAAAGATGTTTTTGATTTGACAGTAGAAAGCGCATTAGCTAAAGGTGTTCTTATTAACAATAATATTAATCCATTTGAACAAACTCCGGTTCCGGATCCTGTATTCTATTTAAATAGTTTAACTCCTGAATCTGGCAAAATTGGAGCTAATGGTTTATCTTCTACGGGTAATTATGGAAATGTAAAACCAGGATCATTAACTGATAGAGTTCTTAATGGTAGTGGAGGTACTGGACAAATCGATACAGATTTTACTAAAGCAATTACTTCTGGCTTAATTGGTCAAACAATGGATAATGGGACAGATGGTTGTGTTGAATTCGCAACTAAATTCGGTTCTTATTATTCTAAGTTCTTGGCTAGTGAATTAGCCAACGGAGTTGTCGGCGTGTCTAAATTAATTTCAGATGCTGCTGCAGTCGGATTAAATGTGACTAGCGGAACTCCGTCAAAAGGTGATATAATAGTGTATGGGGATTCTCACGTAGTAATTGCTGATGGTGCTGGTGGTTATTATGGCAATTCCTCATCTCAAAATCAAGCAATCCATGGAAGTGACTATACTCAAATGGGTGGCTTATCTTATACAGGTTTTATTCCGTTAAATGGGAAATAATAAATGGAAATAAAAAACTTTTTTACTTCCGTTACTGAAGCCGAAACTAAAAGAGTGAATAAAAGTTTAGCTGGTAAGGCTCGTGATACTTTAATCCGAGCCAAATCAGTTGTACTCGGCAAGTTTTCTTCTAGAGAAGCAACAAATCCGGGTGCAACTGGTTATGATTTATCTCGAATTAAAAAAGCTATTTTAACAGACTCTTATTTGGCTGTAGCTATTCGGAAGTTTTCTCAGCTTATTACTAAAGCTGGATATCAAATTAAATCTAAAAACGAAGAAGCTTCTAAATATATTGAAGATAGAATTCGTATTATTGAATATCGATCTAAAATTCCTTTTTATATTTTAGTAACTTCTATTGCTAAGGACTTGTATACTTACTCAAATTCGTATATAATTAAAACTAGAGATAACGAAACAGAAAAATATGGTGTTAAAGCCGAGAAAATTTATTCTGGCGGCTCTATCTCTGGATTATTTTTAGCAGATCCTACTCAAGTATCTATTCAACGTGACGATAAGGGAAGCATCAATCATTATTTAATTAATAATGAGGAATATAAACCTGACGATGTTATTCACCTTTATATTGATAAAATGAATAATGCTGATTATGGTACATCTAGAATTTTCTCTGTATTAGAAGATGTTACTATGCTCAGAAAAGCTGAAGGGTTAGTAATGACGATTTTGTATCGTTTCGCTATCCCTATTTTGCATGTTAAAGTAGGTAACGTTGCAGAAGGTCAATATGCAACACAAAAAGAAATTGACGATGCTCGTGATGCTATGGAAGATTTACCTAATGATGGGTTTTTAGTTACTAACGAAAGAACTCAGATCGAATCAATTACTCCTAGTATGCAAGCTAATCAATTAATTACTTTTTTAAATTATTTAGAAGAACGTGTATTTACTGGTCTTAATGCATCTAAATCTTCAATGGGTCGTGGCGGTGGACAAAATTCTGCCGACAATACTGAAGCTTTAATGCATGATGAAGTCCGCGCATTTCAAAATGTTATTTCTTCTTTTTTAGAGAAATATTTATTTACTGAAATGTTATTAGAAGGCGGATTTAATCCGCTTACTAATCGTGATGATTGCGTACATCTTGCATTTAATGAAGTTAGTATCGATACTAAAATTAAAATTGAAGCTCATACAATTCAAAAATATCAAGGTAATCTTATTAGTTTACCAGAAGCTCGTCGAGATCTTGGGTTTGATAACGATGTCGACGAAAAAGAAATGTATGCATTTAAAGTTACTCAAGCTTCTCAACTTGAAGTTATCGATGCACAAACTAAATCGGCAATTGAAGTTGCTAATAATGCTGCTAAAAATCAAGAAAAATTACAAAAACAGCAAGTCAAAGTTTCTAATTCTGAAGATGATTTAGATAATAGAAAATTTAATGGCAAAAAAGCTTCGAATAAACCTAATGGTTATTTCAGTAATATTGCAAATCCTCAAAATCAAAATACAGACGATTTAAAAACTAAAGAATCATTAGATTTTACTGAGGCAAATACTGATGATAATATAGATGAGTATAAGAAAAAATTTAAGGATATTGACGCAATATACAATAACTTAAGTAATATACTCACGAACAGTAATGATATTTCTGCTGAAGAAGCCGAGATTATGAACTTCTTAAAGAAGCATATAAACGAAGCTGCTAAAGAAGGTATTATTGCTGCTCAAGCGAACAACAAAACTAATAATAAGATGATTGATCCTGTAACTGAATCAATAGAAGAATATTCTTCAAAAAAAATTCATAAGATAATGTCCGATATAATCGAGACGGTCAAAAATAATAAAGATAAAATATACATCGATAGTCAAATTTCAAAAAATGAATATCGCCTTCGATTCTTATGTGATTACGTTATTCGTAAAGCATATTGGTTTAATTATGTTATGCAATGTAAAGCTGACGGAGTTAAAACAATCGAAATTCAATTTGAAAACAATAAACATCAAAATGGCCGCATGACCCATTTTAATATAGATACTATTACTATCGAAGATATTCCAGCTTATAGTCCGTATTGCAAATGCGGTATAAAACCTATTATGAAAGGATAAAAAATATTTAATGGATTTCCGTGAATATTTAGGTTTTTCTCCAGAGGATATTAAAGAATCCATTATGACAGAAGCTCCGGCAGAAATTGAACCAAAAGGTATTTTGGTCGATATCGAAGCGGTACATACTTTTCCATATGCTACGAGAAATAATACTCGTTACATGGAAGAAGCATTAGCTCAATCTGTTGCAGGGTGGACTTATCCTTATAATATTCCAGTTATTACTTATCATAATGATGAAGACGGTGAAATTGTTGGACGTGTTTTAAAAGCAAGAGTCGGTGATAGTCAAAGACTTCCTGGTACGAAAGCTTTAATTTTAACATGTGACATTCTTGATCCTAATGCTCAAGAAAAAGTAAAAAATGGTTTATTTGATACTGTAAGCATTGGCGTTTGTGGTGATGATGTTCGTTGTTCCATTTGTGGACAAGAACTTAACCAAGGAATGTGCGAACATATTCGTGGTGAGGAATATAATGGTAAGACATGTTATTGGGATTTCTATAAAGTAATGCCAAAAGAATTGTCTTACGTTATTGTTCCGTCTGATGCGTATGCTAAGAATATTAAAGTATATGACAATACAGAAGAAGAGAGTGGTTGCACTAGTTGCAATCCTCTCAATATTGTTACTTTAAACTCTACAGAAGGAGAAAATAACGCTGTAAGCGTTAAAGAATCTATGGCAGAAAATAAAATTGACGAAACTAAAGTTGAAGAAACTAAGGTTGAAGGTCAAGAATCTGAAGTAACTGAAACTGAAGTTCAAAAAACTGAAGTAGAAGAAACTACAGCAGCTACAGAAATTGAAGGTCAAGAATCCTTGGAAGAGCTTAAAGCTCAAATTAAAACTTTGACTGAAGCAAAAGAAAAAGCTGAATCTGACTTTGCTAACTTAGCTTCTGATCTCTTGGCATATAAAGCTGAGATGCGTAAAGAATTGGACGCATGTAAAGCTGGTCAAGAAAAAATCAACGAAGCTTTAACTTCTATTAACGACGTTAAAGAAAGTTTGGAAACTTTCAAAACTGAAAGTGAAAAAACTTTAAATGAAACTATTGAAAATACTAAAGAATCTTTAGAAGATAAAATTCAAAAGTTGTCCCTTGTGAACTCTAAAGTTGAAAACCCAGTTAAAACTGAAGAAAAAACAACTATTGAAACTAAAGAATCTGTAACTGGTAATTTAGATTTCATGAACAAATACTTTCCTGGTAAATAAGGAGAAAATAATATAAATGGCAAACATTAATCCTGGTAAAGGTCCTAACTTTTTCACTGCCGGTGCAAACGGTAAAGTTATTAAAGGTTTAGGTTTCAAAAAACTTTCTAACGAAGAACGCCGTGTAACACGTACTGGTGTACGTCTTAACACTGCAAACCATGATACTTCTAATATTGCTTACTGGTTGGATTCCCGCCTTCCAGTTGCATTCCGTTACAACCATGCAGAAATGTATAATCAAGTTGTAATTCCAAAAGGTCGTATCGTAGCAGTTGATCCTGACGTTCGTTCTAAAGACGAAAATAAAAACATTACTCTTAACGTATTAACATTGGCTAACGGTGGTTCTCCAGTTCGTTTGCGTAAAGCTGGCGACGTTTACGGTGCTGCTGGCGTAGTATCTACAGACGCCGCAGGTAAAGCTCTTGTGAACATGGATGTTGATTGGGTTCCAGTTGCAGGTTATGCATCTGCTTATACAGCTGATCTTTACAAACCATTTGCTAATGGTGGTGCTAAGAAAATTGCGACTGCTGCAAATCTTGAAAAAGACGAAAAAACTGGTCTTTTGAAAGAAAATGGCGGTAAACCATCTTTAGTACATCGTAATGCTAACGTACCTATTGGTATGTTGATGCGCAATGAATATACTCGTGATGCTGATGCTTGGAATGGTATGACTCCTGGTGCAATCAAAACTGATGTTATGGTTGAACTTCCTCATTTCTTGTTCAAAGATAAAGCTGAACAAAATCCTTGGGGCTCTGCATATGGTGCTCTTAAAGCTGGTGATTTGGTTAAATCTGACGAAAATGGTCGTATCGTAAAATCTCCATTGTCTGACGAAACAGCTGTAGAAACTATGCAAGTTGCAGAATTAGAAGCTGAACGTCAACAAGTTATCGGTCAAGTACATGAAGTAAATCGTAACTTGGTTCCAGAAGGTTCCACTAAATGGATGAAATGGGCTCTTGATGATCAAGAAGAATTAGCTCAATATGCATCTGATGGTTATGGTCGTTCTTATCGCCGTGGCGAAGACATCTATGATGATTATGCATATTTCACTAACGCTGACGGTTATGAATTCAATAGTTTGTATTCCGAACATGATTTGAACATGACAGCATCTAATAACAAACTTGATGTTTATGATTCTCGTCTTGGCGCTAAATATGAATATCTTGGTATCCCTGGTTTGACTGATGGTCGCAACGTAGCCCGTACTGAAGTTAAAGACATTACTGTTGGTTTTATGCACCCAGCTGCTGCAGGTAAAGATTATCTTGATTTCAACTTCCGTGTTCCTGAACGTTTCATTGCTGATAAAACAGTTCAAATTTCTATTAACGGCTCTTCTTATACTCCTGTAGTTAAAGGTGCTGTTATTGAACAAGCATTCGAAGTAGTATATTTTGACGAAACTAACGGCTTAATGCGTTTACATGTAACTGATAAATCTAAAGCTGATCAAGTTATCAACGCTGCTCCTAAAAAAGTTGCAGAAGTAAAAGTTAAATATGTTCGCGAAGGTCTTGCTGGTGTTCCTACATTTATGGATTGGGAAGGCTGCGTAGGCTCCGTTAAAGTATTGTTACAAAAATAATAGGAGATAAAGTTTACAAATGGCTATTAATATGAAAGAATTTTTAGAAGACGCTCAAGCTGGTCGTGCTAAAGCTCTTGAAATTGCTCAAAAAGAAGGTTTGACACCTGAAGAAGCTGCACAACGCACTCGCGTTTTTGACATGACTGCTGACATCGTGTCTAAATTGAATAAACAACGTACTGGCGGTAAACATTTCTCTATTAAAGAAACAATTATGACTCCAGACGTAGTTGACTTGGTACCTCGCATTATTGAATCTAAAATGATCGAAGCAGAAGATACACAATCTGTTATCTCTCCTTTCTTCACTAAAATTCAAGCAGGTCAAACTAGCGGTACTGTAGTTGTTCCTATCATAGGTGAACTTCAAGCTCATGAAGTTGCCGAAGGTGGCGCATACAATGATGAAGCAGTAGAAATCAATACAATGGAATATAGCTCCATTGAAATTCGTCCTAAAAAGATCGGTCTTAAAGTAACTCTTTCTGAAGAAGTTATCATGGACTCTTATTGGGACATCATGGAAGCTAACCTTTCCCGTATTGGTGGCGCAATGGCTCGTTATAAAGATGAATGGTGTGCTCGTGAATTCTCCGAACATGGCCATACAGTATTTAATAACGCTCTAGCTGCTCAACAACCTGATGCTGCTACAACTGGTCTTGGTGAAGATGCTATGCCAAACGGTACTCTTTCCGTTGAAGACTTTATGTCTATGTGCTTAACTCTTATGGCTAACGACAAAACTCCGACTGATGTAATTATGCATCCACTTTGCTGGTTAGTATTTGCTCGTAATGCTATGGTAGGTCAAGGTCTTACTTTCGGTGCTATGGGTGCTATGAATGTTCATCCATTCGGTACTACTCAAGGTACTGGTGGTTTCGCTGGTTTGTCTAACAACATGGGACCTCAAAAATTCGTATTAAACGAAGCACAAGCTGCGTTTAATTTGCCTATGCCAATTAACGTAATCTTGAGCCCACGTGTTAAATTCGATAAAGCTAATAAAACATTTGATATGTACGTTATCGATCGCAACAATATTGGTGCTATCGTTCAACGTGAAGATTTATCTGTTGAAAAATGGACTAATCCTGAAACTGATATTCGTATCATCAAAGCTAAAGAACGTTATGGTATCGGTATCATGGATAACGGTAAAGGTATCGCAGTTGCTAAAAACATTTCTGCATTACCTTCTTATCCTCGTCCTTCTGTTGTTCGAGTTCAGGAAGCGTAATTCGTATAACGTCTGACGATTAATATTGGAGGAGCTTCCGGGCTCCTCCATTTTTTATTTTGTAAGAGGTATATATATTTTATGACTCATCCAGATATGATCGCTATCGTTGCATTAGCACCTAGCGAAGTTAGTTATTACGATAATAAAACAGGTATTCGATTAAACATTGCTAATCGTTATGCACCTATCTTTAAAGATATGGATATTACTAATATCCGTCGCTCTGTAAAAGTAGGTCGCTTGATGTTGGTTAACGGTGTATTACCTGGTGAACAAAAACAAGGTGTATTAGGTAGAATTCTTAAATCTTCTAGTTATGATATGGTAGCTCCTGGTATTGTTACTGAAGAAGCTGTGAATAAAGCTTTAGAAACTAAAGAAACTCCTGATTTTGATGTAGATGCTGCATTAAAAGAAGCAGAAGAAAATGCTAAACAAGTTACTGAAGCAAAAGAATCTGTTGTAGAAAAAACAGAAGAAACTTCTGAAGAAAAAATTGAAGAAACTCAAGAAGAATCTACAGAAGAAGCTGAAGATATTGTAGAAGAAGCTGAAGATAAAGAAGAAGCTCCTAAAAAAGCTTCTAAGAAAAAAACTTCTGCTAAAAAAACAACTAAGAAATAATAATATATAGACTGGAGTAACAATGTATAAAGAATTTGCTTTAGTCGATATGGAAGTAAATCCTACTGAAAAACAAATTAAATTATTTTTCACAGGAAATGTCGATCCAGATACTATTAATTCTGATACAATTGCGATGGTTCATGCTGAATCTCAAAAGATTCATCGGTTAAAATTTAGAACGTCTAAAAAAGTTGTAATCATTACAGTATTAGATGAAATTAATCCTGGCGAAGAATATCGTTTAGATATTAATAAAACGATTAAGGATATTGTTGGAACTAAGCTTCAATCTAGTCTTATTCGTCATGTATATTTTAATACTAATATTTATTCTAACGTAAGAATTTTAAGCCCAGCTAATCATGAATTAGTTGACGGTACATTTATGTGCGAATGGCAAGAAATTCTTCGTGATAAACGTAGAAAACCTGTATTAGAATATCGATTACAAATTGCAGATAATATAAATTTTAATCCCATCGAAATTGATACGGTAGTAGTGAATAAGCAACGAATTGGTTTTCCTAAATTAAAAAATCAGCAACAATATTATATTCGAATTCGTGTTGAAAGCGGAAATGAATTTGGTAAATGGTCTGATGTTGCTACTTTTACTTATGATGGTCCAGAACGCGTTATTGATAAGCTTGAACAAAGCGAAAAAAATCCTCATAAGATTGAGCCAGTATCTATTTTTGCGCCATATAATTATAAGCGCAATATGCACAATAATAAACAAAATTTAGATACGAATCCATCTTCTAATGGATCAATGTCAGGCGATGAAATTAGTAATGCAACAGATACTCGTTTATTAACTTCTGATGAAAATATTCCAGCTGGAACTAATACAGCATTAACACCTGAAACTATCGATAAAATTATGAACGATACTTCTGGTGGCAATACATCAGCTACTATTCGATTAGCTGACGGTACTCTTATCACAAAAGCATCGGCTGGGAATGCAGGAGTTGTTGTCGATGAAACTCCTGCTGGACAAGATATTAAACCCGTTGTTATTCAAGAACTTAAAGTTATAAAACGTCCTCGACAAGGAACTAATGATTTCTTTGTATTTGAATTTGATGGCGAAATTAAAGATGAAAATATTCTAACAAATATTGAAATCATCAGAAAGGATTTCTAATGGCTGAACCATTTGAGTATACAATATTTGGTAATCGATTAGAAATCAAGCCTACTGGTGGAATGAAACCAGATTCTTTATATGAAATTCGAATTAAGAGACTTGAATCTGTCGACGGTAAAAAAGTATTAAAATATAAAGTATTTACGGTAGCATCAGAACAAATTAGTAATTTTTATACTCTCGGTGATGTTAATTATCTAATCAATGTATTTGATGCTAGTGATACTGAAGTTTTATATGCATTAAAAGAAGCAAGTCAGTTTGCCCAGTTTCTATTAAACCAAATTCCTGGTTATGAAAATAGAGCTGATTTGCCTTATTTGTTACAACAATTTTGTAAATTAAGAGCTACACTTAGCTTAGTAAGTAAACATGCTGTAACCACTACTACAAGTGGTAAAGTTTCTGGACATATCGGCAATATTAGTTTTGGCGCTACAGAATCTGGAGGAAGTTCTTCTAGTTCTTCTGGTAATGGAGCCCCATCTCTTTCTGATTTAATTAAAATGATTAAAGCAGAAATGGAAATATTCCAAAAATTAATAGTCGATCCTAGTTATTTAACTATGGGTCGTGCTGAACCAAGAGTCGGTAAACGATCTTATAACGAAAAACGTAAATTACATACTTATCCAACAACTTTATTTGACGATTTATCTAGATCTCTTAAATCATTGAGGAAAGCATAATGAAAAATTTAGATGAACGTGTTAACGGATTAATACAGTTAATGGAAGTTCCGGTATGGTTAATTCAACCTAACGAAACTATTGACTGTACTTGTAAAGATCCAACATCTAAACATGGCGATCCTACTTGTCCAAATTGTCTCGGTTTTGGTCAAAAAATAACGATTCGCGAAGTTCGCGCTCATATTCAACCATTATTTTCTACTGATTCTGCAGACGATAAATTATTTTTAATGCGCGGATACGATATTTATTTGCGAAATGAATTTCCAGTTTTTGCTGGCGATATCATTGTATTCGGATCTAAAATAATTAAAATTACTTATGTAATGGATTGGTATTCAAATACTCCAGACTGTGTTTATTATAATGCTAATGGAGTAGATTATAAGCGCAATCCACAAGCCTTTATGAACAATTTTAAAAACATAGTAGGAGGTTAATAATATGAACGACAAACATACAAGTTTGTTAATTATTGGTAATTCTGAATATACCAATAAAACTTGCAAAGTCGAACATTATGAGACCTTATCTGCTGTTGAAAAAGATTATAATAAAGAATCTGATTTATATAAAGCTTTTAAGGCAGCTAAAGACTATGGCGCACCTTCAATATATTTAGTTAATATGAGAACGATAAGTGACTTTATTAATATAACAAATCAGTTAATAGATTATGATTTTGCTTATATCTGTCCAACAAAAATTATGTTCTCAGATAAATATACTGATCGATTTAATTTAGATTTAAATAGTTTTTATTTAAATGATTTATCTTTTAAATGTTATAAAAATAGAAGTATGATTTTCGTAACAGATAAACATGCTTCTTTATATGAAGATATCGATGATTTTAATAAAGACTATGCTGATAAAGTACAGGCATTTATGTCGGTACATAATAAAAATAAATTTTTAGATAATGTAATATGTGTTGGTAACAACTTAAAACATGTTGCATATAGTAATATATGTTTAGCCGCAAGATTAGCGGCTACGCCTATCAATAGTTACCCCGCATTTTTAAATGAGGATACTGTCTTTACATTAGATTATAAAGACATGCTTCCTAATGTTTGTTATTTCAAAAATAACTATCGAACTGGTACTACTATTGAAAATTTAGTTAACTTATCTAACGAAAATCCAAATAAATCTGTTATGGTTATGCGTATCGTAAACTATTTAGTCAGAGAAATGGATTTCGATGAATATATAGGTAAGAATTATCGTAAATTTTATTTAACAAAAATAAAAGAACGATTAGATAATCTTTTAAAACAAAATGTTGGATTTATTTTATACGATTATCATATTGATAGCGTAGAAGAACAAATTCGAGACAATGGATATGGTGTGGACATCATTTTACGATATACATTATATCCATTATTTACAACAGAATCGTATACGGCGGAGCAAAGACTATGACAGATATTAATGAAGATTTTGTCCTCCAACAAATCAAACAAAAAAAGAATAGTCTTCTCGTAGCACAAAACCGTAGTGCGATGAGGCCGCGTAAACGAGTTGATCGGTTGCGGTCAGATCGAAATATTAGTTTTGATGAATTTATCTCTATTCTTGTAGAATTAGTAGAAAAAGCTTTTAGAGAAGACGGTACAAAAATGAGCCCTGATGAAGGTGCCATTATTAATGATCGCGAAAAAGAAATTAACCATCCATACATATTTTTTAAAATTATAGATGGTGTTCCAGAAAACGAATTAAAACCTCGTATAATGGAAGATAGAATTCGTCGGGCAAAAAGTCAACAAGATTATATTCCAGACGACAAATATCCTGTAGAAAAAAATATCGAAGAAGAAGGTATTGAAGTATATCGTCATGCATTTAGATATACAATTCAATTCGATATTTTTGCTACAAGTTATTCTCAAGCTAACAATGTTTTAAATGAATTTGAAACATTAATGGTCGACTATACCGGATATCTAAAACAAAACGGCGTTACCGAATTATTATTTAAGGAGCGCCTAACAGATGCTTCTTATTCACAATATAGAGAAAAATATTCAGTTAGAAGTGTTCGCTATACTTTAAAAATAGATAAGATTCATGTAGTTACTCATAAACTTATTGAACGCTTATTAAATCTTGATAAACAATAATCTTAAGAGGTTGACTAAATGTATAGCTTTAAAGAAGAAATCCTTCGTGATCTTCCTGGCGTGTTTGTCGAAGTCAATTCTGTAAAGAAAAAACTTTATGATGACAGCCAATTCGGTACAACAGACGCTGTTCTTTGTATCGGTACTGCATTTGATGGTCCTAATGGTGTTCCTGTGCCTATTTATGATCCAACATATGCAACATATACTTACGGTGATACATATGACCGTGAAACTAAACGTGAAGTAGACCTAACTGCTACATTGGCAGATGCTTATAATTCTGGTTGCCGTACATTGTATGGTTTCCGTATTGGTGGTTCTGAAGCTCAAAAAGACTTCAGATTGCGTTCTAGCGATTCTCTTCGCTTACGTGTAAAATCTCGTTTTCCATCTAATAAAGCTAAACACGTATACTTTAACTTCGATAATACTTCCGGTCAAGAAGTATTAACAATTTATAAACCTATTACTAAAGCTACAGCAACTGAACGTTATAATGCGTTAGTTGATGACGATCAAGAAATGATTAAAATCGATATTAACTTAGGCCTCAATGGTCAAGGTTTTAATGCCGATACTCCTCTTTCTGAAGTAATTCGTTATATAAATAAACATACTTTAAATAATGTTATTACATTATCTATCGTGAATAAAAAAGGCCAAGACGTAACTCTTCATAATGAATCTTACGATTTGGCTTTAGGTTCTTTATTCCCAGGCGTTTACTTCTTAGGTCGTAAACGTTCTTTAGTTCCATGCCGTACAGAAGTTCGTACTCATGTAATTAAAGATAAAAAATCTCCTAAACCATTCAGTTCTTTCTCTGGTAAATATTTCCACACACTTCGTGTAAATACAGATGTAAATTCTGAATATCCTATTTATTCTACTACTGATAAAGATTTGAACGAAGCGTTCACAACTGTAGGCCTTAAGATTTATGAACATAACGACTATCTTATGACTCCAGGTGCAACTGCTTTAGCATTTGAAGAAGACGACATTGATTATGAAGATACTAATATGACAAGCTTCCAAAAATATATGAAGCTTGGTTCTGGTTATGCTATTACTGCAACAGCATTCCCTCGTACTAATTCTCATGGTCAATATTTAACTCCTCGTGTTAAAGAATCTGATCCTAAAGATAAACAATATGTAGTAGGTATTGGTGAAGGTGCATATTCTGTATTGCAAAATGCTGATATGCCTTATCGTGTTCTTGGTGCACAAATTTGTGCCGATACTGTTATCAGTGGTCGTTTACCAAAACCTAAAGATTTCTTAAAAGCATTCCCTATTGATCTTGCTATGGTTAATACTGTAGTTGGTGGTGCTGCTCAACACGATACAGAAATCTTTAAAGTAACTCCTGTAATTGATACTAAGGATGTTAAACATTCTCCTCGTAAATATAAATTTAGTTTTGCTAAAGTAGAAAATGCTGACGAAATCGTAGATTCTGCAATTTATCAAAACGAAGTATTTACAGTTATCCCTAGTGTTGCTAATGAAGCTGCTCTTAAACTTGACGAAAATACTTATAAAGTAGGTCAAATGTTCTACTTGGAAGATGTTAAAAAAGTTAAATCTGTAACTTTTAATAACAAACTTCAAGATGCAGTTTCTCCTCATCAAAAATTCAAACATTTTGTTACTAACGATAAAATTATTGAAGCTGAAGTAACAGGTAGTGAAGTAACATTCAAAGAGGTTACTGCGTTAACAGATCTTAAATATGATACAGCAACTAATGGTTTGTTAACAGATTCTGATGCAACTGCTGCAACATATTATGCAACTACTGCTGCTGCCCAAGCTGCTGCTGCAACTAGTGCTAAATATGTATTAATTTCTGTTAACGATGTTCTTTATGTAGCTAAATATGATGCTGGTGCATTAACTCCAATCGGTCAATACGATATTCTTATTGATAAATCTTCTCGTGATGACCGTGTATTGGCTTATGTAGAAAGCTTTGATCATGTAGAAAACCGTGTTATTATTTCTGTAACTGACTTCAACTATCGTACTGTAGCTGAGTTCTTATCTGATTTGAAAGATAATAAAGACTTCTCTGGAGTATTTAAATGTGAACTTACAGATACTGGTATCGTAGAAAAAGATGCTCTTATCGAAGAAGTTCTTACTCCAGTATTGGTTTCTGGTAAAGTAGATCTTGGTACATTGGCAAAAGATCGTAGTATCGATTATGATTACACTATGCGTATTCCTTATCGTACTCCAGATAACTTTGCTCGTCAATTTGCTCAACATTGCTTGTATACAGAATTGAAAACTGCTCATACTCATGGTGTGATCGGTGCAGAACGTATTTCTGATTATACATTGTCTGGCGTAGAACAAAAATTCCAAGATTTGAAGAAATTGAATTTGAATCTTGAATTAAAACGTGCTAATGGTCGTTCCGTAATCGACGATGATGGTATGCCTGTAGATATTGGCCGTTCCATTAGTTTTGCATTCTTCCAAAACAATGTTCCTGTATATAATTCTACATATGCATTCGTAGGTAATGGTGCTGCAGCTTATGCTGGTATGATATCTGCTCTTCCTGTAGAACAATCTCCTACTAACCAAAAAATTGGTATTAACCCATTGTTTGAATTAACAGCTTCTCAATTATCCGACTTAACTCGTAAAGGTATTGTTACTGTTAAGAATACATTTACTCGTGGTTATGTTGTAACTGACGGCTGTACAATGGCTGATCCAACTGACGCATTATCTCGTCTTAATAGTGTTCGTATTATCGATGCTGTTGAACGTGTTATTCGTCGTGTTTGCGAACCATTCATTGGTAAGCAAAATAAAACTTCCGTTCGTAACTCTATTAAAACTGGTTTGACATCTGAATTGAATAAACTTAAAGGCGTATTGTTATATGATTTCATGTTTGAAATTGCTGACAATGTAGAAGCTCTTCAATATACTCATATTGATATTAACTACACTATTATGCCATTCAATGAAATTCGTCAAATTAATAACTTCATCCAAATTAAACAACCTGGTACGAAGTAATTAGAGTTTAATATATAATTTATAGCGAAGGAGGCAGGGGCAGTTTATCCACTGCCCCATAACTTAAAACATGGCTAAAAACAATTCTGGTGTAACTACAGCATCTGAATATACTCGTAGTTATACTACTTTTTCCGGCTGTGATATCGTAGCTACTTTCGGTTCTGAAGTAGTAGCAGAAATTCAAGGTATTACAGTATCTATTAATCGTGAGAAGGCTCCTGTGTATACATTCGGGAGTGCAGAGCCTCGCTCCATTTCTCGCGGCAAGCGCGGAATTGCAGGAACTATCGTATTTACATTATTCGATCGTGACGCATTGGTGGATGCTCTTGCTGTTCGTGCTGCTAAAGCAGCATATTTTCAACGTATTGGCGGAGATTTGGCTATTGCCTAGTCGGCATATAAAGTAATTTGTATGTCTATAAGTATATTGATAGTTTATACTTATACCGATTGGATCGAATTGCTGGGAACCCCTAAAGCTTAAGATGCCTTAATGGCTACGAAAGTAGAAACAAATTCTTAAGATGAGATATGGTTAAATCCTAAGTCTTATTTATAATGGGCAATCAGCAGCGAAGCCCGTAAGGGAACGTTCAACGACTATCTCAAGAAGAGAGTAGGATAAAAAGCTTTCCGAAGTGGTCCAGCCCTTTTAGGGATATGATATAGTCTATGCTTATATGAAAATATAAGAAAAGTAAATTTAGCAAATTTACACATAAAATATTTGACAATAATTAATATCACCTGTATAATATTAATTAAAAGGATTAATATTATATGGAAAAAAGATTTTTATTAAGAATATATCCAACAAGAGAACAAGAAAAATTAATACAAAGAACATTTGGATGTGTTAGATTTGTATATAATTATTTTTTAGATTATAGAATAAAAAAATATAATGAAGAAAAAATATCATTAAATGCGAATGATTGCAGCAAAATATTAACTTCATTAAAACAAGAAAAAGATTTTTTACAAATTCCTGATAAGTATGCATTGCAAAATGCTATAAAAGATTTGGATTCCGCTTATCGAAGATTTCAAAAAGGAATTTCAAAATATCCAAAATTTAAATCTAAAACTAATTATAGAACATATAGAACCAATAGAAGTGGGAATAAAATAAGATTTATTTCAAATAATAAAATTATTTTACCTAAATTAAGAGAAGTTAAATTTAGAAATAATATTGTTCCAGATGGTGAAATCATTAATGTGGCTATAATACAAAAACCTTCTGGTAAATACTATGCTTCAGTTTTGTGTAAAAATTTTTCTATTAAAAATGTAAATAAAACAAATAAATCTATTGGTTTGGATTTAGGAATAAAAGATTATATTATTACTTCAAATGGTGAAAAATTTTCAAACAATCATTTCTTAAAAAATAAAATTAATAAAATAAAAGAAATGCAACTAAAATTTGAGCTTAAGAAAAATGGAAGTAATAATAAAGAAAAATTAAGAATTAAAATTGCTAAACAATATGAAAAAATATATAATTCAAGAAAAGATTATTTAAATAAACTTTCATTTGAATTTATTAATAAATATGATCATATATGTATTGAAGATTTAAAGATAAAAGATATGCTAAAAGATAAAATTTTATCTTTTGAAATAACAGATGCTTCTTGGTATGAATTAAGAAGACAACTTGAATATAAATCAAAATTTTATGATAAAGAAGTTCATATTGTTGATAGGTTTTTTGCTTCTAGTAAAATTTGTTCTAATTGTGGGTATAAAAATGAGAATTTATCATTAAATGATCGTGAATGGACTTGTCCAGAATGTAATGAACATCATGATCGAGATATTAATGCCGCTAAAAATATTTTAAAAGAAGGCATTAAAAAATAATTATTGTTAAACCGTAGGGATTACGGGGATTGTCTTGAGATATTTTATATCGATAGAAATTTTATTTTATAAAAATTCCAGATTAACTATCAGCCTTACACAATTACTGAATGGGATCAAAAGTTGACTAACATGGTAGTTAACTCCATTAATTCTAATGGTAACGACTCTCAAGTTGCTTCTTCTAATCCATTCAAAGTAACTCAAAATATTGCAGTACAATCTACTCCAAAATATTCTGACGAAATTCCTCCATTTGACATTACATTGTCTTTTGCAAATGAATATGGTCAATCCGCTGTTATGGTTATCTATGGCTGCGAAATTTTAAATGAAGCTTCTAGCTTCTCTGTAGATTCTACTACTACTGATAAAGCATGTACTTATATTGCCCGCAGTGTAGATTACTTGCAACCAGTAGAAAACAAATATTTATTAGATAACAAATATTAATAGAAATTAAATACGAGCGGAGAATATTTCTCCGCTCTTTTCTTTTCGTTTTTGTCATGGAGATAGTAGGCGTAATGTCCCAACAAAACACAAATCAAATTTTCTTGTACCTTAACCGAGGTTTACAAAATTTCATTAATGATATTCTAGTCGGCAATAGACAATCCTCTAATGTTAAAAAAGATATGGAAGAAATCTGCTATAATATTATTAATGAGCACAATATCGAGATTAAGACTCATATCGTGACTCTTATTAACAATAGAGTTCAACAATATATGAAATTATATAATTTAAAGGTTAAACATGCCAAATAATTATCGACTTGGAAATAAAGAAGTTACTCAAACTTCTAAGTATACTAGAACATATACATCCTATAGTGGATGTGATATTGTGGCAAGTGTAAACATCACAATTCCTGGGCAAGAAACTATTACTCGTGTTTTTGGTAGCCTACAAACATTCTCTTATAGTATTCATCAGGAAAAAAGTCCAGTAAGGACATTAGGTGATGTTAATGCTATTACTTATGTAGATGGTCCTAGAACTATAGCTGGATCTATGGTATTTGCTGTATTAGATAAACATGTTATTCACGAAATATATGATGAAGTTATTAAAAAAGGTCAATATGTGAATAAGCACTACTTGATGGACGAATTACCTAACTTTGATATAACATTATCTTTTGCAAATGAATATGGGCGCCAATCTACTATAAGTGTTTTCGGTTGTACTATTATTGATGAAGGTCAAATTATGTCAATTAACGATATAATGACAGAAAATACATATCATTATTATGCAACCGATATAAAATATATGGACGAATCAGATAATTATTATAAGTTAAACGAAAAATCTGTTATCGATTCTAATCCATGGCTTACGACTAATAATACAAAAATTACTATACAAAAACCTAAAAGTAATTTTGAAAAACCTGTTTTAGAATTATCTAAAGAAGGTTATTATTCTTTTAAAAAATATATGGAAGCTTTGAATAAAAAATATAAGAAGCTTGCCGATAAATTTATGTTTGAAAAAGAATCGGAAAAAATGTCTCAGCTTAAAAAAGATTATTATCGATTAAAAAAAGAAGCTGAAGATTATTATCCGTCTTATTCTATATTATCTAGACAACAAAAAAAAGTTAGGTTCCTAGAACGTAGACGACCTAAAATAAATAAAGAATATGACAATTTTAGAACGTTTATACATACTGATAGACATAATATACCTGATTATTCTAAGTATCGCTTAGACGGCAAAATTAAGGATTCTACGACTATTCCTGATTATAGTAAATATAGAATAGATCCTAAAAAAGACAATTCTAAAGTTCCTATTTTTGACGACTTTAGAAAACAATCACCTAGAGTTAATAAAGATATTCCTGATTATTCTAATTTTAGAAAAAATATTAAAACAGTTCGAGAAGAAGATAATAATAAATATACATATGATGAAAACGGTAATGTAATTTTTGTTCATAACGAAACTGCTGGAGGTGATAATCTTGAACACATCTAGTATTACTTTTCTATGGCAACATGAAAATTTTGTTTCGTTATATTGTAACGATTATTTTAATGGACATAATAAATTACATATAGATGATAATGAAGTAATTAAAGATTATGATTTAGAGTCTGCTACTGTTATTATTAACGATTTATTAGCTGGTATTTATAGAATATGGACTTCTGGTCCTGACGGTCAATCTGAAGATAAATATATCGAGATTTATCCAGAAGGAATTAAAGAACAATTATATTATATTAATGATACAATTCTTAATAATAAAAACTTTAAAGGATTAGCCGATTATATTATTAAAATATCTGATGAACGTGGATTAAATTTAGTTGAATCTGTTTATTTTGCTTATTTAACGGCAAAAGAAAAAAAAGAAAAGATTAATCTTTTTACTGTTTTAATCAGTGCCGTTAAATTATTTAATAATTATAATTTTTATAATAATATCGATAACAACAGTAACATATATGTTAATGATTCTAGAGAAGCTATTTTACATCCAGAAATTGTAAATGGATTTACTTCTGGTGAATTACATTTTTATAAATTTTTAGGTAAGGAATATGAATATTCTCATACCGATAAATTTAATGAAAATAATGTTGATTTAGCTTATTTAGATAAGGATTATTTATATCGTATTGATTATATTAATAAAGAAAGATTGTTGACGAATTCTTATTATATTATTAATCCTTCCGATGAAATTGCTAAAGACATTTGGCCTAGCTTAAATAAAATTATAGAAAATATTAATTCTAAAATTGAAGGCTTAAAATATTTGCCGTTAGCATATCAAAAATTTAATAAAGACACACAATTAGCAATTAGCGTTCTTTTAGATAAAAACACAGATAGCCCAATTTTTCAAGCTCCTAAAATTGCTGTCGATGATGGTTATATCACAGCTGTAATCGATGGCGCCGATCATTATACTGATTTAAATAAAATTTATTTTTGTATAACTGATGTAGAAGGTTTGGCTTCTGATCAAATATTATTTAAAAAAGAATTGGATAATGTGGTAATTGACTTGCCAATGCAAGGTAATTCGATATACGACGGCTGTTATTATTCGTTCCTTATGAACTCTAATAATATTATAGTTAGTCCAGTAACATTATTTAATATAGATCAAGATATTCAACATAATTATATAAATGCTACATTATCTAATTTACAAACTAATTTATTAAACTTCTTATATCAAGAATTTGAAAAAGAAGATGTCGATAAGTATTATCATTATTTTACAGATTGTATTGGTAATAATGAAATAACTTTATCTAATTATTATGATTACGTAGTGGATAGATTGGTTCAATCAAATAAATCTGAAAATTTTTTCGATTTAATTCATTATTTAAATATCTATAAATATAGTAATCAAAAACATCGCAATAATAAATTAACAGTATTAAATCAAAAAGAAAGACAAAGAATCATACTACCTAATGATTCTAAAAATTATATTATGTCTTCTATTAAATTTAATAAAAGTAAAAATTATATATATGATTATAAATTAATCAATAATAATGCTGATCATATTATTTATGGCGATGCTGACTATACCGTTATTAATGTTTTCGAAGAAGCAACTGGTATTCATTGCGGATTAATTACTGTTCAAAAAATCGGTAACGATTATTATTTTAACAATTGGAATATCGATATTAATAACCAATTGGACTTTTAGTGAAAGGTGTAGTATAATAATATGAGACGTAAACGTTTTGATAATGAACTTAGTAGTCAATTATCCTACACTAATAAAAATGTAGAATATGATATTACTAGAAACTCAAAAGGTTATACGCAATCAAATCCTAAATATAAACGTTATTATTCTCAAATAGATGCTAATGTTTGGTTTGGCGATAAATTAGTTTCAGATATTCAAAATATTGCTTATAATCTAGCGCAACATGATATGCCTATATTCGGATATAATTCTTACATATACGACGAAATTGCTATTGGCAATCGCATAGTGCAAGGAGCATTTACAATTAATTTTACTTCTCCTCGTTACATTGAAGATATTATAGAAAAATATAAATCGGCTAGTATTGTTAATGAGGATACTGTAAAAACAGAAGAATATAGTGAAATAATTAAGCCTTTAAGAACTTCGACTAATGTTCATAAAAATCCAGATCATGATTCTATTTGGAAAAATGGATTTGAAATTGATATTACTTATGGTGAAGATGATAATATAATGGGCGATCCAATTCACGTTATTTTATTAGATTGTCATATTATGAATGTACAAACAGTACTTGACTCATCTGGTAGACCTATATTAGAGCAATATCAATTTATTGCTAGAGATCGTAAATTAGTCATGTAGGTGAAATCAATTATGCAAAACAAAAAAAAAGCAAAATTTCAAAATAAGAAGAATATTGAGTTAAATGAATCTCAATCTTTAAAGTCTAATTCTCCATTAGAAGTAAAAGAAACGTTAGAAGATAATAAGATTGATGTAACAGAAGAATTCGACGAAGAAAAAAAAGAAGAAGACGATAACTATGTCGATCCTTCTCAAGTCGAAATATTAACGGTTGAAAAAGCGAATCAACTAAAAGCTAATCATAAGAAAATTTTTCGTGTAACGATTGCCGATCAATTAGTTTTATTCACTCCTATTTCTAGAAAAGATACTGATTTAATGTATTCATTTACGCCTGAACAACAAGACTACATTAATAAACTTCCTGTCGAAGAACAAGAAGCAACTATCTTTGATTTAAGAAATGATAATTTATTACGTTACTTTGTCGTATTCCCTCGAAGAGAACGTGTATTATATTTATCTGAAACTCTTGCTGGATTTGTACCGACTGTTTCTAGTTATATTTTACAATATTCTGGTTTTACATCTCAAGGTAGAGTACGGGAATTATAATTATGGAACATCTTCGTTTTGACCAAGTATATGAACAATTAAAAGCTCAATATAAAAATATATTTACATATACTAGTTATGATTTCCCAATTATTTATAAACCATTAACGCGCGCACAATATTATGAACTTTTCGAAAATGAAAAGTTATTAGATATTGAACGTGAAGATATTGTATGCTTTAATTGTATTTTATACCCAGAAAATATTGATTTAGCTTCTATGCCAACTGGTATAGTATCTGATATTGCTCAAAAAATATTAGATGCAAGCTTTATGACTAAAAAAGGTCGTACATTATTATTTAATTCAGCAATGGAAAAAATGAATAATGTCGACTATCAAATTTCGTGTGTAATCCATGAAGCATTTCCTGAATACGATATTGAAGATATCGATAACTGGGATATGATTAGAACGATGGATTTTTTAATGAGAAGTAACTGGGTATTAACTATGTTACATGGTAAACCAGGTATCGATTTGCAAGAAATCCTCGATCGACTCGGTGATGATGTAAGCTTTAAACAAGAGGATCCTCGATTGTTTAATGAAGAAAAAGAATTCTTTAATAAATTAAGAAGTCAAAATTCTAAATCGAAAGTCGATGAAAACTCAATTAATAATGCTCCTAAGAAAAAAGTAAGTCGTCGTAGAAATAAAGGGCTATCTGAAGCCGAATTAGCTACTATGTTCCCTGAAGTAAATATGAATCAGGGCGATGAAACTTCTTTTAAAGAAATGGCTTTAGGATCTAAAAATCCTAATGACATGACTCCAAAAGAATTAGCTGAACTTAGGAATAATTTTCAATAAGGAATAATATTATATGTCCGACTATGTTAAAAATGAAAGCGATATGTCTGATTTTGAACCTGTCGGTGATCTAATAGAATCTGTAGCGGCTGCCGGCTCTTTTGTCGGAGCCGCTTTTCTTTTAGCTAAAACTAAAAAAGGTTCAAATCTTATTTCTAATATCGATCCATTAATCGGTAGAATAGGAAATAGAATTACTCGTTTTTCTGACGATGGAGCAAATGCATTAACATTAAATGGAATATTTAATGGTATTAGTAATAGTAAATTTAAAACAATAGAAGAATTAGCTCCTGCTATAGATAACGAAAGAAATATTGGGTTCATAAAGAGAGCTATGTCTGCTGAAATGGATCCTCGTCGATCTGGCGAACAATTCATTTCTCAAATGTATGAGACTAGTGTTAAAGACAGTCTGAATAGTCTTTTACCAGATGCTGGTACTGGTGGCGTCGAAGCAATTAATCAAATGATTAATGAAGTCGGCTTTAATAATGTATTTGATTCAGCTATCGGTAAATTTAAACCATCATTTAAACAACATGTATATGATACAATGGAAGGTTATTATGATGGTAAGAAAATATTAAAAGGCAGAGATAGCGAACAAGCCTTTTATAAACAATTAGATTCTTTAGTTGATGATTATAAAACATTAACAAAAAAAGAATTTTCTGAAACACAACCAGTACAAGATGCATTAACTAATTTTCAAGATGAATTTACATCGTCTTTAATTAATGAACAAAATAAAATAATTGAATCTCAATTATCTCGAGAAAGAATAACTGGATTAAAAGGTCATACTCTCGGCGATTTTTATGAAGATATAAAAAGTGGTCGCCGTGAATATAACGGAGAATTCGACGTAACTTTATTAACTGATAAAGGTTTACCTGTTACGAAAAATTTCTTCGATATAATGGAAGATGAAAAATTTGCACAATTAAGAGATCGAATTAAAGATGTTAATATTAGTGACTCTTATTGGACTTCAGAAGAAGGTCGCGTTCTTAATTTTAAAAATTTTAATGAATTAAAAAATAAAACTAGCGAAGTTTTTCATGATACATTACCAGCCAAATTAATTGGTGTTGACGATATTGAAAAGCCAGCAACTAGTGGTTTCGATATTTTTTCTAAAAATGATTTTATCATGTACGGGAAAAAATATGTCGATTACGGCAAGAATTTTACACGTATCGGTGATCAAGCATATCAATTAGATATGTCGACTGGTACTTTAGAAAAAATAAATGCGCCTGATGCACGATGGATACGTTCAGATACTCGTACAGTTAAATCTGCTAAATTTGCTAGTCAGCATGCTACCAATAGATTAGAAGAAGATAAAAATTTCTGGCAACGTGGGTCTAGTCCAATTAAAAATGCAACAGAAGAATTTGGTAATAATTATAATTATTTTATGAGAACAGATCCTTCTGATTTAACGATTACAAAAGATCCGGTTATCGGAACTCGAGTTTTTGGCTTTAAACGAGCTGTCGAAGGAATTCAAATTGATTTAGAAGATAATACGTTAAATAAAATTAAAAATTCCCTATCGATTAAAGATCAAAATGGTGTACTCGGTAAACTATTTGATGCATTAGATGCAGAAAATATTAATCAGAAAAAACAAATTATAAAAGAATTTGGCGATACGGAACTTAAAGTCGATGATTTAAGAACTGTACATACGGCTGTTAAAAGAGGCAGACGTGTTAAACCTAAGCTTGCTTCTGATGAAATGAGTATAGCTAATAAATCGTTGTATCAAAAAAATAGTGTAAAAACTACGATAAATAATTCTCTTAAAAAAGAAATTATTAATAGTTTTGGCGATAACAAAGATGAGGCTTTTAGACGCATCGATTCTTTAGATATTAGTCGTTCTGAAAAACAAAAATTAAAAGATGCTTATTCTTTAGAAAAATTTAGACAACGAACTGGACTATCTTCTTTTAGAAGTGAACATGATACAACATCGAAAGGTGCTCCATTAGGAGGATCTTATGCTCGCAAAATAAAAGAAGAATTAGAATTTGATTATGACGTACAAAGTGCATTTAATCATCACTTGGGTAAGGGTAAAGATTATAAAGCTTCTTACGAACAAAAACATACTGATAAGCGATTAGTATTAGTGAATAAAGGTTTAGATATTAAAGATACTTTATCTAAACTTAATAAATTAGATACTGTTGGCGTTATTGAAAACGGCATTAAGGGATTAAAAGGATTATTAGCTAATACAAATCAATATTCTTTATTGAGCACACGATATTTCCCTTTTAATATATATAATAAAAATATAAGCGCTAACGATATGAGTGTAGCTGGCGGTATGTTTTATCATATGGCTAATCGATTGAGCGAAGGTCTTAATTCAATGGACTTATCCACTGCTTTAGGTTTTGTTAATCAAAATTTAGGTGAGACAGCTGCTGCTAAATTTAATTTATCCTTACCTTTGGGTTTATCTCAACGTGCTTCTGGTAGTGCATTAGGTATATTAGATAACTTATTATTAAAACGAGTATTGCCATTATCATTTGCCTTAACTCAATTAGATTGGGCAGACGATACATTTAATATAAACGAAAATTTTCAAACTGGCTGGGCTAATTTAGATTTAGCATTTAGAAAATTTACAGATAATACCGGATTAACTAATGTATTAAAATTAACCAAAATGGCCGGTCCAATGTTTCAATATTGGGGCGGAGATTATAGACAATACCAATCTTATGACGAACGTTTAGATTATTATCAAAACGGTAAAGACCCAATTAGATCTGGTCGTTATTGGGTATGGGGTTCTACTAATGAATTCCGTGGCGGAAGTATTTCCTATTGGGAAGATAATAGTTTAAAACTTGCGCAATCAGATTATCGAATGGAATCTATTTATGGTGGTTATTTTAATAAATGGATGCGTTCTCCAATTCCGACATTAAGTAATCCGTTATCTCCATTAGTATATGCAATGAATCCATATTGGCTTGAAGAAAAGCATATGGAAGATAGACCATATTTAGAATCTGGCCCTTTATTTGAACAAAATACATTACAAGGTTTAATTTTAAATCCGACATTAGGCGAATTAATTAAGCCTAAGAAAAAATATCATCAAGATCGAATGTATAATGGTCGAGATGTTAAAGCTATTATGTATCATATGAATCAACAGATTCAAGAAGATACAGATAATCGATATATCATATTTCAAAATGGTCGATTAGGTGTATATGATTTCACAGCATTTAATCATCCGAATAGTATGGAATATGTACAATCAGAAGATAATCAGTATTATGGTAATCAACCAGCTTATGCTTCGGCTAAAGATTATGTTAATTATATTAACAATGATGGTTCTGTAAACCCAGGTGTAGCAAGTTTACAACCAGTAACACAAGGAACTGGTAGCGCTATTACAGCAATGAATAACGCTGTATATTCTGGTAGCGCAGCAGGTAATCCAGCAGGCGCATATATTCAATCTCGTATTCGTCGAGGTAAATTCAAAGGTCAAATTGAAGATATTTTAAATGATGCGGACCTCTATAATAATCTTATGAACTCTAATGGTGGTCAAAGTTATTTAGATGAATTACAAACGACTGCTAGATTATTAACTGGTATTTATGGCTATGGAGCATCTTCTATATTTGGTCGAGACGAATCTAAATTTATAGCTAATGCTGGCGATATCGATTCATTTACTCGTTCATTCTGGGATGCTGGTATTGGTGGTGTCGGTGGTGAAGGCGCTGAAATTGCTCGTCGTTTCTTACCAGAATTTTCAAGAAGAAGACGTATTAATCCATTGTTAAATACGATGGCTGAACAGCATCCTTGGCTTCCAGAAAAATTCTTTACCGGCGATCCAATATCTAAGATCATCAATGGTGAAGCTCGTTTACCTGGTGAAGGTTATGAAGCTATTAATATCTTACATCCAGATCAATTTGCATCTGATGGTTATGGCGCTATCGATCGTTATAAAATATTAGCCGATATTGCTCCTAATAGTACAGAATATAAATTCTGGAAACAAATCGTAAAAATGATGAATTCTGACGAGGCTAAAAAAGTTTTGAAAGATACCGAAGAAATGGTAAAACATCAAGGTAAAAAACATGATTTCTACGATTATAAATTTTTAGGTAAAGACACTGTAGCATTAGATGGACATGTCGAAGAAGTATTGTCTAACGGTAAATTTAAAATTACTGGCGATGATCGTTTATATCAAATCGCCGGTGTTAAATTTAAAGACAATGGCTTTATGTCTAAACAACAATTACTTCAAGTAATTCAACCAGGCGAACATGTAACGTTACGTATCGATGATGAAGAGCGAAGTGATGTGCCTGGTATGACAGAAGCTCCTATTAAAGCTGCTATGTTTTTAAACGGCGAAAATATTTCTGATAATTTACGAAATATGGGTTTGGCCGATTATGATATGGAAGATACTTCTGCTGCTGGAGCTTATGCCAATTATGGGTTAATCGGAAGATTATTCGGTTCAGGTGCCGAATTATTAGCTCATGCTCAAATTCCAATTTTACATTCACAATTAATGCGTGTAAATAGTCCACTAGAAGAATATCGTAGCGATCAATTATACGGCGCAGGATTTGAATCTTGGGACGATATGTTAGGTTCTTATATCTTACCGACATTAGAACAAAGTAAAACAAGCTTTATAAGAGATATGATTGCCGATACGACATATCGTTTATATACAGCTATTGATAGTCGTGCTATTCAAGCAAGTAAATTCCAACGTGGCACTTTAAAATTTGCTTCGACATATTTAGATGGACCGGCATTAGCTGGCGAAATTGCCGGACGCTTTACATTTATGGGCGGTAATTCTTCTAAATATCGAGATCGTTTATCTAAGTTAGGTCGCGGCATAGGTAATACCTTTGCTTTATACACTTCGATAGACGATCCTATGTATGCAGCATATGCTTGGGGACGCTTTGGTTATGATTCATTAAAATATATTAATTTATTTCCTAATTTAAATACTAAATTAGGCGAAGGTATCGGCGAAGCATTTTTAGGTAATTCAGCTATAAATGTTAAAGGTTTAGCTGGTGATATATTAGAAAGTATTAGGAATACTAAAGTTGGTAGAGCAGCTCAAGTAGCAGCATTTGCCGGTGTCGGTTTAGGCATTTCATTAGCTAAAAATAATCCGTTAACCGATGCTTTAGGTATTAATAGAGTATATACTCCTGACGAAGTATTAAAACGTTGGGATACAGAAGATTACTTCGATCGTTTGCGCTATATTAAATATATGGGATTATATGAGGCGGCTAAAGATAAAGCTTTAAAAGAAGAAGGTGTCGATGTCGATAAATTATATTTACGACAAGAAGCTTTACGTGCTGAAATGGACGGAGAAGTATCTATTACAGATATGATGAGTTCTGTATTAACTTCTGGCACCCCTTCTAATGATCCTATGGTGCAGTGGATAAATAAACGATTTGGACGTTTAAGCGACGATATGACAACATTGGCTGCTGGCGAATATACTGAACAAGCTATTATGTATCATCAAGTTGCTGAATCTACTGTATATGCTTTAAATAAAAATAGTGAATATTCTGATATCATTCGTGCACTACCTTCAACAGAAAAAGAATATTTTATTGAGTTTGCTAAAGTTACGAGTGAAAAACAACGTCGTGAAATTTTACGTAATGTTTCTCCTTCATTGGCAAAAGCTTTGAAATTAGTTTGGTATCAAGAAGATACTGAAGTTGAATCCAATGAATCTTACTTCTTAAACCATAATTTACCTGGTCCTTTATGGGAAGGTTGGTCAGCATCTTCTAATATGGAAGACATAAAGGCCAAAGTAATATATAATGAGGGTATGACTTATGCAGATTACGGAATTTATTCTTCGGTTTACGAAGATGAAAATGTTATTAATGCTCCTAATATTGAAGGAATAAAAGACGGCGACGATCCAATTACAGTTAGAGCTAAACTCAATACTATTATGAATGGTTTAGCTTTATCTGATAGACAAATTAGAGTTAATGAATCTTCTAATGATGGCATCGTCGATGTTTTTAATAACGTAACTGCTGTAATAGGTTATAAAATAGATAAAGCTCTCTCAATTTTTTAAAAGGTAAAATAATATATGGATAGCAATTTAAATTTAATTAACTCAATTAAAGTAAGAGGTGCTGGAGAATTCAATGTACCGATTCCTATTTTTGAGTCTAAATTAATTGAATTACTTAATGGCGTATCATTAAATAGACGTAAACATACTGATATGCTTATAAATACTGCTACCAGTGGTGGAGTCGCTCTGAAATTTTCGGAGCGACAACTTCACCAAATCGGAAATAATGATTATACTTTCGATATAGAAACAATCCCTTCTGTAGTCGGTCGCGATGGCTATAGAACAAATGATATAATTTGGCAGTTTACGGCTGGGCATTCTGTTGACGGAAGTATTACAAATACATATTCTGGTATTTCTGATTCTGATGCAGATTTCTTTTTAAGGAAATTTAATAAAGGCGCCTTTAAATATGAAACAGCAACTAGACAAGAACAAGTAGCATTCGATACTTTTGCTCGTATTGGTAAAAATAAAGATATTATTGGTGCCGGTAAAAATGTTACGGCTATGCAAGTTCTTGGTAATGGCGATGATAAATATACATTAGCTATCGAAGGTATTCATCATTTGCGCAAGATGGGTACAACTGGAGTTACTGCTATTGCTGAAGACTTAGAAAAATATGTTAATGCTAATACAACATTAGTTACGTATAATGGTTTAGCATTTGACCGCGGTGTATTAAGTGCTACTATTAATAATAATAATAATAGTTTTTCAATGGCAAGGAAACAGCGTCTTACTGATTTATTATACGATATAAATCATTATGATCCATATGCTACATTAAAAGAAGCATATAGAATTAATCCGTCTTCTATGAATCAAGCATATAAAAATTTAATTATGAATGCTGATATTGATTCTAATAAAAAGAAACTTGGCGGAAAATATTATTTAGCTGGTCAAGGTCAATATCGTCAAGAAACATTTGGCCGTATGCTAGGCATTGATGTATCTCAAGCCCATGATGCTTCTGCCGATATTGAAGCTCTTAAACAAATTAATAATAGAAAAGAATTCCAACAATTAATTAATCATGCAAATGAAATTATCGGTGGATCTCGGTTAGGTTATGAAAATATTTCAGAAGGTACTAAATTATTTAATACTTCTTCTCTTTGGGGAAATCAAAATATTTTCATGATTGAAAAAGATGGTAATCAATATAATATTCCTAAAATTTTTACTCGTTTCGATGAAAAAGGTGAACATTATCGTTCCTATAATGGATCTCCTATTATTGCTGGTAGTTCTTATGAAGTAGAAAAAATTATTAATTTAACTCGTCGTGATAAATTCGGTCGCTTCGTTTATGAACATGCTCATGATTTACAAATTAGAGGTGTTCATAATTTACAAGCAATGGTATTACGACAATCTAATGGCGAAGGACCTCAAAAAATTATTATAGGTGATGCCGACAATTTATCGTCTATGATAATGGATCATTTTTCTGTTTTAGGATATCAATCTGGTGATCAATTTATTCCGCATCAAGAAGGTATCAATAAAGCATTACGCCACACAGGTGTAAAAGCTTTAAATACTGTAGAAGATCAATTGGCTCAAATTGAAGAATATTCTAATCAAAGGTTGATGGCTTCTAATGTTTACGATAAATTAGATACTGCTACATTTAAACGTGAAGGTATTATCGTAAATAATTTAATGAAATATTTTCCTAATCTTGAAAAAAGAAAACAAGCTACTAGTCTTTTAAAAGATATGATGGAATATGGTCATAGTGCTGCTAAAGCTGCATCGACATATAAAATCGGTCAAGGCCGCGGTATTTTTGGTGATAAAGAACTAAAAGTTCTTGATAATATTGTTGCTAAGGCTCGTTACGGAATGCAAGATAATTATCTTGGATCCTTCGATGCTATTCGTCAAGAAATTGAAGCAATTAATCCTAATGATTTTAATACGATTATTTCTGAGGTGTCTAAGGCAACTGGCTTTACTGATTTAAATCAGATGACACCAGAAGCTGAAAAACAATTCAGCTATGTATTACAACAAACATTCGGTAAATATAAAGAAATAGCTTCTGACTATGCTGATACATACGGAACTAGATTTGCAATAACACCATCTATGATGGGTACATTACTCGGTTCTAAAAATTATAAAAATAATCGAGTATTCAGTATCGACACCAATCCAGATAACAAACAAATTACTATCGATACAATTGATAAGGCAATTCGTAATTCTATTCAGTCTGGGAATAAACCAGTGTTACAAAGTGATTTAAGACAAGCATATGTTACATTGGCTAAAGGATTAGAAAAATATAATCCAGCATTTTCTGAATTTGGATTAAGCAGAAAAATGCAAGTTATTTTAGATTCTTCAACAGCTACGACAAAGGAAATGTCTGAATTGTTATTGGAATCTGTTAATGCATATAAACAGGTTAATCCAAAAGATTTATCGTTTAAAACATATGGAATTGTACCGGGAAAAGAATTGCTTAATTCAAATTTAAATGTAAACGTAATTCGAAGTGCAGCTAAAAGCGCAGCCGATGCTACAGTTATTTCTAAAGCTGAACAAGCAGAAAAATTATTTAGATATATGTTAGGCGGCGTCACAGAAGAAGATTTTATTCACTCTTTGGGTTCTAAAATGGCTGGTGAATCTACTTATTCTATGGCAGTAGAATCTCTTCGTTTAGCCGCTTATAGTACAGTACATGCTTTAGGTAAAGATAATAATCTTATTGTTAATCGTGACGGCGTCCTTGTCGGTAATGGTAACATAACACATAATATTGGCAAATTTATACCTAAGTTAGAAGTTAATGGTAATGGACAAGTAATTAATCAAATCGGTGGTATGTCTTACGGTATTGGTACTAGTGTTTTTATTAATGCTAATGGCGTTAAACAAATATCGGTTCAATCTTTAGAAGAATTTAATAAATTACCTATATTAATAGGTAAAGCATTTAAAGATGATCCTAATAAAAATCCTGGTGAAATGTTATATGATTCTTACCGTACTATTAGTAAACGAATGAAAGAAACATATTACTTAGATCCAACTACTGGTCAGTTAAGTAAAAAAGATATATCTGGTATTAATGCTGTCGGATTAAATAAAAATCATCCGGCTCATGCTCAATATAATGCATCTGTTAATTTAAGCGATATTCAATCTAATTTAATAAAATGGTATGATAATGGATACATTAAAGATGCTGATTTAAAAAAATATTTTAAATATAATTCTTATGAAGAATTACAAGAAATTGCTAACGAATTAAAATCTGGTCATATTAAGCCTCAACATGCAGCAGCTTTACGTAATTTTATTGCCGATAATTCATCGATGTTAATGTCTGATATAAGTACGACAGGTATTACATTAGATTCTTATAATGAAAAACTAGGATTGCAGTATAGTGAAAATGTATTGGTAGATGGTAATAATAAATTTGCTATTAATACATCGACACCAATGAAATTAAATTCTAAACGTTTATCTTTTGCTTTAGATGGATCGAATGTTGATAATACAATGATTGCTACTAATGCTACGGCTACTCCAGATTTAGCTCGTTCTTATCAACAATCATTGCAACAATCTGCTAAATTAAATATTGCGCAAGCAGAAGAAACAGCAAAATTATATGGTTCTTCTTTAGATAGATATAACAGTAGTAGTAATCCTGTTAATTATAAACATGTGAATAAGGATTATACTTTAAATGCTAATAATTTAACAATATCTTATCATGACGACAAAGATTTTAATTTTATTAATAAGTTATCTAATAAATATGCCGAATTATTAGAAAAAGAATATAAAACAAATCTTACAGATGGCGCAGCTTCTGATTTACCTATTATTTTAAAACGTAGATTAAGCGGACTTGTTGAAGGTTCTGCAGTTATGACAGCTGAATTTCATGATATTGCTAAATCTTCATTGCAATCTCATGGTAATTATAATATTAACTTAGGTTCGACAAAAGTTATTAACGATATAAAAGGTCAACGTATAATGCCTTTTGAATACAACAAAGAAACTGGTAAACTTATGTTTAGAGATCCAGAATCATTAATTGTAAAACGCGGCGATATATTATATGAAAATAACTTGAATTCTGAATTTGGTTCTACTATAAAAAGAGCCAAAACAGATATGTATGGTAAGGTATATCTTATTGATAGTAAAGGCAATATATTAAATAAAAGTCAAACGACTAAAATATTAGAATCATTAGGTCCTAATAATAGACCAGAAGAAGTATCTAAAATTATCGATTCACTTCGTATGGGCGTTGCAAAAGAAGATATTGATTTAGGTACTCATACTATTAAAAAAGGCCAACGTCTTGGTATCGAAACACATTTAGTATATAAAGCTATCGAAGATAACTCTGTTAAGATTTTTAAAGGCACAGATAAACATCAAACTGTAAGTACAGCATTGCGATTTGGTGAAGCTGATAAACGATTAAAGTCGTTAGCTCAAAAATATGGATTCAATAAATTAACTGAAAAACATATTAGTTTAGAATTTATGCTTAACTTTATGAACGGCAGAACAAAAGAAGTTGAATATTTCCATGATGCTAGTAAAGGTAATGCTAATAAAGCATTTACTAAATTTAAAAAAGAATTAACTAATATATATGGTTCAATGGAAAATGCTACTAATGCCGTTCTTAATGAAAGAAATTTTGTATCGAAAGTATTTGAACAATCTACTGGCAAAAAGATCGATACAATTAGTGGTGTATCTGAAACAGTTAAACGTAAAAGTGTTATTGATGCATTAAATAAAATATTTACGCAAGTAATGGATGGCAAAAGCGAAGATGAAAAAGAATCGCTTTATAAGAATTTAGCCAAACATTTAAATAATAATCAAACATTTGAATTAGCTAATGGCACTGAAATAGTATTAGATGAGAAAACTAAATCTTTAGTTATTTCTGATAAAATTTTAGGTATTCGTTCTACTAGCGATAGCGAAAGAACATTAGAAGACGTCGTAAAAGAATTAGATGATCAAGTATTTGCTGGTGAAATTAAGCGTAAATTTGGCGATATTAAAAAAGCAGTTATTTATAAGACTGGTGATATCGATCAATTCCATGTTAATATTTTTGGTAACGATTATTTAGATCAAGTATTCACTCCTTCATTTAACGCTTCTGAAGTTAAAGGCAATCTTGGTAAACAAAGTTTACATGTCGATGACTTTAAAAAGCTAAGCGAAATGTTCCCACAAATTTTTGCTAAAGATTATGAAGATACTGTTAAGAGTGGTTCTGAATATTATCGTTATGGCGATAAAATACTTGATAATGCTAAACAAGTTAAATATTTAACAACTGAGAAAAAAGAATCTCAATTAATAGCATCGGCTAATGATTTTACTAAAGGTTCTATTGAAGAAGCTATATATAAAGAATATAATGCTAAAGGACAACATGTTACTAAAGAGTTCATAAGGGCAGAAGCTTCTAGATTGAGTCAATTAGCGGCACTTGAGTCTGAGGGTCAATTTAATGCTAGACGAGATAATTCTAGAGAAGCATATAAAATTGCCAAACGTGAAATTAACAAGACTCGTACATTCGAAGAATTCTTAGATAACTTAGGTCCTGGCGATAATTATATTCCTGGAAAAATATCTGCTACTGTAAATACAGGATCTGGCGAAAAGAAAAATATTTCTTTAGTAATTCCACGTCATGATTATTCACCTAAGACGAAACAGCTTGTCGGATCTATTACAAGAGATATCGAAGAAATTAGTCAATATACTATTGCCGATACTGCTTCTGATAATAAAGAAAGAATTAATACTTTATTAAATAGAGTAGCTGAAAATAAACAAGAATTGTATAATACAATGAAGGCTACGGCAGTTAAAAAATCTGATTTAACTAAAGGTGTTCTTAGTTCTTATACTTTAGGTCCTAAGGCATTAGCAGCTAGCGCAACTAACTTATTTGATTTCGAAAGTTCTTTTGATAATAAAGAAATGTTCTTAGGTAAAACTATTAAAGAAGTTAGAGAATCTGGCGGCGCTACTTTATTTGCTACAGCTGGTATTAGTCATTTTGAAAAGCTCGGAATTCTTCGTGACGATATGTCACAAGAAGAACGAATGAAAACTATTGAACGACTTAAACAAAAAGGTGAAACAATAGGCTTTGCTCGTTATCCACTCGACTATCCAGAATCTATAAATTATGGTAAAATATATCTAGATGATAGTTTAGAAGATGGTGTTATTCAAGCTAACCGTCAATTAGCCAAATTAATGAAATTGGATTATGACGGTGATAAATTAAATACTATTAGATTAAATGAAGGTTTAATCGATGCATCTGATAAAACTAATCAAAAATTATTAGCAGTACATTCTGCAAAATTAGGACGCTCATATTCTCATGATATTGTATTAGCTAATGAATATGGTGATACGAATAAAACATTAGATGATTTTGTTATCAAAAAAGAATCTGATGGTAATACAATGATTCGTCAAATTATGTCTGGTTTTGCTGGTGAAACATATAATATAAATAAAAACTTATCTGTATTTGCTACTGATATCGGACTTAACGAATCTGTAAATTTAGCTCCTAGTATTAAAATGGACATGCGTCATTTTATTACGATGTCGACAACAGCAATAAATGAAGCTCGTTTGTCTTCTAAGAATAATTCGACAGAAGCTCTTAGTAAAAATATTGAATTCGGTCAATTCTTTAATCAATTATTTGATGAAGCTAAATCTAATGATGACTTCAGAGAAATTGGTCAAAAAATTGTCGATGCCGGATATACTAAAGATGCTGCTGAATCATTCTATAAGTTACATGGTAATGAAACCCAAATTCTTAACGATATTGCAGTAAATGAATCTGTAGTGGATAAATCTGCAAGAGCTCAAGAATATTTTGATAATGCATTTGTAACTAGTTTTCATAGAATGGCTGATCAAGCAGAGGCAAAAGGATATAAATTCTCTGGCGGCGCATTTAAATCGTTATTATTAAATGAAATGCCTACATTTGCTACTCAGGATCAAGAAAAAACTAGAAACGAAGTTGCTAGAGCTGTTGATGCTAATAACGAAATGATTGCGATGCAAGAAAAAGCGAATAGCCCAGCACAACAAGTAATGGAAAAAACTGTCGACGATATTTCTCATACAGAACAACTTATGAATAAAGGCATGGCAGAACGTACAGCCAAATTACGTAGCAATGCTTTTAGTTCATTAAATAAAATGAGAAATGCTCGTTCTAGAAACTTGTTAATGATGGTTGCTGGAGCAGGTGCTTCTATTCTTGCTGCAGGTTATGGATCTCAATCTCCAGTACCTGATGTTGATAATAGTGCTATTCAACAAGCACAGCAAGGTAACACTTCATTAAGAATGGTACAGCCTCAACAAGGCGCTGCTAATGGAGGTTATATAATCAATGTAGCAACTTCTACTAATCAAGATCCTCAATCTGCAGTTGCTGCATTAAATTCTATGCCAACAATGTTAAATGCTGGCAATAATATTACAGTTACTACAAGAACTACATCTAAATATGAAGATATGAATGCAAATGATATCGCTAATTATTTAGATAATATCTTTTAATTAAAGGAATAACTAATGGCGGAAGATAATAAACAAACGCCTGTAGGAAATAATAAAGCCGAGGATATATCCTCGGCTACTTCCTCTTCTCAGGTGAAAAATCCAGAGCCGAAAAAAGGTTCTAAAGAAGCATTTGACGCAATGGTTAATGATACGCATATGAGCTTACCAGAGCTTTCTGATTTTGAAGAAGGAACTCTTGATATGCGTGTATACCAAGAAATGGCGAAAAAGTTTAAAAATAAAGAAGAACAAGCTTTATTTTATAAAGAAAATCCGCCATTAGAAAATACTGGTATAGATAAAGCTAGAGGTTTGGCAATGGTAAGTTTGCCATCATCTGCTTTTAGAATTACTGAAGAAGATATGCATGCTGGTTTTGTTGATGGCGATACTTTATATGCCGATTTACGAAAAGCTAAAGTAAGCGATCCGGAGTTATTAGAATTTTTAACTCGCGGTCAACAAAATATGCGAGCATGGCTTGCTAATCAAAAAACTAATACTGAAGATGTATACGATGTAAATAAAGTAAAAGATGAAAACTATAGTATAGATTATGATATGGGTTTCCGTTTTTTATTTTATGATGCGCCAGAAGTTTATCACTGGTCTATTGTATATGCTACTAATGTAATTAAAACTACTTATGGTGAAGCTGTTAATAAATATAAAGCATTTGTCGTTAAAAATAAAATGACAAATAATAATTTAAGAGCTTCAACATGGAAATCAGTTAAAGATACAGATGAATGCACAATTGCTCAAATCGGCGAATTTGACAATAAATGGATTCAGGTAAATACTGAATTAACTAATAAACGATTTAGTAATATCGACATTACATACTTAAATGGTCGTCAGCCTGTATTTGGATTAATGGCCGACGGCACTAATTCTTCTACTTTATCCACTGCTTATAGAGCAGCTACTCAAGTAGTAGATATGATTAAAAAAGCAGAAGAAATTAAAGTCGTAATCGATATTAATGGTTCATCTAAACAGGATCAAACAACTCAGTATCCTAAGAACTTTTTACAATTTAATGGCGATGATTTATTAGCTAACTTTTTAAATTCTGTTCAAAAAGCTATATCTAATCAAGATCCTACTATATATCAAGAAACTGGTATTAATATGTATGGTCTTGAACATTATCGTCGTAATCTTGCTGTAGTATATGTTAAACATAATGGACAGTGGATTAATTTAAATAAATATATCATTGCCAATAATCCAAGTATGTCTATTTTAAAATATTCAGATTTTACTAATCCGAATATGAAACCTTGGTCTTATCAGTTTGATAAAATGGCTTATGCCGATGCATATTGGAATGTTAAAAGTCAATTAGATAATAGACATGAAATTCAAAATGCTGCATTTCAAACTAATAATATAACTAAGAATTTACAATCTTTAAAAGATTGGACATGTACTATCGGTGACGTTACATTATTTGTACCACCTATTTCGATTAAAACAGTAACGCAAGCTTATACGAATTCAGTTCCATTAATGCGTGCTAAGGGTTCTGCTAATATAGAAAATGCAAAACCTGAACGTTTTCTTCAACTCGAATTATATTTTAATGATGATCGTGGTATTAATGGTCAATCTGTAAAATGGAAAACAAATAAATCTTCTCGTGTTAAAGAAGTAGTTTATCATATGAATGGTTTTAGAGCATTGCTTTCTGAATTCCATTTTACTCCATATATGCCAATCGAAAATGAATACATTAATAACGTATTAGATATCGATGCTATTTGTTTTGAATCGATGGCAGTCGCTACTGTTCCTAATTATCCTAAATTATTAAAAGTTACGTTGCTTTTAAAAGAATTTGACTATCAAGTATTCATGCCTCAAGTTCCTAAATGGCGAGATTTTTCTCAAAGCTTTGATGAGCCATATCGTAATATGTTTGCTACTACAATCAATTACGATTTATTACGTTGGTATTATCAAAAACCATTACAACTTGGTAATGAATTACATGATAAGAAGTTCACAATAATGTCAAAAGAGTTTATGAAACGAACTCTTTTTGCAAATCGAACTGCTTTAATGCCAGTCGATACATTAAATCCTCGCATTAATATTTATATTCCTGATGAGGGGAAATTAGTTAAAATGGAAAAGGTTCGCCAATCTTATCCACGTACTAATAAAAAAGTTCCTAATTATTATAGACCATCTAGTAAAGATAAAGATTTATTTGAACAAGCCGATAATATTTATAAATTATTATATGGCACTCAAATATCTAATACATTAAAATCTAAAACTTTAACGGTCGATAATAAGCTTAGTCAAATGGCTGAAGTTGGTCAAGAATTAGTTAAATATTTAAATAACTTTAATATACCTGCTACTTATAATGTTACCGAAGCTAAGTATACTGTCGGTCAAGTGTTAGATGCTGTTGGTAATTTTATACCTAATTTATTATCTGGTGGACAAATAAAAACAGTCGACGATTTAGATAATCCATATGCCGATCAAATTGTTTTAACAATTACACCATCTGTATTATATAATTCTTATTCTGAAACGACATTATTAAGACAACAATTTGTATCGACATTAAGTAATTCAAATAGTAATAATATGTCGACAACAGCCAAGAATACAAATCCAAATGGGCCAACGCAAAATCCAATTAATACTGATATATATGATTCTATCTTTGCTCACAATCAATTTAAAATAAAAATTATTGCAAAACCTGATGGCGATAAAATTAAATTAGAATTTTATCGTATGGATAAAGATTCTAAGTTCTTAGAATATTGTGCATCTCAACATACTAATCAATCTAATAGTACTGATGCATATACTGCTAATTCTGGTAATGAACAAACTTATGAAGAATATGAAGATTCTGAATTTGAACGAATTACATCGATCGATTATAAATTATATTTAGAAGATGTATTGGTACAAGGATTTACTGCTAATTTTAATAATACATTTGCTAATATGACATTAAATACATATCATGGTCAAGCGCCTCAGTATATGGGTGGACAAGATGCAAATGTAACGTTCTCAATATTAACAAGTGATAAAGAAACAATCGACGCATTCGATAAAATACCAAAGATTATTTCTTATTTTAAAAAGCAATATCCTAATGCATTGCCTAGTTATCCATTTAGAATTGAATCTGAATTTACTAAACTTCTCGGTATTCATGAGGTTATTATTGAGCAGGTTGCGATAAGCAGTGTTGAAAATTATCCTGGATTATTCCAAATTAATGTAACGTTAAAACAAACAGATAGAACTATTCGCAATCGTTTTGCTGTATATAAACAATTTGAATTGACAAAAGATGCGAGTGAACGTGCAACAGAAAAACGAGCAGAAGAATCTGTATTAAGCTATTTCCAAATTGATTCTAATTTAGCTAAAGCTGAATTATATCCAGATTTAGAGTTACCGACAATTGATGAACTTGGTAAAGAAGGGTTTGAATTTATTCGTTATAAAAATCCGAGAGATCAAGTATTTGTCGATCCAGATTTCTATTATTGTTATCAAGAAACATTATTCTCTGAATTATTAAGAGATATGGTCCTTTCTGATTCGACATTGTTAAAAGCTTTTAAGAAAAAAGAAAATGGTGACAAATCTGCAGAAACTGCTAGTTATACTGAATTAACTTCTAAAGATTCTGAAGGTTTACGTGTTGATTATGGTATGCTTCCTGGTATGATTGTCGACCAAAAGTCACCAGACTTTATGAAAACTGTCGAGCAATTAAAGGAACTTGATACTAAAATCAGCGATCTAAAAAAAGAAGAAAATGAAGTTCGCACTAAATTAGTTAAATCTGGTATGCTTAATGGTCAATGGAAAGTTGGTAAATCTATTGGCGTTACTTTTATGGAACCATATTATTCTTGGTTATATAATAATTTAAAATCTAATAAAGATATATTAGAAAAAGCTAAGACAGATTTAGATAAGGCTAAAAATATTAAACCTAATGATCCAAAAGATCCTGAAGCGAATAATTATGGTGGAAGTGCTTTAGATTATAGTCGTGATAAAAATGGAAAATTAGAACAAGCTCAAAAAGAAACACAAACTAAAATAAAAGAACTTGGTGATAATAAAGCTGACAATGCTTTAAAATCTGCTCTTGTCGATTCTATCGATAACTTCCACAATGTTGCCGATAAAATATTAGATTATTTAAGTAAAACAGCTATTGAAGATAAAGGTAGCGAAGCATCTTTAAGACAACAATTTTATAATTTGTTTGTCGAAACAAAAGTTGTGCAAAATGATTTAGATTCTTGGCGTAATAACATTAATACAATGTTAAATAATTTTGCGTTAGCCGGTATTTATTCTGGTATTGAAGAAGAATATGATCCAGAAAATAACGATGCTTTTAATAAAATTAAATCATTTTTAACTAATACTGTTAATAGTACTATAACTACTGGTAATCAAAGAGTCGATCAAGTAACAGTTACGAGTGGCGCAGAAAATCGTCGTATCGAAAAAGAAATCGATCAAGAAAATACTAGAAAGTTTACTCAAAATTTAGATAAAAAATATAATGATGTTTCTAAATATTTAGCGCCTTCGATTTACACAGAAAATAATATTAATTATTTTGTCGATAAAGACAATATCGATAATTTTTATAAATACGGTTCTCTTATTCAAATGGGACCATTTAGAATTTCTTGCTTTACTAAAGATGAATTTGAAAAGAATCGTTTATTGCATGTATCAAATATTGATTATGTTAAACGTCGTAAAAAATTCATTGACGATAAGAAAACATTCTTAGATTCTGACCATTATTATTTTATCGATCCTTATTATCAAACTTCTGATTATAAAGAAACCATTCAGTATATGCGTAATTGTATGATTGATTACAATTATGCTAAAAATGCTTTCTTGCGTAATATTTTATTCTGGTTATGCGTGCTAATTAAAAATAATATTTATCCTAATTACATGACTGATATTATGTTTCAAAATGCAACGAGTGAGGCTTCGGCTTATCAGTTCATGAAAGATATGAAATTATCTACTAATGTGCAACAAAAAAATATCGACACATTAAAGAATTTCGTTAAAGATAATCAAGATAAATATTTACGCGGCAAATTATTTGTCGGTACTTTATTAGCTTTAATGTCTAAGAATCAAGGTATTATCGATAGTATTACCAAACGTGATTATAATTCATTAAATGCTTTAACTCATAAAGTATTAACTCCTAATTTAACTGTAGCAGCTCCACTTACACAAGAAGAATCTGCCTTAAGAAAATTATTATTATCTTTAATTCCAGCTCAATTAGTGGATAAAGTCGAAGAACTTGGTATCGATATTTCTGGTAGCAATCCAATCGCTCAAATATCTCAAGAATATATGCAACAATTAGAATTAGAAGCAAATTCTAATTCTCCTGAATCATTAGCTCGACGTGTTCGAGATATGTTCTTAGATATGATTAAAACAGATGTTCGCGGTCGAATGCTTAGAGGTTTTCCTACCTTCTATATGGCATTCATTGACGAAGGATTAACATCTGGATTCTGGAAAATGCACGATAGTTTTTATAGTACAAATGCGATATCTTCTATTCAAGTAGTAAAATCTAAAAACATTGCAGCCGATACTGCTATTATTCAATTAAATAATCTTTATCAAAATATTTTACAAGAATATGATAATGATGGCGATGACGATAATTTTGTTACTCAGGTACAAAATGGTGTAGCCGGTATTAAAAATTTATATGAATCTATTTTTAATTCTAGAACATATGTAAGAAAAGCGAGTGAAAAACAAGCATTAATTCCAGAAAGAGCATCGATTAAATTAGTGGCAGGTGCTAGAGTTCATTTACGCATTGGTTATGGTGCTGATGCATCTAAATTACCGCCAATGTTTAACGGTACAATTACTTCTATTGAAGGTGATGATGTAGTCAATGTTATCGCTCAAAGTGATGGTATTGAATTATCTAATCCAATTCGTGAAGATAATTTTGGTGATCGAATTAAAAATCGTGGCATATTCTATTTACAAGATTCTCCTTACGGGAAATCTTTCGGTGGCGTTAGCCCTAGAGTATTAATTAGTTCTTTTATGACTTGTAACGATAATAATAGTATCGGTAAATATACAAGAGAAAAGAATTGGAATATACTGTCTAGAATATTTTCGAGTAATCCATTCGGCATATATCATTTTGGTGATGTATATTTTAACGATATATTTATTAATGGTGAACCAGTACAAAATATTTATGAAGTAACTAATGATGGTTTTGCGCATTATTATAATAAGAATTATGCAGATAGTGGATTAACATTAGAAAAAGAAAATACGACATATGGACAAGGTGATCAATCTACATTTAGTCAAATTTTAAATATGTTTAATCTTGGCGAAAAATTTGGTCATCAGTTTATCGATATTAAAACGCAAGGTCGAACAGTATGGGATATTTTACAATTTTCTGCCAGTGCTGAACCGACTTATATCGGTGCTATTGCTCCTTTTGGATTTAGAAGTACAGTATTTTTAGGTAAGCCTAATTGGTATTATGCTTATAAATATATAAAACGTAATAACAATTATGGCGTAACAGAAAAAAGGAAGCCATATGAACAAATTCATATGTATTGGTCTGATCATGATATCATTAGCAATCAAATTCAAACCAATATCAATAAAGTTGGAACTGTTGCCAAAGGATTATATCAATTCGAAGATGTAAAAAAATCGACTCCTGATATTTATTTTGACCGAGATATTTATCCTGAATATCAACGTTCTATGGTAATCGATACTTGGTTATATGGACGTTCACAATTACAAACATCGTCCGATAATACTTTCGGTATTGATAGTGAAATTGGCTCTTTAGATAATTATGCAACTGTATCTGGCGCAGCTGGTGCTACAATCGGTGGCGTAGCTGGCGGATTCTTAGGAGCTGGCGGAGGCGCTATCGGTGTTGCTGGAGGCGCCGCAGTAGGTTCTTCTGTTTTAGGCTTAGTTGGTTCTGCATTAGAACTCGGCGTAAAACGATTAGGAACTTGGGCAGTATCTAATTTTGCTCCAGATGGATTCGGCGGTGATGAGCATAATCATGCTATTACAGCAAGAAACATGACATTATCTCGTCTTAAAAAATCTGTCGAACAAATTTATATGGGTAACTTAGTTGTATACGGCGATCCATCAGTTAAACCTCATGATAGAATTTCTATTAACGATGGTCCTTCTAGCATGACAGGTCAAGCTAAAGTTAGAGAAGTAGTTCATACTTTATCTGTTCAATCTGGTTTTGTTACGACAATTACGCCAGACGCGATTGTCGATCCTCTTAATGATCAGACTACTAGAATCGTTAATACTTCTATCTTATCCACTTTATTTAGATATTCAGTATATGCTATAACATTACATAATTTATCTCATTCATTATTAGTTAAATCTATAGCTAATGATGCAATGGCAATGTTTAGAAAAAGTAAATTTGCTTTATCTGAAGCTTCACTTAAAAAACTTGATAAATTAAGTAATGTAATTAATATAAGAAATTCTAAACGATTAGCCGACATTAATGCTGCGAATGAAAGGCTTACAAAAATAAATCGTATTCTCGGTAAAAATGAATCTCGAATTAATGATTTATTTGCTAAACTTGAAACAGTAACAGATTCGGCTGAGAAAAAATCTATCTTAGAAAATATTCAAAGATTGCGCCCGCTTTCTGATAAATTAAAAGAAGAAAAATCTATATTAGAAAGTACACCTAATATATCTTCTGCTGAAGCAAAAGCTGAAGAAGCTTTTGGTAAAAGTGTTGCTACGACAAAAGAAAAGCTAAAAGCTTTTATTAAAGAATATAATGATTTCGAAGAAAATTCGGCTAAATTACAAAAACAAATTGCCGATATTTATGAAGCAGATATTCTTAAAGAAATCGAAGAAAACGGTAAAAAACTTGGCATCGGATTAGAAAAAGATACTGAAGGTTATAAAGAATTACGAGATAAATATATTCAGTCTAGAATTGCTGAAGATGCTAAGAATACTAACTTAAAAGAAATTAAGGATGCCGATGGTAATGTAATTAATGTAGAAAATTCTAATACAGCAAGACGTAAAGCTTTAAGTAAATATGGTAAATATATTTACGAAAAAGAATTCGATGATAAACGTGCAGTTTTAATGAATAAATACGTAAGTGCTATGGCTGAACGAGATTCTGTTATCGATAAAATAGCCGGCATTAATAATACTAAAAAAGGCGCATCTGTATTAGAAGTAATTCAAAAAGAAAAAGGATTTGCTACATTAAAACCTGAACGTATTGCTGAAATTAATAGAAATATAGTTCAGTTTGGCAAAGTCGGAGAAAAATTATCCTTAACAGCAAAAAGCCCTTGGGCTAGAGCATTGCAAAAAGGATTATCTTTCGGTACTAGAATAGGTGGCAACATCGTAACATTCTTAGCAGCATATATGTTAGGAACATGGGGCGACATGATTAAAAATTATATCGATAACTATAAAACACTTTGTGTTACTCCGTTATTAAAACGTGGTGTACCATTTATTCCTAATTTCTCTGGTAACAGCGGTACAATTTATTTGTCGCCTAATTGGGGGAAACGAGGACCTGTTTTAGACGCTATGGATAGCTTATTTAATTATCGTATATTTGGCGATGAATTAAGTGATATACCAAAAGGTATCGGAAGCTTTATGCTTAATATGTTATTGGGCGGTGGTCCTGGTGATGCTATCCAGAAGTTCCAAGAAAATGCTGATGGCATGTTAGATGCACATGGCGGTTCCGATTACGACTATTTATCCACTCAAGGTTATATCGATACTTTATTTAATGGTAGTTCTATTAGATCAGTAGAACAATTAGTTAAACGATTAAAACCTAAATCAGAACATGGAAACGATGTGGATAAAGATAAACACCGAATTCAATTAACAGCTAATATGTTTATGCATCCTTACGATTTAAACGAAATTGCTCAAGGTCAGTTCGATCCATTAACTCCGGTACCTGGTCCAGAATTTGATGTATATAAACAATTTAAATTCTTGATTATTCGACATGAACGAGCTCTTTATAATGAAGAACGTTCTAAATTAGTTCAGTTTTCTGTTCAAGTTGCGAATAAACCGGTTATAGTTAATGGTCTTAAAGCTAAAGACGGTAGTGGTAATGAAGTATTAGATGCTCCGTTATTGCATCCATTTGCATTGAACACATTTAGAAAAATAATTGTAACAGCTGAATCTATGTTAAGTTATAAGATTACGGCAGATCATAATACATATATAAATAAAGTATCGAATGATTATATCACGTTAGCAAGTTGTTATTTGTTCGGTACCGATAAAATATATGCTGGTTCTGGCTTTGGTTTTACATTAATTCCTCATGGCGAAAGTGTTACTAATTTAGAGCAAGTATTAATCGTTATGAAACAAAATCAAGAATTAGATTTTGCTTCTTACGATGCCAATGGCGATAAAGCATTTATGATTAATGTTAATATTCCTAGTGCCGGAGTTTAATAATGTCTATTCAAAATAAATTTAAAGATAATTATGCTGGACAGGAAATAACGAATCGAGGTTTCTCAAAGTTAAAAGGGTCGGTCATAGGTTCTGACCCTTTGACTTGTACTTGTGTAGTTATTTATACTAATCAAAATGGACAACGAGAAACTGAATCGGCTATGCCAGTACAGACTAATAGTCCCGATGATTGGTTTCCAAAAGCAGGCGATTCTGTTATAATAGAAGCATACGGAAGTCGCCCTGTTATCACTGGCAGATGGATTGCTGATTATGCATCACAAATATATGCAGAAAGTGAATTAAAGAGCGACATTTTCCCTGATGAAAATAATCAAGATAATGGAGGCTCAATTGCATAATGCCAGAAGATAAAAAACCTAAAATTAATCAAACGTCTTCTAATGTTAATATAGAACAATTAGATAAAAATGTATCGGAATTAATTGCCGAAACAGATGAAGGATCATCTATTGATAATAATAAAGTTTATGCTGGATTAAAAATTAATGCCACAAAAATGGAAGAAGAATCTAAACACCCGGATCGTTCTAACGATTGGTCTATTAAACGTGGTATTGCTAGTATCGTAATGAAATTTGGTAAAGCTATCGGATTATCTATTGGTAACGATACTAAATTTAGTATAGATCGCGGTTCTATTAGCTCTATTTCTCAAACACATAGAATTAAAGCTAATAGAATATATTTAGATTGTGACGAACTTATTATTAATGGTCATAAATTAAATAATCGTATTATTGAACTTGCTGATTTTAGAGAGCTCCCAGATAAACCTAATTCTATTATCGGTGATTTTATGGTTCGGGGTACTGTTCTTGTTAAGTCATGGGAACCTAATTTGGGACGATATGTTCTAATTCGTCGAGAAATTTTCATGCCGTTATTTGGTCAATCTACTACTGCAGTAGAAATTGCGCCTGGTTTAAAAATTAAAGATCCGACAAAATTAGTAACTGATTTTGCTCCGTTTACTAAATCTATGTTAGCAGGTAATTCTCCTATTACAGAAAAATCGGCTAAAGAAGCTTTGCAAAATGCAGACTCGAAAGCTCAGCAAATTCTTAATAATAATATTTACGAAATGAAAGTTTCGGATTATAAAACATACGATGAATTTAAATCTACATTAGATGCTAAAAAGAAAATAGTCCTCGAAGCATTCAATAAACAAATTGAAAAAGGAAATATTACGGCAAAAAATTCTGTTGAACAAGCAGAACAAACTTACGATTTATTATTAAAAAATGCTCAAGCATATTACCAAAATTTAGGTAAATAGCATATACCTCGTGTAATATACTTGTAGATTTTTATTACGGTATATTTACAGGAATTCGCTATGAACTATAATCAAATACTTTATAAAGTAAACGAGAATACTCGTAAAAAAGTTTCGGATGAATATAATAAAATATATAATTCCGTTAAGCTACCTCAAGATTATAATGGTAGCGTAAATAAAATAGATTCTATTCTTAATGATAAGAATATTAAAATAGATGATACTTTAAGAAATAAGCTTAAAGAAAAACAAAAAGAATTAATAGAAGCAATTAAAAATAAAGATTTAAAAAAGGCCGCCAATATCAAAAAAGATCTTGACGGTCTTCCTTCTATTACTAAAAATGTTAATGCTAAAGATTTTTTAAAGTTAGTGGATAAACGAGATCTAGCATATATGGCCATGGATCGTTTTCTCGATAAAGAAATTACTAATCGAATTTATAATACATTACATGTAAAATCTGTCGATGCTGTTCCTGGCGCAATTGTTAACAAACGCGCTGAAATTATTTCGATTATTAAAACATATAAGCATATTAAAAATTCCAATCCAGAATTAGCCAATCAAGTTATTCAGGATTTATCTACTAATATTAATAAACAGCTTGATGAAGAATTGAAATATGCTAAAAATAAATATTATAATTTAGCTCAACAACAAGCCGGTAAAAGAATCGATGATTTATATAGTCGTGCTCATAGTTATATAGAACAAGCTAATAAACAATATGAATCATTAAGTTCTAGAGCTCTTTATTACGAAGATCAAATTAATTCTGCTATTAGCCGGTTAAATAATATTCAGCTGGGAGGCTTTGCTAAAACAGTTAATATGAATTTACAATTATCTAAAGTTAGTTATGTAAGTAGCAACTTAGAAAAAGTAAATAAATATATGGCTAAATATAATGAATTAGCAAGAAAACATTTAGATCGTGCTAAAACTTGGGCTACTGATCAAATTAAAAAATTGGCATCTAAAGCACTTGAAAAAATTGGTGGTTATGTGGGAAAAGTAGCGAAATCTGCGCTCGGTAAATTTAAACTTTAGAAAGGAAAATATATGATTGATTTTTTATTAAATACAGATAGAGATGATATTGTATTAGAACAAAGTAATCGATCTAATACCTTGAAAATACAATTTACAGTAGCAGAAGCTTCTAAGAAGTTAAAAATACAATTCTTTATCGAAACAATTGCTAGAATTAAACCTACAATTAATCCACTTAAAATTAAATTTGAAATACAAAATCAAGAAGATCCTTATATTAATAAAGCTGTTAAATCATTAAAAATATGTCAAAATAATGAAGACTATTTCGTTCAACAATTAATGATTAAATTAAAAACAGAACTTGGTGAAATTCCTGGCTATGGTGATTTTGGATCTACTCTTGTTGAATATAGACATAAAGATAAATTTGATAAAACAAATTTATTAAAAATAAAAGAGATTGTAAAATCTTTTGTTGATTCTGATGAATATGACGTTAAAGTAACGCCAGCTGTTAATGACAGACAGGTATTATCTTGGCATGATATTCATATCGATATTATTAATAAAGAAACTAATAATGTGCTAAGAGGTTATTCTATATGAAATCTTTAACTCAAATACATCAGTCGATTAAAAACTTTTTTCAAAATAAAGTAAAAGATACAATCGAACGAGGGTCGGTTATCGATTTATTTATGTTATCTACTGCTAATGAAATTAGTGATGCATATGATTATATTGAATCGAATAAAAATCCTCATATTTATACTAAACTAAATGGTCAGAATTTAGACGACATGGTTAAGATGTGTGGCTTCCAACGAAGAGAAGGTGAAAGCGATCAAAACTTATTATATCGTTTATTAAATTGGACATTGATTAATGAAAAGTCTAATACTGTTGCAATTGATGCGGCATTATTAAATCTTAAAAATGCAAGCAACGTAACATATGTGCCCATGGTATATGGTACTGGCACAGCAATTTGTTATGTAATTCCGACTGAATATACTATCGAAAAAATAGAACAAGCATTGGAAGAAGCAAAAGATCGGCTTAAAAATGTCATAAGCCCTAGCTTATATATTGAATACGTAACTCCATCATTAAAAGCTGTTACGTTAAGTATTGCTATTAATAATGAAAATTCTAATTTAGCTGATATTAAGAAAAATTTAGAAAAGAAAATCGCTGATTATATTAATTCTATTCCGCCTAAAGAATTTTTAGATATTGGACATATTAATAAAATCGGTATTAATGAAACTGGTGTAAGTTATTTTAATATTAACGGATTATTTGTTGACGGAGTTTCTGTAACTTCTTTAAAAACATTGCAAGATATTAAATCTAAAATGTTATTAGATGTTATTAATTGGATTGAGGTATAATATATGGACGCAATTACAAATAAAAATTTTATAAAGGCGCTCCAATATTTTCCTAAATGGATGCAAATTAGACGTCGTCCTTATAAATCTACTGGCGGACATTTATTAATGTCTATTGTCCAAGAAATTACTGATGTCTATAAAGAAGTAGATTTATATGCTAAAGATTTTTTCTTAGTAAATTATGCTGGCAAAGAAGATCAAGTTATTAGTCAAATTTATGTTTGTACTATCGGTGAATTAAAAGATAAATTAACTTTAGATAACGATTTTAAAATTACAAAAGATTTAAATTTATTTTATAAAGAAAACAGATATGCATATTATGAAAATGGGAATCTTTATTTTAAAATTAATGAAATAGACGGTACTCCCATTGGATATTCCATCGATAAATTCCATTATACTTCTAATATAAAAAAAGAACCAGTTTGGAACATCTTTGATGAATTTGCATGGTTTGCCGGTATTGATCGTTTACCTAATGAATCTAATTTAAGTTTATCTAATAGAACATATGATGCTCTTCGTACTAAAAACAATAAAAATAATAATATTTTATTCGATGACGATACTGTTTTAAATGTTCATAAGCATCGATTTAATTCGACTGAATATGGTTTAAAATATTTAATTAAAAATTTATTAAGTGCGTATGCAGCAATTCCGTTTAAAGATATTCATATCGATAAATTAAATAATATTAATATTAATGATATTGTTAAAGATCAAAAAATTTACGATTATATTTCTGAGCTTAATAAAGATATTGCGCGAGAAAAAGTCTGGGATTTAACATTTTGGGAAAATCAATTTAAAAAAATGGATTATTTCCCTCATATGTGGGACCAACCAGTCGATTATTATCAGCAAGGCGTTGGCTATTTTGATAGTTTAAAAGTTACGACTTCTAATCTTATTAATAATAATGATTCGACTGATGTTAATATTTTAGGTTATAAAAAATCTCGTCAAAAGATTAGTCAATTTTTATTAAATAGTAATAAATCTGTTTCGATCGATATTAATCTTAAAAAATTTGGATTAGATCTTAAACCTTTAGATATTCAATATAATTTAAAAGCAACATCTGTAACAGAAGTAAATCCAGAATCTGTTTTATTTTCTACATATAAAACTTATAATGGTAAATATATTTTCCCGATAGAAAAATTCGTGGATAATGACGCGCCGATGACAGGTATTACTGTCACTAACAAAGGTCTTCTTGTGAACAATAGCAATAGCGAACAAATTTATAAAGTAGTAGCTAAAGCTAAAAATCCTGGTGGTAATTTATTTATTAATTCTTTTAAAGTAGATAATAATGAATTATTAGATGATACATATAATAATGAATACTTTAAAAAAGAATCTGGCACATTATCTTATGTCGATAATTATTTTTATGGCACAAATTTAAAAGATTTTTCTTCGTCTATTAATCTTTATAATGTAAAAAATGGTATTGCTCTTGATACTTCAAAAGCAACTTATGGTTCTGTAACTATTCCGATTACAGATGAAATGAAATTTAAAACTATTAATTATTCTGTAATCGATACGCCAATTAATATTATAAATAGATTCGATATTTTAAAATTAAATAATTTTAAATATAATCAACAAGAAAATTATTTATATGTTAATTCAGAAGAACAAGGTTCTATTTCAATTAATCAAATTATTTCGTCTTTTAATTTTGAAATCGATAAAATTAACAATGAAGCAAATACTGGATCTTGTAAAGTTATCGTAAAAAATAAAGATGGCAATATTATTCATCAAGAAGAATTAAATACATCTTCTCAAAATAAAATATTTAATTTTACATCTAGCGATTCTTCTAAAAAAGAAATTATTATTTCTAAAATCGGTCAAATTGGTTTTAAAATTAAATATATTAATGCGTCATCTAACGGCATTCAATTTTCTATCGATGGACAAGCTATTCAAAAAACATTAGATACATATTCAATTCCTAATAATTCCACTAATAAATTATTAACAATTACATTATATTCATATTTGGGAATTTCATCTCCTGTATTAGAATATATTTCAATTGCTGGTGAATATACTAATTTTAAATATTACGAAAAAGAAATTATAGTTCCGCCTAACAGCAGAAAAGAAATTAAAATATCTTGTCATGATACTATTTTATCATTATATAAAAACAATCAGTTAATCGATGATAATTATGATACGTATAATCAATATAATGGTACTGGCAAGCTCGTTTTAAACGTTAATAAACAAAATATACGTTGGTCGTCTTATCCTATCCTTACAGGTCAAATAAATAAACGTACAGCGAATTATATTGATATAGATGGTACTGTAAAATATATAGAAATCGATTTTACTCAATATAAAGAACAAAATGAATCGCTAACGCTAAAACAATTGTTAGTTGATCATTATAATTATTTAATTTCTAAAGAAAAAGTATATGTAACTTACGATGGTAAAATAATTATTTATAATAACATTGGTAAAGTAAATCCATATCGAGAAATTAACATTTTAGGTAAATTCTTTAATGAAAATTTTGATAAAATAAAAACAACTGTTCAAGATAACTTATTAGTAAATTATATTCATGATAAAAATTCTGTTATTAAAACATCTGAATTGGAAAATGTGAATAAAGTTTATAAAATTATTTTATTATCAAAAAATAGTTCAACTCATGTTTTAAATAAAACTGATACGATTGTACAAAGTCAAAAAGAATATCCTGTTGAATTAAATCAATTTATTCCACAATTATCTAATAGTGATACATACATTTTAGAAATAAATGTTCCAGATAATTATGATTTAACGACACAATATATTCGATATGTATATGGTACACAAGAAGTTCTTTCTAAATGGTGTTTAATCGGCAATAATATTAATATTGTTACACCAACTGTTTTTATATTTGCTAATTTCTGGAATAATAATGAATCAGATTATAATGTTTCTATAAATAAAACATTTGAGACTACATTGTTTTCTACTGATATTACTTTATCTGAAACATATGAAATTGAAGGTAAAAATTATAATTTAGCTGAATATATTTTATCGGTTCCATCTTATTTATCTGTATATTATTCTAATAAAGAATATACAGAAACTATTCAATTAAAAGAAACTGGTATCGGGAAATTAAAATATTCTAATATCGTTTTAAACAATAGTTTGTCTGTAAAAATGAATAATCAAGCCTTATCTGGGGGCGATTATAAAATTTATACAGAGCCTGGTATTATTCAAATTAATGATCCTGGTCATTTTGGAACTTTATCTGTCGAGATAACATATACATATAAATCACCGATTAAAATTTCGTTTAATAATTTAGATAAATTATATGAATTAGTAGAATATAGTGTCGATGCTTATGAACAAGAAAAGTTAACTGTATTATTTGGCATGAAAGATAATGAGACTCGTCTTATTAATAATGTATCTTCTGATGTCGATAAAATTTATGCTAACTCTACTAATCCCAACTTTACAGCAATTGTAGTTAATAATAATGTAACGGTATATAGAAATAATACAGAAAACAAAATTGCTGTATCTTCTGGATATTATTATGAAAACGGTAAGGAATATTATTATCCTGCTAATACATCTAAGATAGAACATAACAAAGAAAATCTTGTCGATTTAAATAATACTAAAAAACAAGGTAATTATTTAATTTTAAATACTTCTAAAAAGAATTATATTCCTAATAGTGGTATGTTCAATAAGATTTTAAATCCTTTATGTTATGTTAATTTTAAAGAGCAAAAAGAAATTAGTGAAATTTCTGCTATTAAATCCTTAACTACAGCTAATACATTTAATAATTGGACTTTTGAAAATTGTGATCCAACTCTTGTTGAATTAAATAAAAATTATGTAATTAATTTTGAATTTAAAAAAGATGGATATGCTATTTTTAGAATCGATAAATATTTATATAATAATAATTATATATATATTAAAAAATATGGCGATTTAAAAATTTCTTTATATAAAGAAAACAAGATTAATGGATTTAGATTACAAAAACGACCACTGTTAATTAAGCTTCAAGATTTTGCAATTGGCGATACAAATGCTATTATAAATTTTGAAAAAGAAGAAGATTTTTATTATTATATCGTAGTAACAGGGTCTAATGGTTCCATTGAAGAAATTGTAGTAAGCGACGCTATTATTGAAGATCCGCATAAAAAGAATATCGATAATTTCGGTTGGGATCTTAAAGAAAAGCATCTAGATTCTGACTTGTTTATTCACTATGATAATTTTAATGCAATACCTACTAATGTAGATTATTCTGATAATAATGATATAGTATATGGTACTACTATAGATTATGATGCTACATTAATTAATTCTTCTGATTTAAGTCGTTGTCATTTAGATAAAGTATTGTATCGTAATAATCAATTAGTTACATTAAAAGAACCAGGTACTGTTACGACAGAAATATTCGATTTAATTCATAAACAATATAAGGCAGATAAAGATAATTATTCTGACTATATTAAAAATATAATATATATGATTACTAAGATTAATACATTAAGTGAAAATAAATTTAATATTAATGTATTATCATCTGATAATTATTATACTAATTTCTATCTTATAGGGCGCATTGAAAATAATTGTTTTACTATATTAGATAATAGTAAAATTAAGGAGTTCATAAAGTTCGAGATAGAAATGCCAGCAAATTCTATTATTAATTCTATCGATGTATATACTGTATTTAATGAAACAGATTTTAATGTAATTCCGTCTTTGGAAGAAGATCATGGTAATTCTGTATCTCGATTATTTAAAATCTCGAATAAAGGAAATTATACAATTTCTGAAATACATGGTAAAATAGAAGGAGATGTTCGAATTAGTATTCGCTCACTTCGTCAAAATGGAATTAATTCACAATTTACTCCATGGAAAGAAATTTATAAAAATGGTGTATTTAAAGAAGTAACGTTTGGCGATACAGATACTTTCCAAATTAAAATAGAATTATTAAATAAAGAATCGATTGTTAATATTAATAAGATTGGATTAAAGAAATTATGATATTTTTTAACAAAGCACGAGTAACTAAAAATAACGGTTGTTATTTTTATGATCAAGATATCATAGCGCTTGAATATAAATATAGTGGCGATACAAAAATTAAACTATCGTTAGATTATGTTAATCCGGGCTTTGGTATCTTATTAATAAAAAACGAAGCAGATATTTTTAATTCTTCTAAACAATATATGTTTAAATTGGGAGATAATGATTATTCTGTAATTGAAAAGACTGTCGACAATAAAGTCGGCAGTCAAAATCAATTAGAATATTCGACAATTCAATTTCAACATTTATTAAAAGAAGATAATACATATTTAATATTAGAATATATAAATGGATATGCATTCTTTTATATTGAACAAAATAATAAAAAAGTATTAGATATTGTATCGAATTTTAAAATTGAATTAGATGAATATAAAATTGCGTTTTATTCACAGTACGGTAACACAATTAAGTCTATTCAAGTGTCATCTGGTTTACCTGTAGGATGGACCCCTAATTCAATTAGTACTGTTGGTGGACGATTATATTATTATGATAATACGATTCAATTTGAAAATTGTACGTATGAAGCAGAAACAGAAACTGATTATATTGAATTAAAAGCAGGAACATATTATTTAAAATATAATGTTACTGGCGATATTAAAGCTTATATATTTGATTCTTCTAGTGATAAACTTGAAGAAAAAGAAAAAACTCTGTTAAAAAACGGTAAAATTGTATTAGATAAAGATTCCAAAATTTCTGTTAAATTTAGAGGTAAAAATGGTACCGTTTCTAATATATTCTTACAAGAATATGAAAACGGTAAATATATTCCGTCTAGCGGAGCCGGGTCTTATCAAGATGGTAGTTATCTTATGTTCGATTTAGAAAATATTTCTAAAATAGAATTAACAATTAAAATAACAGAATTACCTGTTTCCGATACATTAAAATATTATTATTTTAAATATGGTGATCGTGAATTTTTACCAGAAGATTTTCCGTTAAATAAATTCGTCGATGTTGTCTTTATTAAAGACGATATGATTATTAAATATGATAATAATACTATTAATCTCGGTAAATATACTTCTAAAACATTAAATATGTTTTATAATATAAACAGTATTATTTCAAAATTATTAGTTACTAATATTAAAGGTAAAACAAATAATATTTTAAATATTAGCGAATTTGTTGCTCATGTTAATAATGAATTAGAAACTCCAATTTTGTGTGTAAATAAAGATAACGAGCCGCTCGATTTAAGTTCTTCATATCGAGAAATTATTATCGATAATACACAAATCGATATGTTTAATAAATATTGTATCATGAAATTAAGTAAGCAACTTAATGTATACGATTTAGAAAACATAGAAGTTATCGGCATAAAAGATTCTTGCGAAGTAAATCCAAATGCTTTAACATTTAAAAATTTTATAATCTCTGATACTGGATTTGTTTATATCGATTTTAATTATAAAAATAATATCGATATTAAAAATAATTCTCTAATTATTCCTGAATCTATTAGAGGTCAATATAAATATATTGCTATTAAATATTCTACGGCCGATAATTTCTTCTATCGTTTTACAAATTGGTCGAGAGAATATTTTGATAATTCTATTTTAAATTTACAATTAGCGCACAGTATTTTAGATACGTTTAATAATATCGTTCTTTACGGGACTAATGATAAACCTAATGAAGATACTTTCTTTAGGGTTCGTGATGGTAAAGAAATTACCGATATTAAAATGACAGTATCTAATTATGATGTATTAGATGATTCTGTATATGAAATTGATTACAATAAAAATAGAATTATTTTAAATAATTTAAAATATAAATATTATATCGTAGAATATCTTAAATCCGATAGTTATTGTATTAATGATTTAAAATTCAATAAATTATTAAATAAAGATGTTTCTAATTTATATGAAATTAAAGTATCTTCTAATCAAGAAAATATTAAAATTTTATATGATCAAAATAACGAAACAAAATCTATTAATAAATATCAGATTACAAATATTTCAATTAATCCTGATCATTATGTTGTATTGAGGTAGCATATGAAAATTTATCCTAACAATAAAAAAGTTTATGATAAAATTTTATTAGATGAAAATGATATTCCCTTATCTTATTTATCTAATGTTTTTTCATATGCTGACACTATTATAAAATTCGACGAAGAATTATTAAAATTAAATAAAAAAAATAGTATTAATCTATTTCAAAAAGTAAATAAAACATATTTATTTTTTAAAGATAATTATACTGTAGCGAAAGAAAATCAGGATTATACTATCGATAAAGATGGTAAAATTAATTTATTAAATATATCGAAAAAAACATCGTATCGTCCAACGGTATTCGGATATAAATATGTTCTCGAAAGAAATATTCCGTTCAAATCTTCTAGAATGTATAATATTAATATCGACTTTACAGGAATGGAAAAAGTTAAAGAATTATTAAAAACTGTATCCATTCCTAATAATATTAAATTAAATGATTATCGTGGTAATAGTCCAGATATCAAATTCTTTGATGGCGAAGTTAAATATTTTACAGCTATGAAAAATGGTGGTTATAATGATAACTGTAATATTTATTTAATTAAATCTAATTTAAGTAATAAAATTATTTATAATAAACAAAAAATATTTGATGTAGCTAAACCAAATATTTTTACTCAAACAGAATTTGTTATTGAGCCATCTTGGGATATTTTTAATCACGAGTCTGAAATGGATTTATTTCCAAAAGTTACATACGATTATATTAAACTTACAGTAAACCATTCGCCTATTTTAATTATGAGAGACCGACTTAATTATAAATTAGCCGTTTTGTGTGGTAAAGAAATATTTACTGAACCTCGATTAATTAAATTTTTAATTGAAAATATAGTATATGCATATTCTATTGGATATTATAAAGTTCCGGAGAAAGCTGATGCTTATCTTAATACATTCATTTCTTGTAATAATATAGATTATTATTATAGTTTAAACAATAAAATGAATGCGCATCATCCTAAAATCAATTTTAAAGATGCGGTGGATAAATCTCAGTTTAACTCTTATGAACCTTATAAACTTATCGATGTATTTACTACTAATACTAATGTTTATTATGATTATGTAGATTCTTCTAATAATGTTTATTTTAAGAAACTAAATAATGATGAGCCTCAAAAAGATAATAATGAATCTTTAATATATACAGTCGATCAAGAATTAAAATTTATTAACAATGTTGATTATAGTTTATTCGAAATAGAACAATCACCAACGATATCTTATAATTATAAAGATAATCAATTAATTCTTACTATAAGTCCTTATTATAGTTCTAAAAACTATATAGTTTGTGATAAAGAATCTAATATAGTAATCAATGATATTAATAAAAATTATTCCTTGTATTTAACTAAGACTACAGTATTTAAAGATCAAAAATTTTATATTTTAGAAAAAGATAGTCCGTCTAGCGATATAAAAATTGCCGATATTATTATTAAATTAGAGAACAATATAACGCCGACAGATGTTAGAATAAAAGGCGGCGGATCTATTAAATTTGATAATTACGACTATATAGATACTGGTAATATAGCAGGTAGACCATACAGAGTTGGTACTTCGATGGTAATTACATTGCCGAAGAAATATGAACCATATCGAGACCAACTTCAAGAACAAATTAATAAACATATTTCATCTTCAGAAGCGGCAGTATTAATATTTAAGGATTAGAACATGGCAAACAATTTTCTACAAAAAATTGACTTCACTAAAGGTGTGAAGGCAAAACCGATCAATGAAAATTTTGATTTAATTCAAAATTGGATTGATACAGAACGATTACATTCGTCTGGCTGGGGCATTGTTTCTGGCTTTGAATTTAAGCGCCGCGGAGATGAATTTATTATCGATATTTCATCTGGCGAATTAGTTAATAGAGCCGGACATAAAATTATCTTAGATTCTTCTTTTGTGAACGTTGGTGCACCCCAAGCAATTCAACATTTTGAAAAATTTGTTTTAACTAAAAGTGGTGAAATTAATTTAAGATTTCCAGTATATGTACCATCACAATTAAAACAAATTAATTATATTGCTGGTGTTCAAGGTGAATTACCTGATATCAAAGAATTTCGTGTTTATGATTTAGAAACTCAAGAAATTATTCCGTTAGCTTCTATTAACAAACAAACAATACATATTATCGATCCAGAAGTGAATAATGGTAAGGCTGTTGGCGTTTTATATTATTATGCATCTTCCCATATCGATACGATTACATATAATGAAAAAACTCCAGAGTTATATCCTAAATATACTTACGGTATTTTTTCATCTTCTCCAAGTTTACCAGATACAAAAACTTTTGAAGATCAAGGCGATATTATTCTTGGCTGGGCATATTGGACAATAAACGAAGAAGGCATTTCTGTTAAATTTTATTATGATAACAGAAATGTTCGTCCTATTTATGTTGATAAAGACGGCAATATTTATTTGTATGGTAAATTATATTCTAAGACGCAACGTCGTTTTATTTATTTCGTGCAGCCAGAAATTCCAGAACCTAATGATTTATGGTATGATAGCGATTCAAATATTCTTTATATTTGGCGACAATTTAATGGCGAAGATTTCCAATGGGTTCCTGTAAATGAACATAGTACAATGGATCTCCATGAAACTAAATTATTCATACCAGATGAAAATTTAACTGATGAACAAAATGAAAAGCAAATTTTTATTTTTGATGAAAGTGATACTAATCTTTTCTTTATTCCTCGTTCTAATTCGTTAGACGTATATATCGATCAAGGATATATTATGAAAGATCAATATGTTGAAATGGTCATGCTTAAAGAACAAGATAGTAATGGCAGGCATTTAATTGTGCCGGATTCAGCAAAATATAAAATGAGCGATATCATTAAAGGCGTTGGTTTTAAATTAAATTATGCTTTAAATGAACCGACTGTCGTTCAAGTTAATGTTCGTCATACGATTAAAAAAGGTAAAGAATCTGGCGTATTTCAACGCGCAGCTATTTTCGTAGAAGAAAAACGTATTATATACAATGAAGATTCCTTCCCTAATAATACTCGAACTATTAAATTGCCTACATCTTATGAATATGGGAAACAACAATTAGAAGTTTATTTAAACGGCATTAAGTTGCATAACGGTTCTTCTGACGAAATTGATTTTAGCGAAGTATTACCAGTACCGACTGCAGATAATCCAAACCCAACATTAACTAATAAATTTATTATTAATAATAATATTAAATTAAAATATGGCGATCGTATCATTTATCGTATTTCTCATTATGTTTGGTCTTATGAACAGTTAGAATCTATCGTTACTAATGCTCAAGAAGGTATTAAAGAAACTAAAAATCTTATTACTGCTGTCGATAAAAAATATAAAACTATTACTGATGTAATGGAACCAGCAATTCAAAAGATTCAAAATAGTGTTCGCGATCTTAAAGAATCTACATTAAATACTGATAACTTTATTAAGCGTAGCGAAAAGATTACTAAGTCAATGCTAGCCGACGAAGTTAAAAATGGATTGTTTAAAACAATGCAGGAATATGAGATTACTGTAAGTCCTGCTAATACTATTTATCCACTTCAACATGTGTTAAATCAAAATCAAATTTCTTTCGTTCTTTTAGATCCATATGTAGATAGTAATAGTAAAATTGATAATGCTAATATTAAAACCATTCTTAATTATGGTACTGATTATGTATATGTAGATAATAACAAAATTAAATTGTCTGCTGGCTTAATTAGAAATACAAGAAAACTACGTTTTATGGTTATTTCATTTGGAGCATAGGAAATGGCAAATAAATTAACATGGATGGTATTAGACCAGAAAGAATTTAATATTTATACGACATATAAAGCCGGGGTTATTACTTCGGCTAGTCGTTTTGTTATTCCTGTGCGATTATATAATAATTATATGGGAATAGATAGACAACCCGATCTTAAAAATTTCGGTATTAATTTATATTTTACTGATATTGAAGATTCTACTTTACTTGACAATATTAAATTATTAAATGCTCAAGCTGTAGAATTGCCAACAGTTAGATTAAATGATGTATTAACTGTAAATTTAAGTAATGAAGTTGTATTAAGTGGAGCTCCAAATAAAGGAGATTCGGAAAATAATTATTATGATTTTAATATCGTAATCGAGCTTCCAAAAGATGTTCGTTATAAAATTAACGATTTAAAAGAATTAACTTGTGACGTAGTTTATTATTAGGAGCGGTTGACGTATGAAACCTACTTGGGGTATTCGAAAGCTAAATGAATACAGTATCGATAAAGATACTGCTATTATAATCACCGACACAGAAAAAGATAATTATTATTGGTCAGATATTCCTGACGGATCTTTGTTGGTTAATACTAAAACCGGTAGTCTTAGTATTAAATTAATTGGTGAATCTGATTGGGTCCCGATGGGAATTCGAAAAGATGGTACAGATAAGTTAGTTAAAGATGCAGTTATTAACGTAGAATATTATGTTATAACTAAAATTGAAAAAGAAAAAAATCAATTTAATTATGTCGATTCTTATGGTATTACTAGAACCGGTAAATTAACTAATGGTAAGGTCCAATTTAAAGTTGGTTCTGGCTTATATTTACCAGGCACAAATCAATTAGAAATTTTAATTAACGATGTGATTAGATGTAGCGCTTCTGATAATAGTCTTCAAGAATTGAATATGAAATATTTTCAAATCGATGAAGATAATATTCGTGTCGATTCTTCTGTGACTGTTCGTTATATTAATTATGAGCGTTTAAGTGAATTATATCCTTTAATTTATACACAAGATGAAGCGCCTTGGTTTTTTGAAGATAAAGATATTTGGATTAACACTAAAGAATCTAATAAAGAAGGATTAGATGTTACTCCATTAAGTTATACTTTAAATTATTTAGATAATGATACTACTAAAGTAGAATTAATTGTGTTCACAACAAAGGGTGCACGATTAATTGCTGCGTATCGCGATACTGAATATTATAATAGTTATACAACTCGGAATATTACTAAATTTAAAATTCCTCGCAATGGTGATGATTATTATTTGAATTTATTTTCTACATTCGATTCTTATGAAACTGCTTATAGTAAAATTTTAATTAATGGCACTAAAAGTAAAGCAGATAAAGTAACAATCGATGGTGAAGTTACTTATTTAAACAATTTAATGTCTCGTGCTACTGTTACGACTCAAATTGGTAATTTCGTATCTTTTTATCGTGACGGTAAAAAAGTTTATTCTTCTCAAAATTTAGATTCTAAAGTATCTTGGAATTTTCCTCGTGAAGTAGAAAATTATACGATTACGATAGCTGTTGAAAATGCAAATAGTGGAATTAAAAAAGAAAAAATATTAATAATCAAAGCTCAATCTATAGAAAACTATGCTGATATTAATCATGTTGTTAGTAATGATGGTATTACTGTTACAGTTAGAACATTGTCTGGTTCTCAGATTACGCTTGTTGATTTGACAGCAAATCCAGAAACAATCGTTAAAACTCAAAATGTTGATGCACAAGGAAATTTAGTTTTTACAATTCCTTTAGCACAAACAGCAAAAAGATATCGTGTAGTATCTCATAATGAAAAAACAGATAAAGATATTATTTATAATTTTAATGTTAATTTACATACAGCAACTATTCCATTAACTGCAGATCAACGACAACATATTAATATAAATAATAGTGAATATGGTGTCGATATTACATATAGAACAGAACCTGGTTCCATTATTTTAATTAAAAATTCTAATAATCAAATTTTGACTAGAATTGAAAATACAGAAACTGGATCTTATTATATTCCATATGATTATCAATTCGACAGAACATTTACTGTCGAATCTATTAAAGAAGATAAAGTTCCTGAATCTAAAGTAGTATTCGTTCCTAAGTATGAAAAAGTTAATGCATCGATTGCATTTACGGTAAGTAATGTCGTATTAGAAAATAAAACTTGGATGCCTAAAATTGCTGGTGTGCAAGGATCGACTGTAAAAGTAGAAGTAACTACGCCTGATACAACTTATGTTCAAAATACACAAGGTGGATTTGCCACTTCTGTAATTTCTGATGGACATCAGAATATCAACGATCTTTCTTATGAACGTTTTGAATATACATATAAGTTTAAACAAATTAATGATGATCTTAGTATTAAATTTATATGTGAACATCCGTTATATAAAACTCAAGAAGTTACACGAGATATTGAAGGTTTAAATCTTAGAGAATGGAATCTTATTCTTAAAGATAGTTACGTAATTAATCCATATGCTGATTTATTTAATTCTCAAGCATATCAGGTATTATTAGTTAATTTCCAACGTATGACTCCTGATGCTGAAGTCGATCCAGAATGGCCTTTACCTAATAGCATTACAATTGGCGATAAGAAATTAACAATTTCTGCTAATAATGTTATTGCTGATGAAAAAGTTTTAATGGGTGGAGTTGAATCATATAAATATTTTTATGATACAAATACTCTTATTGGCAAAGAAACATTAACAGCTAATGATAAGATTAATTCTTTTATTAATGATATTAAAATAAATAATTCTGCATATCATAATACAACTGATCATAGAATTCGAGAAGAAAAGCGTGGATTCTATGTAGTATTTCCTGTAGGAAACTTTGACGATCTTTTAATCGAAAAAGAATATCAATTTAAAATTAATAATAGAATTACGAATAAAATTACTGTAGCGCCTTCTATTGTTCATTATAAAAATCTTGAAAATGTTTTAATTGATAATAATGAAGTAGATCAAGTTAATTTTGAAAAAATATTTTCTAAAATTAAAAAGAAAGCTTATTATGTTACATTAAATCTTGAACCTAAATTATTTAAAAAATTTATTCCATCTATTAAATATATTCATCCTCGTTTAGTAAACTATACTTCTATTGCATATACTTATAATAAAACAGAAGATGAAGCTACTAGAAAAGCAAAATTTAATCAATATTTTAATAAACTTAAAGATGCTCTTGGATTGGAATCTCAGCAAAAGTTAGAAATTCCTGTTAGCGAATATACTACAGATAAAACAGAATATTTAATATTTGGCAATACTTTTTTACATGATAAATTGCATTTAGAAGTTAATAATAAAATTTTATTGTTTCCTTCTAAAATGTCTTATAAAAATTATAATGCTGTTATTGATAAAAATTATTTTTATGAAGATAACAATCAAACTAAAAATAATTTTATTAAGCAAGCAATTTGGTTAAATTTTAGTAAAGATAAACTTGATTTGAAAACGTCTGTTATTCAGATTGATAGATTTGACGATACATTAAGTTATTCTGATTTTGCTTCTGCTGCGGGCTTTAATGTAAATGAAAGAAACGGACAAAGAAATACTGAACGCAAAAAAAGTGATTCTACGTCATATAATTTGATGTTTATTTCTGAAGATACAGAATATGTCCCATCTTCGTTTAATAGTGATTATAATCATTACTCTTTTAATTCGGTATATTATTTCCCTAATTTAAAAGAAGCAGATGAAATAGCATTATGTTTTACTTGGTCTAAAGTATTTTTTGATTATAGTAAAATAAATAAATTTCATCATTTTGCATTTGACCATTTAGTATATCCTTCATATTATAGTAAAACTATTTGTGTAAATTTAGGTACAGATAATAATATTTATTATGGAGATACAAATGTCATTCCTGCTGTGCCTGGTCAAAAATATTATGAACGTACAACAGATGTATATAATCCATCTGTTAGTGATATGCTTATTTTAAATCATATCCATCCGTTCCCTTATTCCACTGATTCAGGTGATAGTTTTATTTTAAATATTATATCTAAAGATAATAAACCTGTTGGATTATCCTCTTTAGCATTTGTCTCGTCTGTCGGAATGTTAAGAATTAATTACTACTGTGATTCTATTACGTTTTTAGATATTAATAATAATCCATTATCTAAAGCGACAATGGGTTCACAACGAAATTCATACGATAAACTTAATAGAAATATTGATTTTGCTAAAGGATTGTATGGCGTTCCTGCAAATAAATATTATTCTTATTATTTTTCTGGTATTTTTGAACAATGTTCTAGTATAGAAGAAATAGATTTAAGAATAGTAACAAATTTATATTTAGAGTATGGATCTTTTGCTTATTGTGATTCAGCTAAAAAAATTATACTTCCTTCTACGTATTTAATTTATCATGGCGATTATGAAGGATTAAATAGTACTAATATCAATTACGGAATGTTTAAAGAATGTAGAAATCTTCAAACAATTGAAAACTTAGACAATTATTTAGGAGCTCAAACTAAATTTACTTATGAATTGTTTAATAATTGTTATAAGTTAAAAAGTGATGTTAATATTAACTATATTAAAGAATATTTCGGTAATGCTATGATAGATTCCGGAATAGAAAATTTTGTTTTAAGGAAAAGAATTGTTAATCGAGATCATTTAGGAAATATTGTAAACTTTGATGGTGTTCTTGAAAAAAGAGAAAAAGGTTTAACTGTTGAACCTATTAAATATATTTCGTCAGCTTTTATTGCTGCTAAAAACTTAAATCAAGAATCTTTTAATATTTTAAAAACTTTAATGCAATCATTTAAAAATGAATGTTTTAAAGAATGTCGCAATATTAAAGAATTTGTAATTGACGATAATAATGTTACAATTATAGAAAATCCATTTACTACTCCATTAAATAAAATTTCAATTAAATCTAACGGATTAAAAGTGTTAAGACTTACAGACGTTATGTTTAATGATTCTGAAATTTTCAAAAGCAGAGATAACTATAAAATTGATGCACCAAATCTCGATGTGTTTTCTTTTGAAACTAAAGGCGGTTATAGTACATATTATAGTATTTCTACTCCGACAGTTAAAAATTCTTTTGTACAACAATTGCCACCAGTTGGTGAAAATTTAACAGAATATCTTAAAAAAGTTAATACATTTTTAATATATCCTAAAGATAAATTAGTAAGTCCTTTATCCCGAGAAATTCCAGATTATGGTCCTGATTTAATTGGTAAAAAATATGTTTCTATTCTTAATTTAGAAGAATCTAAAAAAGCTGCACAGAAAACAGAGTTAACTTTATATAACGGTCATTTAGCTCATATATTTGATAAATCTATTAAATTATCAGATATTAAAGTTGAGAGACTTCATGTATATAATTATAATGTTTATAGTTATTATACAATAAAATATCCTGATGACGATTATTATTTATCAATTCCTGATTTAAGTTTTAATTATTATATCGGAAATGATAACGATAAAAAATTAATAGAAAAAATTAGATGGCCGGCTTTAAAAGAAATAGTTTTGCATGGTGGTTCTACATCTAATTATAATAGTGGAACAGTATTAGGAGTAAATGTAAAATATGTCCGCGATTAATAAATATTTTAACGATACAATAACATTACCTGTTATTCACCATGATTATAAAACATACGATTGGAATTCTGCTAAATATGGTACTATAGTAGTTGATCCTAAAAATAATAATATCGGTATTAAATTAAAGTATAATGTGGATAATAGGGATCCAAAAGATCCCTATTCCCAATATGGGCCGTCATGGATTGCACTTAAACTTCCGTATAATGAAACTATTATCGTAGAAGAATCTTCTCGATTTATAACAGAACAAATTATATATAATAGCTATGATGAAGTCGAAGGTATTTTATATTATACAATTAACGGAAATTCTAAAGAATCTAAATTAACTCGTCAAGATAATTTTATTTTTGAATTAGATAAAGGTTCTTATACTGTAGGCGTCAATCAAATTAAAGTTTTGATTAATAATACTATCGAATGTACTTCTTCTACTAATACATTAAAAGAATTAGATGAAACACATTTTATTTTAAATCCAATAATGTTAGAGCCAGGATGTGAAATCGATGTATATTATATCGAACGATATAATATAGGTAATCCAATTCCTCGTATTTATAATCAAGAAACTGAACCCACTAATCCAGAACCTGGTGATATGTGGATTAATAGTAAAAAAAGTGAAGTAGTTAAACAACGTTTACCAATGACATTATATATTCGATATGATTATAATAATATGCAATTATTGTTATTAATTAAATCGATTGAAAATAGTACGTTTAAAGTATTAAAAAATGGACAAGAAATCGTTAGTCAACAATCTAATCATTCTTGGGTAACGTTGAAAATTCCGATTGCATATAATGAAAATTATACGTTACGAGTTCAGGGATATAATAACGATTATATCCCGAACGAAGTTAGTCGATTAATTACGACAACATCTAAAGTATCTGTAGCATTAAGAAATACGACATTATCTCGCGACAATGTTTCTTTAAGTTTACAAGGCGAAACTGGCGTCGAATTTGCTATAAATAGTGCAGCAGATATTGGTAACGTTAATTTTACAGAAACTAATGGTAGTTATATAGCTGTATTTCCTCGGAAAGCGCGTTCTTATTATATTGATATTATCGCAATTAAAAAAGACAAGATATCTTTTCATATTGACAAAATATTAATTCAAGGTAAAGAGCCGACAGATATTCCTATTTCTATTATTCAAAAAGATTATCAGTTTATAGATAAAGCTAATCAATATATTAGTATCGTAGTTGAAACTGCTTATTTTAAAGAAGCTAAGATGATTACTAATGCTAATACTGATGTTATTATTACTAATAAAGAAGTTACAAGAAGAGTGGATAACGGAACTACTTATTATCAATATAAATATACGATTCCGTTAAAAGATACTGTTCAATATATTTCTTTTATGGCAACTGATGATAATAACAATGCAACATCTTCTGTTGTAACTGCAGTTATTCAACAAAAACGTATTAAATTAATAAATGCTTCTGTTATATTTGTTGATGAACCTTGTCAAATTATCGATAATATAACTTATCAAAAAATTAATGTTAACGTTGACAGAGATGTTTTAAATCCTGTTATTACTATTAAAGTTAATAATCCTCGCGGAAACGAATCTAAATTAGTAATGCAAAATAATAATACATTTACTTATTTGGTTCCTATTATTAGTTGGGATAAAAATATTCCGTCGACAAATCCAGATATTCCTAATAATATAACATTTGATTTTAATGTAAAAATTGAAGTTTATGGTTATATCGATAAGAAAATAGTGTTGGCATAACGAAAGGTGAAAAATGGCTATTAAAGGTAGTAAAAAAGTATCGTCAAGATTAATAAGTAATGGTCGTGCATCTTTCGTTTATGAAAATACTGATTATGAATTCGATATGATTCCTTATGGATCATTACTTATTAATAATGAAACTGGAAATATTAAAATAAAATTAGAAGGCAAAAAAGACTGGGTACCTATTGAAGATGTACTCAATAAGCCTTCTAATATTATTCTTCAAGGCCAACGAGCTATTCAAGAAGTTTTCCTTGTGTTGAATATAGATAAAAATAGCGACACGATTACATATGTTAATCATCGAGGCGAAAGACGACATAAATTTTTATATGATGATAACAATATAACATATGCCGTGTTTGAATTAGATAAAGCCTCTTATGAACTTAATAAAAATCTAATTAGTGCTTCTATTAATAATGTAATTGAATGCAATAAGCCAAATAAAAAGTTACAAGAATTAGATGGACGAAGAATTGGTATCGATTTAGATATATTAAACTTAGGTTGTTGGGTTATAATTACTTATTATGATATAAATAAAATAAATACATCTGGATATAATATCTTCTTAACTAAAGATATTAATAATAAGAATATGGTGAATAATTCTATGGCTATAGTATTTGATGACAATAATTCTAGAAATGCGCCAGCTTATTTAGAAAATACAATTAAATTAATATATACAGATGCATTAAAGGCTTATCATTTAGTTGCCGAAGGTAACATTGAAGAACGTAAATGGGATATTATTGAAGGTAAAGAATATCTATTAAAAGAAAAATTATCTGGTAATAATAGTTTATTGAAAAATAATAGAGCATTAGAAGTTCAAAATCGCAATAATTTTGCTAAAATTAGTGCAAGAATTATCGATACACATAATGTTTCTAAGGTATTTACTTTTGTGGTACCACCTTATGATGATTCATCTATCGCATTTAAGGGTAAAAAAATAACTGGTAAAGATAATACATTTGGTATCGATCATTCTAATTTTGATAATAATACACAATCTTATATTATAGATCAACAAACTGGTTATAGAATTCCTAAAGCAAATTATAATAACCTTGCTGAATCTATATTTAAAGTAACTAACATATTCGACAAAGAACAAAATAGGAATGTCGATATAAATAAAACAGTATTACGAAGAGAATATAATGTAAAAAATCCTGATGATTTTGAAATTATTTTCCCTTCAAAATATAATGTATTCGGATACTTTATTAAAAACAATGAAATCATTGGATCTCTTAATATTTCAGTGTAATATAATTTCTGATAATACATTAATTTAAAAATACTAGGAGATTTTAATGGCTAAAAAAATAGAAGAATTTATGCTATCTGATGATCTTAAAAATAAGATTAATCAGATTAGTAATTTATCACAAATTCATATGGATCAATTAGATTCTTCTTTAAAGACATTATTAAAAAATATTGGTGATGCATCTAGAGGAGTCATTTCTTATGACGACTCCGAATTGCGTAACCGTGTAATTTCTTTAGAAAAGAATTCTGCTGTTAAGAGTCAAGCTTTTAATAAGTCTTCTGATAAACTTACTAAGGCTATGCTCGATACAGAAATGCAATCAATTATTGATGATATGCAAGATTTCTCTGATGCTTTATCCACTAAACTTAATAAAGTAGATGCTGATAATAAGTATCGAGCAAAAGATGAAAAATTGCAGTTAACTGATTTTAGTGAAGAATATCAACAAAATTTAAAAAATATTATTAATAAAGTTAATGCATTAAATACTGCATTTGGTGGTTTAACTTTTGTCGGTAATGATATTGAAAATTTAAAACGAATTATTTCTGATTTACCTAATATTGCTATTACTAAAGATTTTGGTGATTCTCGTTATCGATTAAATACAGATAAATTAAATACTTCTGATTTTAATGATACACTTCGTCCAGCATTCCAGGCATTAGAATTAAATTATAATAAATTAAATAATTTAGTTTCTACTAATGATTTAAATCGTTATCGTCGTAATGATGACACTATTAGTATGTCTGATTTAGATAGCAGTATTAAAGCAAAATTAAATACGATCGATCAGTTAAATAATAATATTAATGATCGTATTGCAACATTAGTTACCCAAAATATATCGGTAGGTTTTGCTAATACTTTAGGCGCATCTTATGCTGGTACATATAATATCTTAAATAATTCTGATTTTCAAACTTATATTCAAAGTTTGTTAACAGGTACATCTACTAACAATCGAGCAACATATTCTCAGATTTTATTTGCTTTATATAATGCAGTTAAATTACTTAATTCTAAAACTCAATCTGCAGAAGCTCAATTAAGTAATGTAAATACTCAATTTACTACGTATGCTCAATCTGCTAATTATGCTAATGAATTAAGTAGAAACAGAGTTAATGAAAAAGTTAATACATTATATTATCTTTCTGGATTACCTGTACAAAATTTAGTATCGACTGATTTTGTACAATTAAGTAATTCTGGTTCTAATACTGTTCTACAAGCAAATGCTATTTCTAATACATATTCTGAAACAGCTGCTCGTGCTAAAACAGAATATATTAGTATTGCGACAAATGCAATTCATGATTCTGATTCTATCGTAAATTTAGAATTTCCTGGGGTTACAACTATAAGTGCTACAGCATTTAAAAATTGCCCGAATTTAACAACTGTTTCATTGCCTGCAGTAAAAACTATCGCCGATAAGTCTTTTGTCGGTTGCGATAATATTATGTTGATTATTCTTCCTGAAGCATATACATTGACAGGTAAAGAAGGATTACCAGCTATGTGTCGAATTGTTCGTGTAGTCGGACAACCAGTAGCGTAGGAGGTCCTTTATGAACATTAATGTTTATGTAGATAATATTAAAAAATGGGTTCAAATTTCTTCGGATGAAGTACTAGATAGAAACAAGAATCTTTCTGATTTAAAAGATAAAAATGCTGCTATTATTAATTTAGGTTTATACGATAAATTTATTTCTAAAGAAGCACTTGAATCTGGATTTTTACCCGATATTTTTACTCCGGAAAATATCGTTACAGATTCTAATCATCAATTTGTAACTGATGCCGAAAAAAATAAATGGAATAATAAGCTTAATAAGCCGATTGCAAATCAAGATCATTTAGAAGAAAATCAAATTGGTTATGATGAATTAAATGAAAAATTCTATATCGGTTTAAATAATAAAAATGTATTAATCGGCGGTGCTTCTACCCTTGATAATATAAAAGTTGTTAATGGATTCTTTTCCGGGAATTCTCAAGCTACTGTTATTCGCAACACAAAACAAAATCAAAACGGCGAATTTGTAAGACCTATATTTGTCGATGTTCAATGTACAGAATATACTGGCGGTGATTTAGGTGAAATCTCTGTAACATATACAGCTGAAGCAATTAATGTATATAATACAGGATCTTTTACCGGGTCATTTCAATGTATGATTGTATATCCGTTAGGAAGTGCTAATCGATGAAATGGGTTATAAAAACAAAAGATAAAATAAAGGAAGTCGCATTGTCTTCCTTTGTTTCTATCTTTTATAATTTAAGCGATTTGTTAGATAAAAATGAAGCAATTAAAAATTTAGGATTATTAAATAAGTTCATAAGTATTGAAGAACTTAAAAAAACTAAATTATTTGCTAATACAATTAAATCTAATAATAATCATCGTTGGACTTCAGAAGAAGATAAAAATAAATACAATAATAAATTAGATAAAGCTGTAATTATTGAACAGCATTTAAATGATAGTGACGATAGACCTTTTTATTATCATAGTGGTGAAAATCGTTTTTATTTAAAACACAATAATAAATATAGATTATTTGGTGGAAACACTATTATCTATAAAACAGGTATAGGTACGTTTGCTGGTAATTCTAACGAAGCAAGAATTCCACATGGAGTTCATAATCAGAGGAATATTGGTGTAACGCCAGAATATGCTTCAATTAAACCTTTATATAAAAATAATGGTAGAGTCGGTGAAATCTGGGTCAAGAAAGATGCTAACTTTATTTATGTTGGTAATACTGGATCCGCTAATATACAATTTCAATATATAATTTTTGCTCCAAAGAATTTGGGTTAGGATAGTTTATGAAGAAAAATCGAACATTTAAACAAGGTCGTGGATCTGAACAACTTTTAAATCAAGAGATGTACGATATCTTTACAGCTGTCAAAGATATTAATCCAGATATCACGGAACAAGAAAAAATTGTCGGTTCTAAAGCTGTACCTGATAATACTATTCATGGTGCATTATGGCGTAAAGATAGAACTAATGAATTAAAATATTATGATGGGGTAAAAAAGGAATGGGTTAACGTTTTCGATAACAAATTCCAGTTAATTACCCATCTTACAGAAGAAACAACCCCTGTAAATCCAATTAAAGGACAATTATGGATTTATAACGGTATTATGATGTATTTCGATGGTCGTGAATGGAAACCAATTAAATCTATTCCGGCTAACGATGCTCAATTTAATGAAGCTGCATTTGCTGACTTTGCATTAGTAAGTCCGTTATTATCTGTTGGTAATGTTATTGTACCGAACGCTGAAACTAAGGATAGCGAAAGGTACAATAAAAAATTAAAAGCCGATTTCGAGAATAATGATGCCGTTAAAAATTCTGACACATATAATGTAAATTGGAAAGATCCTTTTACGGCGCCTCAAAAGAATTTTTCTATCGATCCTAATCATCGTACACAATATGTAATTCCAAGTGTTGTGAACGACAGAATTTTTATTGAAAATAGCTTAGTTAACGATTATGAAAAAGTTAATTCTGTTTGTTTTCAATATCCGACAATTAAAGCGCAAGCTAAAAATTTTAGTGCATTACATATTAATGCGCAAAAATTATCGAATATTACTAAGCGTTTATTTAAAATAAATAAAGACGACAGTAATACAAATGCCATCATTAATATCGATCCTAATAATACAGAATTTTATGGATTTAGAGCCGGAGAAAATAAGGGCGATCATTTATATCCTTATTACGAAAAAGTAGCTACAGGTATTACAAATAGTACGGCTAGATCTGTTAGTAGCACTAGTGGAATTCCTCAAATCGATGATATCAATGCTCAATTAAATCCAGATATTAATTATAAAAAGCCCGATAAAATTACTGTCGATAATAAAGCAGTAAGAGAAGATAGAAGTATTAAAGATGATCCAGATAATCGTTTTGGCGATTATGTAATTTTGCATAAAAAGATTTCTTTAAATTATAGAACAGTTCAAAATTATGATTATATTTTAGCTGTAACTTATGATTTTAACTGGATTAATTATACTGGTTCTCTTAAAAAATTAAATAACGGCAACTTGTTCGAAGGTTTTCATGTACCTAGTCTTCCTGAGTCTATTAATTTATTCTTCGATGGCTTAATGCTCGAAGAGAAATTTTATGATGTCGATTTAAAAAATCAGCTTGTAAAATTAGAGGATAAAATTTATAAAGAAGATGAAGTTCATGTATTTAAAAACTTCGTAAAAGATTCTGGTTATATTGTCGAAACTAATTTAGATAATATGGGGATTATTTCTTTACATAAGAAATTTAAATCTCCGTTAGTATTCGTTGCCGGTGAATTAATTCATCCTGTATTTGGCGGTTTAATTTTTAGAGACGATAAAATTTTTGTACCTCGTGCAAAAGTTAATATGCCGTGGACTGTTATCGAAACATTTATTCCTGGTGAAGAAAATTCATATGCTGCCGGCACAGTAGCGTTCGATAGCAATATTATTGGCGGCACTAATCGTACATTAAATAAAGTTGACGACAATTTAGATGCTACAGCTGTTTATAATAGAGGCGAACAATCTTTAATTATTCAACAAGGTCAAATTAATCATAGTGGTAATAATTCTATTTATTATGATCCTGCTGTAATTAAAAATACCGACGAAATTATTTTATTCTTAGACGGCATGTTAATTAATCCTAAGAATATTATTTGGAATAAAGAATATCATTATTTAACTTTAAAAGACGGTTTATTCCCTGGACAACAATATTTATTGTTAAGAGATCCAGACGATCGTTTATTTGATAATGCAACTACTATGGGAACATACTATACTGGAGCATTAAGCGATAGTTTAGTATATCAAAACGGCAAACTTTTATGTAATCAGCAACCATTAATTTCTCCTGTATCTCCTGCTGAACGACAACCAAAAACAGCCGATGGTGAAGTTGTTTTATTTATGCCAGATGACGTTAGTGATTCTGCAACAGTTCAAATATACGACGATTATAAAAAAGAATGGCGATTAGCTACCGATAAAGAACTTAGAGAAGTTAAATCTATTTGTACTTCTTATGAGAATACAGTATCTTCTATTAAAATGAATGTTCCAGTGTTGCCAGAAGATTCTATCGATATCTTTGCTTATAAATTTGCTGGCGATAGCGAAAATGCTATTAAAATCGGTGATTTTATTCGTGATACTAACGATAATACTAATCGCTCTTATCATATGGAATATGATAAATATTCTCCTCGTGTTAATTCATTAACTGTGTTTAGAAATGGTGTTCGTCAAATTTTAGATATTGATTATATAGAAAATGAAGACGGACGTTCTATTAAGTTCATAAACGGTTCAGAAGAAATTAAAGCTAATGAAAGAATTCATTATACTATTGAACAAATTGAAACTGGCGCATCTAAAGTTATGGACGTCATTACTTTAGATAATAAAAATGCAATCGGCACTAATGTTTATGAAATTCCTAAACAAACAGAATTGTACTTGTATCCTGGTCGTTTAGTTGTATATAGAAATGGTGTTCGTTTACCAAAAGAAGATTGGACATTAATTGGTAATAAAACAATTCAGATTATTAATTCCGATCATCCATATATTGGTACAACATCTAATTATCCAAAAGAATCTTTCTTTAATAAAAATACTAATACGACATATGTAATTAATCATCATCAACCAGATAGAATTACAATTGAAATTCGTCAAGATTATAAACGTAAAGAGCATACTTTTAAAATGCGTTATAATCGAATTCCAGAATTCCCAATTAATGACTATGATATAGATCCTCAAGTACTAGAATCTAAAGATGAAGTATTATTCTATATCAATGGTTTATTTACTGGTTTAAGTCGTAATATAGTAAATGGATATATACTAAATAAATATAAAAGTTGTATTACATTTACAGACAGACAAGTTGCAACATTATTGGCTAATGATCCATTATATATTGATTTATTTGAAAATCCTGGTAAAATGGAAGCATGGAAAAAACGCACTGGTAAGTCTGAATATACTACTAGTATTAAGCACTATATAACATACGATTATCGTATTTAGGAGATTCTAATGGCACAAGATTTTACTAAAATTTCTATTAATCAAATAGATATGGATGCAGTTACCGAAGCAGTTATTGCTAAAGGTAACTTAGTTTATCGTGATGATCATAGCGATAAAAAATCTGACGATGTAGATAAGGTTGGTGGCGTTGCTGCCAACCGAATTGCTAAAAGCATTGAAAATGATCGCGATACAGTTGAAAATAGTTTAAAGCTTGGTGGTGTTCCAGCTTCTAACTATATGACTGTTACTAAAGGTAATAGTTTAACTAAAAGAACAGATAATATTAAATCTAAATTAGGTAAAGATATTTTGTCCCTTAGGGACGAATTATATCAATTACGCGGCCAATTAGCTAAAAATGGCTATGTAAAAGATATTGGATATTATGATGGATTTTATGATTGCTTCCACGATTATTCACAAGTTCATTTAAATAAAGAATTAGTTAATACTCAAGGCGTCGTACAAGGAGATAAAAATACATTAACATTTCCTGCTAGTACTGATATGGAACAATTTAGTCAATATGATTTTATTGCAGTTATTAATAGTGGTACTGGTTTACAATGCATTCGTCAAATTGCTTCTGTCGATAATGCAAATCATAGAATTACATTAGACAGAAATATTGCTAATTCTGTTATCGTACAAAATGCAGAATATTATATAATTAAAAAATCTTATGGTTCTATTTTTAATGGTGATTTCTTATTTGCTCGTCCGCTAGAAACAGTTATGGGCGATGAAGAATATGCATCTGGTGAAACAGACGATACTCATCGTGAATATATTAAAATGATGAAACCTGGATTTGGTTATGCTACAACACTTAAATTTAGCGAAGGTAAAACTGGGTTCTTAAAAACTGTAGAACTTTGTTTAAAAGCTTATGGTAATCCTGGTCCTATTAACTGTTATTTAATTCAAGCAGATGATGTCGATCTATTTAAAAATGGTCAGCATGCTGAAGCATTATATGCAGCTTCTAAATTAGCAAATGATAATAAATTTAAATTCTTTGCTAAGACTCAACCTAAGGCAATTAGCCCAACAGTAGATTGCCAATATGTTAAATTTAGTTTTAAACAAGATGGTAAATATCCTGTTTTACCAGATAATTATTATCAAGATCCTACTCGTTATTGTCTAATCGTAGAATTTTTAGAAGTTAATACAGAAAATTATTATGAACTTGAATTAATTAATCATGAAAATAATGATCTTCAATCTAATAATATTTTCTATGATTATGAACGTCAATCAGATACATCTGTTAAACATGCATTAACTGAATCTGATGAAACTAAGAAAAAAGATTTATATTTCCAATTTGTTACTCAACAAAAATTAACAAATCAACCAAGTCCTGTAAATGAAGGTTTGTATAGCGCACATATCTATAATCGTCGTTTACAACAAGCTTCTAAAGCTAGAGTAGAACTTCGTATTAAACGTGAAGGCATCTATGAAACAAGTTTAGCTACGAGTCCTTCTATTATCACGACAGAATCTATTAGCTTGAAAAGAAATCCAAAAAATGCTACAATAAACTCAGTGCATGAATTAAGTTTAAAATCAGAAATTAATAAGCCAATGGAATTACGTCGTGGCGATATCAGTGATATTTCTATGCCAGTCGATGTTGTTATCGGTGAAAACGTAGTTAAAATTAAAGGTTTTAATACGGAATCTGTGACAACACAAACTCCAGTACTTGTTAATGATAACGATCCAATTTATCGTGTCGGTTATGTAGTAGCATTAAAAGCTAGAGAATATAAATTTAAAGATGGCGTTTTAACTAAAGGTCAATTTAAACGTTTTATTCTTCCGTTAACAGAAGTAGTTAAAGATGTTCATACATATATGGATGGCGTAAGCGATCGTTTAATTTTTGAAGCTCCATTATATGAAGCAAATCAACGAGTTGTCGATTATAATGATTTCGAAGTTCAAGTATACTGGGAAAATCCAGAACTTAGCGATAGCTCAGTTACTAAGCAAGAACAAATGGGTGCTTTAAAAGAAATTACAGTAAGCTTTGCTTCTGATTTTGAATAAAATATATTATACATGCCGGGAGCATAAAAGCTCTCGGCATATTTTGTATAAGGTATAAAAATGATAAAAGATAGCAAAGATTTTAACGAGCAATTAAATGCTTTAAAACAAGGAATTAAGATTCCGCAATTAGATGTCTCTAAAGTTATGAACTCTGTAGAGTTTAATGAATATTTAAATAATATACAAGTTGCATTGAATGATCTTACACAGTCAACAAGAATTCTTCAAGATTGTAATGAGTATATGATTAAATATGTTAATAACGTAGTGGATAAGAAATATAAAGAATTTCAGTCAAAATTAGAATATATTGAAAAAAATTATTCTTTATATCAAAATAAAAATTTTATATCTTATCCAGTAAAACTTAACTACGAAAGAGAAGTTCGAGATCGAGATAATACAATTATCGGAACTGTCGATTATATTAATCAACAAAATGGCGCAATCGATTTATTTAAAAATGTTTCAGCAGAAGAAGCATATTCTGTAGAAATCGATAAAGAAAAAGGATCTTGTATTATTGTTTTTAATAAAGATACGATAACTAAAAATAATAAAAAAGTAGCTACATTTATGATAAAATTAATGGAGCCAGTAACTTTAAATTATGTATCTTGTGATTTAATTAACTGTAACGGTTCTTTTACTATAAATAATGCAATTCAAAAATATAATTTTAATACATATTTTAATCCGATAGAAGTATCTGTTATTCTTATTACTTTAGAAACAAATAATTTTACGACAGAAATAAAAGAAATATCAAAGAAACAATACAAAGGTTTTATGGATAATGCTTATACAGGAACTGATCAAATTAATAAGGATACTGAAAAAGCAAAAGAACAGCAAATGGCTGAAATTTATTATAAGAATGATGTAACTAAATATATAGGAGAAAGCAATGGCGGAAGAAGTAAAAATTAGTCGTAAGTTAACCGTTAAAGATACGGGTATAACTTTAGACGAAAATAATAAAATAAGCACGACTTCTAATCCTATTCCTGCCAGAAATGCTAAACCTTCTAATTTAATTCAACAAGATGTTATTAGCTACAAACTTGGTATTAATAATTTAAAATTTCAATATAATAATGCTAATAATGTTTCTGGTATTAATAGTGAAATTATTAATATTGGTCAATGTGATTATGTTACATTATTTTCTTCTTTAAACAACCGGGATTTATTTTCTACTGAATTTTATATAGTGGATAATGGAAAAGAAAAACCAATTTTACCATATAATCAAAATAATATTTTATATGAAAAATTATTTTATGGTTTACCATTAAGATTTGATATTAATAAAACAGATAAGATTACTGTCCAAGAAATTAATTCTAGCGGTATTACTATATTTAATGTATATAATAATATTAAAGAATTTAATAATGCTCGCGCTCAAATAGATGAACAGATTAAAAATAATAATAAATTATTAGTTGTTAGCTATGTTCCAGAAAGCGGCAAAAGAATTAAGATAGATAGTAATTTAATTTATATCAAAATAATTAAAAGAATTTACGTCGGCAATTTGCCAGTACAAGTAAATAATATTATAGTTAATGCTCATGGAGGAAAACTTGAATGGAAAATTTAAAAAATACTATTGTTCGACATTCATATCTTCAAGCATTAGCCGATGAAAAAAAGTTCGATACCTATAAATTAAAATCTGAGCAATCTCCGAATACTCCTTTATTCACTCCTCATTACGTTAATAAAGAAGATGAAATTAAATATGATAATATTAATGAAAATATATTAGAGTCTTCTTTTGATATACTTAATTTAAATTTTAATATTACTGATGCGGCATATGAAATTGAATCGTTGATGGAAAATGTTAATAATAGAATAGAATCTATTGACGAAAAATTAAAAGCTGAAGAAGAACGTGTTCGTGATGTTAATATGATATGTGGAAATATTAACGATTTTAATACTATTATTCCGCTAAGTGCTAATAATTTTAAAATTAAGTCTTCTTTATATCAATATAAAAATTGTTTAACAGCAAGTGTTGCTAGTGAAGAAAAAGTTGATGTTAGGTTAATTAATATTAATGGTAATGGATATGTCGGAAATGATTATGTTATATCTAAAGAAAGCGATCAGTTGTTCGAAAAAGATAAACTTAACACCGCGAACGAAAAATATATGTACGACAATATTAAAAATACTTATTGGGAGTATAGTCGCATTTTTAGTTATGACTCAATTAATAAGAGCGACATTATTAATATTGATGATGTGTCTTGTACTGTTCAATTAACTTTTGAAGCACAGAATGAATTAGGTATCAATGAATTAATTTTTTCTGATGATGTAAAATTATCGGTAATAAAAATTGAAATATCGAGTGATAATTTAAACTGGGTTTCTACGTTTGAAGGAAATATTTCTCCTAACAATATTGATCAATCATATTCTAATTTTAGTTATATATACGGTAGTGGAGCATTAATTTTTCCGACAACAAAATATGTTAAAATTACCTTAGAAAGTAATTATGTAGAAAACAATAAAATTAAAATTAATGATATTGTTTTTAATAATACATACAGAAAAATTATAAGAATAAATGAAGTCGAAGCTCGGCGTGTTATGTTTAATAGCGGTAGCAGCACTACAGAAAATATAATCACATCTGGACGAGCTATTTCTGCCGGTATATTTGTTAATGAATATATCCCAGACTTCGTAAAAAATAATTTAACTGATGAGATTAAATATGTTTTAATTATTAATGGCAAAAACTATGAAGTAATTCCTATTAATAGTGATAAAAAAGGAATTAAATTAATTAAATACTCTCAAACTCCAGTTAAAGAAAATTATGTAACATATATTAATGAACCAATTAATAGTTTACAGGTGGCATTAGTTATCCCCACGGCGCTAAAATATTCTCCATATTTGGCTAATTTAAAATTATGTTTAGGAAAGCAGGTGTCTAATGTATAAAGATCAAATTTATAAATTAGAATATTATAAGCAAAAATTAATAGATCAATCTCTTTCCTATGGTGAATATTTAAAGCCGGATTCTTTAAAAACATTATTAGAAGAATATGATTTTAATTTCGCTTTATTTAAACATAAATATATTAAAGAAGGATCTAAGTTTAATGTCGATGACTTTAATAACGAATTAAGTATTCTTTATAATGATTTAGCTATTCTATATCGTATCGTTTATGAACTCACTATTACTGAGTTTAATAAAACAAAAGATATGGTAAATATTAAATTAGATAATTTAAATCGAATTGCTAATCAGTATTATAATCGCTGTAAACTTGAAACTATTGCTATATTAGGCGATACATTAGTATATCAAGCTAATAATTTTGATATAACTAATAAAAATGGTAAATCATATATTAAGTTACCATCTTTTTCTACTTATGCTGGTGCTTCATTAGCTTTTCTTGCTAATCTCGATATGAATAATTCTAATGCTATTTTAGAATTAAATCCTTCAGAAAATATTTCTAATTATGAAAATAATGAAAATTTATATGTAGTTCCTGGCAAGCCTACTATTAAAACACATTTTATTACGTTAGATCCTCAAAACAAATATAAAGGATCATTCATGTTGGATTATAATCCAGATAATTCATATCGTGGACAATATTATTTATATGCCGGTAAAAATATGATTAAAGTTGCTGGTGAATATATAGATATCGGCAAATATAATCGTAATGAATATCCTGATGAATATGAAGTAGAATTATATGTGTATAATGGAACCTCAATCGATTTTAATTTTACGTTAGAACCAATTAGTTCTAATATTAATAATAAGTTAGTAACTATTAAAAATAGAATTCAGCGTTTTGTATTTAAAATGCCGGCATATAGCCATATTAGTTTCAATACCAATGGTATGATCTTTTGCGCAGTCGAAGAATGTTTAATTAAAAATAATCGATTATATTCTAAACGATCGTATGATAATGTATATGAATATATGTTAGAATCTGTAATATATGATACTGAAGTTAAATATGAAAATCCAGTTGTTGTAATTGATAATCCAACAGCTGAACATTTAAAAATTAATTCATTAGCTGTTAAACAAAATAGGTATAATCAAAATGATCAATTACAATATTAGGTATAATGGTCCATGGGAATATGATAAATTTGTTTTAAATTATTATAATTTATGGAACGAAATTCTTATTAAAGAAAAAGAATTAAATGAAGTTGAAAAACAAAATAAATTTATCGACATAATTTATCATGATATTGTTCATAAGAACACGACAGCTGATATATATAGAAAGTTTACTTATTTAGTGTAAGGCGGTATTCATGGAAGTTAAAAATACATCGAAGTATTTTGTAGATTTTATTAATAATATGCAAAGTAATTATAATAATTTACAAAATAATATTACAGAACGACATTCTTCTTATGATAAAAAGATTGAAATCATGAATGCCGTTTTAGAATATAATAATTATCTTAATAATCAATTAAATAAAAATTTTGATGCGTTAAAAGAATCTAATCGAATTAATGAATTAACATTTGATGGTGAAATCGCAAATCGTAAAAATATTTTTAATACGAATAAAATTTTATTTGTCGATACTAATAAAATTTTAAATAATAAATCTAATTATGATGTTTACGGAAATTGTATTCATCCTAAGGTTATCGGTAATTTAGAAAATTTATTTAATTTTAATTCATCTGTCGGATATATTTTTAAAGATTCCGCATCAGTAGCAATTAACGATGAGTTTCGTGATGAATATAAAGATGTATTAAAACATGATACAATTACAAATAAGTTACCTACATTCGCACAATACGAAAAAAATATTTTAACGTTAACTATCGATTTCCCCAATAATCCATTAATTGGCGCAGCTAATTGTAATGCTATTGAATTATCTCCATTCTTAGCTGGAGCTGCTGTTTTAAAAACAATTACAATTATTACTAATGCTGGCACTCAATTATCTAATAATGCAATTATTATTAATTATGATCAGCCATTAGAAGATACTCGAATTTTATTCGATAATATTTATAGTATTAAAACGCTTACATTATCTTTTAAATTAACATTTGCTAATAATCTTGGCTTATATCCTTTCGGTTTACGTCATTTATATTTATATAATGCAAATTTCGATACTAAAAATAGTAATATTGTAGTTCGAAATGATTATCAAAATTTAATTAAATATATTGGCGATAGCGTAATTATATCTAATCAAGTTAGTGATGGTGTTGGCGATCGATATAGCAAACATGAAACTACTTGTAGCGAAGCGGATATTAAACTATACAGTTATTATTCTAACGGTAATTTATTATATCCTATCGAAACTCATACAAATAATTTAATCAATCAATTAAGTAAAAATACAGAAATATTTTATGCCGATATTCCAGTTAAAAATGCAATGTATAGTATCGAATTTAATAAGGTCCGGACCTAGTTGTCTGGGCCTTATTTTTATGCTATAATATATTTTGAAAAGAAGATACTATTTTAATGGAGGGTTTCAATGATTGATTCGGTTTGGTATGAAGAAAATATCTTAGGATATTCGACTGAAAAAAGTTATATCACACAATATACAATCGATTATTTATACGATAATAATTATAATGAAGGCGACATTATAAATATTTTATCTAAAATAAAAAAAGAATCGATTAAATATAAAGATTTACCATCTAAATTATGGAACGGTTTAATCGAACGTGATACATATTATTTTCATCCTGAATTACAAATCTTATCAAAACCACCGATGTTATCTATTAGTTCAGATATTGTAATCAAACCAGTAAAGTTTTTTAAAGAAATTAAAATTTCTTATACTAAACAGAATGTACTTAATTATTTTTATTGCAAAGCTAACTCTAAAATTATTAAAGATATAAATCGAGATCTAAGTTCATTAGATTATCTTTTATCAAGATATAAGCACCAACTTATGAACTCTTTAGACGTGATTCTTTATTTAATCGATGATCATACTTTTGAAGCTAATTCATTATTAGCTTTAAGTAATTATGAAGTCGATACTTTAGAGAGAATAGAAAATATGTATTATGATAATCATAGAAGTGGAACCGATAAGATTATATATAGATGGGAGTAAGTAATATGAACTTTTTTGAAGAATCACTCGCTACGTATGAAGAATATGAAATTGAAAGTTCTAAAGACGAAGAAGAGGGATATGATACCAAGCGATTTAAACAATTCAATCAGAATCTTAGCGGTTTAACTAAAGGGCTATATATTTTTGCTGGTGAATCAAATGGTGGCAAAACTGCTGTTATGTCTAATCTATTAAAAGATTTAGGTATTAATGAAAAGAATCATCTATTCGCTATTTATTATACATTAGACGATACTGTAGGCGAAGTAATTCCACGTATAATTGCAATGGATCAACGTATTCCTATTTCTGTAGCTCAAAAACCTAAACGCTATGAAAAAATTATTGCGACTACTCCAAGATCACCCGAAGAGCAACAAAATTTTGAAGCTATTCGTGCACAATTAAAAGCACGTCAAAATGGTATTCAAAAATTAAAGGAGCAGAGTCAACAATTCATGTTGACCGACGGAACTAAAGTGCGCACTTTTGAAGATATTAAAGAGCATGCAAAACGCGCACAAGATTTTGTCAAGTCGCTAGATGATAAAAATAATATTATTATTGGTATCGATAGTTTATCAGATTTAAAATTTAAAAATCGTACATTTTCTAAGCCACAAGAACGACACGAAGCTTTATCTGAAGAATTAAAACAAATGGCCAATACTGAATTACAAATTCCAGTATTTGGCACTGCACATCTTCGTAAGCTTAATCATGCCGGTCGTCCTTCTTTAGACGATTTAAAAGAATCGGTACGATACCAATATGATGCCAGCGTTGTATTCTTAGTTCATAATGATGTGAGTAAGAATAAAAATAGTGCGAAAGTATTTTATAACGTTGAAACAAGTCAAGATATCCAACCAATTATTGAATTGGATTGGGCAAAAAATAAACGAAGTGAATTTAAAGGTAGAAGCTTCTTTTATTTTATTCCACAATATTCACATATAACAGAATGTTCAGCAGAAGATGCCGAACGTTTTAACAATATTATAAGAGGTTAAAATGAATCAATCTGTATACGAAAGCGTATTACAAAAATTCAAACAAAATGCAAAATTATCTCATATTAGCCAAGAACGCTTTTTAGAGTCTTGGACTAGTCATGTCGATTTACTTGTTGATTCTAGATTCCCTAATATGCAAGTTATTAAAGATATTTTAGAATTGGCGGCTCGATATGCAACAGTAAAAGTTTTAAACGAAAATTTTGAAGTAGAGCATTATAGTCATTTATTTAAAGTTCGTGATTCTATTTCTAAATTTGTCGAAAAATTTAAAGACGATGAATTATTAGTTGCTTCTGATTTTAAAGAAAAAATTTGTCAAGCTGTCGAAGCATTACAAGGTCCAGAAAGTGAAATTCCTTTATTGCGTCCAGCTCCGAATACTCCAGATCAAGTATTCTATGAAGCATATTTATTAACATTGATGCATTATGGTAAAGATAAATAGCAATCAATTTTTAGATTATTTAGATAGTCCTTGGTATTATAATATAAAATATAATACTCCAATTCCGACAGATGAGCGTACATTACGGTCATCTCTTTTGGATGTGTCATATGCATTTTTAGGTAGTATTGCACAAAAAAATATTCTCACGATGCCTAAATTAACTAAAATGCTTGATAAAATATTTAACGAAATTCCTCATCGAATTACTCCAAAAGATACAATTAAAGGTATTAATCGATTAAATAATCTATATAATTATTGTAGTGAAAAGCAATTAAATATTGTCAGTATTGGTCATATACATGAATTAAGGTTTGATAACGGTAGTATCGAAGTTGATATTGGTCCAATCGCTTATGAACATGGTCAATATTTTTTATTTTATCCAGTATATGATCACGTATTTAATCAAGATAAAGCTGATAGTGATATTAAATGTACGCTAGATTGGAAAGCTGCATACGATGCATTTGATTTTCAATTGAGTGGCGTAATGTTTTATTATGCTAAAACAAACAAAACATTTATTTGTTACCGCGATATTAGTAGTATCGAACGATTAAATTTTATTGCTAATAATGTGTTAAAAGGTATAGAACAAGGAATTTATTTTCCTGTTCGAGAAGAAAGTAGTAAGAGCCGATTTATTCCAGAATTATCAAGAACATTTACAGGTAAATAATGGCTTATACTATAGATGGCTGTACTTATAAAACTAAGGCGTTACGAGATACGCATATTTTATGGACACAGCATATTAAAGATAAATTAATTAAAAGCTTTGAGTTGCCACAAGTTAAAGATAAAATTAAGAAAAGTCGATATTTTTCTTATAAACCAATTGTCGACGAAATTAAATTCGATAGTTTAATGGAAGCTTCTTATTATATTTTTTTAAAACAAAAAATTAAGAATAAAGAAATCCTTTCATTTGAACGTCAAGTTAAATACGAGTTGCAACCTGCTTTTAAAAAAGGAACAAAACGAGTCTTGGCTATTAATTATATAGCAGATTTCGTTGTTACTAATTTAGATAAGACTGTTAGAGTTATCGATATTAAAGGTAAAACAACAGCCGATTTTAATTTAAAGAAAAAAATGTTTGACTATAAATTTGAAGGTCTAACATTAGAATGCTTACAATTTTATGATGGAACCTGGCAATCCCTAGATGAAATCAAAAAAATTAAGCGGAAAGCTAAAAAGAAAAAATAATGTCTGAACCAACTTTTTTGGAGGGACAAAAAGAAGCTTGGGAAGAAGTTGATTCCATTGTATTGGAATGTCAAGATACTAATACTCCGGCTATAAGAAGAGATGAATTATTAGAAGAATTATTAATCCGATTCGAACCATTTTTAAATATGTTTAAAGACTTATTACTTCACGATAAAACATATTTAAATAATAAAGTATCACGAGATTTTATCGGCTTATATATTGCCGATACTGGATTACGATATAAAGTATTTCAAAATAAACGTTTAACTAAGGATGAGTTTAACGAAGTTAATCGCAGTCTTAGTTTAATCCGTGACAATTATGGTAAACAAGCTAATGTAGAAAATGATCTACAAGCTATATTTACTCAAATGGTTATGAAATATAAAAAGACTAATCGTTCTTTTAATACTTATATATCTTATGTATTTAGATACGAATTATTTAGGTTCATAAAGGCGCATCTTAAGGATCGTCTTAACAATAATTATGATCGCTCCTCTTTTGAAGATCGCGTTATCGGAACTTATAATGTTCATTATTCGTTAGATCTAAGTGATCAGATTACGATTACTAATAATGATTCTTTCAGTGATAGCTGGAAAAAAGGAATTTGTTGTTCAGATATTTTCAGCGAATTAACAGAAGAAGAACGAACAATTATTTCTATGCTTTTCTATGAATTATTAAAACCAGCTGAAATTCAAGAGAAGCTACATATGAATGTAAATACGTATCGTCGTATTAGACGTACAGCGTTAGAAAAACTTGAAAAAGCTACAGGATTAACAACAAAACATTTAAAAAAACATAGAGCGAGCAATTAATTTTGCTCGCTTTTTTCTTTTATATATGATATAATATATATGAAAGGCGGTTACTCATGATTACACAACAAGAGTACAGATCTCGTTTAAAAGTAAGCGAATTATTAGCTAAAATTCTTGAATTAAAGCAGATCCCCATGGAGACTACATATAATATTTTATATGATCAAGATAAGTTAATTAATATCGATGAAACTGACGAGATTATTAATATGGCACAAGCGGCAGAAGAATTTGTGTTGTATATTAATGAAGGACGCGATGTCTATGTTTACGCAGATTATGACGTAGACGGTATGACAAGCGGAACGATTATGGCTAAATTTTTACCAAAAGTTTGTAAAAATAAAAGTCAAGTATATTTCCCAGAGCGTAGCGATGGGTATGGCTTAAGTATTGCCTTTATAGAAAAAATAAATGAAGAATATAAAGACAAGCTTAAGCCTCTTTTAATGACTGTCGATAATGGTATCACCAAGGTGGAAGAAGTTGAATTATGTAAAAAATATAATATCCCGATTATAATTACTGATCATCATCTTCCTCAAGAAATTTTACCAGATACTACAATAGTCGATCAACATATATCTGACTTAGACCATTGGGCTAAAGGTATATGTGGTGCTGGCGTAGCATATTATTTTTGCCGAGCAGTTGAACGGAAACTTGGATATAATTATTATGAAAGTAGTCGATTAACATATTTAGCGGCTATCGGAACTATTGCCGATGTGATGCCATTAGATAATATGGTAAATCAAGCTATCGTAAGAAAAGGCTTTAATCAAATCGACGCTAATAATATTCCGAACACTTTATCCACCTTTATTAAACAATTAACCAATACTAAAATAAATAGTGATATTGTTTCTTGGACTATTGCTCCTCGATTAAATAGTTGTTCTCGTATGTTTGATATTATGTCTTCGATTAAATTATTTTCAGTTACACAAGATCCATTAGAGGTCTGTGCTAACGTCGAAGAATATAACAGTCAACGTCAAAAGATAACTAAAGAATATGTCGAAATTATTCAAGAAGAATATGTAGATGATAGTGGTATAGCATTAGTAGCTCTCGATCATATTCCTCATGGTATTATCGGTATATTAGCTGGTAAACTTGAAGAATATTCTGGTAAGCCATCGTTTGTCGGCATTAAAGACGGTACGTTCATAAACGGTTCAGCACGTAGTAATACGTGTCCTCTCGACGTATTGTTACATGGTGAACCTTCTGTCGCTTCGTATGGAGGCCATGCGGCGGCATGTGGCTTTGCTATATACCAAGAACTCGTAGAAGAGTTTAAACAGGCCTTAACAGCTAAAATTTTAAGTTTTACACCTATTGACGATAGTGATATAGTTGTTAAGCCAAAACAATACATAGAATTAACTCTTAGAGATTTAACTAAAGAATCGTTCGAATCTTTTAATGTTTTATCTTATGATAAATCTGGATTTGAAAAGCCTTTAGTTGTTATAAGAGATTTAACTGTACTGGCAATTAAGCCTAGCGGAAATAATCCGTTAAATATTAAATATACAGTATTTGATGGCAATACAAAGATGGATATTTGGGTTTGGAAATTAGGAAATCAAGGAATTGATGTCGGCGATAGAATTTCATTAGCTGGTGAAATTGAGCGCAACTTTATGAAACCCAAATTATTCACTTTAAAAGTTTCGGAGATTATTAAAGGGGGATAATATGTTTACACATTTACATGTACATACAGCATATAGCTTTTTAGATGGCTATTGCCATATAAATAAACTTGTTGCTCGAGCTAAAGAGCTCGGTATGGAAAGTTTAGCTATTACTGACCATAATCATATGGGCGGTATCTATGAATTCCAAAAAGAATGCAAAAAACAAGGTATTAAACCAATATTAGGTTATGAAGGTTATCAAACTTGGGATACTAACGAATTGTCTAAGCCGATAGAAGAGCGATGGATCGATGCGGCTAAGTTAGCATTAGAAGCTGGAGCTATTACACAAAAAGAACATGATGATTTGGTTAGCGGTAAAAAAGGCGTTAAAGGTATTAAAAATATTAAAGAGCGTACTAAAGAATATATGTACGATACTCGTCAATATCATTTAATTTTATTAGCGCAAAATCAGGTCGGTTTAAATAATTTAATTAAACTTCAAAGTGAAGCCGCTAGTAAATGTACTTACAACGGACGTTTCTTGTTCGATATGGAAATGTTACGTAAATATAGTGACGGTGTTATTTGTCAATCTGCTTGCGTAGCAAATATGATTGCTTCTTGTATTAAAAAAGAAGATTTTAAAAAAGCCGAAGAATTAATTCTTGAATATAAAGATATTTTTGGTGATCGATTCTATTTAGAAGTACAACCTAATAACTTTGAATTGCAAGTCAAAGTAAATAATTTTTATTTAAAAATGTCACAAAAACATAATATTAAATTAGTAGCGACTAGCGATGTACATTATGTGAATAAGAGTGATAATAAAGATCATGATGTATTAGTCGCTATCGGTACTGGCACCACTATTTATGATAAAAATAGAATGCAATATGACCATAATTATTGGTTAAAATCTGAAGAAGAAATGTGCGATGGATTTAAAGCTATTCTCAATGCTAGTGAAACAGGACGTGAAATTGCGCATAAAAAATATGCTTTATATCTTGAAGCTATTCATAACACTCAATTAATTGCTGATAGCATCGAAGAAGTTAAACTTGGTAGCGATGTTCCGTTGATGCCTAAGATCCCAGGAGCTAAAGGCGATACTAAATTAGAACTTCGCAAATTAGCATATCAAGGTTTATATAAATTAGCCGAAGAACATGAATATATTAAAGAAAAAATCCATGATTATGAAAAACGTTTGGCGTATGAATTAAATATTATTAATTATAAAGACTTTGCTGATTATATGTTAATTGTTCAAGAATATACAAATTGGGCAAATAATAATGGTGTAGCAACTGGACCATCTCGTGGTAGTGGTGCAGGTAGCTTAGTACTATGGTGTATTGGTATTACTAAACTTGTTGATCCCTTAAAAGAAGATTTATTATTTGGTCGCTTTATGACCATCGATAGAAAAGAGGCCCCTGACATTGACCTAGACTTCGATTTCTATGGACGAGATAAGGTAATTGCTCATTTAGAAGATATTTATAGAAAAGAAAATGTAGCTCATATCGGGAGTTATTCTCAGCAAGGTGTAAAATCTGGTTTAAAAGATGTTGGCCGAGCACTTAATATTAATTTTAAAGTTATGAATGCTCTTTCTCGTTCTATCGATGAAATGGAAGATGCTGTTCCTCCGCAACCTAAATTTAAAGATTATGATAATCTTAAAAATGGTAATGTACAAGAAAAACAGTTGTGGACTAAATGGAATAAGCTCGAACAAGAAAATAAAGAATTATTTAGATTAGCTCGAAATTTTGAAGGCCTCAAGCGTAATTTTGGTGTACATGCTTCTGGTGTTTTAGCTATGCCTTGTAAAGTTACTGATTATATTCCAACACGTGTTGATGATAATGGTGTTACAATTACATTATTTAGCGGTGTTGAGTGTGAAGAACTAGGAGCTATTAAATATGATATTCTTGGTTTAAAATCAATTAGTATTATCGATAAAACATTAAAACATATTAATAAAGATTTTAATTGGCTATATAAAAATGCTAATTTAGAAGATCATAAAATATATAAAATGTTAGCAAAAGCAAATACAGATTGTGTATTTCAATTAGAATCTGATATGTTTAAAAACATGATGAAAATATTTAAACCAACATGTTTTGACGATATTGCTGCTGCAACAGCTTTAGGAAGGCCTGGGCCTCTTAGCGTTGGAATGGACAAACAATACGCTAACAGAAAACACGGCAAGGAAGAAATAACATATCCATTACGTGGTATAGAAAATATATTAAGTAAAACATATGGCGTTATGCCATATCAAGAAAATTTAATGCAAATTTCTAAACAAGTATCTGGATTTGATGACAATCAAGCTGACTCAATTGTGAGAAAGCTTATTGCAAAGAAAAAAATAGATATGTTCCCGATGATGATTCGTTGTCACATTTATGGTAAAAAAAACACTGAGGGTCCAGAAGGTTGGGAACAAGACGATAATGCACCTTGGTATGATCCTAAAGCTAAATATGGTCCTGAGATTAAAGGAGCTATTGCTAATGGATATACAGCTGAAGAAATGAGAAATTATTTTGATACCATTATGGGATATGCCAGCTATGCGTTTAACAAATCGCACAGTTATGCATATACCGTAATTACAATATTAATGTCTTGGTTAAAAATTTATTATCCCGTACAATTCTATTCTGCATTCTTATCTATGCAAGCAGTCGAAGATTTATTACGATATATCCCGATGATTAGAAAGGAAGGTATCGATGTTAAGGTTCCGGAAATCAATAACTCTGATATTGATTTTACTCCTAATGGAAATTCTATATTATTTGGGCTGGGTTCTATTAAAGGCGTAGGCGATTCTAGTATTCCTGAAATAGTGAATAATAGACCTTATAGTAGTCTTGAAGATATATTTAGTAAAGTACCTAAAAAAGCATTTAATAAACGAGTAGGCGAAGCATTAATTAAGTCTGGTGCACTCGATTTATTTAATACTAATCGTTATGAACTTCTTAATAAATTCCATGCTATACGTAAAGATAAAATCGAAGAATTAAATATCGGGCAATGTAATGACGAAGCTATTATGGAAATGGAAATGGAAACTATTAATTGTCCAGTAACTAAAACTCCTGAATGGTATTCTTTAGAAAATAGCGAAGTCGAAAATGTAAAAATTAAAATTACAGAAATTGATGAACGCAAAGATAAAAGCGGAAATATTATGGCTTTCTGTAAAGGCGATGTAGGCGGTGGCGCTACTATCGATCTCGTTATTTTTAGTTCAATTTATCTTGCTAATATGAGTTCCATTCGTTGTGACCATACTGCTTATTATTCTGGTAAAAAAGAATCAGATTCTAAGATTATTGTTAAAAAAGTAAGTATGGTTAAATAAACTGCGTAATATATATGTAGTCGTTAATTTAATTTGTTAACAAATTTTGGAGATTAATTAATATGGCAAATCGTGGTTTTTATGGTCTTTTTGACCCAACCAAAAAACATGGCGGCAAAGGCGCTGAAGACGCTAAAATTAAAGAGCTAGAACAACGCATTCAAGCGTTGGAAGCTAAGGTTCAAATTTTAGAATCTAAAGTACAAACTGGTCGCGCACAATAATAAATTAGAAAGCTTACTTTTTGTAGTAAGCTTTCTTTTTTTATGCTATAATATTGTTGTAATATAACATTGTAAAATATATTTTTTTATATTAAAAAGGAAACCATAATATGGCAAATATAAACGGTAAAATTTTAGTCGATAATGGAGCCGGTCAAAAAGATCAGTTTAATCCGACTACGTTAGCTTCTTCCGTTGTTTTTGATGATGGTCAAACTCTAGAAGAAAAATTTAGAAATTTGGTGCCAGCAAAAGCTACACAATCTGAACGTAGTGCTGTTGCAGATCGAAGCGATTTAAGTGAAGATACTCGTAAATTTATGGGCCATCCATTAGAAGATTTTATTCTAAGAAATGAATTAATGGCGACAATTACTAAAATTAATGAACATAATGACTGGAAAAATAGTGTATCGACTGTCGATGAATTATATACTACTTATCCAGATGCTATTGTCGGTAATATTGTTGCTATTAATACTGGTGATGCTGCCGGATCTTTGTATCGTTTTAATGGTAGTGACTGGGAGATTTTATTGAAACATGGTAAACGAGTATTACCAGATAATGTTGTCGATAAAATTAATAAGAGCGTTATTATTGAAAAAATGGAATTTAGTAGTAATAAGTGGATAAAACAAGGTGAAGATAATTATGAATTATCTTTGAATATCGCGAATGCTGAAATTATTCAAGTCGTTATTTTTGACGGTGCATCTAAAAAATTAAGTACTATAACTCCAGAATATAATAATAATAAAATTTTATTGCATAGCGTATTCCCTGAACGCGGTTATGTATTGTATTATACTCAACAAAGTGATGTATTAAATCATGGTGATACAGTATGATTCAAAAACTAAGTCAACTTCTCGGTCTTAGTGATATCAATAAAAAAGTTAATGAATTTGATAAAGAACTATCCGATATCAAAAATATGTCGGATAGAACTGTCGATACACAAATATTATCTTCGTTTATTACAAATAATAAACGAGATATTCAAGCATTACTTAATACAGCTCGTCAAAAAATCGAGCAATTAAAAAATAGTATCGACACTAAATTTAATGATTATTACACTAGGGCACAAAGTGATTCATTATTTGCACGATCTTCTTTATTAAGAAGTTTTATTCGTGATAACAGAGAAGAAACATTTGATAGTAATTTAAATGTTGGTGGCAATATTCAATTAAATAATACAAGTGGTCCTATTATTCAATTTGGTGATAGCTCTTTAGAAGTACGTCCTAATTATTTAAAAATAACGGCGCCTAATGGATCTATACCAGTCGAAATTAAAAATGGTGTACCATATAGTAATGGCAATGTCATTATGACAAATGTTAATTATATTTCTCCTGGTCCATGGATTGAATTACCAAATAGTCGTAATGTTAAACGAGTTAATTATAATATTACTTATGAACAAGGCGCTCGTCAAATGTTAATATTATATCGTTATCATGACGGTAATAATAATGGACATGAATATATCAATCATATTCTTATTGAACTGCAATTAGGTTTACCTAAATATAAAGATATGGAATGTGAAATTAGTTTATTAAACAGCGAAATTAATGTTACTTATAGCCGTGACGGATATAATGGGAATATTAAGGCTGTATATTATCGATAGGAGTTTTATATGGCAAAAAGAATAGAATCACAAGCTGTGTCATATAAAACGACACAACAAATTAATGCGATAGCCGATCAATTTAATGAATTCGTTAAAAATATTAATGCCGGTCGGTTTACTGTCGACGATTTTATTAAAAGTTTTAACGAAATTAACACGTTATATATTTCTTCTAAAAAAGATTTAGATCGTTCTATTCAATTATCGCAAGATACATTTAATTCTATGTCTCAAAATTATTTAACTAAGGAAGAACAAGATTCTCGTTATTTAAATAAATCGAGTTTAACAAACGTAGTATTAAAAAATGGTAATTTTCAAACTAATAATAAATTAACTATTAATGGCAATAATAAAATTATAGCTAACAAAAATGGAAATATATTAATGACTCTTAACGGAGTAAAGTTAATTGCTGAAGGTGAATGGTTAAAATTTGTTAATCCAGATAATAGTGAGCTATATGCTCATAATATTAATACTAATAATGAACGTATGTTAGGTCGCGATGTATTTAGATTATCTGGTGAACAACAAATTGATGGCAACTGGAATGAATTAGCAAATAGTAGAATTGAAAACGTAAATGGATCGGTAAATCTTCCGGATAATTGGAATGATTTAATTATTATTGTCGATAATACTAAACAAAATTATGGCGATGATAATAGATCCAGTAAAGATTTTGAAAATGTACATAAGTATGCTCCATCTTATGTATTTGTATGTCGAGCAGAAGTTCCGATTAAATTTTTAACTCCATTTTCTGTAGCCGGTATTGAAGTTGGCGCAACGTATGTTCGTTTAACACAAAAAACTGGTCCAGTATTTATGGAATATTCTAAGAGCCGTGATTACGGCAGAATAGTAAAGGTATTATGGCGATGATTGAAAAATTAAAAAACAAAGTAACAGTAGTCAGCCAAGTACAAAAAATTAACGAAATTATAAAAGCTATCGATCATTTTAAAGAAGGTATCGATGATACTAGTATTAATGGATTAATTAATCGTCATACTCAAAAAATTAATGAAATGAAGGCACATATTAACGATTACGTTATTAGACTTTCAGATCAATTAAATACTAGTATCAATGAAAAACTTAAAAGTTTTTATAGAAAATCAGAAGTTAATAATAAGTATGCTCCAGTAAACGAAGAGAAAAAATATGTTCGTTATGACGATCTTAATGTCGGCAAAAATTTAGTTATTAATGTCGGATCTGGTCCGGCAATAAAATTTAATAAGTCTAACGGTACTTTATTCACTATCGGTGATTTTGATATATCTACATGGCCTTTTAAAATTACTAAAGGTAATGTTCAATATATGGGAGTGAATAACGAAGGATTAATATCTGATAAACATATTATTACTCAAGTTAATTATAAGAATTTTATTAAATTAAAATCTTGGCGTGATGGATCTTCTATTGGCAGTTGGAATGCCAACGATTGGAGCGAAGCATATGCATATAATACTGGCGATAACTATCAAGGTATTTTCTTAATGGTTAAAAATGCTTCTAAACGCCGTTATGACGTTATGAATTATAATTCTGGCGACGATACTAATATGTCGGTTTCCTTCCATAATTATTATGGTAATACTAAAAATGTAGAACTTTGTTCTCGTTTAATCCAGTATCCTGGCGATAGCAGATTCCAAGTTAATATAGCAGAAAAATATTATATGATGCCTATTAATAGACCTAAATTCCGTCTTAAATACGCTGAAGGGTGGGTTATTAAATGCCGATAGATATTAACACTCTTCGAGACAATCTTAATGATTTAATATTTAAAGTAAATAATCTAGAAGCTTATAAAGAACAAAATAATGATTATGCTAATACATTAGATTTTTACGAAAAAATATTATCGATTAATGATGAATTAGACGGTTTAGATATCGATACTATTAATATTAATAATAGTTTTATTGCTAATAATATTTTAGAAATTTCAGATAATAAATTACAATATGGTAAGGATCAACTTACATTTACTGACAGCTTACGATATAACGGTAAAATTGCTAAAACACAATATGATTTAGCTATGCCAGAATTTAAAGATTATCCTCCCGATTCTTTAGAAAAAGGAGAATATTATTTAGTAATAAATAAAGATCAATATAAAATTCCTTTTATTATCGAATATTATGGCAATAATATTAAAAATGATTTCTATAAAATAGAAAATAATAAATTAACGTCTGATTATAATTTTGTATTAAAGAAACGAGGTTAACGAAATGATTAATATTATTAATGATGATAACGTTACTCTTTCTGATTTACAAAGTAAAATTGATGAAATTAACCGATACTTAGAAGATAATAAAAAAGACTTAGAAGAAACTATTTATAATAACAATGTTGAACAATATAAAATAGATGATTCTATTTATTATAAAAAAAATAAAGTTTACGATTATACAATTAGTGATTTTAATATTAATAATTTATCTGGTATTGTTGAAGCAAATAATAATACGTTAAATATAAACGGTCATATATTATCTAATAAAAGTATCGACGGCGTTAAATTTTTAACAGAAAAAAGTAATACTTATACTTGGACTGAAGTTCCGGTATCTAAGCAAATTGATATTACATATTTTCATGAAATCAATATTATTATTTCAGATAGTTCCATTTATTCACCTTTATTCATCGTAAAAGAAGATGGATTATATAAAGACCGATATGGAATAGTAGAAATTAAAATTATTGATAATAATTTAATAATTGACAATGTTTATAATGTTGTTAAAGTATTTGTACGATAAGGTTATACGATATGGAAGAACTTTCGTTAAAATCAGTTAATGATAATATTATTACTTTAAGTAATAATGTAGATAATATTATTAACAGAGCTCATAATAGAATCAATGAATACTTAGAAATTAACGGTATTCCATTGGGTAATATATATAATGAGTATATTGGTAAGAATCAACATATCGATATGTTACATGCTAATAATCTATTAGTTAATAATATGCAATTAAATAATAAATCTTTTATTGATAATGATAAAATTGTATATGGCGACAATTCTTTGTCGCTAGCCAATGGATTAAAAGTAAACGAAGAACAGGTATTGTTGGAAGACGATACCTGTTTTAGTTTGTCATATGAAGGTGTATATACCACATACTTAATTAAAGATAAATCTGAGATTGTTGTCTCTGGTTTATATAACGGCACGGAAACAATTGATCTTATAATTCCTGTTTCTATGTTAAGTGAAATTTCGACAAGTGTATTCGGATATCGAAGCGCAGGAGTAACGGTTACGCGTTCTGGCGATGAATGTTCTATAGCTCCTACAGATTCGGGATTCGTTATTACTAATGTTATTATGAGGTAATTTTTCTATGAAACATTTTATAGATCAGGCTTCGTTGAACGAAACAAGTATACAATATCTTACTTATAAGTTAAACGAAGTTATTCGTGTTGTTAACAACAAACCGGATGTACATGACTTAGAATACTGGTCTGATGTATTAGATCAATTTAAGAATGATAAATCTATTAATACTTATACCGATCTAATCGAAGCTTTAAAAAAGAAGCCAGACTTTAATGAAGTACGCGCTACAGTTCGCGATGAATTAACAAAATTTGTCGATGAAATGAACCAGCGTATTTATCAACCAACTTTAGATCAACTATTAAAAATAATTGGCGATGCACTTAATCAATATATTCGTGAACAAGTGGATAAACGTTTAAATGAATCAATAGAAGATCTTAAGAATAGATTTAGTGCAGAATTAATTTATTGGAATTAGGAGATCAAAAAATATATGGATGAAAAATATACAGGCCGAAAGTTTTACGGTCTATATGATCCTACATCGCCTAGTGCTAAGCGCGATCCTAAATCTGTTGAAGATATTAAAAAACAATCTGATGTTAATAAAGAAACGAGTCTTTCTAATAAAGCATTAGCTGAAGCCAATAAAATTGCTATCGATAAAATCATAGCAATGATGAATGCTAAACAAGCTCAAGATGTTATTACATTCTTGAGTAAAGTCGACGCTGTTGCCCAATATCAGCCTAAAGGTGATTACGTGACGGAAAATCGTATCGACGAAAAAATCGATTCTGGTATCGCTAAATATAATGTTAAAGTTACCGAAACATTTGCGACTCGAGAAGAATTAAATTTAGCGACAAAAGGTATTACACCTGCACAGTTAAAATCTTTAAAAGATGCTTTAGAATTATTAAAAGATAATCCAGATAGTATTGCTGAGATTGCTAAAAAAGCCGACAAAGATAATGTATATACTCGAGCTAGAATCGATGACTTTATTAACAGTTTAAATCAAAAAGATTTAGATTTAGAAAAGAAAATTAAAACTGTTGCATTAGGTGAAGGTTTTGTTAAAGATACTGAATTAGCTCAACGTGTTGCAGCGATCGTCGATTTTACTCCGTATGTAACTAAAGTATATGCAGAGACTACGTATGCTAAACTTATAGATTTAAATTCTAAAGTTTCTCAAGAACAATTAGAAAAAGCTTTAGAAAAAGCAGCACCTCAAGCTGGTATTGAAAAATTAGCGACAAAAGAAGAATTATCTAAAAAAGCTGATAAATCCGAGATCGAAGGTAAGGTAAATGTCGGTGATTTTAACGATTTAAAACAAAAGATTTCTTCTTTAGATACAGCTATTAAAACAGAAGCTGCTTCTCGTGCTTCTACCGATATTGCTACCGATAGCAAAATCGGTATCGTTAATAGTACAATTAATGATATTAAAGCCGATATCTTAAAAAATAAACAAGAATTAACGACTCAATTAGTTCATAAAGCTGATACAGAAACAATGGCCACTTTATTATCTAATAAAGTGGATAATAATAGCTTAGATCTTGTCAAAGCTTCTGTTGAAAAAAACAAACAAGATATTCTTAAAGCTAACATCGAAATTAATAAAAAAGCTAATGCAGCTGTTTTAGAAAATTATCCGACTAAAGAAGAACTTCGTGTTAAAACTGAGTTATTAACTCAAAATATCGAAGATGTAAAAACAATTGCCAATAAAGCTAAGTTAGCTTCTGAATCTGGTAAATTAGCTACTGATGCTAAAGCATTGGCCGAAGACAATAAAGTTAAAGTTTTAGCTATCGAAGAAAAACTTAAAACTTTATTAACTAAAGCGTTAGCAGATTCTTTATATCAAGAAAAAGGCAATTATGCAACTAAAGAAGAAGTCCAAGCAATTACGACTCTCGATCCTTCTACAGTACAAGCATTAAAAGATTTGGCGCGTCAATTAACAGGACATGAAGACTTAGCTGCTGTTTTAGAAAAACTCGATAAGATTTATACTAAGCAACAAGTCGACGATGCATTAAGTCGTAAGGTCGATGTAACTGCTCTTAGTGAATATGCTACTAAAGAAGAATTAAAAACTAAAACTGCTAATATTATTACACAAAGCGAAGTTGAAACTCGCGTATTAAAAGCAGAATCTAAAGCTGATACTGCAGCTCGTGAAGTTAATACGACGGCACAACAAGCCAAATCTAAGGCGCAAGATAATGCTCAATCTATTAGTGAAATTAATACTAAGTTAACTAAAGCAATTGAAGATACTACTGCTTTATCCACTAAAGTTAATAATTTAGCTTTAAAAGCTGGTGAAGGTGGTAAAGTTGATCCTAATGCTATTACCGATAAAGTTAAAGAAGTATTAAATGATTTAGTAACTAAAAATAAATATGTATCTAAACCAGAAATGGTATTAGAATTAGATAAAAAAGCTAATGCTAGCGAATTAGAGTTGCTACGTCAAAAAGTTACATCTAATGAAACGGCTCTTGCTAGCAAAGTAAGTACTAGTGATTTGGCAACTAAAGTTGAATCTTCTGTATTTAATGCTAGAACGACTGAAGTCGATAATAAAATTAAAGCATTGGAAACGACTAAAATTCCGTCGGTAGTTGAATCTCAGATTGAAGAAAAACTTAAGACATTCCAACCTAAAGGCGAATATCTTACTAAAACTACTGCCGATACATATTATCAACCTATTGGTTCTTATGTCGATAACGATGTATTTAGTCAAGCTAATATTAAAATTAGTAAACATGAAGAAGATATTGAAGCGATTAAAGCCGCTCATTATGTACAGCAATCTGAATTAGCTAATTATTCTAATACGGAAACAGTTAATGCGGCGATTCAAGCAGCAGTAGCCGGTCTCGATACTACATATGCTAAAAAGTCTGATGTAAGTACATTTATTAAAGGCGTCGATGTCGATAAAAAAATCGTAACTAAGATCGGTGAATTTAAGACTTATACAGATAGTACATTTGCTACTAAGAATGAAATCGATAATGCTCGTGCATTATTTAGAACTGCATTAAGTCAAACTGCTATCGAAAAAATTGTTGACGATAAACTCGGCACTGTTAAAGATGCTGTACAAACTATCGTTAATATTCAATCTGGTGTAAATCAAAATAAATCGGCCGTTCAATCTATTCTTACTGAATTAGCTAAAAAGGCTACGAAAGAAGAAATTGAAGGCAAACTAGATAAACAAGTATTTGAAACAGCTAAGACTTCGTTAACTAAATTAATTACCGATCAAGAATCGGCTTTAGCCGAAGCTAAAAAAGCTTTGCAAAAAGCTATCGATGACAAATCAGCAGAAAATGTTACGAATTATCAAAATAAAGTAGAATTTGCTAATTGGATTCGTGATACATATACTGTAGCTATTCAAGATTTGCAATCTAAAATTAAGAGCGATCAAGATGTAAAAGATTTAGTTCAATCATTAATCAATACAGCAATTTCTGGATTATCTGATATATATCAACCTAAAGGACAATATGTAACTTCAGATGGCTTAACTAATAGACTTTTAGGCTACCTAGAAGAAGCTTATGCAGATACAAGATATCAGATGCGTGGTTCTTATGTAACTAAAACAGAATATAAATCTGATGTTGATCAAATTAATGGCAAAATCGATACTATTAATACAAATCTTAATGGTAAACTTGATTTAACAGCGGCACAAAGTGTATTCCAAACTCGTGGAGATTATATCACTCGCGGAGATTTGGATGCTGCAGCTACTACACCGGCTTTTGCTAATGCAATTAATAATGCTATTATTGCTAAAAATTTCTTAGATAAAGATACTGCTAAAACTTTATTTGCAGCCAAAGCCAATTATACGACTGCTCAAAATGTTGGCGATATTATTCAAAATAGTGCTATTATTCAAGGAAAACAAGATAAGATTACATTCGGTTCTGGTTTATCTTATAATGCACAAACAAAAACATTAACTGCAACTGGAGGCGGCGCTACTGGCGATCTTAGCCAATATGCTAAGAAAACCGAAATAGTAAAACCTAGCGATCTTAGTTTTGCAGATTTTGATATTCTCACAGCATATAATGCAGAACTTAATTTAGGAGATTAATAGATGCAAGAACTCGATCAATTCAAAGCTAAAATGTTAGCTTGGGCTAAAAAACTAGCACAAGATTTAACGGCTTTAAATAAAAAAATTAAGGCAGCTAGACCTGTTGTATCTGAAGCTCCAATGGGTATTGTCCCTGGGGCTTATGAAGGTCAAATTATGGTTCATAAGAGTGGGCCAATGATAAAATGTTATTGTTGGGCTAATCGTGATTGGAATGAAATTGGAGAAATTAGCCAATCAGTTTTAAATAATTTAAAATTTGAAATTTCAAATTCTATTTTAACAAAAGCTGGTCAATCTCAAGAACGCAAACCAAGAGCTTCTATGGATAATATGGGTAAATTATTTGTTAATTATGGTACCTGCACAGTAGAAGTTGTTGATTCTACTGGTAATTGGAAGTTATTAAATGGTCCGCTACAAAATTCCGGTATTCCAAATTATACCCCGGAAACAGGTCCCGGTACATTAGTTCAAGATACTGGGACCAAAAAAATTTATATGTGGAATGGCGCATCATGGATTGAATTAGGCGGCGGTGGTGGCGCTGCCGGTAATTATGTTACACGTGAAGAGTTTAATAATGCTCTTAAGAAAATTCAAGAAGAAGTTAGTAAAATTAGAGGTTAATAATGGCAGATCCAACGACTGAAAATATTGTAAATAAACTTACTGAAACACTAGGTCTTATACATAATGACTTGGAAGATGTAAAACAAATTTTAAATAAAAACGGTATCCAAGCTACTGGTACTACTAAAACATTAGCCGAAGATATTACTAAATTACCAAAACAAGTAGAAGATAATATTAAAAATTCTAATGATATTACTGGTTTAAGTGGCGGCACATTAGATATTCATACAGGTTTTATTTATTCACCTAATACTACTAATAGACTAACTGAAGATAATTGTATTTTTGCTCAAGATGTAAAAGATTTTGTATTGCCTGGGAATAAAGAATTAAAAATGTTCTTTCCTAGTGATACTATCGTTAATAATATTATTTTAAGCGAAGTGAATAAAGCGAATAGAAACTTATCTTTAACTGTTAACGATTCAGCTATTTTTTATCCAGAAAATATTCAATATTTAACTGGCGCTAAAAAAATTGATCAAATTAATTTTACAGTTAAAGTAAAAGACGATACTGTTAAAACAATTACTGAGAGCGGTAAAGAATATTTCGACTTTACTAATCAACAAAAAGCTCCATCTGGACCTCCTATTGGAATGCCTGGATATGTTCCTGGTTCTAATGGTTACAACGGTGTTTTTGCATTAGCTGATTATAACACTAAATTTATTGTTAACGATAAAGTTTTGGAAAATGTAAAATGTGAAAGTTTTTACTTAAGTCCAAATGCTTATGTTAAAGAAGTTGTAGCAGAACGATTATATGTCGATTATGCATTATTAAGAAATATTCTCTATAAAGATACATATAGTTTAAATTCTTATTTAGATGATTATAATGATAGTCGTCAATTTAATCTAATTAAGGTTAAAGTAAAAGGTTTACTTAACGTGGAGAATATCGGAGTTGTAAATGAGCGCCAATCTGATTTAACCCCAGAACCTCCATTTGTAAAACAAGTCGATCCGTATAGTGTTCAAAATATTTATGGCGTTACAGCAGAAAGTTATTTAACTAAAGCTAAAAATTATGGCGGCTTTAATACAATATTTGCTAAACTTATGAACAAATATTTTCATATTTTAGTCGATCATACTAAATTTAATACCTTTAATCAAGATTGTTATTCTTTACAACTTCCGTTATATAGTTTAGATGAAACTAAAAAGTTTAATTATGCTAAACGCAAATGGGAAGATATTAATGCTTTAACAGAGGACAAAAAAGAATTTAGTCCTAAATATAACTGCAAAATGATCGGTTATAGCCGAAAATCTTTCGCAGAAAAAGTATTGCCTTCCGCTTCTAATGAATATAGTAATAAAGGCATTGTAACTATTGAAGGGTATGGTAATCTTTTTATTGACGGGATTTCTCCTAAAAATAGTTATTTTGCTCCAACTAAAGATGGCTACTATTCTATTAATAGTGGACAATTAGGCGGAACAGATTTAGATACTTCTTATAAATATGATAATAATAATACTATCACTTTTGAATTTAAAGGTAAAGATAAATTTGTCGGATTTCCATTCTCCGATTTAATACAATGTTCTTATTCTGAAGATAAATTAAATATTGTATTTAATAAAAATCAAGATCGTTTAACATTAAATAATAATTATTTAGATCCTCAAGAATATATTCAATTATTCCCTTCTCATTGGACTACTAAATATCATGTAGATTCTACTATTATTGATGAAACTAATAGTGATCTAATGTTAAAACGTGAAGACAATATTACTAAATTGGATTGCCGTAAATCTAATTTAACATGTCCACTATTCTTTAATAAAACTATTGAAGAAGTATTGGTGAATAAAATCTTCATTCCTTGGAGATTACCTGTCTTTAGACGTCTTGTACAGGAAAATCAGCGCAATAATTATTATTATAAACCACTTATGGAAAATGGATTTACTAAATTCATCTTCGGTGATGATGCTGAAATTGTAGACTATAGCAGTTATGCTTATGATACAATGAAAGAATCGTCTAATTCTGGTGCTGATGCATTAGAAAATCATAAAGGCTATCGTTTTGATTCTACACACCAACAAGAAATTGACAACTTTGTTAAGAATATGCATGTTCATATTAAATCTAATCATCCTAAGATGAGCGACAAAGAATTCTTAAAATATCGTTTACCTTTATTCACTTTAGATGGTCGTCAACGTTATAATTATTCTTTGAAAAAATGGCAATTATTAGAACAATACGACCCTAAAAATGATGCAACTCCAATGGAACAAATTTATCCTGAACTAAAAGATAAACTTGATCAATTGCTTGTCGTCGGTGAAATTGTAGATACAGATGCCGGTAGTTCTAGTAGACCAGGTTAATAGGAAATATGTAACCCAATGACACTCATTAATTTTTTATTGTATTTAAACCATACTGTACCGGACGCAGTCGAGCATTTTGTAATAGCATATGCTGTTATGTTTATACTCGTTATGTCCGATACGGTTATGAAATTATTTGCATTAACCATAACTAAATATTCTTTATGGCACTACAAAGCAATTATACAAGCCTTTTGGGGTGGTTGGGGTCAACAAAAATCAAGCCGCGTGTTTTATCGCGGCTTTGTTTTTAAGATATTTCAATACTCAATTGCCTGTTTAATAGCATTTGCACTCGATTGTGTAAGTATGCCTAAAGAATTGCCGTATGCATTAAAACATACGTTTAATTATATAGCTTTTATTATTTATTTCGTAATCTTTTTAACCGAATTATTTTCGTTTAAAGAAAATTACGAATTAATTAAATATAATAAATCGGTAACGTCTAAGTTCGGTAAAGATTTATTAGAACATATCGATACTATCGATTTAAATTTAATTAAATTTAAACTCAATAATCATATTAAGGAAGATGACAAGGATGAGTAAGTTTTTCAAAATGATGTTATTTGAAAATGAACAATTAAGTTATACACGCGTTATTTCCTTTGTTATGTTGTTATTATTAATCGGTGTGACTCTATATCTTGTAATTACAGGACATAGATGGGATCACTACGATACATTAGCTAGTTTGAGCGGTGGCGGTTCTGCCGCTACTCAAATTGCTAATAAATTTATTAATAGCAAATACAATTCTGCGCAAGGTACATATCAAGAGAAAAACGACGCAGAATAATATGTAATATAATATAAGTAATACAAATTATATTATATACGAAAGGATTAACTTAATGCGAAAATTTAAAGTTGAAAATTTGAAGGTTAATATTATTAACGCTCTTCAACTTGATAAATTAATCCGTGATAATACGATTAATCGCAATCAAATTTATATTCAGTCGCCTGAAGAATTTGTAACCGATCATAACGATATTGTAAATCTTAAAGAAACTAAACAAGATAAATTAAAACCAGGTTCGACTATTACGATTAATAGCGAAAATGTAATCGAAGCAAATATCGATTTAAGTCCTTATTATACTAAAACAGAAACAGCTAAATTATTTATGGGCCGTGACGAAACGTATACTAAGGAAATTATTGATGAAAAGACTTCGAATATTGTTGCTGGCGATAATATTCTGGTTACTTGGGAAAACAATAAAAGGAAAATATCGTCTACGATTCAGTACCGTCAGAATAATAAATCAATGTCTATCGGTACTAATATTTTGGGCAGTGGTACTTCCGTTGGCGCTGGTTCTCAAGCAGTTGGTGAAAATTCTGTTGCTTTAGGTGCCGGCAGTTTAGCTTCATTACCTAATCAAGTAAGTATCGGTAACGAAACAGTTAAACGTGTTATTAGTAATGTAGCTAATGGTATTGAAACTAGCGACGTTGTTACTGTCGGTCAGCTAACTTCTAAAGTAAGTGAAATATTAGCTAAATTAAATAAAGTACAAGAACAAATATATCCTATCGGTTCTATATATATGAATGTGAATAATGTGAATCCAGCAGTATTATTGGGTGGTACTTGGGAAAAACTTCCGGCCGGACGAATGTTAGTCAACGAAGGCGACGGATTTGCACTCGGTTCTATTGGTGGCGAAAAAACACATCGTTTAAGCGATAGCGAAGTACCTGGCCATACTCATAATGTTAATACTAGTATTTCTGTACTAGGCGATCATTATCATGCATTTAGTACGTTGTATGATAACAATGGTGTTTTCCCTTCAGCAAATCCTAATCGTAATCCCGAGACCGGATTCCGTTTTAAATCAGAGTCTAGATTAGCTGGTTGGAACGGTTCTGGTCATGGTAACGATGTCGGATCTTCTCCGATCGGTACGAATACAGAATGGCACGCCGTAACATCTTTAGATAAAGCATACGGCAATAATCGCAATATTAATATTAACGTTAATACCTCGTCTGTTGGAGGAGGTCAGGCACATAACAATATGCCGCCATATTTAACAGTTAATATGTGGAAACGAACTAGATAAAGGAAGTATTAAAAATATGTCTTATGAAGAACAATTAGCTCAAGTACGAGCTAATGTAATTAATAATATTTATCCCATTATCCAACAACAAGGTTCTTCTAATCAAATGATCACATTACATTGGACAGCTGGTCATTATGATCAGTTGTTCGATGATTATCATATGTGTATCGATGGCAACGGTACTGTTCACATTATGAACGATTTAGATGCTTATGGTGCACATTGTTATCATGAAAATAGTAATAACTTCGGTATTGCTACTTGTTCTAATGTAAATGCTTCGTTAAATGGCAATGGTTATATGGGTTATTCCACTTACGTGCCGGGTCCAGAACCAGTTAATGGTTTACAGTTAGAAGCAATGGCTACACTAGTATACCTTTGTTGTGTGCAATGGAATATCCCATTAAGTCAAGTATTTACTCATGGCGAACGTTGTTTACGTCGTCAAGATTTATACGATTATCCATCTGAACGCTGGGATCTTGATATTCTCGTTCCAGAATGTCATGTACGAAGTGAAAATGGTTTGACTACAAGCGGTGGTAATTGGATTAGAAACAGAGCTAAAGAAATAGCTGCTATGAATGGAGTTAATTATTTGTAATTTTTAATCACCGCTTTAAGCAGCATAGCTGCGCGGTGGTAACTGGATATGTAATCGAGCTCGTGAAATTGCTCGAATGAACGGTGTAAATTACTTATAATTAAATCAAGACGGTCGAAAGGCCGTCTTTTTTATTGTAATATAATAATAGAATTTCTATTTATATTATTAAAAATAAAGGATATATAATATGTCTGATAATACAATTTATGATTATGATTTTTCGGTACACGAAACAGAGCCGAAACGTGCCGATATGCTTAATGCTCTTAAAGCAAGAGTAAAGGCGCTCGACAAAGGTACGATTATTTCATCCACAGACTATAACGACGATTCTCAGTACGATGAAGATCGCGCGCTAAGTGCTTATTTATTATTTAAATTATTTCCGACTAAAGTTCATTTACTTAAAAATCATTATACTAAAGAAGAGGTAGACGGACTATTGTCCGACTTGATTTCTAAATATTATTTAAAAAATGAAATCGACGATATGCTTAATGCTTTAAAGAACGAATTAAAAGCTAAAATGTTAGCTGATGGCAATGATTTAAAGCAAGCATTAAATGCACTTAAAACAGAATTAAGTAAACATAGAACACAAGAAGTAATCGATCATCCTGATAATAGTATTACGGAAAGTAAAATACGAGATAAAAATATCTCGAAACAAAAACTTACCGATGCATTACAAGCAGAGATTGATGGCAAAGTGAATAAGAGGGGCGATACTTTTACTGGCGACGTAATATTCGATCAATATGTAAAATTCAAATCGACGCGTCCAAACGGTACCGTAGAATATCATACGATGTTCGGTTCTTCTGGTAATAATCCAGATGGGCGTCGAAATTTTGATATTGGCAATAATATAAATACTTATGCTACTGTATTATGCTGCAGAAACAATCCTGGCTGGTATAATCATTTAAATGAATATCATCGATTACTCATAGATCAAGATAGAATCGATTTAGAAAATAGAATCGGCAATATTGAATCTCGATTTAATACCAATAGCCAAAACGGTTTGCGTTATCTATGGAGCGGCAGTATTAGCAGTCGTCCAACTGAAAAAGTTAATATGAATCGTGGCGGACGAGGTGGTAGCAGACAACTCGATTCTTATAGAATTCTAGATTCATTACCTGATAACTGGACTAAAATGCATATTTATATTGGTATTGATATACAAAGAAATTATCATGATCATGATAATGACGATACTTTTACTATAGGTAATTCTTGGAATTATACAGTAATTATTAAAAATGTTACAGAAAGTGTTGTTGTCGACGGTAATTATTTTAGAATTATAAATAATAAATTATATTTAACCCCAGGTATAAATAATAATGGTATTTCTATTTGGGTTGAATAATATTAACTCCCTAGTTATTGACTAGGGAGTTTTTTTATTTTATACTTAATATAAAAGGAGGTAAACATAAGTGAAATACTTCAGTAATATTTTTAATTTTGTTAATAATATGTATTATATGTCTTTTGGTAAGTATAATAAAGAATTCACTTCGTTATTTATATTCTTAGTATTAGCTGAATATATGAGATATAAAAATGTAATGCGTTTAGGATTTAATGTAGAATTCCGACGAGGAGATTATATTCATTATAATATTAAAGTGAATAAGCCGAACTGGGTGGATTTACCGATGTTATATAATTTAATCTTCTATACTTTAAATCATTATGGGTTTAAAGAAGAAAATTATTATAATAAAATTAATAATTCGTATGCTCATCCATTAATTTCATTAAACAATAATCGATTGTGCGAATTAGATCAAGCTGTATTTTTTAATTTAACGATGAAGGAGATTATGAAATGACACAACAAATTAAAATTGCAGAATACTTAAATTATTTACATACTTGTAAAAGAATATCGTCGGCAAATATTATAGCATTTTTAGTCGATATGTTTCATAAAGCAAAATACGGAGAATTTTTATTTTCTGATGTTAACTATAATCTTAATGAAATTAAAAGATTCCAGATGACAAAACCAGATCAATTAAGTGATTTAATGACTTCTTCTGATATAGCTGAAGAAATTTATGCATTAGTTGATGCTCATTGCAATATTAAAAATAAATTTTGGCAAATCGAAGTATTTTTAGTCGAAGATAAAGATAAATTGTATACTCAAGATGATGCATATCGTATTTTTGTACAATATATTAAAGATTATATTCTGTTCGATATTTTGCCATATGGTAAAAAGTCCTTATGAACTATGTGGATTTCGAACAGTGTCGCAAACTAACGTTTGCCTTATATAAACAATTCGGTATGTTTACAGACGAAGAAAATGAGCGAGCATTTGCCGTAGCGCTAATATATTATTTATTGCTATACGATAATAATTTAAATGGATTTGTTATTGTCGTTCGTGATCGCGATGCATTTGTCGGTATTCAGAGCGGTACTCATAAACTTATTAATTATAATCAGTTTTATAATATAACGCTTCGTTTATACGAAGCATATCGTAATAAAATGAGAAGTGTAGCGTGGGGTTTATTCGGTGCTCCCGAAGAAAAAATATTCCAGCCTAACGAATTATTAGTAAAAGCACATAGAGGAGTACATCACAATTATACTTTATGAAAACAGTATTTGACGGTCGAGAATTAGTATTTACTTTATGTATGCAATACAATACATTAGAATACGTACACCATATATTAGCTCTTACATTTGGCGCTTACTCGTATCTTAATAAACGACAACTTAGGAGTTTAACTTTACATATTAATTCTAATCAAGATTATTGGATCGATATTGATACGTATAAACCCGATACGATTAACTATAAAAAATTTTATTTAGTCGCGTTGGCAGTAGCCGAGAAATTCAAAATTTACCATGTACGAGCCGCTTATCGAGCTTTTGAAGTAGATACACTTACGTATCGTGAAATAAGCTCGCAAGCTCTCAAAAAACGAGGAAAAGAGATAGTAAGAGATTTATTACCTTCTTATGTTTAGCATAAGAGGGTAATTTTTTTGGCTTATTATATCGAATATATGTTTGCCATATAGGGCAAAATTTTTTGTGCGTATATTTTTTAGACTCGCCATTAATAAGGGAAAGAGAAAGAAAATGAATATAATTTTAATAATTTTAATTTCGCATATAATGTTAATTTAGTTAAAGTGGATAAGGCGAGAGAATATGATACAAATAGTGGCTTGAATCTTAATTTTTTTTAAGTAATTAATATTGGTAGAGTAGAAAATTTCCCTATATAAAACAAAAAATTGGAAAATTTTAGACGGGGTAAGAAGCGCAGCGATAACTTACATATAATGGGTTAGTATAGATATAGGAGAAATTTTCCTTATATTGGCGAAAAATTGAGATTTTTTTAAACGGGGTAAGTGTTATTGATATAGAGTAGGTGGTGGCTAAAGTCCGCCCCCCCTACTTTGATTCTAGGCATTGATTGACCTAGAAGTAGGGTCTATATCATATGGTCATCACGTATTCGATGACCTTCTTTTAATTGTTCATGATAAGGAGGAAAAGATCATGAAAAAACAATTGATTAAAGTATTATTAACAGTAGTGTTGGCAGGTGGAGCAACAATATATGTTGCAACACCAGCACAGCCAGAACGTTATGAGTTACATACAGTAACTTATGGCGAAACATTGGAGTCTATTGTACAAGACTCCAATAAAAACTCTGATGTTAATTATGACATCAGAGATGCTGTTGCAGAAGCAATAACAAAAAGCAAGAAGTTAGATGGAGGTGCAACTTCTCGTCAGCTTCAAGTTGGAGATAGAGTTGCAGTGCCAATCTATCGCTAGTATCTTAGTCCAGCTGTATGACTATAAACTATAGCTAATCATATGTCTGTTATAAAGGATAGGAGGCGAAACTATGAGAAGAGATATGATATTAATAATTCTTGTTGCTGTTATGCTAGCATGTTTAGTGACAGCAGCAGGTGTCTTCCTATCAGGTTACATTACACTGTAATGTCAATGTGACAAGAAGAAGCGTCGTGAGTTGGGACGCTATACAAATACTAACTCATTCTTTATATAAGAGCTATATAATTATATATAAGATATAGCTCTTATATAAGGGATATATTATGCCCTTTATTTTTATTTCATGATAGGAGGAAAAATCATGACACAAGTTATTTACATTGAAGTTATTTCTAATTCTGAGTTTAAAAAAGTGGTTACAACTAGTAGCCGTACACCTGAACAATTTTGTATCGATGCCTGTGAATATTACGCAAGTAAAAGCATAGAAACAGAAATTAGATGCTCTCAAAAAGATCCACGTTTTTGTGGAGTATTTAGTTGCAAGAATGACAAACTTATGGCCATTGCTGGTCCAGAGAAAAATAAATTTTTCTGGAGTAAGCATACGATAATTAAAAAGAATATAGAAGAAGCAAATGGTGAATTTATTCGTCCTGAAGGACAGAATAAAAACTTCTATGCTGTTATCAGCAAGGAGTATACAGGATTTATCCTCAAATGGACTCGTTGTAAAGAATTAACAGATGGAAAGTCTGCTAAGTTTAAAGGCTTCAATGGTTTAGAAGAAGCCAAGGTTTGGATGCGTGAGAACAACGCACCATCTGTTACTTTCGAAAATGTAACAGATCTTAAACAAATTAAATAACTTATTGTCCGAAATGACGTTAAACTATTTTTATTTTAATACTTGTAGAGGAGGATAAAAATATGAGTATTAAAAATCTAACTAAAAAACGTGCCGCACAAGAGGCAGCAAAAAATGTTTTCCATAATTATGTTGAGGACATTGGTGCCCTTCAACAATTCGAAACGGCGAACATAAGTTCGTTTACTTTTGAATTAAAAGGAAAGGCTCGTGTGCCATTAGCGCATGCTAGCATTTCCTCACTACCAGTATCTGGCATTCTTGAACATGGAGATACAGTTAGAGCCAGTATTGCTACTGGCATTATTCGTTTAGATGGACCTAGTGATGGAATTCACTGGGAAAATAAAGTATTTGTAGACACAAATGCTTACATTCCTGGCATTGCGAAATTAGATTTCTCTCATTTGAGAGAAGTCCAAGATGTAGTAGCAGTATTAGAATTAACGAAGAAACATTCAATTCTTCGTTATCTTAATGCATTACAATTGTCTCCTTCTATGATTAGACAGATGATGATTGTAATGGTGTTTGAAAGCTGCCGTGAGAATTTTGAAGCCAGAGTGCAAGCATTATGTGCACAAGGCTTCACAGCTATTGCTCTCACACCAGGTAAAGCACAAAAGCTCAACACTTATGTTGGTCTATTTGCTGCTCCAGCACAGACTATAGTTGTCGATTTAAATAAAGATTGTATTGCAATCGTGCCTAAACTCGATTCAACAGAGTTTGGCGATTCTTATGATGGTATGGCATACCACCATCATGAGTGGTTTTGTAATGCATACGGTATGCCAATGGCTAAACCATCATACCATCAGATGAGAATAACTGCCTTATCTATCAAGGTAGGCAGTCAACCGATCCATGGTAAATCAATGGAAGCTTGGAAACAAGCTTTCTTAGCTATGAATGATGTTAAGGTTTATGGTATGGAAGATGGCGTAATCCATGCCGAAAAGTTTTCTGAGTGCTACAAGAAAGGCAATTATAATGTTGCCTTCTTTGGCAATCCAAATGGTCGTTTGTTAGTAATAACAGACGAAAACGGAATGAAGAGAGTTCCGGAATTAGCGCCATCTAGCAAAGCCTGGGAATGGCGTATTTTGCAATTCTTCCATGAAACAAAAGGAAGAATATCTACACAACATTGTCAATATATTGTGTAGAATGTATTATTGTTGTTCATAAGGAGGAGACATGAACAAAAGAATGAATCGCGCATATGTTGCGCAAATAGCAAAAAAGGAAGTAACCGCTAAAATTAACTCTCACTTTAACGGTAACTTCCACGGTTCTGAAGTAGACAGAGCTGTGGCATTAATGCCAGAGATTTTGAAGGAAGATCAACAAATTGGTATCGGTTTTACTAAAAGCATTGTAGATGCTCTCAATAAAATGATTGAAAATTCTAAATGGAATTCTGACTGCGGTAGCTTTATGGCTACTGCAGAAGTAGATCCTGTGCTGAAATTCTCTTCTACTAGAATAGTAAAAGAACATGAAATTGGAATATCTAATGCCAAATTTGTTCGTACGCTAAGAAAATGTGGTTATCGCACTGTCGATGCGTATGGTAACGAATCATCTCCTGAGATTAAAGAGATGCTTATTAATGCCAAATCTGATAAGGAATTATTAGATTTAGTATTAACTCTCGAATTGGGAATTAAAGCTGAAGGCATTCGTTTTCCACACGCTGGAGAATCTTATAAAGCTGTGATTCGTCCAGCAACTTATTTCATTGATTTATTAAAAGATAGATACAATATGTATATTAAAAATGCTGTAGAGTATTTAATATCTAAAGGCGTAAAACAAAATCTTGAAAAACTTGCTGAAGGTCTTGTTGATGCTGCAGCTGATGAATTGAAAATGATTCCTGTTAGTGGATTTATATGCACTGGTAGCGAATTATTTAAAATGTCTCAAGGCGGTTCCGATCATGACACAGATAAACATCTGTGGTTGGTAGGATCTGATGCTGATATGTATGATGGTAAGATCCATTATATGGTCGGCATCAAATCTGAGACTGCGACTCAAGGTTTACTTGAGGCCAACAGTTACGCTAAATTCATCGAAAGCGTATTCGTATCCGGTCTTACAGATATGAATGTAGGGAAATATGTAAACAAATCTTCCCTCGTTCTCGAGATTGTCGGTACTCGCGGTACCGATATTTTTGCTAAATCTTGCAATATAATTCGCAAGAATTTAGAAGTTAAAGTTGATATGTCTAAACAAACATATCAACGTCATTTTAATGTTAGAGACATTCATGAAGATGAATGCTCTAATGATGTTGTTATTGCTTTATATGAAGAATTTTTAAATTCTAATATGAGCGATAGCTCTATTTTAAATTATTTTGTGGATATCTTGATTATAGCTCCAAGCTTAATCGGACATATCATTGATATGGCAAAAGCTGGCCCTGGCACAGCATTTGATCCTATCGGTGAAATGTTGAAGGGTATACACAGCATGCGTAGAAAACAATACGCATGTATTGATTTTAATTTAGATGATGGCACACTTACATTAAGTGATGCCATCAGAATTGGCAGAGAATACTTACGAGGAGAAGAATAAAATGAAAATTAATAAAAAAGAACGACAAATTAAATCCTTGGGGATTAGTTCTGGATTATATGAAATCCAGAATGAAGTAGCTCAAGTTGCATTAGAACAACTAAAAATTGCTGTTGATGTTTATGGTATTAATTTGAAAAAAGAAGTTAGTACTGCTAAAGGCATTACTGGCTATATTAATGAACTCATTGAAGATATTCGTAAATCTTCAAATGAGAATATTAAAGGGGAACTAATGAGTTCTCCGATGAGCAAAATTTCTAATTACGCTCGCAATATGCTCATATGGGGTATGAATATAAATCCAGATAAAATTAATGTATATGAAGCTGCTCGTGAAGCAGGCTTCATTTACGGATCTGTTTGTTTAAAGAAGGATCTCGTACATTATGCATGGGATCATGCTAGTGAAGAAAAACAAATAGAGTCTCTACGTGTAGTCGAAGTGACTCCACGTTTTAAAGGCGCTGCTGACGCCTATAAATCAGCAACAGGTTTAGATGATGAAGAAGGCGAATACGTCTTCTTCAATAAAGGTTTAAGCAGCGATGAATACTTGTTCTGTGATCCAACTGTAAATGGATCGTATGAATTATTTGTGCGTGAGAACGGTGGTCTTTATATTATTGTTACTCCACTCGATGGTATGGAATTACCATTACCAAAAAAACAATTATTATTGAAGTCTAATGACTTCACTAATGCTGCTTCTAAAGTAGCTGTAGCTCAAGGATTTAGAAAAGAATTAAATGAAGGAGAAACCCTTCGCTATGAGGAATTTGTTTTAATGACTGGCTCTATAGCTAAAGGTATTAAAGCGAAAGGTTTAGATGGGAAAGCTCCTTCTGATGGCATTTATGTTAAATCTTTGAAAGGTAATGGATATGCCCAATTATGTGGTGTATCTATTACCAAAGAAATCCGTGAGATGATTACAAAGTCTTACGGATCTGTTAATATTAAAGTGCATATTGATAATATATGTTTTAATGAGTTTACAAAAGGTACAACAGAAATTAAGTCTGTAGCTTTGATGCTTACAGTACTTGATTAAATTACTCCCCCTCCGGGGCAGCGCATAAGACGTTATAACCTTTTTCTTTAATTTAAATTTAATTTTGGCGTAGAACGTTAGTTACATTACGCATTAAGATTATTTTAGCAATTATAGGTCTTGCCGGAGGCCTCCTGACGGAGTGTCCTCTGCGAGGCTTATGATTCTTTATTTTATATTTATATATATTCGGGCTCCGCCCCGAAATCATTTATGAGGAATTTTCCCTCTTTTATTATTTAATTATTATTAGTGAGCCGTACACTTATTTAAATACAGTAGAGGAGATTTATTATGAGTAAGAAATATTGCGTACTAGATTTAGTAGAAAAATTAGAATCTTTAAAATATTCATCTTGGTATCTTGCTTCTGAATGGGAGCAACATAACTATAATGAATATAAATTAATAGAATTAAGGGTGGATAAGGGCGAATGCACTTTATCTGTTAGGGAATATGACAGAAGTGTCGGCGAAATTGTCGAAAGACATATTCTTGTCGACCCTTGCGAGGTGTTTCTAACTCCGTCTTCTGCGACAGAATTTGAGTATCAAGAAATACTTAAACAAATTCCCGAACATCTTCGGGAACAACTTAAAGATATTGTTACAGACAAATGTAATCACGCCGCTGTGGCTGGTTATAATGGCTGTATCTAATTATTATTATGGGGCTTCGTTTATCGGAGCCCTAAATTTTTAATTTTTTGAAGGAGGCGATTTAATGCCTTTTAAGAATATTGAATTGCGTCACGGAAGTAAAGCCGATAGATTTACGTGGCGTATTGTTATTCCTTCGAATAAGAAGGAAGCTTATCGACCTAAACTTTGTTGGGTTGATAAAAAGCCATTTGTTATCGGCGAAACATTGTATTTTCTTGTTATTCCCGAATATTTTTTAAAGAGCGAACGTATTTATTTAAGCTCGTCACGCTCTTATCTTATTAAGGTCGCACGTAAATATAGTTGGTTTAGCGAAGACGATATCTTTTCGTTTATATACGATGGAGAAGATATTCGTCATTTTGTTTAACCCTCCGGGACGAAATATTTTACGAGGATTTAGAAATGGATAGTATTCTCCTCTACTATTCGTTTCTAAATCTTATTTTTTTATTTAATGAGTCCGTCGGCAGTCGCGAGACGTATTCGTCTTCTTTCGCTTGCGACATTGTGTTACGCGTCGCTTCGTCTCTAGTCGTCGAATACTCGACTGCCTTCCTCTCTTTTATTCACGGTTTAATACGTTTATCTTATTAATATTAATTTTATTTTTTCTTGTGTGCTATACGATTATACTCTAGATTTTATTTAGTATGGTTTTAGCTCCGCTACGAAATTATTTTTGAGTATTTAAATTCTTTTTAATTATTATTATATATAAGGAGGAATATATTATGTTAAAGAATTTAACACCACATGAAGTAAAAATTTATAAATTAAACGGGACTACACCTGATTTAGATGTAGTTATAGAAGCAGGCGATACTATAGCAAGAGTATCTTGCGAGTATATTAAGGTGGATAAAAAGGTGGACGGCATCGATTTATATTGTCCCGTTTTCGGTGAAGTTACCGGTCTACCTGATTATGAAGAAGGTGTATATTTATTAGTATCTGCTATGGTACGTGAAGCTTTACCTTTGCGCAAGGATTTAGTTTCTCCCGGTCAATTATTACGTGACGATGACGGTAACGTTATCGGTTGTTTAGGTCTTGTCGGGAATTTTTCTAATTAAGGAGGTATATTATGAAGTATTTAATATATGAATGTAGTTATAAGAATGGTAAGTTTTATTATACAGGAGAAACTGAAGTGAATAAAGGGGAGGGCGACTTCCCTCGCAATGTTCTCGATTCCATCGGTATTAATAATGTTATTCTTAATACTATTACTATTGATTTGAATTCTGGCACGCTAGTGGGTTATCTTCTCGATGATTACGATGGCGAAATATACATCTTTGAAGAAGATGAAGTACCGAGCTATGTTATCGAGAATTTAGATGGTCCGCGGACTATTCATCTATATAAAGTAGATACCGATGAATTAATTTCTGTCGGATACTGTGCTTCTATTGATGAAACAGAACAAATTCTTACTGTTTTACATAATACATTCGACAAACTAGGCATGAATAATCAAATTAAATGTTTCTGTATACCTGTTGACCATGGTAAACCTTATCGACTAGTAGAAGTATTCAACTTAATGGCTCCCGATGAAATTAAGGTAACTAATGTTATTCACTATGATAATGTAGAAGATGCTTTAAATGAAAAAGCTAGAATAGAATACGAAACTAGCAAATATTCTGGTACTGATGTTAATAGTTATTTTGTTATATGAGAAGGAATGGAAAGTGAATAAATATAAGTTCTTCGGCGCCATTAGTATGGTTAAAGAATCTAAAAATATTGACTGTGCTATCGATGAATTCGTTATGGAAGATAATATGTGCCTTGCTAGCTTTCATCCTAAATTTATAGAGATTAATGGAGCCACTGTGGCACGTATTATTTCTATTATTAATATCAGAGATGAGGAAGAGCCTATCTCTTATGAACGTCATCCAATCTATGTCTGTCTCGAATCTGATTATGATAAGGTAAAACATTTAGATGACTAGAGTTCTTCTTCCCCTCCGGAGCGAAATTTCTTATGAGCCGTTTTCTCTTAATTCACGGCTTAGTACATTTGTTTTCAAGAAGGTCAAATATGAAAACTTATATTCTAAACTATAATGGTAACAGTGAAGAGATTACCGGTAACACAGTACAAAATGCTGTCGATAAGTTCACATGCTTGGTTATGGCCGGCGGTGAAAATGTCTTCGGTCTCGATGTACTTGTTAGTGTCCATGATGACGATACAGCCTGTGGGCTGGTTGGCTATTGGGACGGTAATGAATTCACTGATACCAAAACATTTACTATTGGATATGGGCTTAGCCTCTATCCTTTCTTTGCTTAAAGGAGAGAATGATATGTTTGTCGAGATGTATTATTTGTATACACTGATGGATACCGCTGGCGGATTCATTACGTTAAAATCTAGTGAAAGTGTACAATCTATAATGAAAGAGTACACTGATTATTTATTTATTAGTCGTGTCCCATGTGGATACGACACTGTTTGTTCTGATTAAGGAGTAATACTATGAAAACTTTACAACACATTTATGAAGAAAGTCCTGTATTCTATTTTATGGCATTCTTTTGTTTTGGTTATACAGTAACTAATATGCTAGTAAGAGCATTAAAGAAATAGGCAAGCGAGGGCCCTTCGGGGCTCTCTTTTTTCTTTTTTACCCTGTCCTTCGGACGGACGGACGTAGAACCGGCTTACGCCGGGCTCCTCCGGAGCGAAATTTTCTTTGAGCCTTTTTGATTTACGGCTCAGTACGTTATCGGCATGATGAGGATACTAGGTCTTTCTTACTCCTATAAGAACCCCATGTATATAAAAACTACAACCTACAAAACACACAAAATAACTTTCTCTACGATTCATGTGGCCTAGTGTTCTCATCATGCTGATAATAATTGTTTCATATTTCCTCCTCTCTAGCTTCCTGACTGTGCTGATAGCGGTCAGGGGGCGATATGTGTACGTAAGCTTGTATTGCGTGCAGATATCGCTCGTAGAAAGGGCGAACTTTTTTGCAATCGTTTATTCACCGGTTAAACGATTTAAGGGTAAAAAATCCGGTACTATTTTGTAAAGGAGACTATCATGTCTAAAACAATTTTCATCAATACTATTATTTCCGCTACTAAGGAAGCAGTAGCGGTAGGTCATATGGCTTGGGGCAAAAAATCCGCCACAAAAGAGACATTGGCCTATGAAGGTGACTTCATGGCTTCCGTATTACACGTATTAAATCGTGTAATTCAAACTGGTATTCAACGTCGTGATAGCTATAGTCATATGACTATGACTATCGAACTTCCTGACAGTGTAGCCATTCGTGCTTATACTGTAATGGGTAAAGGCGCTAAAAGTGCTAAACAATCTTTCGATACCAAAGCTGTTGGTGTTGAATGTCGTGCCCTGGAAAAAGCGTTAGCCGATGCTAAAGCATGTGACTTGGTGTTGCGTCTACAACGTCAATCCCAAGCTACTGCATTTAGCTTGGAAATCCCAGATGGGGTTGAAATTGCCGAAGGTGACGTTATTCAGTTCACAAATGGCGAAGCAGAGAACGGTGTTAAGTTGGCTCACGGTCAACGTTCTAACTACGCGTATACTATCGGTGTACGTGGTGAAGAACTTGTAGCGTTGCGTCCTATGGATTCTTCCGCTATGAAGACTTTGAACGCTTTTAGAAATAGTGTGTGGAACTTGATTCGTCCTGTTGTACCTAAGAAAGTACAAAGCGTCAACGAAGTATTTTAATAGAGGGGGTTCGTCCCCCTTTATATTTTATTAAGGAGGGTAAATAAACAATGGACTCTATCACTATTAGAAATACAAACGAAAAAATCTTGTCTTATATTGAAGATAAGGTGAATAATGAATATGGCGGGACTGTGGAACGTGTCGACGGAGGTCTTGCTATTACAATCTCTGAAGAAAAAACAGAGGAATTGATGTCGGCGTATAAACTAGCAAAAGTTAATTATGCCGGCGTTCAAGTTGTGAACTGGGGTGCCAAAAAGGTTGGTATCTTGGCAAACGCAACTAAATCTATCGGCATCGGTGCAGTGAAGCTCGGTGCCAAAGGCCTTTTCGGTGGTTTAAAGAAAACTACCGAGTTAGCGATGGGTGCTGTGTCCGCAATTGCGGACGAAGCGCAAACATCTTTTGCAGAACTCAAAGCCAGTGAAGATTTACGTTCTCTTAAGAACAGCTTCGGCTCTACAGGTGGGGTTAACAACGATGATATTATCGTAGTTAATAACGGCCCACAAGAGCCTACGGTGCCCACAGCTAACGCTAACCAAGAAAATACCGAAAGCTAATTAATCTATATATTTAGTTAGGGACTCTTTGTAGTTCCTAGCTAAATATATATTTTTTTTAGTATATTATATATGCTTAGACATTTGATTGTAATGTAATTTCTGTTATATATGCTTAGACTAAAGCATTATTTTTTTTATTTTGTAGTTATAAACTAAATAATGTTTTTGTATAAGTATATATTTTGCGGTGACAAACTATATATTTTATAGACCGAATATCATTTTTATGGTGCGTTATCGAGCGCATTAAAATAAGCGAGCGAAGCGAGCGTAAATTGATTGTTTATATATAGCATAGGCGAGCGAAGCGAGCCAAAGTGTTTATATTTATATATAGTAATTTCTTTGATATCTTTCTTTTTAAAAGAAAGTAGTATGTGTTATTATATAGTATTATAAAGCCGAGCGTAGCGAGGCTAGGTTATCTCTTTTGATTCTTTTCTTATGAGAAAAGAAGTTATTAGTTTATATTATATTAGTAGCGAACGAAGTGACCGCAGGAAACGAGTGAGCATTTAAACTCTTTGCTTCTTTCTTTAGAAAGATGATAGAAATAAAAATATTTATATTTTTACGGTAGTTTTTAGGTTAAACATTTATGTTTAGCGTTTAAGAAATAGTGTAGCGTAAGCGAATAAGTATATACAAGGGAGCGTAGCGACCGAAGTATATACGCCGGTATTATCTTTATATTATATATATGTATATATAAGTATTATTATATAGCGAGACGACTGTAAGGAGTGTAGCAAGTATATAATAATAATTATTAAGTATTATATAAAGTATTAAAGATAAATAGGGGCGAGTGGATAATAAGTGAGAGTAGGCGATCACTTTAAATCTGCGAGCCCTAATAAGCGATTTTTCCGGCTAAAATTTTCGAAATTCTAAGTTTTGAAAATTCAAGGGAAAACCGCCTCCCGTATCTTATTTCTTTATTCACTATATATTATATAGTACTAGGCATTTTAAATTATAATCAGTCAATGCCGTAATTAAACTTATAATTAAATAAATTAATTATAATAATTATTATATATCTCAAATTATATATATGCGACTGAAAGCAAAGATATATAATCATATATAATAGTCTTGGATCAATATTAAAAATAGGTTCCCCTGCTTTAATTCTTCTTAATTCTTTTAAAGAATAAGTTAATTAAATTATATTTAATTAATTTTAATTTATTATATTCGTAACGAAGCCTCTGGTCGAGGATAGGAGGAGGCTTCCGCCGACGACTGACGAGATTATACTCAGTCGTTAGATTTAGTAAAGTCTAACCATATTAGTAGGATTATTTATAGTTTTGGTTACCTACGTTATATATGTATATCTCTTATAGTTGTATAGTAGTGGATAAAAAGAATGACTATACGTATTATTTTAGGCGAACGAAATGTTTAATGCAGTAAAGCTAGAGTGGATAAAGTAAGGCGAGAAACAATTCGAGCCCTTACCCACTCTATATTAGATTTATTATATTATATAAAGCAGAATAGAGCCCTAAAGGGCGGATTCGTAGCGTTAAATCGTATACGATCCTTTTCGAGACCTCGCAGAAAATTTCTTAAGAAAGATTAACAGCATTTTAAAATGGGGTTACTTTGTTTATGATTTTATAGTAACAAATAAAAAAGCTCCCACATATAGTGAGAGCGTTGATCAGAAGTCGTTGAACTTCGTTCAACGATATATTACTCATATTATACTCGTTTAGTGATACTAAACTAAAAAAAAATATAAAAATAAAAAAAGACAGGGTAGCTAATCCTGTCTAATTTTTATATGTCTCAATCATCTCACGACAAAAGTCGTTGTACTTCGTACAACGATATATTACGCATATTTAATTCGGTCTGTGCAATAAAAATTAAAAAATTTTAATTAAAAAAATAATCCATGTCTTTATATAGTATTATATATAAATTAACATGGATTATTAAAGAAGGAATTCAGAACGAAGCATTAAAATATGGGAAGTCGTTGAACTTTGTTCAACGAGTATATTACTCCGTTTAGTATAGATCAGTGATAGTTTAATTGAAAATAATTAAATATACAAAATTTATGTATAACGGTAAAAATAGGTAAAAATAAAGAATCCAGTATTCATGCGGTTTTATGATTTTTTGGTATTCCGGATAGTATAATAGGGAAACAAAAATGTTTATACATTTTTTGCATAAATATAAAATTATAGGTTATTTCTTAAATAACCGTGACTGATTATAGTTGCCTTGTAGTAATCCTGAAGAGATGCAACGTTAAAAAATATAATAAATTATCTTAAAAAAAACTACCGGTGTCTCCTCACGAGCGCACGAATGCCTCTAAAATTAAAAATTTGGTACCTAGAAGAGCGTTTACGCTTTGACCTATATGTTTATATTAGAAAGATATTAAAATGTTCTTAAAAGTTAAAAATTGGTTGCGACGACACCAGCATACCCTAGTATATCTTGGGGGTGGTGGGGGAGGAGCCCTGTGAAACACTTATGTATTGCTTTATTTTCATTATTTTCTACTACTTCCTACATTTTACGTGTATTATTATCATGCATAATTTTATTAATTACATTTTTAGTTATTCTATTATTAATTCCATTAATACAATTACTTGACAAAATAACTAATAAAATAAATGAATGTTATAAAGTATATATAATAGCTAAGTATTATAACGAATTAATTAAAATAAATTTTATTTTTGGGGTTAACAAAAGATTAACACCTATTTATTATGCTCATGAATTTGGAGGAAAAGAAATTGTATTATTTCCAAATGAAACAAGCAAAGTTATTGTAGCTTATGGCAATAAAAATTATATTATATTTTGCGTAAAAAGAAACAGTAAAGAAACAAATAATATTTCTAAAGTAAAAATATTTAAAAGAAATTTTGCAATAGAAAGATGTTTTGGTGTATCTTATTTTTCATCTTTATATTCTCTTTATATAAAATATCAAAAAGAAGATAATATGTTTAAAGACATAAACAAATTATTATATAAATACAATATATATTATATCATTTTAAATTATTGTTTTAGCAATAAAGCAAAAATAATCTCTGGTTTTATATTAAGTATTATATTAAGTATTATTAATTATATTATTACTTATGGTTTAAATTATATTATAAGTATTATATGAACAGTAAATTAACGAAAGTGAATAAGGAGCGATTCTGATGATTAAAAAATTATTACTTTAACAATTTTTGCATTTTATTTGTTACCAAATTATTTTAATGTAAATGCAAATTTATCTTATAATGAAAATATACAATATCAAAGTATTATGAATAATGCAGTTAAGCAAGCATCTGATCATAAAATTAATATAGAAGAAAATTCTGAATAAGAAGACTTAAATTCGACAGAACCTTTAAACAACAGTACAAAACAAGATACTATTGATGATATTATTAAAGAACGATCAGAACGTATAGATCGAGAATTGAAAGAAATGGAAAATGCTAAGTTACCAGAAGAATCTAAAAAAGAAAAAGAAGGCGAATTTTTAAATCCATATGAATTATTATTTGGTTTATTATAATTAGTATTATAAGTAAATAAAATTAAAGAAGGGTGGATAAGGAAGAAGATTAGCTATTGTTAATTGGCGCCCATCCACTTTTAATTTTAATTAAAACAAATGATCAACAATAAAAAAATATTAAATTATGTCGATATGGATGGAAGATGTTTTATATGTAAAACAAATAAATATATGTTTAATTTATATTTATTATTAAGAACATTTATTATATATGAAACAAAAGGATTATAAAAACTTATTTAATTATGCTTTAAATAGTTATAAATTTTTTCAAATAAAATATTCATCAGAATATTCTGTTGTATATCATCCTTCTTATAGAGAAGTAGAAATATACGATAAATATTATGTTATACACAATAGAATAAACAAAAATAAATTAAATGCCGGAGAATGTGCTATAAATATATTTAGTTTATTTTTATTAACAAAAATTTATTATGAAACAAGAAATAAATAATAAGTTATTTACATTATTTAATCTTATAACTATAAATAATGAAATAACATATCCCGGTAATAAATGTGAATACTGTATCACAGAAAGAATATTTAATAGTAAAATTAAATTCTTTATCGCGACACCTGACATTATCGATTATATTTTTTATATTAATACAGATGGTGATCAGTTTAATATGTTTGAATATCATGATAAAAATATATATATTATAAACTTATATTTATTATTAAGAATATTTATTATATATGGTAGAATTGAACAGAAAAAAATTATCGAATAATATATTTGGCAGTAATACACATTCTAAAATTAAATATAAATTTAATAAAAATTATTCTGTTATGTATCATGTTTTATATGAAGAAATAAAAATATATGATAACAATTATAATCAATATGGTACAATGTCTGAAAAGGGATATAAAAAGCCTATCGGAATTTTTGAAGCATATTTGATTAATTTATTTTTATTAACAAGAAAATATAGGTATGCAAGAAATTAATACAAAATTACTCGATATATTGTTTTTTAAATTTAAAAAAAATAAAATAGAATATAGATATGGAAATGAACAATATGCAATAGTGGAATTTGAAAGTATAAAAAATTTTACTTTTACCAAAACAATATGCAATACAGATATCGATCATTTAGCTTTTAATAGAAGAAAAGATATAGTAATTAAAGATGAAACTTGTATATATCCGCTTAATTTATATCTATTAAATAGGTTGTTTATATGATACAAAATATATACGATAAATTATTAAAATTATTTGTGGATAAAAATATAGATTATGAAATAATATATGATGATCACGGCGATAAATATGTTATTCTCGAAAGTGCTGAAGAAAAATATTTATTATTTTATTATATAATTGATGGTTATTCTGCTAGTTATGCCAATATTTATATAAATAAAGATAATCAACTTGCCGGGAAAATTAAAACAATTTCAGCTTTTTATCCACTTAATTTATTTTTATTATTAAGGCTATTTAAAAATGAATAAAGTTAATAATAAATTATTAAAAGATTTTATTAATAATCCTATAGATAAATTAATAAAATATAATATTAACAATAAAATAACTTATTTTATGTCTGAGGATAAAGAATATAAATTTTTTATATTTCATTCTTATAATATTGAAACTGCTTATAATTTTAATCATTCTATAATAAATCCAGGGCATGATAGTTATGTTACGAATGAAAATTCTGTATATCCTGTTAATCTATATTTATTAATGAGATTGTTTTATGAAGCAAAAAATTAATGATAAATTGTTGGACCGTTGTTGGAATAATTTAAAAAATAATTATATTTCTTATCCTAATAAAATATTTGTTATATCAGAAAGTTCAGATTTTGAAAAAATTGAGTTATATACTTATTTTTATAATAATTTGCTACATCATATTGTAATAAAAAATAAAAATTTAGTTTATATAACTAGAAATAAATATTTATATACTCTTAATTTATATTTATTAAGTCGAGTATTTATATGAAAATTAAAGAAGATTTTATATCGGAATATCGAAGATATTATTTTATTGATTATAAATTAAAATATTTTAATTATAATAATTATAGTTGGTATATAATAGAGAATAATGGATATAAAGAAGATGAACTAAAATTTTGGTCTGATAGTTTTAATTATATTTATGATCTTATTTTTAAAAAATTTTCTATTTCGTTTAATTATATTTCTAGTTCTCGTGAATATAAATCTAAATATTTAATATATATGTTCTTGGTATCGTTTACGTATGCTATTAATAAAAACAAAGTCGATGATGATGAATATAATTATTATCATAGTGAATATCATGATTATAATAGTCGAGGATTAAATTGGTGAATAAACAGCATGAATTATGTTCTAAATTATATAATATTTATAAAAGATGTAAATCTTATAATACAATAAAATATAATGCTTATAAAGTGCATGGTCTTTCTCCACATCATTTTGTTAATATAGAACAGTGTCCTGAATATGTTTTTAGCTCAATGGGTTACAATAACGATTTATTTTTATCGGCAGAATATGATGAAGCTAATATTTGTACGATAGTTGCGTTAAATGATCATAATTCTTGTCCACAATATGCTTTATATTGTTTAAATTTATGTATACTTAGTACAATTTATAAAAATGGAAAATTATATAAACTCTAGATTATATCATTATTTAGCAAAGAATTTTATTGATAATATTATTAAATATAAAATATACGAAATTTGTAAATTAGAAGATTCTCCTGCACATTTAAGTAAATATAATATATTTTCTTTCGATATTGTTAGGGGAGATTATGATTTATGTTTTCACAATAATCAAGAAAATGAATATATACCAAGATTTTTGTTAGATGGTGACAGCTCTAATTATTTACATAATATAAATTGTTATAATTTATTATTATGTAGTACTGTATTTTATGAAAAAGAAACTAAATAAAAAATTATATAAATATTATCTAAATAATGCGCTTCATGGATCTATAATATTTGATTCAAAGAAAATAACTAAAATTAATGATCAAGACTATATAGCAATTTTAAAAACAGATGTTGACTATTGTTTTTATTCTATAAATACATTTAAAAATTTACGCTGCAATATATCATTTGATAAAAATAGTAATAATGATAATATATTATGTTCTCTTGAATCTGATGAAAGTTTTTATTATATTAAATATTGTGTAAATATATTTAACTTATTATTATTATGTATGATATATAAAAAGGAAGTGTAATATGAAAAATATTAATCCTATTAATTTATTGTGGATAAGTGGAATTAGTATGATTATATTTCATATTATGCTATTCTTGTGCATGCTTGCATTTATATTAATACTTGTAAGTATAATTCCATATATTGCAGAACATATTCCACAATTTTTAGTATTTGAATATAAGTTATCGGCAATAATTATAACGTTATTTGTTGCGCTTATTTTATATACTGGATATAATGATTCGTATTTTACATTTTTTAAAATTAAAAATGCTTTAAAAGAAATCGATCAATATAATAAATTATTTTATTTTTTAAATTTACACGCAAAATATGTGAATAAAGAGCGAACAAATAAGATGGTCGATAATTATTTGTGGTGCGTAGAATTATATCGCGAATTTAATTTATTTCTATTTTTAAAATCTAATATATGCTTTGGCTATAAAATTGATTATATTAAAACTAATCGTAAAAAATTAATATTTTATACTAATGAAGATATAAAGCTTTGTAATTTTAAAAGCCAATATAGTGTATATAAATTATATTCTAAGAGTAATAAATTAAAAGAAATGAATCTTAAATATAAAGCCAAAAATTTAAAAGAAGTGGCGCATATGTTTCTTATTCACATCTTATGTTTAGGCTACTTAAGAAATATTAGTTATAATAATATGTTAAGTTCTTTTGCTTTTAATTCAATTGCTATTATATTATTAACATTATTAATTATAGGAATATAATGATTAATAGAAAGATTATTAATAGAAAAACAATTAACAGTATTAAAAAATATATTTGTTTTTCATATACAATAAATAGAGAAGTAGGAGAACACTGGAGTCTTATAAAATTTCCTAATCTTATCAGTATGTATTGCTTTCATCCTATAAATGAACATTGGGCTAGTCAATTAATATTAAAAGATTTAAATATTCTTTATTCATATGGTAAATCTAAGAAAAATAAACATTATATTGATTATATATATAGTTTATATATTATAAGCATATTATATAGAAAGTGAATAAGAAATGGACAAGCGAATATTTGATTTAAAATTTACAAAATTTAATATAAAAAGATTTCAAAATATCAAATGGCATGTCCATAGTTCTAAATTTTATGAAATTCATCAAGAAAGCTGTTCAACTTTATTCACTTATAATCGTTATAGTCATATATTTTTTGTTTCTGAATTACATTTATCTATTGGAAAATATCAAGCATTAGATAAATATAATTATCGTCAAATTCAATATTTATATAAATTATTTATAGTGAGTATATTATATGGAAACAAATAATTTTGTTTTTAATAAATTTGATTATCCATCAAATAAATATATAGAGAAAATAATTGAATATAATTTAGATGATGAATTCGGTATTTTACTTGTTAAATATTATCATAGCATTATAATTTATAAAAAACTAGGCGGAGATGCTAAAACTACAATGTCTTTTTGTAATTTAGAAATAATGAAAATGGTAATTAATGATAAGTACGATATAAATCATTTATCTTATTTAAATTCATTATTTTTGTTGAGTATGTTATATGTATAATATTTTTACATTTAAATATACCGATCTCATATCTAAAATAGAAGATTTTAGTATTATTGATTATCAATATGATTCTAATACTATTATTAGGTTAAATAAACTTAATAATAATATAATTATTTCTAATCGATTTAGTAATAAAGCTTTTAATATTTCTATTTTAGATGCTAAAATTAAAAAATTATACTACGGATCTTCTGGAGCAGATTTATTATTTAGATATATGTATAAATTATATATAATAAGTAAAGTATATGATCAATGAAAAATTAAACAAAAAAGAAGTATACAATTGTTTATATGAAATGACTTATAATAGTGATTCAATTATAAAAATGTATACTGATGATAGCAATATTATTATTTTAAATAATCACGACGATCTTTATGCTATAGGTTTTGGCTTAACAAATAAATGTGGAACTATTGTTATTTTTTATTGCGGAGCTATAAAAGGTTATACTCCAATTGCTGAAAATTTATTCAATTTGTATGCAATTTCAGCTTATTTTAAGCCAAATTTATCGCTTTAAGGAATTTTTATGAATTAACAAATTTTAGGCTGTTTTTTGTTAAAAAACACAATTTAGTATATAAAATTTTATTAAAATATGATATAATTAAAGATTATGCATTTAGAAAAAATAAATTTTAAACATGTCGGAAAAGTATTTTCTGATTGTAAACATGAATATGCTATGCGTTATATTTTCGAAACAAACGCAAAGCGCCGATGGAGTATATATAAAGGTCCTGATTATATTAGTATATTCTTTGGGTTAGGCAAAGAAGAATATTATCGATCTAATTATGAAGTTGGCGATAATAATATTAGATATTATCGACCACAAGGTAAGGCACTTTTCCGATATTTTTATAGTTTATTTTCTATGAGTATATTATATTATGGAAATAAATAGAAAATTATTAGATATATTCTGCCATACCCAGTTTGATTCTAAATTTAAATATAATTTTAGAACTCATAGATGTATCGAAATGAACGAAAGTATTAATAGCAAACAAATGTCGTTACGATATATTGTCGGAAGAAAACCTACGTTATTAGCTAAAGTATTTGTCGAATTGAATTCTACTATTGTCCGTAAAAGAATAATAAAGAATTTAATACAATATAAATATAATGTTATAAATATATATAATTTATATATAGTATCTAGAGAATATATGAGGGTAAATAAATGAAAAAAGCGCGCGTCTATCTTAAATTATTCACTCCATTTATTCAAAATTCTAAATATTGTTATATTATATATAATAATAATGATCATAGATTTACAATAAATTATAGTAATATTACAGAAAGAATAGATATATATTGTAACATTGTTAATATAGATTTTAATCTTGCTTCTTTAAGTAAATATAAAAAATGGTATAAATTAAAAGCACATTGTTGTGAAGAAGATAATGCTTGTTATATATATAATTTATTTTTAATATTAAAATTATGGAACTTAAAATTAGTAAAAAATATAAATTAATTGAAGATATTCATTTAGCTAGTGGAATAAAATATTTATTCTATAAGAAAATAGATTTTCCTTATATAAATATTTTTAGAGGACTTACAAAATTTCAAATTACTGAAGTAAGATACCCATTAAATATATTTTATCATTCATATGTAAATATTAATAATAAAAAAGTTAAATATGAAAACTTAAAATATAAAGATTGTTTAGAATATCTATATTTTTTATTTTTTATTAGTAAAATTTATTGTAGCGGCGAATCTTCTCAGTTATTTAAAAATTATGAGATTTGAATTTAATTATTTAGAAAAATATAAAATAATTGATATATATTATTTATATCAATTATTTTATCCTTCCGACGATAAATTAAATAAAAAATATAAAATATCTATATCTAATTATCATAATAAAAATATATGCATAATGCTAATCGAAAACTATGATCCAATTTTTGAATGTTCTATTTTAGATTTAAAACGTAATGAAGTAATAATTAGTGTCGATCGCAAAAAAAGTTTTAATTATATATATCATTTATATATAATATCTTATTATTATTTTGTAGAAAATCTTGGTGTTTAATGAGTATATTTAATTGTAATTTCAATAGCATTAAACTTGGGGCCAATATAAAATATAATATTAAAAATAATTATGAAATTGTTCCTTGGTATATTATTAAAAATACTATTAACGTAGTCGAAATATTAGCTTGTCATAAATATGACGGACTTAATAATTATTTTATAGATTTTAAATATAAAAGGATATATTCTAAAATAGATAATAATCATAATAAAGCTATATATTTATATAGATTATTTTATATTAATTGTATATATAATAAATTAGATATAAGGAGGTGAATAAGTGAATAGATATGACGGAATAAATAGAAAAACAATGCAAAAATTTTTAGAAGATTTTTTTACATATGATATTAAATATAATGTTAATAGTAAGAATCCTGTAAAAATTGCAAGAGATAGTGCAAATTTTAAAATTAAAGCTGGTCGTTATATCGATACTGGAATATTTAAATCATATTTTGATTGTTTTTTGTTTACTGGAAATTGGGATATGTATGTTGCAAACACAGATCATAATGGGTCAAAAAAGTCTGCATATCTACTTAACTTATTCACATTATCTAGTATATATTTACCTTATGCTCAACGAACGAATTATCAATTGTTTTAAATTAAATAATAAAATTATTTATGATCTTAAATATAACAATAATGATAAATTTTTATTTGTTCAAAAACAATATAATTTAGATATAATAAAATTGCATATAACAGATAAAAATTTTAATGTAAAAATAAATATAGATTTTCATTATTTGCAAACTTTTGATCGTAAATATTTTGAAATTAATAAACATTATTTAATTAATATGTATATGTATTTAAAAATATGTTATGATAAATTATAAATTAATAAAAAATTTT